>VOFC01006666.1_pt1 | contig 39038 bp, 47 predicted proteins | sample 5384161 | NCBI WGS metagenome assembly VOFC01 (sample SAMN12384722, study PRJNA508395) | human gut metagenome | isolation source: healthy gut B | host: Homo sapiens
AATAACCATATCCATACTCCGGGGTGACTACGTAACTGTTCTATCTTTCCCGGAAGCATATCGGGGGATATTTTCGATTTGTTTGCCTCTACAATAAAGTCTCCGATGGTTTGTCCGACAATAATTCCTATAAAATTTCCAGTTGAAATACTTATCGATCTAATATGATGATCCAAAAATCCATAAGTACTGGAATAATCCAAATATAGAGATAGTGATTTCGGCTCGTCCAATCAAAAAGGTAGATATTTCCAAGGAATCTAGTGGAAACGATGTATAGTATCAAAAACTCCCTATATTAATAAAAAGAAAACAATACCTATTTTTCAATGCTATCACATCCAGTATTCCGTGGCAGAAAGCCATGCCGACCCGGAATTCAACTTGTAAAAACGTTTGATATTCTTATTCCATTCATCCATAATTTGAATGTAGAAATCTCCTGAATAATAATCTCTATACCCAAAAGCGAGAATCCAATGCCATGCGATAATACTATCAGCCAAAAAGGAGATCGCATGGATGATCATAGTCCAGTGCATCTTTTAGCGTATCAAGAACGGCCACAGAAGAACAACTCAAGTTATATCCACAGCTGGAAAAATACTTCTCGACTTTTCCGGAAAGTTCAAATATTGGTCCGTTTCCAACAATATTATGTACAGCAATAAAGGTGTCACGAGCACTTCCTTTTTTCAAGGTCAAAGTATCCCTGATTGGAAAAATACATTGCCAGATTTGTTGCTGCCGTTGCGCCACAGTGATCGTGAGCAATATCATTATAGTCATTCATCTGAACCCATTGAACACCACTTACCGGAAGCCTTTTCTCGCTATAACCACCAGAAGGCATATCATCCCACTCAATGAATCCATAATCCCCATCACCTGTTGGAAATGCCGGATAACGCTTTCTTATCTCACTACACTGCTCTAAAATAGCAGATGCAAGCGGCTCATTATCATCTTGCAACTCAGGATACTGCGAGTACAAATCCATCATTCCCTGAGATTCACTTGAAAAGACACTAAAATCAGAGTCATTAACAGAGAATGGACCACCATACACAATATGTGTCGTTGGAGATTCATTCAATATTTTACGAATTAGAGGATTATCATCTTCGCCAAATTCAATTACAGTCGGATTCTTTATATTATTATTAACGATAGCGTATCCTCCGTTTTCCAACTTTCCATAATATGCGACAATGTTTCCAAACTCATCATATAGAGGGATAATTTCGGCAATCACGGATTCTTTTGGCCAAAGAATTGTACCGTTATCGGGTGCTGAAAGAAAATAGTGCATAGAAACCAAAACATCCAACGAATCCATACCCGGACTTTCCATTGCGTACGCTGAAGGCACAATAGAAGCAAGAGCAGTTGTCAGAAATGTAGCATGAAGACCACTCATAAAACTTCTTCTAGATATTTTCATATTTGTATCCTCATAATTAAGATTAGATAAATGTCTTTATTTGAAGCTATCAAAAATTTTGCTGAATATACTTGTCTAATTGCTTTGCTGTATTATAAACAGTTATTAGATTGTTTAGCATTGAACTTGATGCCGCAAAAATTCTTGCTAAGTAATTTAAGACTCTGCTTATTTTTGTGATATTTGAAACGATGCTGTCAATTGCTTCGATTTCAGTTCCGCCTTGAATTGTAAGTTCTTCTTCTGCTGTAATATATGAAAAATCAGCAGGAAACCGTATGGAACTTTCTGAATTCATGGTATCTCCTTTGTAGCCAATACTGTTACACTTACAACTTTGTGCACTGGAATCACTTCCTTTATCAATATTTTGTTGTCTGATATTATTCGTTGTTAAGAGATTCGGGAACATCCGGTTGGTATGCCGTAAATCCGCAAGTGCTGTTAACACTCAAGATAGCGAGTGCCATGGCCATCACACAAGTGAATTTACCAAAAATCAACATCCATTTTTTATTGTGCGTTTTCATGATTTTCACCTTCCCAAATTTTAATTCAAGGTATAATATGAAGGACAATCATCATAACATTATGAATGAAGCCCCTTTCGACAATTATATAGTACGAGCTGGTTTTTATTTTTTGATAGAGTGGACCTACTGCAAATATAACTAGAACCCATTTGGAGAGATAATAACAAGTTACAATACGGTTATTTGGAAGCATATTTAGAAGCGTAATTATAAAATCCACTGCGGAGAGTGTCGATGCGATTATCTTATATTTCAGACGTTTCTTTTCGTTCAAAGGCTTGTTTTTCGCTTCAACGGGTGCGAAAAAAGAATCGAAATGCTCAAGAGAAGTGCTGTTGTCATAATGCGGAAAATATAAGTGACTACAATCAATTTGCTCAGCAAAACACAAATCAAAAACATCCCAGAGAACGCAAAATAGCAGCGTATGTGTGATGTCGCATGGTATCCACCAATATAGATCCGTTGGAGAACAAATCCAAGCAAAAAAAAAGGAAAGCGAATAACGAAAGTCATAACAATATCAAACTGCGTCTGCATCCGCAAGCCCGGCCAGATGGCCCACGCACCAGCTGACACGCCAGCCGTTGCCATCCAGATACCCGTCCTTACGGGCGGTTGCACCAATCACCGCCGACAGACTTTGTGCAACCGATGGTTTTTCAGCAATCACCAGCTTCATAATCTTCAACCTCCCATTCATTCTGCCAATTATCAGACAGTTTTTTTGCAATGCTGTGTTCTGAGGCAAGTGTAATGTCATAGCCAAAGCGATAATCATATCGGTACAACCTGCCAATCAAATCATTGATTATGATATTGCAGGCCATAATCACACGCTCTTTATCCACCTGCATCAGTTGATAGCGTTGATAATTGTTGTAATATTCTCGATGTCTGTGGGTTCTGCTGACCGTATCTTCCATCAGACAATCTATGGCATCTTTTTCACCATCTTCTTTGCTGCCCTGTGTATAAGACAACAGTTCCTTAACCATGGGAAAACTTTGTTCATCTACCGTTGCTTCTTCGCTCAAAAAACCGATATAAGCTTTTAGTAACAGGCTAACGGCTGTTTTTTCAGCTTCAGATAAAGCGTTCATGGTCTCCGCTGCATCAAGCAACAGCCTTTTCCACAAATTCATCTATCTCACCAGAATAAAGCATTCGGATTGAGTCCACACATAAAGAGCGCTTTTGGGGTGCGGTCTCAATTTCAAAATCATAAAGATCCAAGTCATCGTCCTTCTTTGACTTTTTTTGAACTTTGCTGATAGCAGTGAAAAGAATGTCTCCTCCAAAGTAAATTCCGAAGGCGACCAGATCAAAAATAATCAGAAAGTGTAATAACCAGTTCCAGGTGTTCATTGTGAGGTCCTCCTTTCTTTGACCATGTGCTGCTGATTTTGGGTGTGGATTTACAGTAAGAGAGTAGTAGAGCAGCAGAGGACAGGAATTTCTCCCTGTCCTCTGTCCCTTATCCCGCAATGATTTGAAATACGCTACGCTCAAATAGTTCAATCTGCTCTAGCGCGTTCCTCATTAGGGTCAGAACCCTCAAAACCATCCTCAAGGACTTCCTCATCCTCGGTTTCCCATTCCTCGGAATCTTCCTCGCCATAATCATAATCGTCCAGGCTGTCATTGCCCTTGGTCTTAGGCTTATTCTTAACGAGCTTCAAGTAGGCAAATACGCCACCGCCGCCCAGCAGAGCCAGCAAAAGGACCAGCGCAGCCGGGTTCAATCCGGCAGGCTTCTCTTTTTCCGGCTCCGATGTTTCTGCCGGAGGTTCCGGTGCTTTGCCCGTACATTTACTCTTATCAGTTACGCAGACCGGACAGGCCGTATTGACTGCCCCTGCTTCACATTTTGTCGTGCAGCTGCACACAGCAGGCGGCTCCTCTTTGGCATTTCCATCTTCCATCAGTGCCATCAAGTCTGCTTCATCCACCTGGTTCAGAAAGTGAACAGCAGTCTTTTTATCCTCGTTAGCCCTGTCGATCAAAATGTAAAAATAGTTGCCAGCCTTGGTGGTAACGGTAATGAGCTGCTTATTGCCACCAAAATCATCCACCAGAGCGGCGTTGCCATCCGGGGTCAGCGGAGGTGCTTTTTCCGTTTCTTCCACCACCACATTGCTGTCATTGGTGGTATCCTCTGCCGGGGGCGGCGCTGCGCCCTGGGCAAAAGCGGGAACGGTAAAGCCCGATGCCAGCACCAGCGTCAGGCAAAGGGCGGAAAGTGTTCGGAGCAATCGTTTATTCCTCATAGCTGTTTTCCTCCTGTTCGTTGTTGTCATCCACCATACTGCCGGAAACTGTGCCGCCGGACAGCATGGCGCTCAGCTGGGCCGGGGTCATACGCAATGCGCGCACCATCTGGACGATCTCCAGATTTTCTGCCTCGGTTTTCTGTGCCTCCAGCGCCTTGAGCTTTTCCTGATATTCTGCGATCTTCTCGCGGACCTAGCAATCTCCTGGTCAATGCGTTCAATTTTGTTCTTTGCCATCGTCTATCACTCCTTCTAAAAAATCTCTGTTACCAGTTCATCAGGCCGTAGCCCTTGATACTTTGATAATTCAGGTCATAACTTTTGATCTTGCAGGCATCGCCGGAATTTCCCTCCACGGTATAAACACGGCTGCCATCGGTGCCGACAACAATTCCCACATGGTCTGCGGAACCATCCAGATCCCAATCGAAGAAAATGGCATCACCGGGGGCAATGTTTTCATATCCTCGTGCGCCCCACTGTCCATGAGACTGGAACCACGGAACACCCTGAGACTGACAACCAGCAAAGCGTGGTTCCGTTCGACCGGATTGACCATAGCACCATGATACAAAGCAGGCACACCATTCCACACGGGAGTCAAAGCCGTACCAGCTCCAATAAGGTTGTCCTCCCACATTGCCCACCTGACTTTTCGCCAGTTCCACCAGCTGCGGATTGCCGGGGCGGGTGCCATTGATAAATTCAACACCAGTCAAATCTTCAGAAACACCTGTATCGGGGGAACCGCCACCAAATAACAGCGGCTTATTGCCCATAGTCTGTCGGTAGACCTGGTACATCTCCATCTGCTCCGGAGTCAGTAGTTCTGGCGCAAGAGAGGCAATGGAACGGCTTGTTAAAGTTACATGGAGAATACGATATTCATATTCATGCTCATCACCGTCTTCGTCAGTGTAAGTGCGAATCTGAATTTCTTCTCTCAGCGTGAGCTGATACTGTGCATCAAACACACGACTCAACTCTGCCTGTGCGCTGTGGCGTGTATAGCCTTGCAAGACAGCAGAGAGAAATGCCGCCAGCTCATGGGGGTCATGGCCGATCATATCCAGGTTATAGCGATACTCGTCATACCCTGGGTGGCTGCTTTCGATGTTGTCGATTTTCTCCTGCAACCGAGCTTCTCTGTCTGCATAATCTGCCTCCACCGCCAGCATATCCGGGTCATCCGATGGATAGGTAGTGCCGGAAATTACAGAACCAATACTCTGTGCCATCATAGAGCAGGAGGACATGGTATTCATCAGCATACAGGCGATGAGGAACAAAACCCCTGCGATCAGGAAGCCCTTCTTGTGGCGCATGACGAATGCCCCTGCCTGCTGTGCCTTTTCTTTTACCGTCCTTGCGGCTTTTCCGGTTTTGGACGCAGCCTGGGCGGTATTTCCGGCAGTCTGACCGGTGCGCTTGGCGACGGCATACTGCTTTTTGATACTCTGTTTTTGCTGCCAGCGGGAGAGAGAGGGTTGCTGGTAAACTGAGGATTTTCCCGTAGGGACTTCTGGTACAGGGCATTTACATTTGCCTTTTCCAGCTTCTGCTCGGCCTGGGCTGCTTTGCGGTACGGCTTCAGCTTGTGGCTGCGATAGCCCTCCCGCACCAGATAAGCGCTGGTCTCCACCGCCTCCTCGGACTTGTGGGCGCTTTCCACGCCCACATTGTCCTGTTCTGTTTCCCGGATCTCTTTGTGAAACTTGCCCGCGACCAGATGGACGGGAGCTTCCTTAACCCCTTGAGAAAGTTTGGAAGGTGGTTTTTTCTTGTCCTCAAAGGTCAGCTTCGAGGTCTTTTTCCCGGTGTCCGGGTCAATGACCGTCTGTCTGACTTTTTTCTTTGGAATATTGGCCTGCGCCTTATCTGCTCTGGCCGTAGCTTTCTCCGTTTTGCGGATCGGCTTTTCCAGTGCAGGGTCAGCCCGTTCCTCATCAGTAAAGCGCAGGCGCGGCTCTTTATTCAAACCAATCACCCATTAGGATAGCATCCATCATGTGGTGCAGCTCCACATAGAGGGCCAAACCTTCCGGATCATATAGCGGATGCACGGTGAGATACGCATGGACTTGCGCCAGAATCTCAGAGAGCATTGTGATAGGTCTGCACCCTACAATGGTTGCTGCACCAGGGGCACACATCATATTCGCCCAAATCGAAAAGAGACGGGCAAGACCAATTTCGCCATCCTCATTCAAGGTTTTGAGTTCTTTGTCAGCGGTACGACACTCAACAACAGCGGAGGCCATTACCGGAAGCAACATGAATTCGTGAGCCTCCAATGCCTCACGGAAAAAAATCATGGTATCAAGTTCGCAAATATTCTGTTTCATAGTTATTCATCCTCCTTTTTCAGTTCCTGGGGTTTGGTGGTCATAATGCGGTAAAGCTCAGTATTCTTCGGGAAGTGGTCAACGAAGGGCAGGATGGTGGAGCCATAGAACAGCAGGCCCTCGCCCTCACCGGAGTGGGTCACATAGCTAAGCTGGTGCGTGGAAATGCCCAGCTGCTTGGCGAGAATCTGACGGTCTCCGCCTGCCTGGTTGAGCATATACACGAAGTCGGAGTTTTCAAAGATGTTCTCCACCTCGCGGCTGCTCAAAAGGTCTTTGACATTCTGGGTGATACCTGTCGGAATACCGCCCCATTTGCGGAATCGCTTCCAGATTTCCACCGTATAAGCGGCGGTCTGCTCCTCCTTCAAAAGCAGGTGCATCTCGTCGATGTAATAACGGGTGGACTTGTGGGCAGCGCGGTTGATGGTAACGCGGTTCCACACCTGGTCCTGGACCACCAGCATACCGATTTTCTTCAGCTGCTTGCCCAGCTCCTTGATGTCATAGCAGACAATGCGGTTGTTGATGTCCACATTGCTCTGGTGGTTGAACACATTGAGGGAGCCGGTTACATAGATTTCAAGGGCCGTGGCGATATACTGGGCTTCCTTTTCCTCCTGTGCCCGGAGCAGGTTATATAGGTCCTCCAGTATGGGCATATTCTCCGGGCGCGGGTCATTGAGATAGGTCTGATAGACCAGCCGCACACAGCGGTCGATGATGGTTTTCTGCACCGGCTGCAAGCCGTCCTTACCGCCCACGATCAGCTCACACAAGCTGAGGATAAAGTCAGACTTGAGGGACAGCGGGCTTTCATCGTCCGAGTAGTCCAGGTTCAGGTCCATCGGGTTGATGTAGTTGGTGGAGGTGGGCGAAATCTTGATGACCTGCCCATGCAGACGATCCACCAGAGGTGCGTACTCCGCTTCCGGGTCACAGATGATGACATCATCATTGGTAAGCAAAAAGCAGTTGGCAATCTCACGCTTGGCGCTGAAAGACTTACCGGAACCCGGCGTACCCAAAATCAAGCCGTTGGGGTTTTTCAGCAGCTTTCTATCCACCATGATGAGGTTGTTGGACAGGGCGTTGATGCCGTAGTACAGGGCTTCCTTGCCGTTCTGGAATAATTCCTGTGTGGTGAACGGTACAAAGATAGCCGTAGAACTGGTGGTCAGCCCTCGCTGAATCTCGATCTGATTGAGTCCCAGGGGCAGACAGCTCATCAGCCCTTCTTCCTGCTGGAAGTCCAGTCTGGTCAGCTGGCAGTTATACTTCTGGGCAATAGAGCCTGCCTGAAAGATGTTGTTGCCAAGCTGACGGGGGTGTCCGCTGTGTTCAACACCAAAAAGGAGACCAGGAACATTCTCTCGTTTCGGCTCTGCAAATCCTGCAACAGCTTTTTCGCTTCGCTGCCGTAGGTGGCAAGGTCAGAGGGAATGATGTCCATGTCGTATCCGGCGCGGACTGCTTTTTTCTGTTCCTCAATCTTACTGCGGTCCAGATCGGTAATCTTACGCTTTACCGTTTTGATGGCTTTCACCTGATCCACCGACTGAATGTGCATACTCACAATGAGCGAGCTTTCCATATCCAGAAAATCAGCCAGCAGACGGTCATTCAGCTCCGGGGCTAAAATCTGCAAAAAAGAAACAGCCCCGTATTTCTTGCCCATACGGAACTGCTTGCCGGTGCGGAACTCAAAGGAGCTTGGTGCAATAAAATCTTTCGTGGACAGGCCGGAAGGAGCCAGCCAGTCCCATTCAAACTGAAACGGGAGCTGTTCATCCATGTGGAATACCGCATGAAGCTGGGAAAGCCTTTCCTTACCGTCCAATGTTCTGGCGGCTACACCAAGACGCTTGAAGTTATTGAGTATATCGGTCTCAATACGCTCCAGACGGGGCTTGGCGGCTTTGATGCTGTCAGCGTTGATACCAAAGGTCAGGTATTTGGTCTTGATGAGACCGTTGTTGCCTCTGACCAGCTGATTTTGCAGCATCGTGGTATATTCCTCACGGATACTGTCAAAGGCATCCCCCTGGGGCGGAATGGAAATGGAGTTGGCAAAGGTCTCCTCCGATGCCGCAAGGTTCAAAAAAGACAGCTGGAAGTGAATCGAGCTGTCGAAATAATTGAGGAAATCACACCAGCCCTCAAAGATCGCGGTCTTATCTTCATTTTGGGAGAGCTGATAGTTGATGTCCTGAAACTGAATGGTCTTTGTGTAGTGGCTGTCCGATACGCGGCAGATCCCGTCCGGCCACATTCGTTCATAGGGGATACTGTCCTGGGCCGATTTTCCTTTTTTGTCCGTGCGGTTGGCGCGGGCAATGGCCGCTTCGATCTGCTTCTTATCGGCGCGGGACAGCTTTTTCTTTGTCTTTACCGGCTGCACGGTCTTTTCTTCCGGTTTTCCCAGCAGACGGCGCAGCCAGCTTTTCATTGCGGTGAACAATGTCATACACCTCCTTATCGAGCATTTCCTGCCGCTTTAATACGGCATAAAAGTTATTGGTCTGGTAGGGACGCTGCTTGGGACGGATCACAGCTACTTTGAGAATGTTGCCGACGATCTTTTCCAGGGGCTGTCCATGCTTTTCATACATTGCCAGCAGGAAGAAGGGCATCATGACCAGCATCATACACATGGCCGCTACACTGTTTCCGGTAGGTTTTCTGAGCAAAAAGAAAAGCGGTACGCCGATGAGCGCCCCGCCGCCGAAGCAGATAAGCTGCCGCTTGGTCAGATTGAACATGACCTTGGTTTTGACTTTGGTTAAATCTTTGGGTACGGGTACATAAGCCACAATTAACAGCCACGCTGTTTCCTAACATCTCATATCGCTTTGAATCACTGATTATCCCATGCTCAAAATCGTATGCGGTCCATCCATCCGGGAATCCCTGCAACCGCTCACACTCCATAGGGGTTAGCCGACGCACAATATATTTTCTCTCTGGTTGGGCGACCAACGCTCCGCAAGGTTGATATGCCATAAGAGTTGGAGCCAATTCCTCCTGATACCCTATACTGCCGGCCGCACTTCCTGCTTTATAGCGGAAACCGGCACTGACCATGGCGGGAGGAGATTGTGACATAGCAGCTATGATTGGCAGATTTCCGTGTGTTTGGCTTCGCAGAGTAGGAGAAATATTACTGCGCTCCACGCTCATAGAAGCTCCGCCCTGGTCGTTGAGTATGACAAGCGGCGCAACAACCGCATGACGGTCTGCCCCTGTCAGGGTATAAGAAATGTCACTTTGGTATCCAGCTCCATTTCCTCCGTTATGCGGCTGGCGTCCAATGATATTGCCCACAATGCAGTACACTTCGGTATCGCTCAAATATCGGTCTTGCGGGACTGTTCCTCCAGCGCTGCTTGCAGCAAAGGAGGTAAGTGCTTGCCGCGGCGTTCCGCCCGATTCAAAATACCCTCGCAGGCTTTTGGGGACAAAAAGTATTTGTCCGGCGCATTTTCCTCTAAAATCAGCGACAAGGAACACGCGCCTGCGTCGCTGTGCTGTTCCGAAATATTGGGCGTCGTACACGCACCAAGCGAGATCAATTCCTCGGCTTCGTACCATTCCGGCGTTGGCCCATCGCCCAGAATAAGGCATTGGAACCGGGGTTTCTGTGAACGCTTGCAGCACAGCCGCAAAGTCACATCCTCCTGCGGATGACAAAGCTCCGGGGACGTTTTCCCATATTGCGATTTGCGGATATTGTCCATGTGTTACCTCCTGCATTTCTCGAATAATACGGATTGCTTCAGAAAACAACCCGCTGCGCTCATCCGCTAACCCTAACCTGCGTCCGCTGATGGATAGTCCCTGACAGGGTGAACCAAAAGTGATGATGTCCACAGGTGGCAGCTTGCGTCCGTCCAGTTTTGTAATATCTCCTACATGGACCATTTCTGGAATATGCCGTTTTGTGACCGATATGGCTGTCGGCAGAACTTCACTTGCCCAGACAGGACGGATTCCATAAAATAAGGCGGCATAGGGGAAACCCCTATCCCGTCAAAAAGTGTTCCTAAAGTTATCTCTTTCATAATGTACCTCCCGACATAGTTTAATGAGCCTGAAAGACTGATTTTGCGAGACTGCCGGTTTTGAACAGCGTAAAGCACAGCAGCACCGTGTAGCCCACGCAGCTCCAGATCGCCATGATGATGTCATCTTCCAGAGCGATGTTCTGCACCAGCACGGCATAAATTGCCACGCAGACGATGATGAGAAACGCCTGAAAGCCCAGGGCGATCAACGAGCGCAGATAGTTCTGGCCCATACCGCCCCATTCCTTGCCCATAGTCAATCTTGCCGACAAAGCTGTAATAAATCTCAATGTCCTGCCTGCGGGTGCCGTTCTCATCATAGCTGCACTCATGCACCACAATTTTCTCGATCATTTCCCGCAAGAGAGTGGGGGTCAGTTCTTCAAAGGCAAGGTGCTTGCGGACAATGCCCATAAATTTCTCGGCGTTGACGGTAGCTGCCTGTGACTTGTCCAGTTCGGCTTGCAGGGCGGCGGCTCTCTTTTTCAGCTCCGCTTGCTCGGCTTCGTAGTCAGCCGACAGTTCCATGAAACGCTCATCGCTGATTTTGCCGTTTACATTGTCCTCATACAGCCGCTTGATAATGCGGCTGATTTCAGAAATGCGTTCCTGCGCCTGTTCAAGCTGCTTGATGGCTGCGGCGGTCTTTCGCTTGCCGCCGATCTCGTTCTGCTGGACAAGTAGTTTCACAAACCGGCTCTCATGCTTGGCTGCGTATTCGGTCACTTGCCGGAGATTTGCCAGGACACCAGCGGTCAACAGATCGGTGCGGATAAAGTGCGCCGTACAGTTGCGGGTGCGCTTCTTGTAGCTGCCGCAGATGTAGCAGTCCTGTTTGCGGTCTTTGTTCTGATACCGCTGCTGATACAGCACATGGCCGCAGTCGGCGCAGAACAAAATCCCGGAGAACAGCCCCACTTCATCGTAGCGGTTCGGGCGTTTGCGCTGTTTGCGTAACTCCTGCACCCGTTCCCATGTTTCCTTGTCGATGATCGGCTCATGGTGGTTCTCGAAAATGGCCTGCTTCTCGACGGGGTTCTCTATGCTGTGCTTGACCTTATAAGAAGGCTTTTCCGTTTTGAAGTTCACCAGACATCCGGTGTACTCTCGGTTTTCGAGGATATGAACGACGGTGTTGGTCGCCCATTTGCACTCATAGCCTGGGTGATAACGGCGGGTGCTGCCTGTCCGCTGATATTCCAGCGTCCCCGGCGTGGGGATTTGCTGCTCCGTCAGCATACGGGCAATCTTGGTCGGGCCGTTCCCGGCAAGGCAAAGCTGGTAAATCTGCTGCACCACCGGGGCGGCTTCCTCGTCTATAATAAAATTCTCGTCCTCGTCCATCACATAGCCGTAAACCGGCTTGCTGGTAACAGGCTTGCCGCTCATGCCTTTTGACTTTTTCACTGCCTTGATTTTCTTGCTCGTATCTCTCACCAGCCATTCATTGAACAGATTTCGCAGCGGGGTAAAATCGTTGTCCATGCCCTCGCTGGCACTGTCCACATTATCGTTGACAGCGATAAAACGCACACCCTTTTGAGGGAACAGCATTTCCGTGTAAAACCCTACCTGCAAGTAGTTTCGCCCTAACCGGCTCATGTCCTTGACGATGACCGTACCCACTTTCCCGGCTTCAATGTCCGCAAGCATGGCTTGAAATCCGGGCCGCTGGAAGTTCGCGCCGGAAAAACCGTCGTCGGTGTACCAGCGCAGATTGGTAAAGCCGTTCTGTTTTGCGTAGGTTTCGAGTATCCTTTGGTTCGATATGGAATTACTCTCGCCTTGCAATTCATCCTCGTGGGACAATCTCGGATAAAGGGCGGTAATGAGGTTTTGGGTGGCTTGTCTTAACATAAAATCCTCCGTTTCCGACAGCCAGCCCCACTATTCCGTGGTTTCATTGTACCACGGAACGGCGGGGGCTGTACAGCGGCAAAAGCGTTAAATTTGCTTCTTTACAGCTTTTCAATTTTCCGATTTTTATGGTATGGGTTGTCGTCCCATATTTGCAGTAGAAAAGTTCATAACTCCGTGGTATACTCTGATTTAACAAAAAAATCAGAAGTTAAAGGAGAAAACATGAAGTATACAAATAGATGAATTAACCGCGGCCAAAAGGCAAATTGATTCAACTCTGCACAAGCTAAGAGAAACAGTAAAAACATTTGAATCAAAGGATAATTCCGAGCGTTATAAATCACAAATCACATTGGCAAAGAGAAGAATAAAAGCCTTTGAAATTGCAAATTATTTTATAGAGAATGAGATTAAGAATTGCTAAAGCACTTCCGATTTTCGTTCCAGCGGTCATGCTCCCTGGCATGGCCGCTTTTCCATGCCCCGGTTCACGCCGGATAAGTCGGCTCCTGTGTAGCAGCGGCTTCCGCTTCCAGTACCCGCGCCATTTTGTCGGCGGCTGTGGTTGTGGTGTCTTTCTTGAAATAGCCGGACACGACAAGGACGGAATTGCCCATGCGGATTTCCGTCACACAGTCAGGGCGGCGGGTGGTGCGGGTGTCGTGCTGCTTGTTATCTGCCATAGGCAATACTCCTTTCAGTCGGTAATCAGTTTCTTCATGCTCTCCATTTTCCGCTTGGCGGTTTCCTGCCGGAAGTTGTCGCCGGTAAAGCGTACCGGGACGCACATGGAAAGCAGGCGGTCATAAATCCGGGAATGGGCGGTGTCCTCCGGGTTGTGCAGGTCGTCCAGCGTGAGGTTGGTCGTGACGATCAGCGGCTTGCCGCTGCGGTAACGGCTGTCAATCACATTGAACACCTGTTCCAGCCCGTATTCCGTCCCGCGTTCCATGCCGAAGTCGTCAAGGATCAGCAGCGGATAACGACAAAGGCGGGAAATGTACTCGTTGCGCCCCTCAAAGCTGGCGGCAAGGTCATTGAGGATAAGAGCAAAGTTCGTCATGCGGACGGGGATTTCTTTCTCCATGAGGGCGTTTGCGATACATCCGGCAAGGTAGCTTTTGCCTGTGCCGACGCTGCCCCAGAACAGGCAGCCGCTATTGTCTGTCCGCATATCTTCCCAATGCTCCACATACCGGCGGGCAAGCCCGGTCTGCGGGTTCCTGCCGTTGTCGTTCTCGAAAGTCCAGTCCCGCATGGCGGGGTCGGTAAAGCCCCGGCGTTTCAGTTCTTCCACGGTGTCAAGGTGTCTGCGCCGCTTTTCGGCGGCTTCCCGTTCCTCGCGGGCGGTTCTCTGGCAGTCGCACTCTGCCGGGTGGCGGTCGCGCCCGAAGATAGCGGCCTTATCCGGCGCAAAATAGGCTTCTTTCGGCTTGCGGCACTTGCCGCAGTACAGTAAACCGTCCTCGCCGGTGTAGTCCTCCGGCTCCGGGATGGTGGTCGTCATATTCTCCAAAACCGCGTTGATTTCATTCTTCATAAACTCTCGCCCTCCTTGCATGAGTAGTCTGGTATGCCCTTTTTAGGGGCTTCCTTTTTGTCGTTCCCCGCCCATATCCGCAGGGCGGCGGCATAGTTCTGGTAGCTTTTCCCGTTGGCGGCAAGGTAGCGGCTCATTTCCTCGATGAACCGTTCCAGCCTGTCGGGGTACTCTGCCTGCAACTCGTCGTATTCGGTCTGCGACAGAAAAATATTCTGGTATCGGCCATAGGGCGCGGACGGCCCCCCACTCACTCCCTTTGTTTGGCTCTCTGTAAGGTTGTTTATAGTAGTTTGGTTAGGGGACGGTTTTCCGACCATCATAAGGTCGGTTTTCTGACCATCAGTAGGACGGTTTTCCGGCTCTATGAGGGTCGGATTTCCGGCCATCAGTTGGTCGGAAAACTGTACTTGTGGCACTCGCGGCACTTTGACATAAAGCCGGTTCGGTGCGGAGAAGCCGCCCCGTTCCCGTTCCAGCAGCCCCGCCGTGTCCAGTTCATTAAGCGCCCCCTTGATGGTGGTGCTGCCTTTATCCAGTATTTCTGCTATCTCCGCGATGGGATAGATAATATATATCCTGCCCTCGTCGTCCAGCCACTTGTTTTTCTGGGAGAGGGTGGAACGGTCTAACAGCAGCGAATACAGCAGCTTGGCGGTCTGTGAAATCTCCATTTTCAGCAGGAAACGGGGATACGGCAGATAGGCGGGCAGCCGCGTGTCTGCCCTGATATAATCAGCGATAGGATCACCTCCCTGTGTTCGGGTTGATTTTGGCGTATTGTCACGCATTAAAACGCCGTTTCCGGGGGAAAAGGATAAATGTATCGCGTACCCTTTGACACCCACGAAAAAAGCCTTGATTTATGCGGGTTTGAAAGGCTCTAAAGCGTGACATCTCTGCCTTTGTTTCCGCTTTCTCTCGGCGGCTTTGATTTTCTTCATGCGCCCGGCGCAGTCGGGGCAGTATTTTCCCCGGTTGGATTTGGGGACAAAGGCCGCCCCGCAGACGGCACACCGTTTCCGGCTTCCCCGGCACAAGAGGGCTGCGGCCAGCTCCCCGTCAAGGGGCAGGACAGCCACACGGAACCAGTGGCACATGAGGGAAAAGGAAATGCTCTGGACGCACACGCAAGGCTCCCCCGTCGTCCAATAGCAGGCAGTTCCCCTCATCGTAGTTACAGCACTCATGTACCAGCCGCCGCGCCCGCCGGTGCTGGCGGTAGTCCATGCGGGGCAGGTTATCGCTCATGGCTCTGCTCCTTTCTGCGGTGCGGCTCGTCCCGGCGCAAAATCTGGTCGATGTTCCGCTTGACGGTCTGCAACTCCTTGAACCGCTGTTTCTGTTCGTGATAGGTGTTATACAGGCCGTCTTTCTCGGAGATAAGCTGCTCGATCTCGGCCTGCAACGCTTTCCGGGCGGGCAGCTTGGTAATGCCATGCGCCTTGAAATACCGGGCTGCTGCGTCGGCTATGATAAAATCGCTCTCATGGGCCTGCCGGTATGCGGCGCGGGCTTTCTCGGATTTCTGTGCCCGCAGCCCGTCGCGGGCGGCCTTGGTCTGGGCGTAGGCCAACACCTGCCGCTGCAACTTCTTTTTCCCTTGCAGCTTCGTTTCCAGTGCTTTCAGTTCGCCGCTGGTCTGGCGCATTTTCTGATAGGCGGTGTCAACGGCGGCTTCTAACTGCTCCGGGGAAGTAAAGCCGTATTGCTGGTAGACGGACAGCGTTTTGGCGGCCTGCTTCAGATTGTGTATCTTCGCCCAGCGTTCATAGCCCCGGCCTTTGCCCTCGGCCATTTTTTCTGCTCAATGTCCACAAGCCGCTGCACTCCGTCCTGTTTCGGGGCGGCTATCTCGGCTCTGGCAACCTGCAAGCGGTCTTTTTTTTATGGTGCGTGGGGGATCGGGGGATCTGGCTGGCGCTTCGGCTGCTCTGGCGGCGTTTTGCTCTAAAACGGCAAAGACAGCGGCGCGGTCAAAATCGTCGCCCAGCTTCCGGGCGGTAATTGGCTTTGTCCTGTCCGGCGTGAGGTAACTTAGCCGCCCCCGGCTCTCCTTGACGGTCACACCCTCCTGCAGCAACAGAGAGGAAAACTCGTCAAAGCTGGCGGCGGTGGCAAGGGCTTTCCGTAGGGTCTGCCGCAGCTTCTCCTTGTTCGTTTCAAACTTCGTCTGCCGGGGCGTGATACTATCGGCAATCTGGGGGCGTTCTGCTTGTCCAGCGCGGCCTGTCCCTTTTTCTGCGCCCAATACTCCCGGTCTGTGACGCGGTTCTTGCTGCCGTTCAAGAGGTCGATTTGGTAAAGCCCCTCCCGGTGGCACATCTCCATGACTTCGGATTTGAAGTAGCGCAGGGCAGCGTCGGTACATCGGTGCTTGCAGCCGACTTTCGTATCGGCCAGCCTGTCCATGTAGGGCAGGAACGGCACTTCCTCAATCCGCAGGCTGTTTATGACGATATGCACATGAATGTTGCCGCTGTGGTTATGCCCGTCCGGGTGGGTGCAGACAAGGGCCTGGTGGCCGGGAAAATGCTCTTTACAGAATTGTTCCCCAACGCCTGCGCCCGGTCTACGGTCAGGCCGTTGTCCGGCCCGTCCCGCGGGTCAAAGCTGATGATGTAGTGGTGGCTTTTCACATCTTCCCGCCGCTGGTTTTTCTGATAGCGGAGATTGGCCCGCATACACGCAACGGCAAAATCCTCCCCGTCGCAGTTCAGCGTGGACAGCCGGTAGTCCTCGCGGGGGATAAGCCTGCCGGTTTCATCAAGGACGGGCTTCATGGTAAACTCGTCATGCTCAAAGAGAAGATATTGCTCGGCGGCTCCGTAGTCGGCGTTTTTAGAGTTGATATGCTTGAGTGTTGCCAACCGCGTCACCTACTTTCTTGAGGACTTCATACTTGAGGACGGCAAGGTCGGATATGGCGGCGCGTACCTCGCCGGAAAGGGTGTTGTAGGGTACGCCGTATTCGTTCAGATACCGGGCAATCTGATTGAGGTTGCCGCCGATCCTGCCGTACTCGGCTGTCAGCTTCCCGACAGCGGAAAGCAACTCGTCATTGACCGACGACACATGGACAACCGGGCGTATGGTCGCCCGCCGTATCGCCTGCCGGAGAAATTCGGACTGGCTGATACCATAGGGCGCAAGCCGCGCTGTGAAGTCGGCGTATTCATCTTCGGACAGCCGGGTTTTCACAACGCGGCTGCGGTGGGGCGTGTTGTATTTCTTTCGCATGGTGTGACCTCCTTTCTCGCCCGTAAGGGCGCATGAGCAGGGTTTGGGGAAGGCACTCCCCAACAAGTTTCCCGCGAGGGGCAAAACCGCAGAATTGCGGATTTTGGCACCGTGGTAGAAACTTGCTCTCCGTGACTGCAAACTTTCTCTCACTTCCGTCCGCCACTTTTTTGGAAAACTGCAACCACAAAAGTTTGTTTCTCTTTTTCTGCTACTACTAATCCTGTAAAGGGCATTCCTGCCCGCTTTCGCTAAAATGACACCGGACGCAGTGGTTTCTACCCGGTGTTGGAGAAATCCTTTCTCTTTGCCCTCTACTACGGGTAAATGCTCCAAATGCCAAACACCAGGGCAGAAAAATTCCCTCCTCGCTTACTACTACAACCGGCAGGGGGCAAAATGGCCGGGAGCGGAGCCGGACAACAAAAAAAGCAGTAAATCTTTTTCAAGACTTACTGCTTTCGCTGGCCGCGTCGGTGGCGGCTGGTATTCAGTTTTTATGACTTGTCCGGTGGTTCGTCAAGCCGGAACTTGAATTGACAGTCAATTAACCGCTGCTTTACATAGTCCTCCACCTCGGCGTTGACCTGCCCGTTCACTTTTGAGAAATAGCGGATATATCCGGCGTAGTGGAGCAGGACAGCGTTCACGGCTTCTGGGTCGCCCTCACGGGCTTTGAGGATTGTTTCATAGGGGAGAAGTCTACTCATACCGGCTCACCCCCATTTCTTCGCGTAGCCGCTGCAAGGCAAGCTGGATATGCCGCCCCGCTGTGCTGCGTGACCGGCCAATACACGCGCCGATCACGCGCTGCGGCTGGCGCAGAAAGTAATAGCGCAGGATTTCTTCCCGCGTCTGCTCCGGCAAAACAGAGATCGCGTCGGCAAGGGCGGCGTTGCAGAGCAGGACGGTCTGACCGCAGACGGTAAATGGGTATTCCTCGTCCGGCTCCGACGCGGCAAACTGGACAAACTTCTCGTTCATCAGATAGTCAAGGGAAACTTGCCGTTCCCATTGCCGTTTAAGCTTCAAAATCTTGTCCAAGGCGGCACAGCGGATAACAGTCTTGCAAAAGGCGTTGTACCTGCGCTGGATATATTCTTGATAGGCTATCTGGTCGGTCATGGAAATTCCCCTTTCTGAATAATAGTGCGGGGCGGTGGCACTTCTTGCTGTCGCCCCTTGATTGCCTACCAGCAAAGGCGGGCGGGGCTGTCAACGACGGCGCATATGCGCCGTTCATCTTGACCGTTGACTGGCTCGGCTGGGTTTGCTATTTACCCGACAAACTTGAATTTATTTTAAGCTATCACGTTTTACCTTCTTAAGCCTTACTATCATTACCATAGGAATTTCTTTGTTGGTTTTAAAACATTCTTCATAAAATCCATCAATGACAAATCCAGCTCTAAAACAAAGGTTAAAAATATCTTGTATGGAACGATGATAATAAATCTGCTCTTTCGGTTGCCCTTCAATCGCTATATCATAGTAACTGTGCGGTGTCATATATTTTTCAGTCAACGTGACAAAACAAGGGTGTTGCGTTGCAAAGACAAAAATTCCGCTTTCCTGCAACAGTTCATAAACAGCCATAAGAAGTGGTTCAATATCCGTAATATCCATAATTGCCATATTAGAAACTGCTTTCGTAAAGGCTCGATTTCTTTTTTAATTCTAATATACTTTTTCTATCGGTCGCATCCGCCACACAAAATTCAATTTGTTTTGCATATTGTGATTGCCGTCTTTTAGCCAATTCTATCATTTTTTGCTGTAATCAAAAGCGACAACCGAAGCGCCTCTTTGTGCAAGATACGAAGAATAATTTCCATTGCCACACGCAATATCCAAAATGTAATCCGCAGGATTAGGAGATAGAAGTTCCGTTACTTTGGGACGCACTACCTCTCTGTGAAATTCATTAGATTCGTCACCCATTGCATTATCCCAAAATTGTGCGTTCTCCTCCCAGATTTTTTTACTTTCCTCTGTTCCCATGTTCTCTCCCACTCCCCAAATTTGCTTTTTTGCTTCCATTAAATCTTCCTTACTATATTCCATTGTTACCCTCCATAACTTCTGATTGTTGCCGTCTTGACGATTATGTATCTTTACATTACCTTCTGAAACATATGGCGCACCTTGTCCAGGCGGCTGTTTGGACGGCGGGGCTGGATGACCGGCTGACCGACAGCGGCCTGATATCCTTTCAGCTCTGTAAGGCATACGCTCCGCCCGTTGGTGTAAAAGGCCAGATCAGTACGGTATGCCTGTATACAGCGGGCGGGAATCTCGCCAGTAAAGACAACTTCATCCTTTTTTACCTGGGCCGTTTCGATGGTGGCACAGTATTTCGGTGCATCATGATAAGCCCTGGAAAGGTATTCCTGGGGCGCATAGAGGATGAAGGAGAGATAAGGTTCCAGCAGCTGCGTCCCCGATTCCTTCAATGCCTGTTCCAATACAATCGGGGCCAATGAGCGGAAGTCCGCCGGCGTGCTGACCGGATTATAATAAAGCCCGTATTCAAAGCAAATCTTACAGTCCGTTACGTTCCAGCCGAACAAGCCCTGCTCCAGCCCGTAACGGATACCATCCCTGACAGCGTTTTGAAAACTCTGGTTCAAGTATCCCAGCGAAACCCGGCTCTCGTATTGTACACCGGAGCCAAGCGAGAGTGGTGTAACAGACAGTCCTATGGATGCCCAAAACGGGTTGGGCGGCACCTCGATATGGATGGTGTGGCTGGCTGCTTTGAGCGGCCGCTCCATATAAATGACGGAGGGTTCCTTTACCACTGTTTCAAGCTTGTATTTTTCCGACAGCAAAGCGGAAACAACCTCCAACTGCACCCGGCCCAAAAAGAAAGAATGATCTCATGGGTGATGGAATCCACTTCGCAACGCAAAAGCGGGTCAGTATCCGCAAGTTGCGTAAGAGCGTCCAGCAGCCGTTCTCTTTGCGCTGCCGTTTTCGGCGCAATCGTCGTCCGCAGCATGGGGAGGGGGTCCTCGCGCCACCTTTTACGAGGGAGCCGGGTTTGGTCCCCTAATACATCGTTTAACCTCACGCTGTCGCTGGGAAGGATAACAATTTCACCCTGATAAGCGGTGTCTGTCCGAACAATTTCCCCTTTGGATGGAATACGCATCTCTGTGATTTTCAGCTTTTCTCTCCCGGCCAGGGCCACCGTATCCCGCAGGCGCAGCGTTCCGCTGTATAACCGTAGATAGACACGCCGCTGGCCGCAATCGGTGTACTCAACCTTGAAAACGCTGCCGCATAGGGCGGCGCCCCCCTGTTCCCCAATCGGTTGGAACAGCCCTGTCACCGCATCCATCAACGGTTGAATGCCAAGGCCATTTTTGGCGCTGCCATGATAGACTGGGAACAGGGAGGCGTCTTGAACCCGCTGCTGTTCCTCCCGCGCAAGTTTTTCCCGGCTGATTGGTTCTCCTGCGATATACTTTTCCAATAATTCATCGTTATTTTCGATGACCGCATCCCATGCTTCTATGTCGGTATTTTCCTCCAGGACTATTTCCGGGGACAGCGACACCGTCTGCTTGATGATAATATCGGCGGAGAGCTTATCCCGAACAGACTGAACCACGCTCTGCAAATCAACGCCAGCCTGGTCGATCTTGTTGATAAAGATAACGGTGGGAATGTTCATTTTCCGCAGGGCATGGAACAGAATACGGGTCTGGGCCTGCACGCCATCTTTAGCGGAGATCACCAAGATGGCCCCATCTAAAACAGCCAAAGAGCGGTACACCTCCGCCAAAAAATCCATGTGGCCGGGCGTATCCACAATGTTGACTTTACATCTGTGCCACTGGAAGGAAGTGACTGCCGCTTGAATGGTAATCCCACGCTGCCGCTCCAAAAACATGGTGTCCGTCCTCGTTGTCCCTTTTTCGACGCTCCCCGGTTCTGAAATGGCTCCGCTGGCATATAGCAGGCTCTCCGTCAAGGTCGTCTTTCCAGCGTCTACATGGGCAAGAATTCCAATATTGATTATTTTCATGTGATTGTCCTCCCTTTACTGCCCCGAAGGGCATAAAAATCCCCAGCAGTAAAATACTTTTACCACTGGGGATGATAATTTGCGGACATACACATATACAGCATACACCTGTTTGTGAGTGCTGTTTTTGGGGATATGTCAAAATTGATAAGGCAAAAGTATTCTTAAATTGGGTACAAAAAACTAAGCCCCTACAAAAGGAGCTATCATAATCCTTTGTTCCCACTATTTGATTATAGTTTTATTTAAGAATACCTTGCCGCATATTTTTTACTCCTTTTCTGGATTAAATCATTGTATCACATCAGTTTTAGGAAAGCAAGTACCTAAAAGAAATTTTTCTTCCCCTTATATGTAACAATCATACCGGCTTCCTAGCGTTCAGAATGTTTTCTGCTGTCTGCTGTGGTGTTTGGTTGGAATTGTCCAGCCAAAAGCCGATCCGTGGTGTTGTCTGCATTTTACTAAATACAAATTCAATGTATACAGAAAGAAATATATAAGGAGTGGGAGGGATTCCGCCGTAGTCGGCATTGTAGGAAAATCCAAAAGTTTAGATTTTCTCAAAATGCTTATCTTTTGGTCTTTGGTTCGGAATAGTGTAGTGCTGGCGGTCTATCTATTGTTTTCGGTTGCTTGCTTCTTTACCGTACATGAGCGTACGCCAATGGCCCATAGAGGGCAGATGCGACGAATAGATAAGATCACTCCCTTCTAAAGCGGAACGAAATTAAGCGCCCTTTGTGTCTACTTCATATACATCGCAGACCTCATTGGGCTTGAGTTTCAGCCTTGCGGACAAGAATGCTTCAATATCAAAAGCGTTCTTATCATCCGCGTCGGCAGTGTACTTGAAATTGGGGTGCTTGGTGATGTCGTACTTATCCGAAAGGAAAGGACGCACACCGCGCAGCTGGAGGATACACTTGCCGCCATCCATAACGGCAAGCTCATCCTGGCTCATCAGCTCTTTCCCCAACTTTTGATAGTTGAGTGAATGGGAGGTTTCCCTCCCACGGCTCTCTCCGGTGTTGTAGGTGTCGATGGTTTCCTTGCCCAGCACGGCGGCCAGCTCCTTGAGCGTAGTCGGCTCTTTGCCGCCCAGGAAGATGGAGGTATCCATGTTTCCGATGATGGTATCGGCGTTATCCTTATAGATTGCCTTCAGCTGACTCTGCGCCTGCAACACCAGACAGGCGGAGATCTCACGGCTTCGGATGGTGGCCACCAGCTTTTCCAGCTTGGGAATCTGCCCGATGTTGGCACACTCGTCAATGAGGCAGCGCACATGAACCGGCAGTCGCCCGCCGTACACATCGTCGGCCTTTTCGCAGAGCAGGTTGAACAGCTGGGTATAACACATGGAGATCAGGAAGTTAAAGCTGTCATCCGTATCACTCATAATGAGGAACAGGGCAGTTTTCCGGTCTCCCAGAGTATCCAGCTCCAGCTCATCATAGGCCGTGACCTCCCGCAGCTCCGCAATGTCGAATACGGCAAGGCGAGCGCCGCAGGAAATCAAAATCGACTTGGCTGTTTTTCCAGAGACAAATTGTCAAGGACTTTTTCATCAAATTCAAAAAGAAGTCACATTTTGCGGACTTCCTCACGGAGCAGACGCTTGATTTTGTCCTCCATCGTCTCTTTGGCGGTCTCGCTGAAATGGACACGGACAATATAGGTGGTCTTGCCGATCTGCTTTCTGACAGTCGGGCAAGGGCTGTTGTTGGCGGTGCGGTTGGTTGCGGTATTATTCATTCAAAATCCTCCTGTAAATGAAAAATAGCCCGGTGACTTTTCATCATCGGGCGGTGTCGGTATGAGGGAAGAAGGCAAGGCGGCAACTTTAAGGTATCTATAAAACCTTTGCCGCCTTTGCCATGTTTGCCTTCTTCCTGTTGTCAGTTGCGGAGATAGCAGACCCATGTTGCGCCGTCTTTCTCGGTCATAAGCCTGTCCCCGATACGGCTCTTTGCCGTCCTCATGGTGCGTGAGGAAATGCCACGGTCATTGACCGCCTTCTCAAGCTCTGCGCTCGGCATACGCTTTCCGTCTGCAAGAAGCTCAAGTATCAGCATTTCAGCCTTTGCCGTCTTTCTCTCGGTCTTGGTGGTGTCCGTCCCGGCAAGAAGCTCATCGGCGGTAATGTCGTATGCGCCTATCCATTCAAAGCCTTTCTCGTCTCCCAGAGAAAAGGCAAGGGACTGTCCGGGCGGCGCAAGGGAGCTTTTCTCATGGATAAGCACCCTCGTTGTGGGGCTGTCCTTCAGCTTGCCGATAAAGAGCAGACTGCGGACTGCCGCCGTAATGTCGATAGACCCTAATCCTCGGTAGGTGCTTTGCGTTCCTGCGGCTTTGTTGAGGTGTCCTATCAGCACAATAGCGCACCCGGTAGCCTGTGCAATGTCCCCCAGACTGCGGAATATCGGGCGTACCTCGTTTGCCCTGTTCATATCCACATCTGCGCCCAGAAACGCCTGCACCGGGTCAATGATAACCAGCCTTGCGTTGTTCTCACGGATTGCCCTTGCTATGCGTTCATCGGCAAGGGTCAGCGGCGTGTCCCTGTCATCAATGACAAGCACTCGCTCAAGGTCGGCTTCGGCTTCCATCAGTCGGGGCTTGACCGTATCGCCCAGACCGTCCTCGGCGGTCTGGTAAAATATATTGAACGGCTCAAGGGTCTGCATATTGGGCAGGGGCTTTCGGTTGGTGCAAGCCGCCGCAAGGCGCATGGCAAAAGTAGGTCTTGCCCTCACCGGGGTTGCCTTGAATGATAGTCAGCTTTCCGAATGGGATATACGGAAACCATAGCCAATCCACGCTCGTCAGCTCCACATCAGCCATACGGAGCATAGGGACGGGCTGGGCTGTTGGCAGCTCTCGCAGCGTGATTGTCTCGGCTATAAATCTGCGGTCTGGAATGTCCTTTTTCTGCAAGAGAACATCGTTCCAGTCCTTCCTTGCCGGGACAAGGCGAATGACCGTTATCGGCTCTGGAATGGTCTGCACAAGCCTTGTAGCGGCTTCTGCTCCTGCGGTGTCGCTGTCAAGGCAGAGGAACACTTTCTTGGTGTCCTGTCGTTCAGAAAGGAAACGCTCAAGGGCTTTGCCAGAAACGCCGCCCAGGGCAAGGTAGCTTCTTGTCTGCCAGTCCTGCGGATAAAGGCAGATAAAGGACAAAAGGTCTATGGGTGCTTCAAAGACAAAGAGCTGACTGCCGTTTCCCTCATAGCGGAACGGATAGGACTTGTCAGACCCGGCAATGTCCTGTCTGAAAGTATCTGCCGTTCCTCGCACATGGGCGTATCTCGGTGTGCCGCTTCTGTCTCTGCCGACAAACACAACATTGTGCCTTTTTCGTCCTCGTAAATATCCCCGGAAAGAAGAAAAGTCTCAACAAGCGATTTGTTGAGACCTCGGCTTTCACAAAGATATTGAATTGCTCTGTCGGCTGTCCTGCTGTGCAAGGGCAAGTGGAACTCCAAAGGCGGTGCGGCGGGGACGGCTTCGGGCTGTCCTTCGCCGCATTCGCCTGTCAACATCTGAACAGCTTCGGGAAAGGACTTGCCGTAAAACTCCATGACAAAATCAATGGGATAGCCGCCCTTGCTCTGGCTGTGGCGAAACCACTTGTTTCCTCTGACGGTCAAGCTGTCGTGTTCTTTCCAGCGGTATTCTCGTCCGCTTTTGATAAGTGTCTCTCCCTGTGAACGGAGAAAATCTTCCAGACTGACGGCGTTTGCCCTGTCAATCTGCTCTTGGGTGTAGTGCATGGTGTCCTCCTTTATTCGTCTGTGCCGGGAGACGGCAGATAGCCAAGCTCCTGCAACATTTCAATCTGCTGGTCGGTAAGGGTAGCTTCAAAGGCAAGGCACTTTCTGGCGTGTTCGTCCAGCTCGATCAGCTCGGAAAGGGGTCTGCCGTCCTTTAAGGTGTCTCCGCTTAACAGGCGTTTCGCCGTCCTGCGGATGGGGTTTTGTTCGCTTCTCCAATCGTGATAATTCATCGTGACATATCCCCCCTTTTTGTGTCGTGTTTTTGGTCGATTTTGGAGCGTTTGCTCCGCTGTGCGCTCTTGAAATCTTGCGGCAGTATCTACACATGACTTGACCTTCCAAAGCCGCTGTAAGTCCTCTCTGACGGCTTTGAACTCGCCGTAGGTGGCAGAGTGGGCGGTGTCCAGCTCGTCATACTCGGCAGACAGCTTTCTCATATCCACCTTGCCGTCCGGGAACTCCTCGGTCAGCTTGCGCCTTGCGGTGTAAAACTGTTTCAGCTCGGCTTCATGCTCTGCCTTGTATTTCGCTCTGGGCTTCTCAAATTTGATTTTCTGCAAGCCGTCAAAGACCGGCTTCAAGCGGTGGAAGGTATCCCGGTAGTCTTGGAGCTGGCGTATGGCTTTCATTCGTGCGGTCTGGGTGTCCAGCGTTTCTTTTTAGGCTGTTGACGGTTGTGCTGTGGCTCTCCACACGACTTTCCAGATCCGCAAGGGTGTAAATGCCGTTCTCACGGAGATAATTGAAAGTCTCGTTCATCTCCTTGAGGTTGCTGATTTTTTCCTTTCTGCGAATAAGCCCCGGCTTTGCGCTGGGTGTAGTAGGCGTTCAGCAGAGAAACAAGGTCGGGAGCCTGCGGCTTGGCAAGCTCGGCTTTCATCTCCGCTATCCAGCCGACAAGGGCATTGATTTTGTTTCTGACCTCACGGATAAGGGCGTTGGTGGCTTTTATCCAGCGGTTGAACTCGCCCTTTTCGGTGCGTATGCCTTTCTTCTCCATTGCCCGGACGGTTGCGCCCTCGTGAATGGTGGGAAGTAAATCCACGCCCTGACGCTCATAGCTTCGGTGGTCGATACGGACATCAAGCCCTTTCTCGGCAAACTTGGCGTTGCACATTTCAGCCCATGTCTGACGCCAGTATTCCAGCGTTTCGGGTCTGCCCCAGTCGGTGGTGGGGACTGCGTTGAAAACAAAGTTTCCGTCTGCGTCCCTTATGCGGTTGCCGTCCTCGTCCAGCTCGTACACTCGGCGTTGCTTTAGCCCCCATTTGCCGTCCTGCTCGATTGGTCGGATAGGACAGAGGAAATGGAAATGGGGGTTGGGCGTGCCGCCGTCCCCATGCTCCTTTTCGTGAAAGGACACATCAACGGTCATGCCACGGCTCACAAAATGCTCCAACAAAAATTTCCTTGCCAGAGCGATATTTTCCTCAAGGGAAAACTCATTCTGCAAGGAAATCTCAAAGCTGTATGCAAGCTGGGCGTTCTTGCCACGCTCGGCTTTCTCTACGGCGTTCCATAGGGTCTGGCGGTCTGCGTATTCCGGCGGCGCATGGGGCGGCAGGAGAATTTCAGAGCAGATCACGCCGCCCTTTCGGGTGTAGTCGCTGTACTCGCCGTAATACTCGCTGTACAGCTTTTCGCCGGAACGGTAGGCGGCAGAAGCAATCGCTGACTGACCCTCACTGCGTTTCGTTTGGTCTACTGTGAAGTGGAATAGTGCCATCGGCTTTCATCTCCTTTTCCCGGTTGATTTTGCTGATATGGGTAATCGCCATGTGGTGGACGGCTCTCTGGACTTCGGGCAGAGAAAAGATGTGTTCCATCAGCTCGATAATCTCTGTCCGGGTAAGCTCCTTGACCTCCGGGGCTACGCTCTCAATCGTGCCGCCCAGATTGCAAAGGCGGTGGGTGCGCTTCTTGCGCTCGCCCTTTTCCAGATGCTTAATCCTGTTCTCAAGACGCTGTACCTTGTGCTTCTCCTGTGCAAGCTGCGTCTCGGCTTGACGGATTTCCTCATTCAGCTTTTCAAGATTTTTTGACATTTCGTGTGACCTCCTTTTTGAAAATGGGTATAAAAAAAGACCGTCAACTTTTTTCGCACATTGCGACCAGTCAACGGTCTGATTTTCGGTATTCAGTTTTTCAAACTTGCTGGCGGCGAACGGTTTGTCAAAACCGTTTGCGGACGGCAAGTCCACAGGGGATAGCCGCTTTAGCGGCGCAAGGGGGTGTAGCCACCTTGACGGAACGAAGTGACGCAACATTCTCGGTCATGCAGTTTTCTTCTGCTGACGAGAATGAAGCTCCGCAGGACGCACGATACTCCCCGACAGGAGAGTATAGAAGTGCGCCCTTTAGTTCCTAAAGGGATTTTTGCGTTCTCCCTTACTCTTTCTCAAAAGAAATTCTTCGTTAGTTAAAATCGTACCGATAGAAACATAATCCTGTCCCTTGATTTCTTCTGATACTTCTTCAATAACAGAGAAGCCCGCTTGTTTCAAAAGTTCCATATATTCATTATACTCAGTATCACTAATATCAAGAATATTGACAGCACAATGTTCGCGTTCGGTATCAAGTATTACCCAACTAACTGTACCGGGAGGGACTGGTAGACCCTCTGTGTATTCATTTTCGGGCCATACACCTTCTTCAAGCATTGTAACACTATCCGATTGTGTGTTGCCCGAATTGTCCGTTGTTGGCGGTGTCTCTTTATTGGAACAAGCCGTCAAAGCCAGCATTAGCATAATAGCAATTACTGAAATAAATTTTTTCATTGTTACCTCCTGTTTTTGCGAATAGTCTTGACGATCTGAATTACTGCGATTACAGCCGCAACAATTCCGATAAGGAAAACTATCTGCGTTAAATCAAAGCTCAATGCACCCTCAACTTGAATATTCGTCTGTGCGTCTGCTTGTCCGATTGCTCCATCCGGTACTTTCCCAACTTTAGCAGTAGCGCAAATCACAAACGCTGTAATAGCAGTAACAAGGGCAACAATACTCGAAATAATCCCTTTCCGTTTCTGCGGTGCAGTGCTATCAATCCCTAATTGTTCTGCGGTATTTTCTGCAAACTCCTTTGGAGTGCCTAAACGCTCAATTACTTGTTGTTCTGTTTCGCCATGCTCTAAAGCAGAAGCAAAAACCTCGTTCAAATCACGCACAACTTCTTTTTTTTCTCTTTGCGTGGTAAACAAAGCTTTTTTTCCACTTGCTTAATGTATTGCTCTTTCATTATGACACCTCCGCTTGCTGATAAGTAGCGATAAAACCATTTACACAACTTTCGTAGTTCGCCCAAAACTCAATAAGTTCCTCTAATACTTCTTTGCCCTTGTGGGTAAGAGAATAGTATTTTTTTGAGCCGCCGTTTGCGGCAGCCGGAGCCAATCGACATTGGATTAACTCGGCTTCCTGTAAACGATACAAAATAGGATAAATCGTTCCTTCTTTTGCATAGCCCAGAACGGATGCGCTGTTGTTCAGCTCTGTAATGATTTCATAGCCGTATGTTTCTTTTCGTCCAATCAAGCATAGGAGGATCATTTCAAGAGAGCCTTTTTTGAATTGCTGTACATATCGGTTGTCCATACTCTCCACCTCGCTTTAGTTTTGCTATTTAGGAACACTAAATAGAAAAACTTATTATACACGCATCGGCAGATATAGTCAATGGGTTTAGAGAAAAAGTTACAAACAGTTCATGAAATGCAGAACGCCCAGAACAATGTCCGGGCGTTCCCATGCTCAATCATAAATCAGTTCCAGCTTCACGATTTCCTCTGCCTGTGCCTTGCACATATTCATCTTGCCGACCCAGAGCATTTGATTTTCCGCTTTCAATTCCTCGGTAATGCCGTACCGCTTCACAAGCTCCGGCAGGATCGTGTCAATACGGTGTCGGGCGGCTTCTTCAATCTCAAGGCAATGCTCAAAGAGCCTTTCGGATAGCACCAGCTCATTGAACAGGATAGGGCGGAACTCCTGCAAATAGGCTTTGCGAAGTCTGCCGTAGTGTCCAAGTGCCTTTCTCGGCTGGCGAATGGTAATGTCGGGAATGAGATAATCTCCTTGCTGTGTGTAGGTCAGTTTCATGCGGTCTGCGCTCCTTTCTGCGGCTCTCTCTGCGGTAAACTGCTGACAGGGATAAACACGCCCTTTGCAATGTCCTCGGCTCGAATGGCGGCTTTAAACGCCGGGGAACGAAACGCCCAACGAAATTGAAGTAAATCTCGACCTCCTGCGTGGTCTGAATGCTGCCCTTGCGGTCACGCTCATGCACCAGGATTTTTCTCGATAAACTCATTGAGCATGGCAATCGTCAGCGTGTCAAAGTTCTCGTACTTGTCAATCAGAGCGATAAATCGGTCTGCGTTCTTTTCCTGCTTCTCGTAACTGCTGACTGCCTTTTCCAGAGCAGAGATTTCAGCGGTCAGCTCCGCTTGCTCTTTTGCATATTGAGCGTCCAAAGAGTGATAGCGGCTGTCTGAAAGTTTCCCCAGAATGTTGTCCTCATAGATTTTACAGAGCAGGACTTCCAATTCGGACACTCTCTGCTTTGCGGCGGCAAGGCGTGTGCGCTGTTTCTTGACCTCTGCCGTCTGCTGGCTGGACTGCGCTTCTTGTACCACTCGGACAAACTCGGCTCGGTCATGCTTCGCATACTCGGCAATGGCTTTGAGCAGTTCGGAGACAAGGGACAGTACCACATCTTCATTGATACGGTGCTGTGTGGTGCAGAGCTTTCCGACCGGGACTTTGCTGTACTGTGAGCAGGTGTACTGTGAAATGCGCTTGCCGTTGTTGGTGCGGTGGACATACATCTTGCCGCCGCAATCGGCACAATAGAGCAAGCCTGTCAGCGGGTGCGACTTCGCCCCAGCCGTCCGGGTAGCGTTTGACCTTGCTGCGGATTTTTCTGCACAAGGTCAAAGGTCTCTTGGTCGATGATCGGCTCGTGGGTGTTCTCAAAAATCGTCCACTCGTCCTCTGGGACATAATGGCTTTTTTTTTTGTCCTTGAAATGCTTTTCGGGTCTTGAAATTGATGGTGTGTCCCAGATACTCACGCTTTTCAAGAATGTTGCAGATGGTAGAAGAACCCCAGCCGTACACATCTTTGAAAGTCTTATTCTTGTTCACGCCCTCGCCATGCTGTGCAAGGTAAGCGGACGGTATGAGTATCTTTTTCCTCTTTCAGCTTGTTTGCAATCTGATAGGGACCCATGCCCTCGACTGTCATTGCAAAGATACGCTTCACAACCTCGGCGGCTTCGGGGTCAACCAGCCATTGGTCACGCTTCTCATTCCAGAGGTAGCCGTAAATGACCAAGCCTGTGAGGTGCTTGCCTGTCTTGCCTTTGGATTGGAAAGTGGAACGGATTTTACGGCTGGTGTCTCTCGCATTTGAGTATCCAATGTGCTTTTTGCATTCGGATTGAAAAAGATGTTGACGTTGTAAGTTGTGTTTCTGACTCGCATGGTCAACAGTCCGTCAGCGGGGCGATGTTCGGTCAGAGTGATAGTTTTGCTCATTTGTGCTTCTCCTTTTACAATGTGTGTTCAGTTGCCTTTTGCTGGGGCTGTAATTTTTTCTGTTCAAGCGCTGCCTTGCTATCGTTCAACTTTTTCAGCACCGATTCCTTCTCCGCGGTCTTGCCGCCCGGTGCGGAAAGCTGTTGCTTATTCAGCACCATGTCGATATACTTGCGGATATCTTTCAGTGCGGAGACGTCCGGCTGTAAGGTTTCCAGTTGGGTGCGCAGTTCTGCGCTGCCGGATTGCAGCGCAGAAAATTCGGCATCCAATGCCGAAAAATTCACCGCTGTGCTGCCGTTCAGCTTCATCAGGGTGCGGACGGCTTTGTTGAATGCGTCCAGTTCGTCCTTGTGCTGGGCGGCGTAAGCGTCCTTGGTCAGCTTGAAGTTCTTCTTCATAAAGGTGTCATGGACGGGTTTCAGCTTGGCATGGACGGCAGCGGCGTCCTTGGTCTGAGCGATTGCCCGCATACGGTTTTCGTTCTGCTTCAACTGCTTGCGGAGAGGGGCGGCGGTCTGGTTCAGGTTAGAAATTGCGGTATCCAGATCCTCGATGGTGTTCAGAGAATGGGCTTTCAGATAGTCCACCGCCCGTTTGACTTCCTCAAAGTCCCGAACAGTGCATTTCAGTTTTGCCTTGCCAGACCAATCGCTGCACTGCTCATTGCGGAGATTGAAGTAGTCCACCAGCAGATCGGACAGTGTGGGCTCCTTCGCCTTTTCCAGAGCGTCCAGAAGAAGCTGCTTCTTTTCGTTCAGGTCTGCGATCCAGCGTTGCAGCCCACGAATTGCGCTGCGGATGGACTGCATCAGGCTGTTGGCCGCACGAATATCCCGGTTCAGGTTGCCGAGAAAGGTTTCCACTCCACGCTTTTCCATCTGGTGTGCGGTGGGACCGAGATGCACGGTCGGTATCTGCTGGATGCCCTGCCGCTCAAAGGAGCGCAGGTCAACACGTTCCGGTCTGCCCGCAGCTTCCAGATAGCGGTTGGTGATGGTTTCCCAACCATGCCGCCAGACCTCGGCGTACTTCTGGTCGTTCCAGTCCACCGTGTTCTCTTTATGACATTTCCAGTTACCGGAAGGGAGCCGGATGCGCTCGCCGTTCTCGTCAAGGTCGTACACCTTTCGGGCTTTCGGAAGCCACTTGCCGTGTTCATCCATTGCCCGGAGTGTCAGCAGAATGTGGGCGTGTGGGTTTCCATCGCCCTTGTCGTGGATGGCAAAGTCAGCGATCATCCCTTTGGAAACAAACTGCTCCTGACAAAATTCCCGAATCATTTTCAGATACTGTTCCTTCGGCACCTCCACCGGAAACGCCAGCACGATGCGCCGGGCAAGCTGGGAGTTCCATTGGTTCTCTACGGCTTCCACGGCGTTCCAGAGCGTTGCACGGTCTGCAAATCCGGGTGGTGCATGGGACGGCAGCATGACTTCGGCGTGGACAAGTTCTTTCTTCTTGTTGTAGAATTTTGTTCTCTGGTCGTACTCGCTGAACAGCCGCTCGCCGCTTTGGTAAGCGGCCCCAGCAACAGCGGACTGCCCTTGGCTGCGCTTGACGATGGTGATTTTGAAATGCGGACACGGAATAGGCATCACCCCCTGATGACATTTGAATCGTTCTCTTGTAAAAATCACGGAATTATGGTACTATTATTTTGGATAAGTAAGCAGAAAGCTGGTGAGCCAATGTCGGAAAGAAAATCACAACAGGAACTGGATTTTGAACGGAAACACGAAGAAGATTTGCAGCGGTTGCGTGGGCTACGTCTGATTGATGATGATTTCATGGCTGCGGTGTTTGAAGAACGTGCTTGTGCTGAGTTCCTTTTGCAGATCATCTTGAAACGTGATGACTTGACCGTCAAAGAGGTTCACGGCCAGTACAGCATTAAAAATCTGCAAGGCCGTTCCGTTCGTTTGGATATTTTGGCGGTAGATCGGGAAAACCGTGCATATAATATTGAGGTGCAGCGCAGTGACCGTGGTGCGAGTGAAAAACGTGCACGGTATAACAGTAGTCTGTTGGATGCAAACCTGACTGATGCGGGCGATGATTACGATGCGCTGAACGAAACATACGTTATCTTTATCACCGAAAATGACGTATTAAAGGCAGGTCTTCCAATTTATCATGTTGACCGTACAGTCCGGGAAACGGGAACGTTTTTCAACGATCAGGCTCACATCGTTTATGTGAACTCACAAATCAAGGACGAAACTGCATTGGGAAAACTAATGCATGACTTTTTCTGTACCAACTCGAAGGATATGAATTATTCCATTTTGGCGCAGAGAGTTCGTTATTTTAAAGAAGATACGAAGGGAGTGGCAGCTATGTGCAGAGCTATGGAAAAGATGCGGGATGAAACCGAGCATGAAACATCGGTCAAACACGCATTGGCAATGTTGGCAGATGGTGTGCCTTGTGAAAAGGTGGCAAAATACACCGACCTTTCAATTGAGGAAGTCCGGGCATTAGCTGAAAAGAAATCTGCCTAACAAAAGATAAGCCGATTGGAAACGTTGCTATTTCCAATCGGCTTTTTCTATGCGTGTTTTATGGTAGCGAGCAAAGGATAGTTGCAAAGCAGCGCAAGGAAAACGCAGTTTCCCTTGGGATGGAATCGGGCTGGCGCATAAACGCCAGCTTCGATTTCATCGAGCCGTCTGCAAGACCGCAATTTCACCGGAACGGTGTATAATTGCGCCCTTTATTCTAGAGGGTTTTGGACGTTGCTGCGTTCGTGAACGTCATGCACCATCTTTGCAAGTGCCAGCACGACTTCCGGTTGACGAAACGAGATTTTGAGCAGTTCCATCACCTGATCATCGGTCAGTTCTCCCGGACAGACCAGAAAACTTTCCAGCATTCCGGCACGAGTGCAAAGACGATGCACACGCTCTCTCCGGTTCAGCTCTGACATCTGTCGTTCAAGGATCTTCTCTCGGTGCTGGCAAGAGCGCAGCTTTTGCTCTGCTTTGGCTTTTTCGCTGCGGAGGTAGGCTAGGTCTGTTTTCGGTTGGGTCAATGGTATCACACTCCTTTTGCACTTTATAAAAGCCGCGCATTCATGAGGTCAAAAACGACATGGATGCGCGGCTCTTATGCTATTTCGGAAATAGTTCGATTAACGAACTGCGTCCCATTTTTTGGTAAAGCGATTATACCTCAGATTATTGCGCAAAACTTCTTCGGCATCTTTGTCTCCCTTTTCTGCGGCGAGTGAGAACCACTGACCAGCTTTGTTGTAGTCGATTGGTTCGGAGTAATAAATGTATCCGGCCCGATACATAGCGTAGACGCTGCCTTGGTTTGCTGCTTTTTTTCATACCAATAAATTGCAGCCTTAACATCTTTGACGATATAAACACCCTCATAATATTTATCGGCGAGCAACTCTTCAGCATAGATGTAGTTTTGTTCCGCAGCTTTTTTTCAGCCATCGTTCGCAACCGATATACGGATTAGCACCGCCAATAAAGCAAGCATCCCCCATCTCTTTATCAATATAGATTCTGGCAAGTTCATATTGCGCTGCGGCAACTCCTGCACGTGCACCATACTCGTAGTATCGTGCGGCTGCGACGATGTTAGGCTTTTCAAGACCGGCACCAGTTTTACAGCAATAGCCACAGTATATTGTCGCATTCAAATCGCCTTCCCAAACAGCTGCACGGAAAAGTTGAAATGCCTTTTTTTCGTCTTTTTGAATGTTTTTTCCAATCAGGTATTCATAACCCAGCTTACGCATGGCAACAGCGTCACCTGAATTGGCTTTTTGAGTTAAGGTATTGATGTCTTCCATACTTTTTCTCCTTAATCATACATGCTAGAAGTATTGTTGTTATTTAGCCATGCTTCAAGACCAGAAATCAGAATTTCATTGATGGACTCAATATAATTCTTGATTTTAGGATTCTGAGCTTGTTTTAAAGTAATCAGTCGATTTTGGTATTTCTGATTCTGTTCGATTGTATCAACCGCCTGAGTGCATTGGAAGTCTTTCGTAGGCAGATACAACGCATAAATAGCGAAGGAAACTTGTGTCATGGTAAGCTGTTCACCAGTAACAACAAACGAAAGCCACGGATATTTAGCGCTGTCGGTTGCTTCAATATAGACGGAAGGCTCGTACTCTACTTCATTTGAGAGTACTGCACCGCAGTTTTTAATTTTGGTTGTATACAGATCACCAAAATTTTCATGGAGATACTTATCAAGGTAAACTTGCATAGCATCTGTACTCCAGCGAATATTTTTTGAGGAATTTTCTTGTTCCATTCAGCAACAACCATAGGAAGATCGATTGTTTTGTCCTCGCTAGTTAAAAGGTTCATATAGGAGTTTATTTCCGAAACTGTCCAAGAAATAAATCGATAATCATATGCAATTTCATTATCACTTGTCTGAATGCTAAATTCCTCTATGCTGTTGGCCGCATTACTAATGTCATTTTGATTAAGATTTTTCAAAAAGTTTAACCGACGATCAATTTGCTCAGTACGAGGAATATTGTTTTTGACTAAAAATTCAAGAACCTTTCTCTCCTGAGAATACATTTTGAGGTAAGCAAAAACTTTCTGAAGTATGAAAAGCTGATTTTCCCAGCTAGATGTACAAATCAGAGGATAATATTCAAGGAACTCATCGAGATTGGTATCAACTTCCTGCGGGCTACCAGATTTCGAAGATTTAATAGATTGAGCAATCAAAAGATCGATTGGCAGGATTTGCTCTGTTGATGCAGAAATAAAAGGATTATCTTTTCCGACTTTTTCTTTAGCTGTTGAAAGCCGTAAATAATTCATAATAACCGTACAATATGTATCCAAAAGAAGAGCGGTAGCTTCGTCTGTTTCCTCCATAGAGAGACAGAGAATCATTTTTTTCATACCTGCATAAGGAGCAACCTCTTGATCGGCAAAAAGTAAATTGGAAACAGCAGCAACATAGTCTTCCGATTTCAAAATATCTTTCAAAGCTGCAAGCCTTGACAACGGACTGTTGCTTCCAACCATCGCGAGATAATTATCAGAATCATTTTTGGCAGCTTCTAATCCTTCCGCAATGCTGTCGAAATCTGTCAAAAAACTGCAATCGGCATTGTCAACAGGGAAGAAAGCATCATAATGACGATCCAAGCCTCGAATGCTAGGGACAATATCGGCGAAGCGCTGTAAATTGTGAATTGTCTGCATAACAAATCGAATGGAAATACAACACTTTTGATGCAGTTTAACTAGAGCTTCGCAGCATAGATTAACAACATCAGCTGCCTCCTGCTTATAGCTATCGCTGCTCTTCAGTTCATCGCTCAAACTATCCACAGCAGAAAAATCAAATTTTCCGGTATCCTCAAAAGAATCCATCAGAACATCAAAGGCATCATGAATGATAGTATTCTTTTTAGCCGCAAAATAGTTGCTTCTTTCATGCGTGAGCCAGTCTTGATAGAGTTTTTCATTTGCTTCAGCGTTTTGAGCATCGCGCTCCATCATTATCTTAATGAATTTTTCGGTTTCATTTTGATTCATTGTTTCTGTGACAGTTTCCTTTGCGATATCGGCGGCTGCCGAAAAAAGAGATCCGAGTAAGCCCATAAATAATTCCTCCCATTTTAAATTTGATCTAACTGACGGTAGACTTTTTCCAAATCCTGCATAGCTGAAATGACTTCACCTTTTAAGCCGGTTGCTTCCTGTAAGTGGTCATCCAGCTTGTTTACTCCTTTCTCTAATGATTTTCCAACACCTAATGTGTCTAACAGCTTCTTGGTTTGGTCGAGTTTCTTCTTCGCCTTTTGACTATCTGTGATTTCATCGTCAACATTTTGCCGGATTTGTTCAAGGCTCTGTAGATTCTGATTTGCATCCTTCGAAACGTCATAAGCTTTGTTCTCAACATCACGCAGAGAATCGTTAATGCTTTCCATAAGGGTAGCTTGAACAGCTGAATCTAAATTTGAAGAATCCAACGCAAGCCCGGCATCCATAAGACTCTTTTTTTGTTGCTTTAACTCGTCCAGCTTTTGTTTTTTATCTTCAATAGTTTTCTTTACCTCAGTGATTTTCGTTCTGGAATGCTCAATACTAAAATTTTCAGCCATAATAATACCTCATTCTAATTGGCCATTCGAATCAAGAAAAACAACGTTATTTTTGATTTTTGTTGGAGAGATTCTCCTATACTGCGAATCAATTCATCCAACATCGCTTTTCTTTCGGCTGAAATGAAAAGTTCATTTATCGCCTGACAGTCTCTTCGGTATTGTGAACGAAGTATTACAATCGAGGTGTAAATATTTTCCATGTGCCAATAGAAATCTGTGATTTGAGTGGATGTATGTACGGATGAGTCATATTCGGAGAGTGCACAAAGAGCTTCAACCTCCTTTTTCTTTAGTGATTTAACATTTTCTTTTTAGAGTTTCTAGCTTTAGATTTTCTTCTTTTTGCGCCAACTGAAAAAATGCTGGCTTGTGAAGCATAATATCATATAGTTCGTCGTCATTGGGCGTTTCAGAACCATGACCTTTTTGCTCTTGAATTCTGAGTTCAAATGGTCGCTGAAGTCCTTCATAAGACATTAGGGCCTCACCCGGACGATAAACTGCAACATGTTCTAGTTGAATGCCACTAGCAGACATTGTGCTGCCAATCAGTTGTCGATCATCTATAGAGGTAAGTCTATGAATCAGCTTGATATTAGTATTTTTAATAACTTCAGGTGCCATAGCAGTAGGAAGCTGGTCTGCGATGATAATACCTTCGCGTAAAGCACGAACCTCTGCTAACATTTTAACGATATATGCTGTAGCAGCAATTTTAGGATTTGAATCTTGACCAGATGCTACTTGTGCTTCAGGAGCGATAAGGTTATGGGCTTCTTCGATAAAAATGATATGCCGGACAACCTTTTCTTCATCTGCACGAGGAGAGGCTTTCAAAGTTTCTCGAATGAGGGTACATAATAACAACGTAACAAAGTTGGCAGGGCCTTCTCCTAACGATTCGAGTTCTACAATGACAGGGTGCTTTAGCCATTCCTCTGGAGAGAATGTAGAGTGTTTTACATCAAAAATGTCCTTCATTTCCCGACGTAGGAGACTGCCAATACGCATTTCCAGAACAGATTGAATATTACCTTGAATTTCGCTGTCATAAGTTGTTTGGCTAAGTTCTTTTTGAAAGCGATCATATAATTCCGACATGGTCGGATATTCTTTTTCCCCGGTGTTAATATCATTGGTATTCCAACCATGTGCTCGATAAATACCTTCGATAGCTTTATCCAATATAAAAGGAGCTGGTGGAGCAATCGGAAAAGCACCCTCAAAAACCTGACACAGTTTAGAGATATGTTCTGAAAGTGTGAGTCCTTTCGGGAATTCGAAGGGATTCAACCTCATAGGAAATTTTGTACTAGCTGAAGGAGAAAGAATAATTAACTCTGGAATATCATACCTAGAAAGTTCTCGATATTCACGCTTGGCGGGTTCCAAAACCAAAAAAGGAATAGGATCACTTTCTTCTTTAAAAGTGACCGACAAATTATCGGTATCATCCTTGATTAGCTTTTTATGATGCCATAGGCTATTAGCGAGATGCAGCATGGTGTTAGTTTTACCAGAGCCGGGAACACCACATATGAAAGCGTGTTTTTTGAAGGATGATGCATCGATAAAAGCGCTCAACCCATTGTTGGTTTGTCCAAGGTAAATGCCAGTTTGCTCCAACTTCGGAGCAGTTTCCTTCTTTATTTCGATATTCTCGCCATCAAATAGTATTGGAAGCCGAAAGAAAGAAGAAAGTTCATCAAGTGTATAAGCGGTTGGCCAGAATGCTAAAGAGGGTGGTAGAAGATTGCAGTAAGGCTGATTTACTTCCTGCAATTCCAACGGTGTGGCCGTACTGGGAATTTCCTGAATTTCACAAGTTCCTTCTTTGATAGCTTCTCCGCAGACAGCATCCATCAAAAAATGCGCACTACTTTTTTGGTTTGCGTAAAGTAAAATGTTGGCAAAAAAACAAGGCGATTTGGCAACATCTGATAAAAACTCTTCGTATATCCGTAGGGTTTCTTCGGCTGAGACATCTCGCGGACGATTTTTGTTATCGGCGAGGGTGATTTGCCCACTACGGCCCAATGCTTTCTCACGAGAATTGCGATAGGCTTTTTGTAAGGCCTGCTGTGCAGTTTTATAGGTGTCACTTCCATAGATTGAAATATGATAAACCATATCCTCATCAAGAGCCTCTGCGGTTTTTTTCCATTTCATAAAGACGTGACTTGGGATTGGATTTCCAGCCTTCGACTGTAAATAGCGTATCTCCTGTGGAAAGACGTGTTTGTTCTTGTTTTTTGACTAGAAGAATA
>VOFC01006258.1_pt1 | contig 38972 bp, 52 predicted proteins | sample 5384161 | NCBI WGS metagenome assembly VOFC01 (sample SAMN12384722, study PRJNA508395) | human gut metagenome | isolation source: healthy gut B | host: Homo sapiens
GGGCTGAGCTGCGCTTCCCGGAAAACGACAACGACTATCTGGTGTACGGTATTGACGAGGACTGGCTTCGCTCCCATCCCTATATGTGCTGCACCAGCGCCCGTGAATTTTACGAAAAATTCCATAATGACGTTCTCATTATCCACGCCCATCCCTATCGGGACGGCAACCTGACCGTGTTTGAGGACGCCGTTCACGGCTCCGAGATCATCAACGGCAACCCCGCCACGACAACCACAACGATCTGGCGCTGGGCTGTGCCGCCGCCACCCGGATTTCTACCGGCTGGCCGGGTCGGACACGCATCAGGACGGTGACGAAGCCCGTGCAGGTGTGATCCTGCCAGAGCGGGTTCACGATTCCTATCAGTACAAGGCCATGATCGAAGCCCGCCGCTTCCGGCTCTGGTCCCCGGAGTTCCAAAGCTTCGTGGATGCCGATGAAGCTATGCGCGCCGGAAAATAACGTACTTTCCCACATAGAAAGCCGCGTGTCGAAAAGATTTTTTCGACACGCGGCTGCAAATTTTTCTGCACCTGAAAAATTCAGAAGCCTTATGATTGAACGCGAAAGACGTCCCTTCCTGAGTCCCTTCCGCAGCTATTTTCTTTCCGCCGCACACATTCCGAGTTGACCGACAGTCTCATCAGCCCTCTGTTTTACAGAAACAGAGGGCTGATTTTATCGAGTCATGCGCCGGTATTTTTCCAGCTGCTTTTCAAATTCCTCCGGCAGCGGGCAGGTCAGCTGCACCGGCTCACCCGTCCGGGGATGGATAAATTTCAGTCCCACGGCGTGCAGGCACTGCCCCTGCAAGCCGGGTACCGACTTTCTGTTTCCATACACCGTATCCCCTAAAATCGGATGGCCGATATAGGCCATGTGAACCCGGATCTGGTGGGTACGGCCGGTTTCCAGACGGCACTCCACATAGGCCGCACCGGGATAGCGCTCCAGCACCATCCAATGGGTCACGGCATTCCGGCCGCCGGCCACCACAGCCATCTTCTTCCGGTCTGCCGGACAGCGGCCGATGGGAGCGTTGACCGTGCCTGCATCCTCCCGGAGATTCCCCATGACGATGCAGCGGTATGTCCGGGCCAGTGTATGATCCTGAAGCTGTGCCGCCAGCCTGACATGGGCAAAGTCGTTCTTCGCCGCAATGATAAGGCCGGAGGTATCCCGGTCAATGCGGTGGACAATGCCGGGGCGCAGCTCCCCGTTGATGCCGGAGAGGGAACTGCCGCAGTGGTACAGCAGGGCATTGACCAGCGTCCCGTCCGGGTGTCCCGGCGCAGGATGCACCACCAGTCCCTTGGGCTTGTTGACCACAATAACGTCATCGTCCTCGTACACCACGTCCAGCGGGATATCCTGCGGAACAAGATCCACCGCTTCCGGCTCAGGAAGCAGCACCGAAACGGTTTCCCGCCCCGTCAGGCGGGTGTTCTTCGCCAGAGGTTTTCCAGCCGCCGTAACCCGGCCTGTCTCCGCAAGTTTCTGTGCCGCAGAGCGGGTCAGCTCCGTCTGCTCCGCCAGCCATGCGTCCAGCCGCTTTCCGGCGTCCTCACTGTCCGCTTGCAGGATCAGTGGCTCCATTCTGTTTCCTCCCATCGTGTTTTTCGTAGATCAGCACATAGTAAACAGCCCCCAGAATGGCTCCGCACACAATGCAGATATCCGCCACGTTGAAGGTTGGGTAACTGAGCCAGAACTGGAAATGGAGCATATCTACCACATACCCCAGCCGCAGGCGGTCAATGATATTGCCGATGCCTCCGGAGATGATCAGGCAGCAGGCCAGAATTCCCAGCGGATGCCGGACGATCTTCCGGATCAGCGCCCACAGCACCGCCAGAACAATCACGCCGGTAAGGCCCAGCAGCAGCCACCGCTGGCCGGAAAAGCTGGACCATGCCGCGCCGTAGTTATGAACCCGCATCAGCTCCAGAAAGCCGGGAAACAGCGGCGCCGTCTCCCACAGCTCCAGATGGGCTACTGTCCATGCCTTGACCCACTGGTCAGCGCCCAGCAGCGCCGCCCCCAGCAGGCCGAAAATCAGATAATACATAGGTTTCTCCTTTTGGGACGCTGCCCGCGGCGCGTCCCATTTCAGAAATTACGACCAGTATACACGATTTCCCGCGAAAACGCAACACAGGAGGAGCTATGCTCCTCCTGTGCAGAATCCGATTCAGCTGTTTTCGTTTTCCGAATTCTCAGCCGTTTCCGGCGCTTCCTCGCCGAACACCTTCAGGAACGCGTCCCGTTCCATGGTCTCGTGCTCCAGCAGGTATTTTGCCACAGCTTCCAGCTGCGGCCGGTGTGCTTCCAGAAGATCCCGACAGCGGCTGTAAGCGCCGTCCATCATTGACTTGACCTCCTGATCGATCTGCGCCGCCACCGCTTCGGAATAGCCACGGCTGTGACCCATGGTACGGCCGATGAACACCTCGTCGTGGCCGCTGTCAAAGGAGACCGTCCCCAGCGTTTCGCTCATGCCGTACACCGCCACCATCTTCCGGGCAATGGCGGTAGCCCGCTGAATATCGTTGCTGGCGCCGGTAGAAATATCGCCCAGACACAGGCTCTCCGCCACCCGGCCGCCCAGCAGCCCCACCAGCTGATCCTCCATGTAGTGCTTGGAAAGGTAGGAGCGATCCTCCTCCGGCAGAGAAATGGTCATGCCGCCGGCCATGCCGCGGGGGACAATGGTGATCTGGTTCACCGGATCCTGTCCCGGCAGGCAGTGCATCACCACAGCGTGCCCCGCCTCATGATAGGCGGTCAGCTCCCGCTCATGCTGGGGGATCACCCGGCTCTTTTTCTCCGGGCCTGCGATGACCTTGATCTCCGCATCCTTCAGATCCTGCATGGTGATGAAATGCTGATCCTTCCGGGCCGCCAGCAGCGCACCCTCGTTGATGAGGTTTTCCAGATCCGCGCCGGTGAATCCGGCCGTTCCCTGCGCCAGCTTCCGCAGGCTTACGTCCTCCGCCAGGGGCTTGCCCTTGGCGTGAACCTTCAGGATCTCCTCCCGGCCCTTGATGTCCGGCAGGCCCACATAGATCTGCCGGTCAAACCGGCCGGGCCGCAGCAGGGCCGGATCCAGGATGTCCACCCGGTTGGTGGCGGCCAGCACCACCACGCCCTCGTTGGCGGCAAAGCCGTCCATCTCCACCAGCAGCTGGTTCAGGGTCTGCTCCCGCTCGTCGTGACCGCCGCCAAGGCCCGTGCCGCGCTGGCGGCCCACGGCGTCGATCTCGTCAATGAACACAATGGCGGGAGACTGCTTTTTCGCCTGCTCAAAGAGATCCCGGACGCGGGACGCGCCTACGCCCACATACAGCTCCACAAAGTCGGAGCCGGAAATGGAGAGGAAGCCCACGCCGGCCTCCCCGGCTACCGCCTTGGCCAGCAGCGTCTTGCCGGTACCCGGAGGGCCTACCAGCAGCACACCCTTGGGGATGTGTGCGCCCAGATCGATGTATTTCTTCGGGATTTTTCATGAACTCCACGATCTCCTGGAGTTCTTCCTTTTCCTCGTCCGCACCGGCCACATCGTCAAAAGGTAACCTGCCTGGTCCTTCTCGCTGAGTCCCCGCACCTGCGCGGTGCCGAACTTGGCCATCCGATCCGGCCCCATGCCGCCCTGCGCCCGCATGGTCATGAAGTACCACATGACGCCGAACAGCAGCGCCATCATCAGGTAGGGCAGAATGATCTCCAGCCAGTTGGTGGCATCCGGCGGCGGATAGCTGTAGGACGTGATGATCCCGGCGGCCTTCTGCTCCTTTACCAGATCGTTGAGATCGCTGTAAAAGAGGGTGTAGTCATGGATGCGGCAGCGCGCCGGCTGCTCGCTGTCCTTTAGCTTCATCACCAGCGTGCTGGAATCCGTGAACTGGAAGGATTCCACCTTCTGCTGCTCAAAAAGCTGCACCATCTGGTCATAGGTCATCTCGTCCTGGCGGCTCAGCTGGGTCAGCCAGCTGATGCACAGGATCACGATCAGCAGTAAAGGCAGAATACTGATATTGGGTCTTTTTTTCACCATACGGGGGACGCCCCCTTCCTTGCGCTACAGGCAGTTGAAATTGACGGCATCCCCGGCGCAGGCCGCCGGGGAGCTGCCGGATGCTCAGGTATGTTCGTACACAGCGGGCTTCAGCACGCCGATATAGGGCAGGTTGCGGTACAGCTGGGCATAGTCCAGACCGTAGCCCACCACGAATTCGTCCGGCACCACAAAGCCGGCCAGATCGGCCTCCACCGCCTTTTCCCGGCGGGCGGGCTTATCCAGCAGCGTCACGATGGAGATGCTCTTGGCGCCCTTGGTCATCAGGTAGTTCTTCAGGAAGGCCAGCGTGTTGCCGGAGTCCAGAATATCCTCCACAATGACGATCTCCCGGCCGGTAATATCCTGCTGGAGATCATGGGTGATCTGCACCCGGCCGCTGGACACCGTGCCGTTCTGATAGGAACTGACGGCGATGAATTCCACATCGCACATCAGCTGGGAGGTCCGCACCAGATCTGCCATGAAAATGAAAGAGCCTTTCAGCACGCCCAGAAACAGGGGGCGGCGCCCCTCATACTTCTGATACAGCGCCGGCCCCAGCTCCGCGATCCGGGCTTGCAGCTCCTCCTCCGTCACCAGAACCTTGAGGATGTCCTTTTCCATTTCACTGTTCATGCCTGTTCTCCTCTGTCTTTTAAAAAAAATATCACCCGCGCCGCGGTTTCATGCCGGTCCGGCGCAAAATTTTCATCCAGTCCCAAGCCCGGCGCAGCCGCGGCCTGTCCGTTGACCCGCAGCACCGGCAGCCGATCCCGTTCCTCCGGGGACAGTCCCCTGTCCACGCACAGCCGCTTCACCGTGCGGCCGTTCAGCCGGTCACGGGGATGCCAGACGGTCACGCTCAGCGCCGCCCCCTGCGGGAAGGAGAATGCCAGCCCCGCCTGTTCCGGCTCCGTTGTCAGCGTGATGCGCCAGTCGCCGAAATCTGCCGTTTCTCCCGGCAGGAGGCTCCGCTCCTCCGGCAGTGCCGGGTCTCTGCGAAACCGAAGATCGTCCCGCTCCCGGTATACCGTCACCCCATAGGGCAGGGACAGCTGCCCCTGCTTCAGCTCCAGCACCGCCTGCACATGGGCGGCAGTCAGATCCTTTCGGTGTCCGCAGACGCGGCTGAGCAGCTGCCGCACAGCGCGGCCCGTCACCGCCTCCGCCTGTCCCACAAGCGCATCCAGCGGCAGGATCGCCTCCTGACCGGGGAAATCTCTGCCTTTTCCAGCAGCCGTTCCGCCGCAGCATCCAGCGCTTCTTCATCCTGCCGCAGCAGCTCCGCCGCGCGGCTCATATTCTCCACGGCCCGCGGGTTCAGCTGCCGCAGAACCGGCAGAACCTGATGGCGCAGCACGTTCCGCGCCGCATCGTCCATCCGGTTGGTGGAATCTTCCACATAGGGGACGTCATGCGCCCCGGCATAATCCGCCAGTTCCTGACGGGTCACTTGCAGGAACGGCCGCAGGAGATCCTCCCGTTCCGGCGGGATGCCGGTGAGCCCCCGCAGCCCCGTCCCCCGCAGGAGATTCAGCAGCATGGTTTCCGCATTGTCATCGGCGTGGTGGGCTGTCAGTACGCAGCGGCATCCCAACGCCGTTTTCTGCTCGTTCAGAAAGGCGTACCGGGCTTCCCGCGCCGCCTCCTCCAGAGACATCCTCTTCCGGGCGGCCAGCGCCCGGACGTCTCCACGCCCGGAAACGAAGGGGGGATCTCATGGGCGCCGCACCAGTCCCGGACGAACCGCTCGTCCCGGTCCGATTCCGCGCCCCGGAGCTGGTGGTTGAAATGGGCGGCGGCGACGTTCAGATTCCGCTCCCGCCCCCAGGTGGCCAGAAGATGCAGCAGACACATGGAATCCAGCCCGCCGGACACCGCCGCCAGCACCGGCGCTTCTGCGCCGCAGAGTCCCGTCAGGCACGCTTTGGCGGCAGCGAGGTCACTCGTCCTCGTCATACCGATTTTCCAGTGTGGCAAAGGTGGTATACTCCGGCATCCACCGCAGCTCCACCTTGCCGGTTTCGCCGTGGCGGTTTTTCGCCACGATGCACTCGGCAATATTCCGCTTTTCGGAGTCCTCGTTATAGTAATCGTCCCGGTACAGGAACAGTACGATATCGGCGTCCTGCTCGATAGCGCCGGATTCACGGAGATCCGACAGCATGGGGCGTTTATCGTCACGCTTTTCGTTGGCACGGGACAGCTGGCTCAGGCAGATCACCGGCACATTCAGTTCCTTTGCCATGATCTTCAGCATACGGGACATATCGCTGACCACCTGCTGGCGGCTCTCGCCGCCGCCCTTGCTCCCAGCGGAAGTCATCAGCTGCAAATAGTCGATGACCACCAGGCCCAGGCTGTCGATCCGGCGGCACTTGGCGTTCATGTCCGCCACGGACAGCATAGGGTTGTCGTCAATGCGGATGTCCACCTTGTTCAGAACCCCTGCCGCGGCGGCAATCTTCTCCCAGTCCGTCTCCCGAAGGGAGCCAGTGCGGAGCCGTCCGCTTTCCACGCAGGCCTCGGAGCTTAAAAGCCGGGTGGCCAGCTGCTCCCGCGACATTTCCAGAGAGAACACCGCCACCGTCTTTTTCTCCGCCTTCGCCACATTCAGCGCCACGTTCAGAGCAAAGGAGGTCTTGCCCATACCGGGACGGGCGGCCAGCAGGATCAGGTCGGACTTGTTCAGTCCCGTGATCTTCCGGTCCACGGCGGAAAGGCCGGTGGACAGGCCCGGCAGATGGCTCTCGTTTTCACTCATCTCGCTGAGGCGGTCCAGCACGTCCGGCAGCACCATCCGCAGAGGAACCATCTCCTGTGCGCTCTGCCCCCGGCGGACGGCGTAGATCTCCTGCTCGGCGGCTTCCAGAATGTCGCCAGCCTCGCCGACGCCCTCCTGCACCAGCGCCGTGATCTCTCCCCGCCGCCTGCGCTACGCCCCGCAGCAGCGCCTTATCATGAACGATGGCCACATACTCCATGACGTTGGCGCTGGTGGGGGTGATCTCCATCAGCTGGGCCAGATAGGAGCGGGTGGTGTTTTCATCGTAGGTGCCGGCCTTCCGCATCTCCTCGCAGACGGTGATGCCGTCGATGGGCCGGGCGTAGGTGAACATGGAGTAGATGGTCTCAAAGATCTCCCGGTTCTGCCGGAGGTAGAAATCCGACGGCACCAGCTTATCCATTACGTCCTTGACGCAGCCCGCGTCGATGAGCATGGAGCCTAAAACAGCCTGCTCCCCCTCCAGAGAGTGGGGCATCTGCCGGATCAGCAGATCTTCATTCGCCATGGGACCCTCACCTTTCCGCTTCCCCGGAAGCGCGATTTTCGCATACAATCATTTTTGTCAGGGGCGTCCCCTCAGGGGAGCCTCTCTTGCCCCTGCGGGGCATCACCTTCTGTACCTGACAAAAAACACATTGACTCAGCTGTCTTGGGAGCGTTCACCAATGAGCGGATCTCACTGGTGCGGGGGTTGCTCAAGGGGAAACCGCCGCAGCGCCGCCAGTGGCGGAATAAGCAAGGCTGTTTCGAGGATGCGGCACGATTTGCAGTCTTATCATAGAGACTGCAAATCGTATTGCCGCGACGGTATATCCTGATCCCCCTTGAATTCGTCTTACTTCTCCTCGCAGACGGTGACATACACCGTGCCGCTGACCTCAAAGCCCAGCTTGGCCTTTACCTGATAGCTGCCGTAGGCCTTGATCGGCTCGTCCAGCACCAGCTTCTGCTTGGGGATGTCCAGACCGTGCTGAGCCTTGAGGCCCTCGGAAATTTCCTTGCTGGTCACGGCGCCGAAGAGTTTGCCGCCGTTGCCGGCCTTAGCGCTGATCTTCACGGGGCAGTTTTCCAGCTTCCCGGCGATCTCCTCCGCCTCGGCCTTCAGCCGCGCCTCCTCGGCCTTCCGGGCCTTCTCCTTCAGGTTCATGGTGTTGATGGCGTCCGCCGTGGCGGGGACCGCCAGCTTCCGGGGCAGGAGGAAGTTCCGGCCGTAGCCCTCGGAAACCTCGATCATCTCGCCCTTCTTGCCCTGCCCCCGGACATCCTGCTGTAAAATCACTTTCATGTCAATATTCTCCTTTTGGATGGTTGATTATTTTTCAAAATACGCGTCCAGCACGCCGATGAGCTGCTGGCGGACGCTCTCCGGGTCGGAATCTCCCACCCGGCCGCCTGCGGTGGTGGAATTTCCGCCGCCGCCCAGCGCTTCCAGGATCACCTGCACGTTGATCTCCCCCAGAGACCGGGCGGACATCAGCACGGCCCCCTCGGCAGCGTAGATCACGAAGGACGCCTGCACCCCCTTGAGGGTCAGCAGCTCATCCGCCGCCTGCGCCGCCGCAATGCGGTCTACACCCGGCTCCTCCACCACAGAGATGGCGATATTGCCCCGGTACATCTCCGCCCGACGGATAATGTCGTATTTGGTGACCATGTCCTTGAGATCGTTCTGGAACAGCCGCTGCACCTCCGCCGTATCTGCGCCGGAACGGCGCAGGAAGGCCGCCGCCTCAAAGGTACGGCCGCCGGTGCGCTGGGTGAAGTGCTTGGTGTCCAGCACGATACCGGCCAGCAGCGCCCCCGCTTCCTCCCGCAGAAGGTCGGTGGGTTCGATGAGGTATTGCAGCAGCTCCGTCACCAGTTCGCTGGCAGAGGAGGCATATGGCTCGTGAAAGCTGAACGCCGCGTTTTCGATGTAGCTGGCCGCCCGACGGTGATGGTCGATCACCGCCACCCGGTTGCTGGATTCCAGCAGCTGGGGGCTTTCCACCATGTCGGGACGGTTGGTGTCCACCACCACCAGCAGGGTGTCCGCTTTCATTTGCAGGAACGCGTCGCCGGGGTCGAGAAACACGTTCTCATACTCCGGCAGGGCGTTCAGCCGTTCCAGCATGGTTCGGGCGGCATTGTGATCCGCGTCGATGATGATGTGCGCCTGCTTGCCCCGCTTCCGGGCAGCGCAGCAAATGCCTGCCGCAGCGCCCACGGCGTCCATATCCGCAAAGGCGTGGCCCATGACATAGACCTCGCCTGCATCGGCGATCAGCTCCCGGAGGGCATTGGCCATGACCCGGGACTTCACCTTCGTCCGTTTTTCCGTGGACTTGCTCCGTCCGCCGTAGAACGCGAAGTCCACCTGATTCCGCACCACTGCCTGATCGCCGCCCCGGCTCAGCGCCATTTCCAGCGACAGCTTGGCGTTTTTGTACAGCTCCGGAATGCTGGGGGAGTCCATACCCACGCCGATGGACAGGGTGGGATGAACGTTCTCCGCCACCTTGATGCTGCGGATGGTATCCAGAATGGAGAACTTTTCCTCCACAAAGTGCTGGAAATACTGTTCTTCAAAGAGAAACAGGTAATGATCCCGGTCGGTTTTCAGCAGGATGCCCTGTCCGGCGCTGGCCCAGACGCGGAGCTTTTCGTCGATCTGTGCCAGAATGGCGCTGCGCTGGGTATCCTCGCAGGCTTTCATCAGATCCTCGTAGTTGTCCAGCATCAGAATGGCCGCAACGGGACGGCTGGCTTCATAGACTTCTTTCAGGTGATCGGCCTCCGTGGTCTCCACCCAGTAGGTGGTGGCCACCATACTCTGGACGCCGCTGCGGCTCCGGGAGCGCACCAGACTGCCGTAGACCCGGAAGCGGTGGCTGTTCAGCGTCACCCGCTCCGGGCTTTCCTGCTTGCCGGCGAGCAGCCACTGGATCTGGAAGTCCGGCACCGCTTCGGAAAGCCGCATCTCAAAAAGATGCTCCCGGACGCCGGCCAGCTGCAAAAAGCTCTCGTTGCTCCAGATGATCTCCCCGGTGTCCGGCCGGAACACCAGCGTAGGCAGGGGGGAATTGATGAGGGTGGACTTGCTGGCGGTGTCCACGCTGCCGGTCACGGAGTCGATGTACTGCAAAACGCTCTGGCGGCGTTTCTGGTTGCTCTGCCGGAAGTAGATGTACAGCAGCGCCGTCACCACAGCCTCCGCCAGAGCCAGCTTCCAATTCACGGGAATGGCCGCCGCCACGAACAGCAGCATGAAAAAGAAGTAGAATTTCAGGTTCGGCTCCAGCAGGTGGGAAAGTTTCTTGTTGCTCATTCCATACCTCGCTCTCAAAGAGGCTCGGAGCGCCGGAAGCGACTGGCCGCAGGCGCGCCGATTTCATTCGATAGATTTATATATTATACCAGTATGCCCACTGTTTCGCAATGGCATTTCCGCCGAAATCCAAGAATTCCGGTGGAAAGCCGCCCCACTCTGCACTGCCCTCAAATGCGGAAACCGCCCTGCGCTGCGGCGCAGGGCGGTTAAAACAAGGCAGTGCTTTTTCAGAGGGTCTCAGCGTTAAGGATGGGGCAGGCCGTATCGTAGCAGTCCCGGTCCGGCTGCTGGCCCAGCAGGGCGCCGAAGAGCAGCTTCAGCGCCTGATAGGGCTGATAGGCCAGATCCTGACCGATGGTGAAGTCCACCTGACCATCCCGCAGCAGCGTCTGGATCTCCGGGCCGCAGTCATGGGTCAGGACGTGGACGCTGCCCGTCAGCCCCCGCTCCCGGATCACCTCCGCACAGGCAGGCACGCTGGGGTTTGCCATATACACCAGTTTCAGATCCGGGTGGGCGTCCAGCGCATTCCGCACCGCCTCCGCCGTTTTTCGGTCATCCGGTGGGTGGCCTTTACCATGCCGCTTCCGGCAGGGATCCCCCGTTCCTCCAGCCGTTCCAGAAAAACCGTCCACACGGGCCTTATGGGCGCTGTACACCGGGTCGGCGTAGATCACCAGAAACGGATCCCCAGCCCGGAGGAACCGGGACGCAATCTCCCCCGCCACCCGTCCGGCATGGCGGCCGTCCTCGCCCACATAGCACAGGCGGCGGCCGCCGGGAACGTCGGAGTTGAAGGTGGCCACCGGGATTCCCTGATCCGCCAGCCATTCCATGGTCACGCGGATCTCCGGCGTGCCGGAGGCGCACAGGGCGACGGCCTGCGCGCCCGCATCCGCCGCTTCCCGCAGCAGGCGGCGGCACGCCGCCTCATCCTCTCTGGCGTAGGTTCGAACATCCAGCGTCACATTATAGTCCCGATATTCTTCCAGAAAGCGGGTCACACCCGCTTCCATTTCGTCCTGCACATAGCCCTTCTCCCACTCCGGCTGTACCAGCGCCAGATGCCGGGGCGTGCCGCTGGTCGCCAGCGCGCTGGCCATACGGTTGGGGTGGTAGTCCAGCTCTTCCAGCACCTGAAGCACCCGTTCCCGCACCTCCGCTTTCACATAAGGGCGGTCGTGGAGTACCCGGTCCACGGTTCCGATGGACACGCCGGCCCGCTCCGCGATCATTTTGATGGTGGTCCGCATAAATTTCCCTCTCTGTTTTCTCTCAGCCTGCACACCGGCCGCTGAAATATCTCAAGGACTCCCGGAAAATCCACTCACCGGCAACATTCGGCCGCTTTTTTGTCCGCTGCCGGTGGTATTTTTCGAAGATTCCAAAAAAATTTGTATACAAAACCGCTGATCTGTGCTATACTATATCAAATCCAGCGCCGGGGGGCAAGGCTTCCCTGCCGCTTTTTTGACGCTTTCTGCGTTTTTTATCAGTATTTTACCGCTAACGTGTTCTTGCGGTTGAATAATATAAGAATTTCCCATAAGTCGGTTTCAGGCAGACACGCCGCCAGCTTTGCGCCGTCTCTCGGAACCGCAGAACCAGGACTGAACAGGCGAAACCGAACCTCCGCCGGCGAAACGGGGCCGCGCGGACAACGGACGTCTTTCTTTTGTTATGCCTGCCGCAGTCCGTTTTCAACAGGTTCTCATGGGGAAATTCCTACATATTTCTGCCGGAGGCTCTCATCTGCCCCGGCAATATCAAAGGAGTTTTATCATCTATGGCAGAAAAAATCATCCCCCTTGGTGGTCTCAACGAGATCGGCAGAACATGACCGCCTATGAATACGGCGGCGAGATCATCGTGGTGGACTGCGGCATGGCCTTCCCCGGCGATGATATGTACGGCATTGACTGCGTGATCCCCGATGTGAGCTATCTCATCAAGAACAAATCCCGGATCCGGGGTCTGTTCATCACCCACGGCCACGAGGATCACATCGGCGCTATCCCCTATGTTCTCAAGCAGATCAATATGCCCATCTACTGCACCCGCTTCACCGCCGGTCTTATCAAGCTGAAGCTGGAGGAGCACCAGCTGGTGAAGTCCACCAAGCTCATCACCGCGGAAGCGGGCAAAAGCGTCCGGGCAGGCAAGTTCACCGTGGAGTTCATCCATGTGAACCACTCCATCGCCGACTCCGTGGCCTTTGCCATCCACACCAAAATGGGTACCATCGTCCACACCGGCGACTTTAAGATCGACTCCACTCCCATCGACGGAGAGGTTATCGACCTTGCCCGGCTGGGCGAGCTGGGCAAGGAGGGTGTGCTGTGCCTGTGCGCCGACTCCACCAACGTGGAACGTCCCGGCTTCACCCCCTCCGAAAAGGTGGTGGGGGCTACCTTTATGCGTCAGTTCCAAAACTGCGACGAGCGGATCATTGTCACCACCTTCGCCTCCAACGTCCACCGGGTCCAGCAAGTGCTGGACGCCGCCGCCCAGTGCGGCCGGAAGGTGGCCGTTACCGGCCGCAGCATGGAGAACATGATGAAGGTCTCCACGGAGCTGGGCTATATGAAGGTCCCCAAGAACACGCTGGTGGACATCAACCGGATCAAGGGCCTGCCCAAGAACAAGCAGGTCATCGTCACCACCGGCTCTCAGGGCGAAGAGATGAGCGCTCTGTACCGCATGGCCTTTTCCACCCACAAGCAGGTTGAGATCGGCGCCGGCGACAAGGTGATCCTCTCCGCCTCCGCCGTCCCCGGCAACGAAGTCACGGTGGGCCGGGTCATCAATGAGCTGTTCCGCAAGGGCGCCACGGTCATCTATGACCGGGCCGACATGCTCCACGTCTCCGGCCACGCCTGTCAGGAGGAGCTGAAGATCATCCACGCCCTGACGAAGCCCCGTTTCTTCGTCCCCCTCCACGGCGAACAGCGAATGCTCCAGATCCACTGCCAGCTGGCCCAGCAGATGGGCATGGACCGCAACCACATTGCCATCGGCGATAACGGCAGCGTGATTGAGATCACCGGCAAGAGCATGAAGATCGGCGGCTCCGTTACCGCAGGTGAGGTCTATGTAGACGGCTCCGGCGTCGGCGATGTGGGCGCTGTGGTCATGCGCGACCGCAAGCGTCTTGCCGAGGACGGCATGGTGGTGGTGATCCTCCCCATCGCCGGACAGGACGGCGCTCTACTGGCGCCTCCCGATATTATTACCCGCGGCTTTATCTATGTCAAGGAATCCGGCGATCTGATGAAGGAACTGCAAAATGTAGCCATGGACGCCGCAGACAGCATTGCCGGCCGCAAGCGCAGCCGGGACGACGGCGAGCTTCGCAGCGCGGTAAAATCCGCCGTCAGCAGCTACCTCTTCAAAAATACCAAGCGCAGCCCCATGGTCATTCCTGTTGTGACCCGGCTGTAACCGCAAAATACAGAAAAAACTCCTCCGTTTGCTGTGCAAGCGGAGGAGTTTTTATATTTTTTACAGATGATGCTCCCGCAGCAGCTTTTTCGCCTGTTCCCACAGCTCATCGCTGACGGTCTGGACCACTACCGCCTTTTCCACCAGATCCGGCAGGGCCGCCTTCAACTCCGCCTCCACGATGGTCTCATTGGTCAGGTCTGCCGAGGGGCACCCCGCGCACTGGCCCAGCAGCTTTACATACACCGTCTTCCCCTCCACATGGTCGATGGAAATATCGCCGCCGTGAGCCCGCAGGGAGGGCCGCACCTTCTCCTCCATCGCCGCTTCGATCCGCTCTAAATCGCTCATATCCGTTCCTCCTGTGCCCTTCTTTCTGCCCAGTATAGCACGGCGTGTCCCCTCCGTCCACGGAAATCTTTGAAAATCCCCTTGACTTTTCGCCGCAACTGTATATACTGTGTATGTACAGTACGAACGGAGGACTTCCATGGAACTCATTATCCGCAATACCAGCAGCCAGCCGATCTATGACCAGATCGCCTCGCAGATCAAAGCGCAGATCATCTCCGGGGCGCTGGCGCCGGGGGGACGCTCTGCCCTCCATCCGGGGGCTGGCAAAGGATCTGAAAATATCTGTGATCACCACAAAACGGGCCTATGACGAGCTGGAGACCCAGGGCTTTCTCAACACGGTCGCCGGCAAGGGCTGCTTTGTGGCAGAGAAGAACCTGACCCTGATCCGGGAGCAGCAGCGTCACCAGCTGGAAAGCCATCTGGCCGCCGCCGCGGAGCTGGGCAGAAGCTGCGGCGTTACCGAGGAGGAGCTGACCGTCCTGCTGCGCCGCGCATGGGAGGAATCGCAATGACAAACGCCATCGAACTGAAGCATATTGAAAAATCCTTCGGAGAATTTACCCTCCGGGACGTATCCCTGTCCATCCCCACCGGCACCATCTGCGGTCTGGTGGGAGAAAACGGCGCGGGCAAATCCACCCTCATCCGCATTCTCATGGGCGCGCTGCGGCGGACAGCGGCGCTGCCGTCACATTGGGGGCAGATGTATCCGCGCCGGATTTTCTGCGTGTCAAAGAGGACATCGGCGTGGTGCTGGACGAGGGGTGCTTCCCCGAAAGTCTCACCGCCCCGCAGGTGGGAAAAATCATGGCCGCCACCTACCGCCGCTGGGAGCCGGAGACCTTTTCCGCTTACTGCAAACGCTTTGCCCTGCCGGAAAAGACCGCCTTCAAGGACTACTCCCGCGGCATGAAGATGAAGCTCACCATCGCCGCGGCGCTGAGCCATCAGGCAAAGCTGCTGGTGCTGGACGAAGCCACCGCCGGGCTGGATCCCATCGTCCGGGATGAGATCTTGGATCTGTTCTCCGAGTTCACACGGGATGAGACCCACTCCGTCCTGATCTCCTCCCATATTCTCAGCGATCTGGAGAAGATCTGCGACTATGTTGCATTTCTCCATCAGGGACAGCTGCTGTTCTGTGAGGAAAAGGACGCCCTGCTGGAGCGCTACGGCATCCTCAACGACACGGCGGAGCAGGCGGAAGCCCTGCGGCCGGAGGCCATTGCCGCAAAGACGGCCACACCCTACGGCGGCGTCCGGGCGCTGGTACGCCGGGATCTGGCCCCGGTGGGCTTCCAGCTGGAAAAGCCCACCATTGAGGACATCATCCTCTTTCTGGCGAAAGGAGAAACACAATGAAAGCACTGCTGCTGAAAGACTGGTATGTTCTGCGGAAGCAGGCCTGGGCCTATCTCATCATCGTTCTGGTCTGGGGCGCTATCCCCAGCGAAGTACTGAATCTTCTGGCTGTGGTCTACGGGGCCATGATCCCCTATACCGCCATGGCCTATGACCAGCGGAGCCGCTGGGACAGGTTTGCCCGGATGCTCCCCTATTCGGACCGGACTGTGGTGCTTAGCCGGTATGCGCTTGGCTGGGTCTCCCTTTTGATTGGTACCGCCGCTGTAACGCTCTGTCAGGGGATTGTTTCCTGCCTGCCTGTTCGGACAGAAGCCGCAGCCGGCCTCTCCCCCGCTCTAATCTACACGGCGCTGTGTGTGGGAACGATCCTGCTGAGCATCAACGTCCCCCTCACGCTGCGCTTCGGCTCCGAAAAGGCCCGGATGGTCTCCGTCCTCATCACATTCCTTGTCTTTGCTTCCGTGGGTTTTCTCAAAGGTCTGGACGCCGGAAGCCCTGCCGGGGCGGCAGCTTTCCCGGCACTGCTGCTTCCGGCGGCGCTGGCCATCATCGCCACCGCCGTCTCCATCCCGCTGTCCCTGAAATTCTATCGGGCAAACCGCTGAAAAAACGCCGTCCGGCAATGCCGGACGGCGCTTTCATACATGATCCATTCTCCCCTGCGTAACCCCATTTATGCGGGGCGCAGGCTCACCGGATCTCCTGTTCCAGATCCGCAAATTCATGCCCGGAAAAGAACTCTTCCAGCGTAATCCCCAACCCATCGCAGAGAATTTTGATGGTCACAATGGAAACATCCCGCCGCCGTTGATCCATCATGCTGTAAACCGTAGATGGCGTGACCCCGGAACGCACCGCCAATTCATTATATTTTATATTTCTCTGGCGGCAGAGTGCGGCAAATCTGCCGGCCACCGCATCTTTCACGCTCATACCATCACCTCTCGGTCATGGTATCTGTTTTTTCGCGCCCGCGTATACGCGCTTGCGTAATTATTGAAATACTGGTACTATATGCAGGGGGTGATCTCTTGAACGACGAGCAGGAATTTTACCGCTGTCTGGTATCCGATGCCGCTGGTCGGACGCTTCTGCAAATCTGGAGGATTTTGAAAGATGAAACGCTTGATGACGAAACGTGCTTCCAGAAAATTGAAGCGATTCTTTCTCTTTACGAAGATCTGGGACTTTCCTCCGGCGGGCGGCATGATTTTGGGTAAAATCAGCAACAGAGCGCACGGCAAAGGCCGTGCGCCCTGTTCTTTGGTTACAGTCCTTTTGATCCGCAAAGTCACCCATTCTCCCCTGCGTGGCACAGGCGCCATTTCAGGCCGGAGTAGCGCTTTTGCTGCTTGTCGTTGGCAGCCATGGAGCGGACAGCGGCATCGTCTCCCACGATCACCAGCAGTTTCCGTGCCCGCGTCAGGGCGGTGTACAGCACCCCCCGCACCATCAGGCTGGGGGCGGAGGGCATGGCCGCCAGCACCACACAGCGGTACTCGCTGCCCTGGGCCTTGTGGACGGTCTGGGCATAGGCCAGATCGATCTCGCTGAGCATTTCCGTGCTGTAAGGGGGCCGTCCGGCCGTCAAAATCCAGCGCCAGCCATTCGCCGCTCTGGTCGATCTCCACAATGCGCCCCACATCGCCGTTGAACATCCCGGTTCCCACGGTTCCATCCGCCTTCTGCCACACCACGTCGTAATCGTTGCGGGTCTGCATGATGCGGTCGCCCTACCCGGAACAGCCGCTCGCCCCACTGGATCTCCCGCTTGCCGGGGCTTTGGGGTTCAGGGCTTCCTGCAAAAGCCGGTTGAGGTTGACGGTGCCGCAGGGGCCTTTCCGCGTGGGTGTCAGCACCTGAATCTGATCTGCCGGGATGTGCATATTGTCCGGCAGGCGGGTTTTGCACAGCTCCAGCACTGTGGACACCGCCCGCTGGGCGTCCCGGCGGCAAAGGAAGAAGAAATCCCCCTGATTGCCCTTCAGCTCCGGGGGCTCCCCAGATTGACCCGATGGGCATTGCGGATAATGGCGGACTGCTCCGCCTGCCGGAACACTTCCCGGAGGAAAACCGTCTCGATCTTTTTGCTGCGGATCAGGTCGGAGAACACATTTCCCGCCCCCACGGAGGGCAGCTGGTCGGCGTCTCCCACCAGCACCAGCCGGGTGCCGGGGCGCAGCGCCCGCAGCAGCGCGGAGAACAGGGACACGTCCACCATGCTCATCTCGTCCACAATGACGGCCTCGGCCTCCAGCGGCTCCTTCTCCGTTTTCTGGAAGGTCACCTGATGGGTCGCCTCGTTCCAGCTCATGCCCAGTAGGCGGTGAACGGTCTGGGCCTCCATGCCGCCGGTCAGCTCGCTCATGCGCTTGGCCGCCCGGCCGGTGGGGGCCGCCAGTACGATATTCAGCCCCATTTTCTGAAACAGGGCCACGATGCCCCGGACAGTGGTGGTCTTGCCGGTGCCGGGGCCGCCGGTCAGCAGGATGACGCCAACTTTCGCCGCCAGCTCCACCGCCTGCCGCTGCTGGGGGGCGTAGGTGATGCCCTGTTCCCGTTCAATTTCCGCCACGGCCTTATCCGCAAAGCGGCTTTGGTCGGCGTCCACCTCCAGCAGCGCCAGCAAACGGGCGCAGGCGGAGGTTTCCGCCTCCCACAGCCGCCGCAGGTACACTGCCTCCACATTGGCGATTCTCTGGATCACCACCGCATGGCGCTCCGCCAGCGCGTCCAGCGCCGTCTCCACCTGCTCCGTACCGCAGCCCAGCAGCTGGCAGGTGGCGGAGCCAGCAGCTTTGGCCGGGAAGAAACACGTGGCCGTTGTTCTCGTTGTGGCTCAGCTCAAAGGTCACCGCCGCCTGGATCCGCTCGTCGCTGTCCGGGTCGATGCCCATGCCAGGGCGATGGGTCAGTGACGGAGAAGTCCACGCCGCACACGTCGTCCGGACAGCAGATACGGGTTCCGCCGCACCATTTCCAGCGCCGCGTCCCCGTACTGCTGGCGCAGCTGCATGGCCAGTACCGGCGGCAGCTCTGGTACCGGGCGAGAAACGCCATCAGCCGCCGGAGGCCCATGTGCTGGCGGAACAGTGCCGGCAATCTCCTGGGCCTTTTTCGCCGTGATGCCCTTGATGAGGTTCAGCCGCTCCGGCTCCGCTTCCAGAATGTCCAACGTTTCCAGCCCGAAGCGGTCCACGATCCGCCGGGCGGTGGCAGGACCCACACCCCGGCAAATGCCGGAGGAGAGGTAGGAAAAAATCTCCTCCTCATCCTCCGGCAGCATCCGTTCCAGCTCCACCGCCCGCAGCTGCTCTCCGTGCTGGGGATGGGTCTCCCAACGCCGGAACCGTCAGGTGCTCTCCCGGTGCCGCGCAGGGGATGCACCCCACCACGGTGATGACCTCCCCCCTCCTCGGTGAGAAGGCGGAGGACCGGTATACCCGTTTTCCGCGTTTTGAAAAATGACGCTATGTACGGTACCCTCGCAGGCGGTCAGTTCCTCCATGGTTTCCTCTCTGATTTCTTTGTTTATTCCAGCATGAAAGTCCGCCCCATTTCCACCACGGCGGCATTCTCCTCCCGGTCCGCCAGATAATCGGCCAGCCCTCTGGCCTCCTCCGTCATGCCGCAGTCGGCGATCACCAGCTTCGCCCCCGGCAGATGGTCCCTGCACCCGGCGCAACTCCCGCACGTCGTGTTCCATGGCCAGGGCATCCCCCCGCTGGGGGCACCAGCAGCAATCCGGGGATCGTGGGCCGCCCGGCGTGGCAAGCAGCGCCCCCGCCACCAGCCACACCACCGTGGTCAGCCCACAGCGGAGAAAAACGCGATCACGCCGTCCCGAAAACAACGTTCATCCAACCACCTCAGGACAGTATATGGCCGAATTTCTGCCTGTGTGACACGCTCAATCTGCTTTTTCGGAACATATCCAGTTTCTCGCCCACGGTATCCGTTTGATCTCCGCCACTTCCTGCCTGCCCTTTACAAGTCGCCAGTTCTGCTTGAACCTCGAAGCGTCTTAGACACTGTGTTCCGCGTCTCCTGAGGGTCTTTCAAGCAGACGGCACCTGCTAAAACTGCTCCCACCGCCAAAACGCCCAGTATAAACGGCAAACGTCTCCACCGCCGTGTTGAACCACGGTAAACAGTATAGTCCGAAAAGGCCCAACGAAAATCCAATCGTATACCGTGCAAATTTTTTCATTTCAGTCCTCCGGTAATGCCCAGCTCCGCCAGGAATGGCTTCTCCTGCCCGGGCTCTCATCTGCTTTTTCTGGGGGCCCTCGTCCAGGTGGTCATAGCCCAGCAGATGCAGCACGGAGTGGACCACCAGATACGAAAGCTCCCGGCGCTTGCCGTGGCCGTACTTCTTTGGCCTGGGCCGCCACGTGTTCCATGGAGATCACCATGTCCCCAGCGGCACCAGCCCCGTGCCGGGGTCCGCGTCCTCCGGGCCCCCGGCAATTCACCGGGCTTCAGGTCGAACTCCGGAAAGCTCAGCACGTCTGTCGCCCGGTCCACATTCCGCATATCCAGATTCACCTGATGGATGTTCTCGTCGTTGGTCAGCAGCACGTCCACCTCGCAGGGAAAATCACCCCCTCGGCGGCCAGGGCGGTGCGGATGACCTTGGGATGAAGGCGCAGTTGGCTGTCATTCACCCGGGCATCGCACGGCCTGCTTGAGGCCGCTCATCTTGTCCGCCGGCAGGTCGATCTGCGTCACGTCGCCGGTGATGACCATTTTTGAATTAAAGCCCATGCGCGTCAAAAACATTTTCATCTGCTCGCAGGACGTGTTCTGCGCCTCGTCGAAAATGATGAAGCTGTCGTCCAGCGTGCGGCCGCGCATATAGGCGAGCGGCGCGACCTCGATATTGCCGCGCTCTAAATATTTCTGGTACGTCTCCGCGCCGAGCATGTCGAAGAGCGCGTCGTACAGCGGGCGCAGGTACGGGTCGACCTTGCTCTGCAGGTCGCCCGGCAGAAAGCCGAGGCGCTCGCCCGCCTCGACCGCGGGGCGCGTTAAAATGATGCGGTTGACCTTCCGCTCGCGGAAGGCCGCGACCGCCGCGGCGACGGCGAGATAGGTCTTGCCCGTGCCAGCGGGACCGACGCCGATGGTGATGGTGTTTTTCAAAACGGACTCGATGTATTTTTTCTGTCCGATGGTCTTGGGCTTGATGGGGCGGCCCTTGGAGCTGATGCAGATAACGTCCTGCGTCAGCTCGCTGATGCGCTCCTCCTTCCCGCGCGCACAAGCGAGATCACATAGCGTACATTTTGCTCGGTGATGGGCTCGCCGCGGTTCGAGATCGTCAGCAGTGCATTGAGCGCCTTCATGGCGAGCATCGTGTCCTCGACCTCGCCGTTCACGCGCAGCTCGCCCTCGCGATTGGAAATGGTGACCTTGAATTCCGATTCGATCAGCCGCACATTCTCATCGAATGAGCCGAACAAATTGACCGCCTGTTCCATGCGTTCGATGCTGATGCGCTGTTCCATGCTGTGTTTCCTCCTGAAAAAATGTTGACGCCGGCCGGTCGCGGCTGACGGTGTTATCCTTCACTGACGGCAATGGGCACCTCTTTTCCGATCTGCTCCTCACACTCGGCGGAGAGCGTCACGACGAGGGTGTCGCCCTCCACAGCGGTCGAAAAGCGCCGCTGCGTCACGCTGCCAGTCTCCCCCAAGAGGGCGGCAAGATACGTTTCGAGCACGTCTTTTCCCTGCGCCTCCGCGTCGGCGCGGGAACGTGGTGTTATTTCCAATTCGTAGGGCAGCAGCGTTTCCGTCTCCCATGTGACGGGCAGGGCAAAAACGGCCGAAAAGCGACCAATGTGTTTGATTCTTTATTTTATCACAATCAACATTGCAAATGCTACTCCCTTTTGCACCAATTTTCAACCGATTCTCGCCCCAAATCAAGGTATGGCTGCGCTTTTCTTTTCCGGTGTAAACCTTCTTTTCATACGTGAGCGGCACGCGGACGGTGAGGTCGTACCATGTCCGTGCCCAGACTTCGCCCTTGCCCGCTAAAAAGCGCGTCGTCACGCTCGGCTTTTCTGTGCCGCCCGTGTCCACCACGCCCGCGATCAAAAGCTGGCCCTGCTGCACGCTCGTGCCGGGCAGGACTCTTTTCTCCCCGTCCAGCGCGCGGACCTTGGTGATAAGGCCCGGCTTTGCCGCGATGACGTTCGTCGGCTCGCTCTCGTTTACCCGCTCGGGTGCGCGCACGCGCTCGCGCACCTGCACATAGGCCTTGCAGCCGCGCACGTTGACCGCCACCCAGCAGAGGTCCTTGAGCTCCGGCAAAACGCGGTTGCAGATATCCTGCGAGCGGAACGAATAGATAAACGTTCCGCGGTGGACGCCGTGCTCGCGCAGGGCATGCAAAATCGTCTCAGTCGGGACGGTCTCGTTGCCCGTGACCTCAAAATCCCAGATGAAAAGCGAGTTGACGAGCAGCAGCGCCGCACACAGAATGCCGCCGGCGAACAGTGCGTGGCGTCGGCGCAGGCGCGCGAAGAAAAACGGCGTGCCCGCCGTGCGCTCGATAGATACCTCCGCCCCGCAGCCCTCGGCGGCGCGGCGCAGCGCGCGCAGGTCACCGCGCGCCACGCAGAAAGAGAGCGCCGTATCGTCGAGCCAGTTGACGTCCCAGAATTCAATGCCGCGCGCGGAGCAGAGGTTCAGCATCCGCTCGGGGTACGCGCTCTTTGCGCGCAGAACTGGCCGCCCCCTGGCTGGCAGGGTTGATGGAGCCGCTGTTCCGGGTGGACGGCGTCGGCAGTTCCCGCGCTGCTGCTGGGACTGGTGGGCGGCTACCCCATCGGTCCCCGGACCACGGCGGAGCTGTACCGCCAGGGTGCGCTGCGCAGGGACGAGGCGAGCGGCTGCTGGCGTTTTCCAACAACTCCAACCCGGTATTTCTCATCAGCGTGCTGGGCCTGGGGGTGTTCGGCAGCGTCCGGGTGGGCATCTGGCTGTGGCTGATCCACCTGCCTCCGCGCTGCTGACGGGACTGTGCTTTCGGCAGTATCAGACCGGTCCTGCTGGGCCCCAAAATGTGACAAGGTCCTCCCCTTTCCACACAGTCTCCTTCTCTTCCCGCGCTGGTGGAATCCGTCCGGTCCGCCTGCTCCGGCATGTTATCGGTGTGCGCCTTCGTGCTGTTCTTCTATGTGCTGGCCCAGGCCCCTTTCCGCCCCTTTCTTTCCCGTTGGGACCGGCCCTGGTAGGTGCCACGGAGCTGTTTTCCCTGACCTCACTGCTGACGGCCGACCGTTTTGATTCGTCCTCGCAGCGGCGGCCAGCGGATGGGGCGGGATTTCCGTCCTCTGCCAGACGGCAGCGGTGCTGGAGGGCAGCGGTCTTTCTCCCCCGGCCCTGCGTGCTGGGGGGAAGGCCGGGGGGACTTTTTCTCTGGGGGCTGGCGCTGCTGCTCGTCCTATGTCCTCTCCTGACGACAAATCCCCTGCTGCCGCCAAAACGCGACAACAGAGGGATTTTTCAGCGTTTGCAATACAATTTGGAATCGGTTAATCCCGTACCACGGCTTACCGCTTGCCTCTTCTTGTCGAGGGCACGCCCTCAGCCTTGGGCGCCCGGGACTTTTTGGAGGTAAACGCCAGCACGATCCGGCGTGATGAGATCCAGGGCAGCATCCGGTAGAAATGGGGCTGACGCCGATCCCTCCGCCAGGAGAACACGCCGTCCCTAGCGTTGATGTCGATGCTGGAGTAAGAGGCGGCAACGCACTTGAAGAGGCCGAAGATCAATGCCGCTCCGGCGATATTCAGCGGTTTCCAGTTGCCGAAGATCATCACGGCCAGCGCCAGGAAGCCGAAGCCGCCACGTCGCCGTTGGCGGTGCAGTTGGTGGTGGTCAGGGCGTAGACAGGGAAAAGCCGCCCATGCCCGCCAGGGCGCCGGAGATGGTGGTACCGGCATAGCGCATCTTGTAGACGTTGATGCCCTCGCTAGGGAGTCCGCGCCTGGGGGATTTTCTCACCGCAGGAGCGCAGCCGCAGGCCGAACTTCGTTTTGTACAAAACGATAGACAAGTACGATGAAAAGCAGGATGCAGACATAGTCGCAAGGTACACCTTGTGGAGGAAGGTGGTCGGCCGAAGAACCCCAGCTCCGCCGAGCGGTCAAAGCCCAGGGTGGTCTTTTTTGATCATGAACCAGCTGGCAGCATCGCCTGACGGTGAGCCTCGGCCATCTGCAGGGGTGTTCTGGTTGGCCAGGATGCGGATGAGGAACAGCACCAGAGCGGGGGCCATCAGGTTCAGTGCCGTGCCGCCGATGGTCTGGTCCGCCTTCAAATTCACGGACGCGAAGCTCAGCAGCAGGGAGAACAGCGCGCCCATCAGCGCCGCCACCAGCATGGCCAGCAGCTCAAAGCCCTGCAGTGTCACCCAGTCCCCCGCCTCCTTAGCGGCGGCAAAGGTCCCGGCCTCCTGCATATACCGGACGAAATACACACCCACAAAAGCACCGAAGATCATGCAATACCTTCCAGTGCCAGGTTTATGATGCCGCTTCGCTCGGCAAAAATGCCGGCGAGCGCCACGATCATCAGAGAAACGAATGGCATAGATCAATGTCTGCTGTACCAGGAACGTCATGCCTCCTCGCCTCCCTTTCACATCTGCGCCGTCTGAGGGACCGGGGCGGTTTCGTCTCCGCCGCGGCGGAAGAGGTCTTGGCAGCCGCCTTGTGTTTTTCCGTCCGCTGAGGAGCATCCGGATCACCAGGAGAACGCGCTGAGGTAGACGATGGTGGCGATGATAACGTCGGTGATGTATTCGTTGTAGGCGGTCAGGTTCGTGATCTGCATTCCGGCGATGTCCAGAATGGACATAAAGCAGCCGGTGAAGATCACGGCGATGGGATTGTTCACCGCCAGCAGTGCCACGGGGATGCCGTTGAAACCGGTGGCGGGCAGGGACTGGTAGGTGGACCAGAAAAACCGGTGTTGCCCGACAGGTAGTACAGAGCCGCCGCCGCGCCGGACAGAGCCGCCCGCAATGGCCATGGACAGCACGATGTTGCGCTTGTCCGCGATGCCGGCATAGCGCGCCGCGTGGCGGTTAGCGCCGCAGGCTTTCAGCTCATAGCCCAGGGTGGTCTTGGACATGAGGATATACACCAGCACGGCCATGACGATGGCAATGACAATGCCGCCGTTGACCTGAGAGCCGGGGAAGAGCTTGTCCAGCCCCATTTTGAACGTCTCCACGCCGTTATAAGAGGTTTTGTAGACGTAACCGGTCTTGCCGAACTCCGCCGTGTTGCACAGTGCGCTGCCGTCAAAGAGCCAAGTCACCAGGCTCGCCGCGATCCAGTTGGTCATGATGCAGGCCAGCACTTCGTTGATGTTGAGGTACGCCTTGACCAGGCCGGGAATGGCCCCCCCACAGCGTGCCAGCCAACATACCGCTCAAAAGGCCAAGATCCAGATCAAAACCGTGGGGACAGACTCAGAGGGAATGTTCAGCGCCACGTACAGCGTGGCTGCCGTGCTCATGAGGTACTGTCCCGGCGCACCGATGTTGAAAAGGCCGGTCTTGAATGCCACCGCCACGGAGAGGCCCGTCAGGATCAGGGGCGTGGCCCGGAAAAGCATGTTGCCGATGTTGGTGGGATTGAAGCCGAAGGTCAGTGTTCCCGCCGCGCTGCGGCCGGTGGAAAACAGTCCGCCGAACACCAGGCGGATCCCGTCCCATGCGCTGGAAAGACCCAGCGAAGGGTTCCCCATGCCAACCAGCAAAATGATGACGCTTCCCACCACCAGGCCAATGACAATGGAGATCAGCGAGGAGAGGACGGCTTTGGTCCCGTCTTTTGGCGTACAGGTTGGAAATGTTTTTCTCTCATGCCGTTTCTCCCTTCCTTTGCCGTCCGTTTGGCGCCGGCCATGTAGAGGCCCAGCTCCTGCACTGGTAGTGGTCTTGGGGTCCAGCTCGCCCACGATCTCTACCCTCGTACATCACAAGGATCCGGTCGGCCAGGCTCATGACCTCGTCCAGTTCCAGACTCACCAGCAGCACGGCCTTTCCCCTTTGTCCCGCTCCGCCACCAGCTGACGGTGGATATACTCGATCGCGCCGACATCCAGGACCGCGGGTGGGCTGCACCGCCACGATCAGCGGCAGCGCCCGGTCGATCTCCCGGGCGATGATGGCCTTTTGCTGGTTGCCGCCGGACATGCTGCGGGCAATGGTGATGGGACCCTGTCCGCTGCGGACGTCGTATTGCTCGATCAGCTCTTGGCATAGGTGCGGACCGCGTACCGTCCTTGATGAATCCCAAACTTGCTGGAACTGAGGCTCCCGATACCGCTGGAGCACCATGTTCTGCTCCAGGGTAAAGTCCAGGATCAGGCCGTGCTTATGCCGGTCCTCCGGGATGTGGCTGAGATAACGGCTGCGCTGACGGATAGAGGCGTGGAAATGTCCTGTCCGCAGAGCGTCACGGTGCCGGACTCCTTGGTCTTTTTCCAAGCCGGTGAGTCCATAGATCAGCTCCGTCTGTCCATTTCCATCGATGCCGGCCACGCAAACGATCTCTCCGGCACGTACATCAAAGCTCACGCCATCCACGGCGTTGCGCTTGTGGTGTCCACGGGACGCGATCGTCAATCCCCTCCACGTGGAGCACGGTCTCCTTGGGCTGGGCCGGAGCCTTGACCACTTCCAGCTGCACCGGGCGGCCCACCATCATATTGGAAAGGGACTGCTTATCGGTGTCCTTGGTCTCCACAGTGCCAATGTACTTGCCCTTGCGCAGCACCGTGACCCGGTCGGCCACCGACATGATCTCGTTGAGCTTGTGGGAGATGAAGAGGATGGACTTGCCCTCCTTGGCAAACTCCCGCATGGTATCCATCAGTTCGTCGATCTCCTGCGGTGTGAGAACGGCAGTGGGCTCGTCGAAAATCAAGATCTCATTGTCCCGGTAGAGCATCTTGAGGATCTCCACCCGCGCTGCTGCATGCCGACGGTAATATCCTCTACCTTTGGCGTCCAGATCCACCTTCATGCCGTACCGCTCCGACAGCTCCTGTACCTTTTTCCGGGCCTCCTTCTTCTGCAGAAAGCCCATCTTCGTGGTCTCCGCGCCAAGGATGATGTTGTCCAGCACGGTGAACACATCGATCAGCTGGAAGTGCTGGTGGACCATGCCGATCCCCAGCGCCGTTGCATCATTGGGGCTGTTGATTTGACCTCTTGTCCGTTCTTCTTGATGACGCCCGCTTCCGGCTGGTACAAGGCCGAACAGCACGCTCATCAGCGTGGATTTGCCCGCGCCGTTTTTCGCCCAGCAGCGCATGGATCTCTCCTCTGCGCAGCTGCAGCGTGATGTCGTCGTTGGCGATGATGCCGGGGAACTCCTTGGTGATGTGAAGCATCTCGATGACATTGTCAGCGCCCATGATTCTCAGCCCCATTTCCTTTATAAACTATTTGCAATTATACAATGTCAGGCGGCAAAACACAAGCTTTTGTCCTTTTGTACCCTGTAAGGGAGAAAAAACGGAGGGGAGACGCCATAGGGTGTCTCCCCTCCAAGCCTCGTTTTGCGTGGAGATGACTCAGATGATGTTCAGGGTCAGGTTGGAATACTCCTGCTGGAGGTTGTTGTAGTCGGCATCGACCGCGTTAAGGGTGCCGGTCTTGATGGACTCCAGCTCCGCCTGGTACTCTTCCACGGTGTAGGTCTCCAGTCTCCAGGAGCCCTCGTCGGTGGGCAGGCCCACTGCATCGTCCGCAGCGCCCAGCGTGGTGGCCAGGCCGCCGATCTCGTCCCAGGTGCCGTCATAGACCTTGGCGATGGCGTACTGAGCAGCCTCACCGATGCCCTTCATGGCAGAGGTGATGACCGTGTCGGAATCGCCGGCCTGGTCGGTATCCACACCCACGACATAGCCGTCGTTGGCGGAAGCGGCAGCAGCCACAGACTGGAACATGGAACCGCCGCAGGAGAAGATCACCTCAGTGCCGTTCTCATACCAGCCGTTGCACATGGTCTGCAGCTCGGGGAAGCGGAGTAGCTGGAACCGTACTGCCAGCTGTAATTCATCTCGACCTGGACGTCCATCTCAGCAGCAGCCGCGTTGGCACCCTGGACGAAGCCATAGCCGTAACGGCAGCAGGCAGGGTTGGTGCCGCCGCCGCCGCCAGTGAAGCCCAGCTTGGTGAAGCCGTCGTCCTTCACGACCGCATAACCGGCGAGATAACCGCACTGCTCTTCCTGGAAGGCCATGCCGGCCACATTGGTCAGCGGGGTGTCGCTGCCGTCAGCATTGATGGCGTAGCCGTCGATGAAGACGAACTTGGTGTCGGGATAATCGGTAGCGGCCCGGCGCAGAGCGGCCTCCTGCAGATAGCCGGCGCACACGACCACCTTGGCACCGGCCTCAGCGGCGGCAGCCATGGCATCATAGCGGTCATCGTCGGTAGCCTCGTTGCCGTTGGCGGGCTGATAGTACTTGTAGCTCAGGCCGTTGTTGTAAGCATACAGCTTCACGCCGTTCCAGGTGCCCTCGTTGAAGGACTTGTCCTTGAGCTGGCCAACATCGGTCACGAATGCAACTTCATAAGCGCCGTCCTCGGAGGTCATATTGTCCTCGATGTCATCAGCGGTCACTTCCTGGGTGGTCTGGTCGTCCGTCGTGTCATCATTCTGCGTGGTGTCGGTCGCCGTGTTGCCGCCGCAAGCCACCAGGGACAGGGACATGACCAATGCCAGAGCCAGTGCAAGAAACTTCTTCATTGGTATCAAAACCTTTCCTCAAAATTTGACCTTCTCCCCATCTTCCGTTTGGGGAAATCGTCAGTGATATTATAACAACTCTTAACATTGATTTCAACCGAATTTGGGGAATTGTTTTCCTTTTCGTCACAATTTCAGTCAAAATACCGCATTGTCAGTCACCTGGTGTTCCTGCAAAAAAGGGGAGCTATCGCCCCCTTTGCCCGGTTTTTATCCGGCGCGTGATTTGAATGTTACGGCTGTTTTTGCCATTTCCACCGCGGTCTCCAGTGCGATCTCCATCATCCTGGTAAATGTGGTCTGGCGGTCGGCGGCGGAGGCTTTCCTCGCCGGTGACCAGACTGTCGGACACCGTGCAGATGGTCAGCGCCCGCTTGCCGGCCTCAGCGGCGTTGCAGTAGAGGGCGGCGGTCTCCATCTCCACCGCCAGGACCCCCATGGCCCCCATTCCATCGTGCGGCCGGACTTGTCGTAGAACACATCGGAGCTGAGCAGGTTCCCCACCGGAGGCTCCACGCCCATGCGCCGGGCCACCTCCACCGCAGTCTCCAGCAGGCGGAAGTCGGCAATGGGGGCAAACAGGCCCGGCAGGCCGAACTGATGGGCATAGTTGGAGTCCGTGCAGGCACCCTGGGCCATCCACATCCCGCAGCTTCAGCTTGGGGAGATGGCATCCCGGCACTGCCCACCCGGATGATATTGTCCACATCGTAAACGTAGAACAGCTCATGGGGAGTAAATGCCGATGGAGGGCATGCCCATGCCGGACGCCATCACGGACACCGGTGTTCCGCGGTAAGTGCCGGTGTAGCCGTTGACGCCCCGGACATGATTGACCAGCTGGGCGTCTTCCAGAAATGTTTCGGCGATGAATTTGGCCCGCAGCGGGTCGCCGGGCATCAGAACAGTCTTTGCAAACGCGCCGTTTGCCGCTTCTTGTGAGGCGTTCCCATTGTTCAGCCCTCCATGGCCTTGACAGCCTTGACGATGCGGCTGGTACCCAGGCGGGAGGCACCCAGGGCGATAAAATCCTCCGCGTCCTTCAAATCGGCGATACCGCCGGCCGCCTTGATCTTCACCTGGGGACCCACATGCCGGGCAAAGAGCGCCACATCCTCCCGGGTGGCGCCGCCGGTGCCGAAGCCCGTGGAGGTCTTGATATACTCCGCACCGGAAGCGGTGACGATCTCGCACATCTTCACTTTTTCCGCGCCGGTGAGGTAGCAGCACTCGATGATGACCTTCAGAAGGCGGCCTTTGCAGGCCTCCTTCACCGCCCCGGATCTCGGAGAGCACTGCGTCCCATTTCTGGTCCTTCACCCAGCCGATGTTGATAACCATGTCCACTTCCTCCGCGCCGTTGTTCACGGCGTCCGTGGCCATGAAGCACTTGGCGGCGGTGGTGTCATAGCCGTTGGGGAAACCAATGACAGTGCAGATGGGCAGCTTGCCCGCCACATACTCCGCCGCCTGCTTCACATAGCTGGCAGGGATGCACACGCTGGCGCAGCCGTACTTCATGCCGTCGTCGCAGAGTGCGCGGATCTCCTCCCAGGTGGCCGTCTGGCTCAGAAGCGTATGGTCGCATTTGCTGAGGATCTCTTTCAGTTCCATTTCAAATACCTCCTATAAAATATTGGTATTGCCCGTCAGGGCATGGTAGGTCCATTTTCCGGCTCTCTCCCGGCGTTCCACCCGTCCCCGGGCTTCCAGATAGTCAAGGTGCGCCAGCGCCTCTCCCACTGCGAAGAATTTCTGCGTCAGCGGGAAGTCTTCCCAGCTGCGGCAGCGGATGCTCCATGCCATGTGCCCGGCAATTTCATAAGCCGTCAGCCCCGGCCGGCAGCGGACCGTCTCCCAGGCGTTTTCGATGCGGCGGGCGTGGTGGGCCGCCAGTTCCTCCGCCCGGCGGCAGAGGTCTCCTGTCTCGCTGCGGTGGGCAGGGAGCAGCTCTGTCACCTTCAGGCTCTTCACCCGCTCCAGACTTTGGAGATAGTCCCCCAGTGAGTCCTCCACACCGTCCCACCGGCAGATATTGGGAGTAATGTGGAAGAGCACGTGATCTCCGCAGAACAGCCGCCGGGACTCCCCATCATAAAGACACAGATGCCCCGGTGTATGCCCCTGGGGTGAGCACGCAACGCAGGCGGCTCTCCCCATAGGTCAGTACATCCCCGTCCTCCAGGAAGGTATATCCATCCCAGGGCGGCGGTGCCGCCACTTTCGCAGGATTTGTATCCCAGAGCCGCTCCATCTCCTCCGGAGAAAACCCGTTCCCGCACATACTCCGCGAAAATGCTTCGCCACCGGCCCTCCTGATCCGGCGCCGTCAGCCGCGCGCCGTCCACCCGGCCGATGTAGACCCGGCACCCCGGACGGATCAGTTCCGGCGCAAGCCCCGTGTGATCGCTGTGCAGATGGGTGAGAAAATGTCCAGCCGGTCCCGGTCCCACCGATCTCCTCCAGCTGGCGCTCCATGGCCGCCCGGCAGGGGTCCTGCCGAAAGCCCGTATCGATGAGAAGGCTCCGCGGCCCTGTCAGAAGGTAGCTGTTGAGATTTTTCAGTGGGTTTCCAACCAAGGGAATATCCAGCCGCCAAAGGTTTTTGCCGATCCGCTCCGCCATGGCTGCTCCCCCTCTTCACGATTTTGATTTAGTATATCAGTTTTCCCCACACCTGTCCAGCAGCCCCCTTGCCAAGCGTGCGGACGGGTGTTAAAATAGCATCACTTTTCAAATTTGGAGGCAAACCCAACATGAAAAAACGTCTGTTTGCTCTGCTGTGCGCGCTGGTCCTTCTGACCACCGCGATCCCCTCCGCCGGTGCATTGGCGGGCGAGGCCAACCGCTCAGCCGACATTTTAAGTACATTGGGTCTGGTCAACGGAACCACCAACGCCGGGTACGATCTGACCCTCTCCGGCCACCCGGGCTCAGGCCGCCGTGCTGCTGGTCCGTCTGGCCGGGGCCGGGGAGGCCGCGGCGGCAGACCCCTGGTTCGCCGGCTACCGGGATGTGCCCGCCTGGTGCAAGGACGCTGTGGATTATGCCACCCACGAGGGGTTGGCTCACCGGCGTCACCCGCTGGATTTCCAGCCCAATACTGCCATCACCGCCAACGCCTGGTGCGCCAGCCTGCTGCGCATGCTGGGTTACAGCGATGAAACCGGGGACTTTTCCGTGTCTGACGCCGCCCCTCTTTTGCCCAGCGGATCGGCCTGATCTCCGTCGCTTACAGCGGCGCGCTGACCCGCGGCGACATGTTTGAGATCGCCCGGGATGCGTTGACATTTCTTATAAAGACGGCGGCACGCTGATCGAGCATCTGGCAGACAGCGGCTGCACTCTCCCGCTCGGCCGCCAGCGCCCTGGGCCTGCTGGCACCGGAGCTGACTGCCCGTCAGGTGACCGACCGCCATATGGCTGCCGTCTTCCGTCTGGATCTTTACAAGACCCAGGAGGAGATCGACGCCGGGACGCCCTCTGCCAACGCCAGCGGCTTTTTTCATCATGTCTGACGGCCTGGCCGTCACCAACTACCACACCATCGACGGCGGCATCTACGCAACCGCTACGCTCTCCACCGAGAGAGGTCTCATCCGGTGGAAAAAGGTCCTCTACTACGACGCTGCCATCGACATCGCTGTTTTTGCAGGTCTCCCCCACCTCCACCACCGGCAAGACCACGTCCGCCTTTGCTTTTCTGGAGCTCGCCGGAACCCACGACATCCGTGCCGGTGACACGGTCTACGCACTGGGCAATCCCCTGGGCCTGGGCCTTGCAGTCAGCTCCGGCATCATCAGCGCCACTGTCCGGGATGTGGAGCGATACGCACTGCCCTGCGTCATGAGCTCCGCCGACATCTCAGGGCAGCAGCGGCGGTGCGCTGCTCAATGTCTATGGCCAGGTCATCGCCGTGACTTCCGGCGCCTATCTCTACGGCAACAACATGTATCTGGCCGTCCCTGTGGACCCTGTTCTCACAGCGGATCTCTCCGGTGAGGGGCTGACCCTCAAGCAGGTAGCCGACATCCAGGCGACCAAGACCCCCGCTGCCGACAAGGCCCAGTAACCAACGTTAAAAGCGCATCCCGCAAATGCGGGATGCGCTTTTCATTGATTCAATGATGTAAAATGAAGTCTTCCAGCTCTTCCGCCGTGGACACCACCGCGACTGCGCCGGCAGCTTCCAGCTCGCCGGGAGCGGCATAGCCGAAAAACTCCACACCCACGCAGTCAATGCCGCAGGCCTTGGCTCCCAGCACGTCGAACTTCCGGTCACCCACCATCAAAATGTGGGGCTTATCTCCGTCGTTCAGGCCCAGGCGGCGCATGGTCTCCCGGATGACGTCCGCCTTCTCCCAGTCACCGATCGGCGGGCTGCCTGCAATGGTCTTCATGGATCCGGAAAAACCGAACTTTTCACAGATGGGACGGCACATCTCCTCCGGCTTGGAGGAGGACAGCGCCAGCACATAGCCCCCGCTTCCTGCAGACGCCGGAGCAGCTCCGCCATTCCCGGCGCGGCGGCGTTTTCAAATTTGCCAATGGGGGCGTACCGCTCCCGGAACAGCTCCACAGCCCGGATGGCCTTCTCCCGGGAGTAGCCGCAAAAGCCCATAAAAGGAATCCTGCAGCGGCGGGCCGATAAACTTGATCAGTCTCCCGGCGGCACCGGCTCCCAGCTTCTCAAACGCATACCGCAGGCAGTTGAGGATGCCCTCTTGGAATCCGTCAGCGTTCCATCCAGATCGAAAAAAAAATATACTGATACATCATCATTCTCTCCTTCACTGTCGCGGAAAGATTTTATCATTTTTCCGTTTGTTGCGCAAGAGCGACGTTTTCTTTTTTTATTTTGAGGGCAGAAAAACTTCCCCAAAATATCCACAGCGAAACGGCTCAAACCAAAAAGAGAGGGAACCGGTTTCCCGGTTCCTCTCGAAAGTACTTTCTTTATCCGGTCTGGATTAGCCGAAGTAGCGCTTCAGCAGGCCAGCGAAAGCCTTGCCGTGGCGGGCCTCGTCGCGGGCCATCTCGTGGACGGTGTCATGGATGGCATCCAGGTTGTGCTCCTTAGCCTTCTTAGCCAGCTGAAACTTGCCCTCGGTAGCGCCATTCTCGGCGTCCACACGCATCTCCAGGTTCTTCTTGGTGGAGTCGGTGAGCACGTCGCCCAGGAGCTCCGCGAACTTGGCGGCATGCTCAGCCTCTTCCAGGGCGGCGCGGCGCCAGTACTCACCGATCTCGGGATAGCCCTCGCGATAGGCAACGCGGGCCATCGCCAGATACATGCCGACCTCGGTGCACTCACCGGCAAAGTTGGCGTTCAGGCCGTCAATGATCTCATTCTGGACTTCGGCAGGAATGTCCGCACCAAAGGACTTGCCCACACCTACCACGTGCTCGGCAGCCCAGCTCAGCTCGGCCTTCTGCTCCGTGAACTTGGAGCCGGGAACACCGCACTGGGGGGGCACTTCTCGGGGGATTCTCGCCCTCAAAAACATAACCGCAAACAGAACATACCCACTTTTTCATAATTTGGATCCTCCTCATTTTATATCATTTTTATTGAAAACTCTTATCTCCGCTTGGGATGGTCTGAGTATAACAGAATATTCTAATATTAAACAGTTGCTTATGCAACTGTTCAAAAACAATTTTCAATTTCCTTCGCCTCAAAACTTCACATTTTCCATTCGTAAAACAGTTGGGGATAAAAAAACATGTCGGCCTGGTTCACTCATCTGATGCTGCGCTCGCCGGAGAAAAATCCGCCGCCACAGGCGCTCCTTTCATACAAAAACGTCGGGCTTTCTTTCAGAAACCGCCGTTTCCCGGAGCCTGCAGGGATTTTCCAAAAAGCTGGCGCTTCCTGGGCCGCAAAAGGCGGGCAGTCGCCCCTGGGCTTCGCGGCGGGGCCCATGGGCGCCCGAGGCTTCCGGCCCGGCGGGAACCCTGGCGGACTCCCATTCAAATTATTCTCTTCTCCCGCCAGGGCCTTTCGCCTCGGCAATGGCCTTCTCCTGGGCCGCAGGCGGGCAGTCCTCATAGCGGACGAAGTGGAAGGTGAAGCTGCCGCGGCTCTGGGTCATGGACCGCAGATCGATGGCATAGCTCCCCATCTCGGCCATAGGTACTTCAGCGGTGACGACCTGCTCGCCGTCGCCAGTGGGGTCCATGCCCATGACGCGGCCCCGGCGCTTGTTCAAATCACCGATCATATCGCCCATGTAGCTGTCGGGCACGGTGACCTTCAGCTCGCCCACAGGCTCCAGCAGCACGGGGTTGGCCTCCGGCATAGCAGCCTTGTAGGCCAGCTGTGCGGCCGTTTTAAAGGCGATTTCAGAAGAATCGACCGGGTGATAGGAGCCGTCATACAGCACGGCTTTCAGATTCACCACAGGATATCCTGCCAGAGGACCGTGGGCGCAGGCCTCCCGCAGGCCCTTCTCCACGGCGGGGAAGAAGTTCTTGGGCACAGCACCGCCGAACACCTCTTCAGCAAAGACCATTTCCTCACTGTCGGGGTTGGGCTCGAAGCGGATCCACACATCGCCGAACTGGCCGGAACCGCCGGTCTGTTTCTTGTGACGGCACCCTGCTTCTGAACGGTCTTGCGGATCTTCTCCCGGTAAGGCACCCGCACGGGCTTGAGTTACTGCCTCCACATTGAAGCGGGAGCGCAGTTTGCTCATGAGCACATCCACCTGCATGTCACCGGAACCGCTGAGCACCATCTGATGGGTCTCGGGGTTGTTGGTAACGGTGAAGGAGGGATCTTCCTCGTTGATCCGGCTAAGGCCCTGGGCAATCTTGTCCTCCCTGGCCCCGGGTCTTGGGGCACAATGGCCACAGAGTAGCAGGGCTCCGCAAAGGGGATGTTCTTCAGAGCCACGACCTTACGGGCGTCGCACAGGTATCACCGGTCTTGACCTTTTCCATCTTTGCAATGGCGCCGATGTCGCCGCAGCCCAGCTCTTTGACTTCCGCTGGCCTTCTTGCCCCGCATCACATACAGGCGGCCCAGCTTTTCCGTGGCGCCGGTGCGGGCGTTGACCATAGACATGTCGGGCGTGATGGCGCCGGAGAGCACCTTCACGAAAGAATACTTGCCATACTGGTCGGCCACGGTCTTAAAGACGAAGGCGGTGGGCACGCCGCCGGGGGAGACCACGAACTCCTCGGTCTCGCCGTCCTGACGGGTGGCCTTTGTGATAGTTGCCCTCCATGGGGGTGGGCAGCAGGTCCACCATGTGGTCCATGAGCATCAAAGAGCCCAGGCAGGTAACGCCGGAGCCGCAGAACACAGGGAACAGGCTCAGCTCCCGCACGCCCTGGCGCAGGCCCTGGATCATCTCGGCGTAGGTAAAGTCCTCGCCGGAGAAGAACTTGTCCATAAAGGCTTCGGACGTCTCCGCCACAGATTCCTTGAGAGCATCATTGAACTCGGTAATGACCGCTTCCTTATCCTCCGGAACCTCGATCTCGACCCGCTTGAGATCCTGCATCTCGAAGGCGCGCTTATTGAGCACGTCGATGATGCCGGTGACCTTCTTGTTCTCGTCCCAGATGGGAACTACGATGGGGGCGATCTTCTTTCCGAAACGCTCCCGCAGCGCCTCGAAGGTGGCGTTGTAGTCGGAGTTGTCCTCATCGGTCTTGGAGATGTAGATGAAGCGGGGCATATTCCGCTCCTCGCAGTACTTCCACGCCTTCTCCAGGCCCACGGACACACCGTCCTTGGCGGAGCAGACGATGATGGCGGCGTCGGCGGCCCGCAGGGCCTCCATCACTTCGCCTGCAAAGTCGAAGGCGCCCGGGGTATCCAGCACATTGATCTTACATCCCTTGAACTCCAGGGGAGCCACGGCGGTGGAGATGGAGATCTGACGCTTGGTTTCCTCGGGATCGTAGTCGCAGACGGTATTGCCGTCGGCGCCCCGGCCGATGCGGTCGATGGCGCCGGTCATATAAAGCAGACTCTCTGTCAGAGCGGTCTTACCGCTTCCACCGTGGCCCAGCAGACAGACATTGCGAATGTTTTGTACTGAATAGCTCATGTTGATCCACTCCTTATGATGTGCTGGTGTCCCGGCCCTCCGGCCGAAAAACCTGAAACCCGGCATTCGCCAAATGCTTCAATGTATAAATTATACAACGATTACCTGGGTAATACAACAGATTTTTTGGCAACATGGCAATTTTGGGCAGGAGAGCGAAAAATCAGCACGAAATTTTGGCAACCCCCAAAAAGGAGGCCGCCAACGGCGGCCTCCGATATTCTGAGCGCATGGGATTCGTCAAACACCGCAGCCGGCGCAGCGGGACATTCAATACCGGCCCGTCCAGTCTCCCATCAAAAGCACCGGCGCGGTCCACAGCAGCAAAAACACCAGCAGCGCCAGAGGACCGATGAGATCATAGGCGCGGGAAAATGTCAGATAGAACGAGAGCAGCAGCCCCGCTGCGCTGCTGAAAAAGGACAGCACCGATGCCCGGCGCACCGCCCTGCACAGCCGTCGGCTGCCCACCACCGTGGGCATAGGGCAAAAGGCCTTCCCGCAGCAGCAGCGCCCGAGGCATTCCCCGGTCCTGCTCCTGCCTCGCTCAGGGCCACCCGGGTCGTCAGATCCGGATATTCCACTTTAACGCCTTTATGGAACTTGCGCTTCAAAAAGGGCCGGGGTGATGTTCGGGTCCCGGGCAGCCAGAATCGGCGTGATGCGGCTGCGCTTCATCATCCGGAGGGCGTAATCCACATTTTCCGAGGCGTTGTACTTAACAGCGAAGGCAGCGGTCAGCTGATGGTCCACCGCCAGAAACAGCCCGTTTTCAGGTGGATGTTCCCCGGCATCCGCACCTCCATCTTGCGCATGAAGGAGGCCGTTCCCAGCAGCACCGTCTCTCCGTGGATGTTGGCGGAATACCCGCCTTCTTCATAGAAGCTGAAGTCGTCCGCCTCCTCATACCGGCCGCACTCGCTGCGCAGCAGCCCGTCAAAGAGCCGGTGCAGACCGCTGCCGGCGCAGCGGGCCAGCGTGGCCGCGTAGGACGCCGCCTTGGGAAGCTCCTCTCCAAAGACCTTCACGCCGTTGAGCTGCATGGTCCCCGGCGGGAACAGGTCCGCATCTGTGAGGATCATGGCCCTGCGGCGGCTGATCTGCCCGCGCCGGACCAGCCCGGCCACGGCGCATCCGATCTTCTGCAGGTGCCGCGCCAGCCGGGACCAAGGGATCCCCCAGCACAGCGGCAGGGAGAAGGTGGCGCCGGCGCTGAGGATCGCCGACCAGTTGAGCAGGAAGTCTGCGCCCTTCTCCCCTGCCCCAGGGAGCTCAGGCCCGCGAATACCACGGAGGCCGCCAACACCACCGGCAGCAGCACCGCCTGCCACACCCGCACCAGGTCCGTGCGCTGGGCGGTGGTATAAAAGCCGGGGATACTGCCCTTTGCTTGCAGGCCCCCCGCTCTGTCTCCGTCACAAGATAGGGGCGGATCGTCGTCCAGAGAGACGGTCCGAACATCTCCCAGTCACCCCTGCTTGCCCGGCTGCCGCCCCACATGGCAAAGGTCAGCGCCCAGCAGCTGACGACGGCATAGGGCGTCACGGCGGTTCGGCCGGCAGAAGCAGCACTGCGGCGCAGTCTCCCGCGCCAGAGCCGCCAGAGAGATCAGCAGTTCACAGGAGCACTGCTTTTCCGACAGCAGTGCGCAGCCCCGGGCAAACACCCGGCGGCACAGCAGCGCCACCGCCGCCAGACACAGCAGCAGCACGATGCTCTGCAGTTCTGAGATCGCCGGTCCACATACCGGCACCGTCCACCCATAGGCCTCCGCCGCCAGCGGCGCCGTGGCCGCCAGGGAGATCAGGGCCGATGCCAGCACAGGACTGCGCCAGCTGCGGTACGCCGCCCGGCAGTCTGCCGCCGCCTCGTCAAAAGGCTCTTCAGGGGCCAATGGTCTCCTTGAGCTGAAAAGAAGGCAGGCTCGGCGGTGCTGGCAGTTGTGGGTTTCACTCGACGCCTTGGCGATGGCTGTAGTTCAGCGCAAGTTATATAAATCTTTTTCTTTCCGCCATTCGCCCTGCCTCGCGTATTCTTTCTCTTTATGGTCCGCTTATCCGCACTGTCCTTCAAACGCGCTGGCAGACCGCTGCCGCACCGCCCTCATAGAGCAAGATGCCGCCGCCGCGGAGGCTGTTGAGGAGTTGAGCTGCCCCGCATGGGGATGCTCACCAGAAAGTCACAGTTTTCCGCCGTAGACGGGTCAGTGCCGTCGCCCTCGCTGCCAATGACGATAGCCGCAGGCCCCTTTGAGGTCCGCGTCATAAGTGGTGTCCGCCGCCGTGCCGAACACCCACACGCCCTGCTTTTTCAAATCCTTGAGCAGTGCCGGATATGGGCACACGGGCCACGCATATGGGCCACAGCGCCCGCCGAGGTCTTGGCCACCACAGCCGTCAATCCCGCGCTGCGGCGCTTGGGGATCACCACGCCGTGGGCCCCGGCACCTCGGCAGTACGGATGATCGCTCCCAGGTTATGGGAGGATCGGAGATCTCGTCGCAGATCACCAGCAGGGGAGTTTCCTTGTCGGCAGCGCTCTGGAGGATGCTCTCCACGCTGACATACTTCCCGTACAGCCGCCAGGGCGATGACTCCCTGGTGGGCATGGGTGCGGCTCATGCCGTCCAGCTTGCTTGTCCGCTTCCACCACCACGACGCCCATGGCCCGGGCGCGAGGCGATGTGCAGAAGTCTTTGTCCGTCTCCCCCTTCTGGAGGTAGATCTTGTCAATGGTCTCACCGGCCCGCAGGGCCTCGATCGCGTTGCGTCCCTCGATGACGCCATCAGCCGTCAGGCCT
>VOFC01003039.1_pt1 | contig 38959 bp, 56 predicted proteins | sample 5384161 | NCBI WGS metagenome assembly VOFC01 (sample SAMN12384722, study PRJNA508395) | human gut metagenome | isolation source: healthy gut B | host: Homo sapiens
CGGCGCAAACTTCGTCGCCGTCCCACGCGGCAAATGCGCGGCGCGTGAGCATTTCGCGCATGGAGGCGTAGTCGTCCCTGTCCGTTGGCGGACACGCAATCTTAAACTTGCGGTAATCGCTCTTTTTCGGCTGACCCTCGACAAACACGATCATCGAGCCGACCGTATCCTGTCCGGCGAAGTTGAAATGTCGTAGGCTTCCAGCCGGAGCGGCAGCGCCGCCATGCCGGTGACGTTTTGCAGCAGTTCAAGCGATTTATGCCGTCTCTCGGACTGCTTCTGCGTTCGATCTCCTCGAAGGCGTTTTTCTCCGCGAGGCGGGTCAGCACCCGGCGTTCGCCGCGCTGCGGCACGGCCAGCTCGACCTTGCGCTCTGCGATGGATGAAAGGTACTCGCCAACGGCGTCCTGCTCCTCGATTTCATGCGAGAGCAGAACGGTTTTCGCCACCGCATTGCGCTGCGCGTAATACTGCTTGATGAACGAGGAAAGCACCTCGGCAGGGTCGCTCTCGGTGACGTGGGAAGAACGTGTATTCCTTATCCTGCAGCGTGCCGACGCTGTAATGCAGCACGCAGACGCACGCGCGGGTCTGTCCCTGCACAAAGGCGATAACGTCCAGCTCTGCGAACGCACCGGCAACCACATGCTGCTTGGTGCCCAGCTTCTGGATGGCACGCAGGCGGTCACGCAGGACGGCGGCACGCTCAAACTGCAGTTCCTTCGGCGGCTTCGTTCATCTTCTCGGTGAGTTCACGCTCGAGCTTTTTGCATCGCCCTCGAACAGCGAGATCGCCTGTTCGATCAGCGCGTGATACTCCTCCGGACTGACCTTGCCGGTGCATGGCGCGCAGCAGCGGCCGAGGTGCAGATTCAGGCAGGGCCGGTCCTTGCCGATGTCGCGCGGGAAGGAACGCGCACAGCTTTTTGAGGTGCAGTGCTTCACCGATCGTATCAATCGCTCGTCTTGCCGCGCCGCGGCCCATGTACGGACCGAAGTACCGCGCTCCGTCATGCAGGCTTGGAGACAATTTTGAAATCCGGGTAGGGCAGCGTGGTGTCCAGACGCACAAAGGGATAGCCCTTATCGTCCTTGAGCAGGATGTTGTATTTTGGCTTGTGCAGCTTGATGAGCGAGTTTTCGAGCACGAGCGCCTCAAACTCGCTGTCCGTGACGATGATATCGAAATCGTCGATATGGCTGACCAGCTGGCGCGTCTTGGCGTTCAGCCGTTCGGGCGGCTGGAAGTAGTTGGACACGCGGTTCTTCAGCAGCTTGGCCTTGCCGACGTAAATCACCTTGCCGGTCTTATCCTTGTGCATGTAAACGCCGGGCTGCATGGGCAGCTTGCGCACGCGCTCCTTCAGCTGTTCTCTTGTCATGCGAACTGCCCTCCTTCCCTCAATCGTCATTTGCAAAAATAAAAGCGCCGATCAAAACAACCGGCGCTTTTCCCTCAGGACGCGATAACTTAGTCAGTAAAATTGGATGTGATAAGCTCAACCAGTGCGGAAACAGCCTCTTCCTCATCCGGGCCATCAGCGATCAGGTTGATGGTAGTGCCCTTGGTGATACCCAGGGACAGAATGCCGAGCAGGTTTCTTCGCGTTTACGCGGCGCTCTTCCTTTCTACCAGGATGGTAGACTTGAACTCATTTGCCTTCTGGATGAAAAAAAAGTTGCCGGGCGGGCATATAAGCCTACCTGATTGGTAACCTGTACCTCTTTTGAATACATATCTGCATCGCTCCTATTTCTTCAAATCCGTTGTATATAGTCTCATCGCTTTTTTTGCATTTTCGTCAAGGCTTATTTCCATCTACGCCCTTTGCTTTTTTAGATGAATTTTTCAAAAAACGTACTAATTTATAGGGCATTATGCCCTATTCACCGGTTTTTGATTCCTGAAACAGGCATTTTTTTAGGGCAATACCACGTAATTCATTAAAAGAAATCTATGCGTAAACTGTGCGGGATTTCCTCAACGCAATTCGACGATTGTTACGCCCTGCTCTCCTTCACCGTAAACACCGCTGCGGACGCTCTTGACGCGCTTTGTTTTTCCGCAGATGCTGCTGCACCAAAGCCGTGCGGAGCACGCCGGTTCCCTTTGTGGATGACGGTGACGGCCGGAAGTCCGGCCATGATCGCACGCGACAGGAAGTTGTCCACCTCAACAGCGCTTCCTCCGCGCTCATGCCCGCGCACATCCACCTCGCTTTCCGCCGAGCGGATGATTGAGTTCTCCGGCGCGGTGCGTCACGGCGCGGCTGCATCTTGGGCTTGGGCGCCGTTCTTCTTCTCCTCGACGAGACGTAGCTCGTTCTCCTTGACCGTCATCTTCATCGGGCCTGCCTGCACCTGCACGCCGCCGTCCCTGTCCGCCGGAGCGAGCACGGTCGCAATGACGCCGCCGACGTTGAGCAGGCGCACACGGTCGCCCTTAGCCAGCGGACGGACTTCCTCCGCGTCGACAACGCGCTTCTGGATGCCGCGGCGCTGTTCGTTCTCGGTTTGGGTGATGACACCGCGCAGCGCCGCCTTTGGCTGCCGCGAGGTTCTGGTCGGCGTTCTTCTTCTGCGCCTTCTTTTTGAGCGTTTCCAGCTCGTCAAACACGGTTTCCGCCGTCATGCGGGCGTTTTTGAGGATGTTGTCCGCCTGTCCGCGGGCGCTCTCCATCATCTTGTCCACACGGTCCTCGGCAGCATCGCGCTCGGCACGCATCCTGTCGCGCTCGGACTGCGCCGCAGAGCGCATGCGCTGCGCCTCCTCCTTCATCTGCTCGATGCGGCGGCGTTCGCGCTCAGCTCGGCCAGAACGTCCTCGAAGCGGGCGTCCTCGGTGGAGACCTGCTCCTTCGCCCGCTCGATGATGGTCGGCTGCAGACCCAGACGAGCCGCAATCGCGAACGCATTCGACTTGCCCGGAATGCCGATGAGCAGGCGGTAGGTAGGCTGGAGCGACTTTGACGTCGAACTCGCAGGAGGCGTTTTCCACGCCGTCCGTCGTGAGTGCAAAGGTCTTGAGCTCGGCGTAATGCGTGGTCGCGGCGACGCACGCGCCCATCTGACGGGCGTAGCCGATGACCGCAACGGCGAGCGCCGCGCCCTCGACCGGGTCGGTACCGGCTCCCAGCTCGTCGAACAGCACAAGGTCGCCCTGACCGCAGCAGTCCATGATGGAGACGATGGTCTTCATGTGGGCGGAGAAGGTGGACAGGCTCTGCTCGATGCTCTGCTCGTCGCCGATGTCGGCGTAAACATGCTCAAACAGGCCGATTTCGGACTGCTCGTTCGCCGGGATGTGCAGGCCGCTCGCCGCCATGAGCGACAGCAGGCCGAGCGTTTTGAGGAGACCGTTTTACCGCCCGTGTTCGGACCGGTGATGACGAGGGTGTCGTAGTCATCTCCGATGGCGATGTCGATAGCGACCGCCTTGTCCTTATCGAGCAGCGGATGACGGGGCGCGCAGCAGGCGCACGCGGCTGCCGCTCGAGGAGCGAGGGCGCTGCTGCATTCATCTCAAAGGACAGCTTCGCGCGGGCGAAGATGAAATCCAGCGTGGTGAGCGCGTCGTAATCCTGCTCGATGGCGCCCTTGTACATGGATACCCAGCAGAGAGCGAAGCGAGGATACGCTCGATCTCGGCCTCCCTCGCAACCCCTCGAGCACCTTGATCTGGTTGTTGATCTCAACGACCTGCTGCGGCTCGACGAACACGGTAGCGCCGGTGGACGAGGTGTCGTGCACCAGACCCGGCACGTCGCCGCGGTGCTCAGCCTTGACCGGCACGACGAAGCGGCCGTTTCGCTGGGTGATGATGGTCTCCTGGAGGTACTTGGAGCGCTCGCCCGAGATCATGCGGTTGAGCGTCTCGCGGACCCTTGCCGGAGATGCGGCGCAGCTCGCGGCGGATGGAGAGCAGCTCGGGGGACGCACCGTCCGCGATCTCCTCCTCGGAGATGATGGCGGTCGTGATGGATTCCTCCAGGTCGCGGTTGCCGGAGCAGGCCGAAGATCGGCGAGCGCGCTCTTTTCCTCGCTCTCCGCCTCGTAGGCAAGCGCGCGGCGCGCGGTCTGCAAAAGGCTCGCCACGCTCAGCAGCTCGCGCGGATTGAGCGTGCCGCCGCGGTCGGCGCGGATGAGGATCGCGCCGACCTCTCGGATGCCGCCGAAGGCAGGGCTGCCCTGCCGAACCATCAGGTCCTTCGCGTCCGTGGTCTGCTGCAGCCACAGCTCGGCCTGCTCGTGATCGTCCAGCGGACGAAGCGCGCGGCATTTCTCCTTTGCCGCCTCCGAGGCCGCCTGTCCGGCCAGTTTTTCGAGTATTTCGTAATATTCCAGTGTTTTAAGGGATTTTTCGCCTAATCTGTTCATTTCAAATCCTCTCAATTATGATTTGGGAATTATTTCAACCTATTGCGCAGGGTTTCGTTGATGGATTACCAATATACATTCACATACCCACGCAACCCTACGACATTTCTATACGTTTACCCCATCCAAACCAGTACCGCCATGACCGCCAGCGACACGATGACAAGCACCATATTCCCGCGCCAGATGCGCAGCAGCGCCGCACCGGTTTCGCCGCTTTCCTCGGCGGTGTACTGCCACTGCTCTCTCCGACCGGGGTTCCAGAACCAGATAAAGCCGAACTCGGCGGCAATGCGCTGATAGTCCTCATTCGGCAGATTGGCCTTGCAGTCGTTCAGGAAGCACCGTCCCAGCCACAGCATATATCCGATGGCGCACAGTACCCAAGCGGCAGCACGAGCATCTTTGCGCTCGGTATGAGCCAGTACAAGGCGATTGCACAAACGTCTGTAAGAATCAGATTTCTCGTTACCTTCCACATGGAGGCTGCTTTGCGATCCATACTGCTGCTCCTTTCTGTCACCCGTTTATTGGGATAGATGAGTATTAGTGTAGAAATGCGTAGAATGTCGTAGAAGAATACACTATTATTCTAAATATTGTATATTTTTCTACGTATTTCTACGACTCTCTACGCGTTTATATACCATCACTTCATCGGCGCCTGCAATGACCGATAAAACCGCAGACTTTCAAACCCGCGTCCAAGGTGGTACTTTACATACTCCTCGGCCATGCCGCAGAACTGTCTCTCTGGCGGGTCCGCTGAGTGCGAACGCATACACCTTGTTCGGCTCGGCTGTCAGCACATGAAGCATTGCCCGCAGGGTACTGTCCACAAGCTGTGCATAACCGCCGACTCTCCCCCGCGCACTTTGCGTCCGCGGCTGTGCCCGCCCGAACGGAAAAGCACACCGGAGGGTTCTCTATCACCTCGCCGCACACGCCGCACGAGGTTAAATCCGGCGCATAGCCGCTCTCGGCCATAATGCGCCACTCGAACGCCGCCTTGACAAGCTGCCGGGTCGCGTTTGCCGCCCCTCGAGTGCATACAGCGCGTACAGCAGAAGCCTGCACAGTGCCGGGATTGTCGAAATCCGGGTCGGTCAGAGCGGTTGTCAGTTCGTTTAGTAGTAGCATCGACGACAGCGCGTACTTTCTCGATATCGCCTGCCAGCGCAAAGAATGAGTGCACCAGGTCGGCGTCTCTTAACGTGTACCTGCCGCCTCTGTCCGACAGAATGAACTCCGAGTAGCACAGCTGCCGCGCCGCCGGATTTGTCTTTTTGCCGCGCCGCGCGTTCTTGCACAGGATTTCAATTCTGCGGCCGTCCTCGGTCAATGCGGTCAGATAGCGGTCAAAGTCACCGAAATCCACCTCGCGCAGACCGAGTGCCCGCAGCTTGACCTCGGCCATTTACTGCTCCTCATAGCCGAAGTTGCGCATCTGATACTGGTTGTTGCGCCAGCCTTCCTTGACCTTGACCCAAAGTTCGAGGTAAACCTTGGTGTCCAGCATACGCTCGATGTCGCCGCGGGCCTGACTGCCGATCTCCCGGAGCATTGCGCCCTGCTTGCCGATGATGATGCCCTTGTGGCTCGCCTTTTCGCAGTAGATAACCGCGTTAATCTCGACCAGACCGTCCTCGCGCTCGTTCCAGCGCCCAATGCCAACGGCTACACCGTGCGGAACCTCGCGGTCGAGCAGGCGGAGCATCTTCTCGCGAATGATCTCCGCGACGAGCTGTCGCTCCGGCTGGTCAGAGACCATATCCTCCGGGAACAGCTGCGGGCCCTCGATGGCGTACTTGTCGATTTCGGTGAGCAGCTCCTCTACGCCCCTCGCCGGTGCGTGCCGAGATGGGCACAACCGCATCGAACTCATGCACCGCCGCATAGGTCGCGATAACGGCCAGCAGCTCCTCCCTTCTTGATGGTGTCAATCTTGTTGATGACGAGGATTGCCGGCATGTGATGCTGCTTGATCTGTGCAATCAGGCTTTCCTCGGCCGGGCCGATATTCGGGATCGGTTCGACCACCAGAACGGCAACGTCCACCTCGGAGACCGTGTCGGTCACGACCTTGCACATATAGTCGCCCAGCTGTGTGCGCGGCTTGTGCAGACCCGGCGTGTCCAGACAGAACATACTGCGTTTCACCGCGGCTGAGTACGCCCGTAATGCGCGTGCGCGTGGTCTGCGGCTTGCTCTGGATACGATAGCCACCTTCTGGCCGACGAGCTTGTTAGTGAGCGTGCTCTTGCCCACGTTCGGCCGTCCTACAACGGATACGACCGCAGTTTTTTGTAATCTTGCTCATTATTTATCTCCAGTACAGTAATTGAGAATTGAGAATGGAAAATGGAAAATGTCGCTATCCTTGCGTTCCGTCGGCGCGCTGCGACGCGCTATTTCCGTCCATTATTCTTGCGCGAGTTTCCATTCTCCATTATTATTGAATTCTTCTGGGCGGGGAAAAACGAACCAAACCGCAAACGGCACGGTGACCACAACCGCCATGCCAAGCCACAGCCTGTACCACAAAATTTGATGGCTGCCGCAAGCACGCCGTTTCCGATAAAGATACACGCGCCGGCAACCGCGACGCACGCTGCCGCGCACACAAACACACCGGCCGCCGCGATATCCTTCGCGTTGCGGACCATGCCGTCATACGCCTGCTCGCCGCTTGTCGCTTCCTTCCGAAGAAGACGCTCGATGGCGGTATTCAGCAGACCCGCGCCCATAGTAAGGCCGAAGCAGATACACAGGATGGCCGCTTCGGTCTCTCACGCCGCCGAACACACCGAACAGGATGACGTAGAACGCCGCCGTCATGTGCACGCGGAAGTTGCGTTCGCCACAGATGCACAGCCGCAGGCCGCGGAACGCGTGCAGAAAGCCTCGCCAGTTTTCGGATATTCTTTTTTCATGGCTCAGTCCGTCCCGTCAGGCCGAGGAACGGATACGGCTTTTGTCCATCTTCCGTCAGGCCGATCGCCGCATCAGGCGGCGTGTCCTCGTCGTTGCGCTCATGGTCATAGCCGAGCAGGTGCAGCATGGAGTGGGTGGTCAGGTAGCCGCACTCACGCGCGCGGCGGAGTGTCCGTATTCCTCCGCCTGCTCGCAGGCGCGCGTGTAGCACAGCACCATATCGCCGAGCATGACGCAGCCGGTATCCGGCTCCTCGTCAAGCTCCTCGCGCGGCTCGCCGTTATAAAATTCGTACATCGGAAAGCTCAGAACGTCGGTCACCACGTCCTTGTCGCGGAACTCAGCGTTCAGGCGGCGGATCTCCTCTGCGTCTACCACGCGCGTCGATCTCCGCGTCGAAACGGGATGTTCTCGCGCTCGAGCACGTTCTTCGCGCACTTTTTCGATCAGCTCGCGCACGCTGTCCGCGTCCTTGACCTCGGTCTCGAAACGCTGATGAAGTGCTCCGGCTGGAGCTGCATAAACGGTTCTTTGATGATCTTCATGTTTATTTTTCCTCCTGCGGCGGACGAAGCGGTGCGGCTTTGCCTCCGGTCTGTCCTTCGGTTTCTTTTTGCTTTCATATTCCGCATACGCCTTGACGATGTGCTGCACCAGCTCATGACGTACTACGTCCTTTTCGGTGAGATAGCACTGGGCGATGCCCTCGACGTGGTCGAGCACGCGCAGCGCCTCGCGCAGACCGCTCTGCTTGCCGCCCGGCAGGTCGATCTGGGTGATGTCGCCCGTGATGACCGCCTTGGAGCCGAAGCCCAGACGCGTCAGGAACATCTTCATCTGCTCGGGCGTCGTGTTCTGCGCCTCATCAAGAATGATGAAGCTGTCGTCGAGAGTTCGTCCGCGCATGTACGCAAGCGGGGCAACCTCGATCGAGCCGCGCTCCTGATACTTGGTGAAGTTTTCCGCGCCGAGCATATCGAACAGGCCGTCATACAGCGGACGCAGATAGGGGTCTACCTTGCTCTGAAGGTCGCCGGGCAGGAAGCCGAGCTTTTCGCCCGCCTCGACCGCCGGGCGCGTCAGGATGATGCGCGAGACCTTCTTTTCGCGAAACGCCGCGACCGCCGCCGCTACGGCGAGGTAGGTCTTGCCCGTACCGGCCGGGCCGACGCCCATGACGATGGTGTTCTTACGGATGGCCTCCATGTAGCGCTTCTGTCCGAGGGTCTTGGCCTTGACCGGCTTACCCTTGGCCGTGATGCACAGCACATCGCGGCTCTGATTTTCGCTCTCACGGTTTTCGCGCGTTCAAGACCGATGACGTACTGTTTTCTGTCTCTACGGCACCTGTTCCATCTCCGCATTTTCCTCCGGAATGGTACTGTCATCCACGGCCTCGGTGCCGATCTGCTCCTCGGCGTGGATGGTGAGGTACAGCACAGCCGCGCCGTTCTGCTCGGTGAGCGTTTCGCTGTGGCTCGTCACCATGCCGTCGATATCCGCGGCGGTCGCCCAGTGCGCGCGAGCATATCCACCCGCACGTCCTCGGCGGTGCGCGTCGTCGGCTCCCGCTCGTAGAATGTATACGTTTGTGTGACCAGCGCCACAGGCAGCACCACGCTGTCCGATAGCCAAAAATGCCTGGTCGTTACTATTTTATCACAAGTCCCCCCTGTAATTCCACTACCAATATAGAAATTTAACCGTTTATTTCCCATCACCAGTGCATATTGATGCCGAATTTTACCCGTATACCGCTTGCTCTGCTCGGTGAGCGGCCGCGCCGCCTGAACCGTATGCGTGGTGTACGCCTGCACGGTGCCGTGCGCATGCGCTGTGCGGTACTTTTCCGCCTTCGCGTGTTGGCTCGACAAGACCGCTGATGAGCGTATCGCCGGTCTGCACGGCGTCTCCTGCCTGCACCCATTGGCTGTCCCTCGAGCGCACGCACCTGCGTTACCGCCGTCCCGCGCGGCCACCACCTTGGTAATGGCGTGCTCGTCCAGCACCTCCGGCGGGTCGGTACTGCCGTAGGCGACCACGGTCAGGCTGTTGCCCCGCAGATTAAGCGAAAAGAACGTGATATTCGGCTGCAGCTGCGAAATCTTCCACCGTATCTGACGGGTGTTCAGCTTCTTGATGGGCATGCCAATGCGCACGCCCATTTCGCTCAGCGCTGCTGCATGACAGCCGTTTCGTCTATCGCCGGTGCGATCTCGGTCTGTATCGCCCATACATGCGTGCCGAGCAGCCAGCACAGCGCCGCTGCCGCTATAGCTCCGCTCCAGAGCGCCGTACGCGGACGCAGACGCGCCGCAGGAACGGCAGACCGCGTTTTCGGAGAATATGCACGCGGCAGCCCGTGCGGCCCATGTAGCCGTCTGAGCGTCCGGAAATCCCGGATGGACAGGGTTGCGTGCAGCTCATTCCATGCCGTGCGGTCCATCTGCCGAGCGTGATACCCTGCGCCGCGCACAGGTTGAGAAAACCGCGTCAGGCTTGCGCCTGTCACGCGCACGCGCACCTGCCCGCAGGCCAGCAGCCACAGCCGCCCGATCATTCGCGCCCCTCCCTTCCTCACTCGGTCGTGATGTACTCCACCGACGAAATCACGCCCATCACCGCCAGTTCGTCCATGGAAAGCGCCGTCGGCTCCAAATCCGCACCCAGAATGCGCACCTCGCACCCGCGGCACTTGACGCGCAGGATGCTGTCGTCGTATTCCTGTATACCGCAGTGGTTCTCCACGATCGCCCCGGCTGTCTCCGAGGATTTCCACACGCGGACGGTTTGGGTGGAGGTCTTCCATGAGTTCGGCGTATAAGTTATCGCGTGCCATCATTATTCCTCCTTCAATACACGAGAAATAATTGAAAATTGAAAATTGAGAATGGAGAATTGCGGTATCGCGCAATGCGCGATTATTAATTCGGCGCTTTGCGCCCACATTCATTCCATTTTCCATTCTCCATTTTCAATTATTCCCCTCCAAACTATATGCTTTGGCGTACTGAAACTTTCCTGCTTCTCATACACTGTTCCGAGGTGACGCTATGAAGCTGTTCTTATCGCTGGCTCTTTTGCCGCGTTTTTGCTTTTGCCCGACTGCCTGCGCGGATGGTGTCCGCGAGGGGCTTTTTCTTTAGCCGCAGTGCAGGCTTTACCGGCTTTATTTCCGTTTTTTTCGTTGTCAGCGGATTGCTTGTCCGCTGTGATACCGCGCGGCTGTCGCCGCTGCTGGCAAAAGCCGCTTGCCCCGCTTATACGGCCTGCCGCCCGAGGCTGCGCCTGCACTGGTGCTCGGACTCATCGGCGGGTATCCGGTCGGCGCGCCGCGACCGCATGTGCGCTGCTCTCTCGAGGGGTGTGCTTTCCCGCGAAGCGGCAGAGCGCGTGAACCGGTTCTGCAACTGCGCCAGTCCAGGCTTCTGCATCGGACTGGTTGGTCTCAGCGTGTTCACCGGCGCGCGCAGGCAGGCGCGATGCTGTACGGGATACATATCGTTTCGGCACTGATCGTCGGATTGTTTTTCGCGCGTACCCCATTATCTGCCTTGTCACAGCGTATCCATAACCGGAACCGCACCTCATTCCCTCGATTTTCTGCGCGTCCGTACAGCAGGCAGCGTCCACGGCGCTGACCGTGACCCGGCATTTCTGACCTTTCATTGTTTTTCCATTCTGCGGCGGCTGCTTTCGCCGGTTTTTTACTTTTGCCGTACGGAAACGTACTGGACGGCATGATCGAGGCTGACTAACGGCTTAGACGAGCTGACGGTGCTGACGCTGCCGCGCAGGACGCGGCTGACGCTTGCGTCCTTCCTGCTGGGATTTGGCGGACTGGCTGTGCAGTTTCAGGTGCGCGCCCTCGCGGAAGCACACGATTTGCCGGTGCGCGGCCTGTTTGCCGCAAAGCTGCTGCACGGTACGCTCGCAGCTATGCTGACGGCTTTCCTGTTTTCCCGCTCGCCTGCCGTGCTGACGGTTTCTCACTGGAGGTGACACCGGCACCGGTGCAGTTCCGGTATACGCTTGCTGTGCTGTTCGTTTCCGCTTTGTATCCAATTTGGGGGGTGGAAAAGCGCAGGAAATGATATATAATATTTATATATGTCTTGTGTCCGCTGATACATCCTGTCGGACACTTTTTTCACCTGATTTTTATCACGACTGGAGTGACCACGGCATGAGGCTCAAAAGCTGCTGCGAAAAATATAGAACCGCGCTGCACCTACTGCGCGCACGGCTCTCCGCTGGCGGACGGCGAACGCATTGCCTGCCGCAAACGCGGTGTGGTAAACGGCACCGATCACTGCCGTTCCTTCCGCTACGATCCGCTGCGGCGCACACCGCCCAAGCCGGCGGTTCTGCGCGGGCACTTCACCGATGCCGATTTTTCTTTAGGAGATACCGATGAAGAGCAATAATTTCAAAAACCGTCTTACCGCACTGGCGCTGTGCTTTACGCTGCTGCTCGGTGCGGCGCCGATCACCCGCGCTCATGCCGTGAATGACGAGAGTGATACCTCATCGAGCCAGTCGGATTCCGACAGCACGGACACCTCACCGATTCGACAGCGCGGATTCGGTCCACCGATTCGGCAGCACGGATTCTGCCGACAGCAAGGATTCCAAAGGACGCGACCGCCGACAACGACAAGGACGTTACCGCAGCGGCAAGTGAAGCGCCTGCCGTAACGGCTACCGCTGCCCTGCTCATCAGCCCGGATTCCGACATGGTGCTGTATGAGAAAATGCCGGACAAAGCGGTATCCGGCGTCCACGACCAAAAATTATGACCGCGCTGCTGACGCTTGAGAATGTCAAGGATCTGAACGAGACCGTCACGGCCGAACAGGGCGACTTTCACCAAGGTTACAGCAGACAGCTCGAACGCAGACATCAAGGTCGGTGAGACCGTGCGCGTCATCGACCTGCTGTATGCGCTTATGCTGCCCTCCGCAAACGAGGCGGCGTACATGCTCGCGCCATGTCGGCGGCACGAGCGAGCACTTTGTGGACATGATGAACACCCGCGCCGAGGAGCTTGGCTGCACCGGAACGCATTTCTGCAACCCATGCGGCCTGCACGAAGAAGACCACTACACCACCGCCCGTAATCTGTACCTCATTGCCCGCGAGGCCATGAAGAACGACACGTTCACCAACATTATCGACACCGTGCAGTACCGTATGCCCAAGACCAACATGCACGAGGAACGCATCATCTTCACCACCAACCAGCTCATCTTCAGCTCGTTCAATCCGTGGTCGTACCCGTACAACAAGGGCATCAAAACCGGACATACCTCGCAGGCGGGCAACTGCTTTGTCGGCTACGGAGTACGGCGATGCCAAGCTGTATTCGGTCGTGCTCGGCAGTGCCGCCTCGTCCAAGGAGTACCCGACGGTAGCGGCCAGCTTCACGGATACCAAATCGCTGTATCAGTGGGGCTTCACCCACTTTAAGACCAAGACCGTTGCGAAAAGGGCGACACGCTCGCCCATGTGAAGGTGGACCTGTGTCCACGCAGACCGATCAGCTGGTGCTGACCGCGAAAACCGATCTGGTGGCGCTGCTCCCTGCCGATGTAGAGACCGATTCGCTGGAAGCGACACCCAATCTGCCGGAAGCCGTTGATGCGCCCATCAAGGCCGGTGATGTGGTCGGCAGCATGACATACAGCTACAACGGCACGTCCTACGGCACGGTCGAGCTGGTCGCGCTCAGCGATGTGGAAATGAGCCGCGTACTCTATTACTCGGACAAGCTGAGCCATTTCTTCCAGAGCACCGTGTTCAAAAATCGTGCTGATCGCAGCCGCAATCTTCATCGTGCTGTACATTCTGTTCAACATCACATTCGGCGGAATCCGGCGCCGCCGTCGCCGCAAAGGCGATGCGCAAGCGCTACGATAACGATGATTATCCGCGCAGACACCGCCGATAAACAATCGCATACCGGCGGTTCAGCGAACTGCAAATACAGAGGCGGACCCATGTGTCCGCCTTTCATCTTTACCCCCAAAAATCATACGTCAAAAGGAGCCTTTTCCCATGCAAATCATCGCAGACCTGCATACCCACACCAATGTAACCGACCACGCGTTCAGCACGCTCACCGAAATGGTGCAGGCGGCCGAGGACGCGGTCTTGCGGCTATCGCCATCACCAACCACGGCCCCACCAATCCGGACGGCCCGCACGAGTGGCATTTCTCCAACCTGGACCTTATCCCGCGCAAGATTGGCAAGGTAACGGTCATTCGCGGCATTGAATTCGACATCACCGCTCCGGCAGGCGGCATCAACGTCATTTCCAACAAGAGTCTCAAGCCCGTTGAGTTTGCGCTCGCGTCCTTCCACGAGTGCATGTTCCCGCCGGCGGACAGCAGCGTGCACGGCGGCGCTCGAGGCCATCCTGTACAACCCGTATGTCAACGCGTTCGGCCACCTCGGCAACTCCAACTTCCCGTTCGACCACGAGTACATCATCAGCCGCTGCAACGACCACGGCAAAATTGTCGAGATCAACAACGCATCTCTGTCCATCCGTAAGGGCAGCCATGACAACTGCATGGACATCGCCCGCCTGTGCATGAAGTATGAGGTGCCTATCTCGGTGGACAGCGACAGCCATATCTGCTACCGCGTCGGTCATGTGGAGGGCGCACTGGAAATGCTCGAGGAAATTGGTTTCCCGGAGGAGCTGATCATCAACAGCAGTGTGGAGCGGCTGAACAACTATTTCAAAGGGCCGCGGCCTGCATCTATTCGACGAGGAGGATTTGCTGTGAGAATCGGTATTGATCTGGGCGGCACGACCGTCAAGGCGGCGCTCTGCACCGAGGACGGCACGCTGCTGTGCAAAGACAGCCTTCCGACCCGGACCGGCAACGCAGCCGGCCTGAAAGCAGATATGAAAACGCTGGCGCTCTCGCTGTGCAGGGCGCACCGCTGTGCGGTAGAGGACGTAACGGCAATCGGCATCGGCGTGCCCGGCTCGTTTGACAAGAAAACCTGCACCCTGCGGTTCGGCACCAATCTGGATCTGAATAACGTCAGCTTTGCGGATGCGTTTTTGCCTGAGTTCGGCTGTCCGGTGCATCTGGATAACGACGCAAACTGCGCCGCGCTCGGCGAAGCGACTGCCGGTGCGGCCAAAGGGCACGCGCAACATGCTGATGGTAACGCTCGGCACCGGCGTTGGCGGCGGCATTATCATTAACGGCCAGCTGTACACCGGCTGCAACGGCATTGCCGGTGAGATCGGGCACATGGTTATCCGAAAAGACGGCGAGCCGTGCAACTGCGGACGGCGCGGCTGTCTGGAGGCGTACTGCTCGGCGGCTTCGCTCGTGTGGTTTGCCGAGCGTGCGCTCGAGGACGGACGAAAGAGCGTGCTTGCTGTACACAAAGGGTCAGCTGAACGCCAAGCAGATCTGCGATGCAGTAGACGCGGGTGACGCGCTCGCGCAGGAGCTGTTCGACGAATACTGCGGCAATCTGGCGAACGGTCTGGCAAGTTTTGTGAATCTGTTCCAGCCGGAGAGTATCGTGCTCGGCGGCGGACTGGCGGGCTACGGCGAAAAGCTGCTCGAGCCGCTGCGCATGCTCACTTTCCCGCAGACCTTCCGCGGTGAGGACCGAAATACCGAGATCGTCTGTGCGTCGCTCGGCAACGACGCAGGTCTGGTGGGCGCAGCGATGCTTGCAGAGTAATCGCTTGCGAAGCGAACGAATCTTGCCTGACGCGGCGGGGCACAAGAGGGTAGACACCAGGTTTCCACCCTCTTGTGAATCACCCTTTCCTAAGAGAGTCTGGCGCAAACCAGAGAGCGGCGACCGCTGCGAAATAGAGAACGGCAGAGGATTTTTTCTTCCGTAGGGGAGCACAGTGTGCTCCCCTTTTCTACCTCTGCGCAGTGCCAGATACATTGCTTCTACACATACCAGCTACTCTTCGCAGGCGCAACATAACAGTGTTGCGCAACTCGTTTGCGCGTTGTTACGGACGGCATCTACGAATTGTATCTGATGTAAGACTATACCGTAGGGTGCGACGACTCGGCGCACCGTATCAAACAACCTGCACACGGGGGGCGGTCATTGGCCGCCCACGCAACAGAAAATCGTCACGTCAATTTTTCCATTCTCCATTATTCAACCGAGAAAAAAGGGCTGACCCATCGGGTCAGCCCTTTCTCTGTCCTGCTGTTTTGTCTGCCGTTACTTGATGATGTTTTCGCACCAGCGCTGCATGATCGCTGCGATCTCGGCACGGGTGGCGGTGCCGGTCGGTGCCAGACGGCCGCCATTCTTACCGTTCAGCACGCCTGCGCCGACTGCCCACTGCAGAGCCGGAATCGCGTACTCACTTGCCTGCTGAACATCCACATAGCTGAGAATATTGGTATTCTCACCCACGCTTACGTCGATACCCTTTGCTCTGGGCGTAGCGATACAGGATCGCTGCCGCCTGCTCGCGGGTGACGGCTGCATTCGGTCGGAAGGTACCGTCTGCATAGCCGGTTACGACCTTATGGACGCTGCCCAGCCGACTGCTTCAGGCATACCATGCGTCAGCCTGCACATCCGAGAAGTTCGCTGCTGTGCCCTTCGGCTTGCCTTCCAGGTTATACAGGATCTGCACGAGCATACCGCGCGTCAGGTTGGCATTCGGTGCAAACGCACGGCCCGATACACCGTTCATCATTTTGTGCGTGAGCACATAATCAACGGACAGATGATACACTTTGCAGTATCTACATCCGTAAACGGTGCGGACGGACAATCCTTGCCGCCATCGCACGGCTGGTCTGCGGTGGTCTTGAAGCCCACGCTGACCTTAGCCGACGGCATCTTAAAGGTGTATTTTTGCCGCTGCCGAGGTCGGTCAGGGCAACCGTCTTGCCGTTTGCGTCCGTGACAGTCAGCGTACCTTCTCCGGCAGCAGTCAGCGTTACGGTGTCGCCTGCAGCCGCGTTTTGGTCTTATCCGCCTTGACGGTATTCGCCAGTGCGGACGGGATCACAACATCGTAGGTGGTCGGTGCAACGGCTCCGCCGCCGCCACCGCCGCCGCCGCCCGAAGTCTGTGCGGTATACTTTGTCCAGCTTACGCCGAACGGAGACAGGCTGGTTACATGGAACCGCAGGCCATCGGTCTCCTTGGTATGTTTAACCTTCTCGAGCGTGCCCTCGGAGTCGGTCTTGGTCAGCATATGGACGATCTGGAAGGTATCCTTGCTGTCCGTACCGTTCGGATACGGCAGAACAACGTCTACGCCTTTCGCCGGGAAGTTGTTTTCGTTTACCGGAATCCACTCGCTGCCGTCATAGCATTTAAGCGCGATGTCGTAGAACGCCACGCCATCCTTCCTGCCGGTCAGCTCCGCTGTCAGCTTTGCCTGAATCTTTTCGACCGTATCCAGTTCCGGAATATTTTTGAATTTCTCCGGAACGGTCAGACTGCCGATGATTACCTGATGCGCTTCTACGCTCATATCCGGCACTGCCGTTACGTTCTTGATCGTGACGGTGTAACTGCCGTTTGCGTTCTTCTTGGCTTCCACTGCGTCACAGCCGTGCAGCGCTGCATTTCCGGCAGGTTTGCCGTTGATGCAGTCGTAGCCGTTGATGACCAGCTTGCTGATTACCGTGTAGTCGCCTGCCAGACCGACTGTGAATGTCAGATCGCCGTTCTTGCGAATTTCGCTCGTCGGCTGCGTATCATCCGGTACGCGCTTCACATCGGAGACCTTCCAGCCGGTGTCGCCGGTCGGGATAGCGAAACCTTCGTAGGGAACGAACTTGACAGCCACATCGGTCTTGCCGGTCAGGCTCGGGATAACCAGCTCGTTAGAGATGTTATTCTGATCTACACCGTTTACCATCCACTGTGCGACCATCTGCTTGTTTCGTCCGTTTTCTACGGCAGGCGTTGCCGTGAATACGATCTTGCTGCCGCGGGTAACACTTGCCGGACTGTTCTTCTGCGGCGTAATGGCCTTGCCGTTTGCCGCTGCAGCAACCGTTGTGCCGGTATCTGCACCCTGAACATCAGGGTTACATCGTAGTTGATCGCGCCGTCAAATACGGCCTTGACTGTGGTATTTCTGCGAATTTCCGTCAGTGCCAGCGTATTGCCGGAGGCAGCCTGTGCAGCACCGCCGTTAACCGACCATTCCTTGAGATAGTAGCTATTGCTGCTCGGCACTGCCGTAACGGTCGTGCTGCCGCCGCGCTTGACGCTTGCCGGTTCTGCCGACGCCGTGCCGCTGCCCTCGCTCGTAACCGTAATGGTACATGTCGGGCGCTCAATCAGCGTTGCGGAAACCTTGGTATTTGCGGTTACATTTCTGACGGTGTAAGTGAGCGGTGCATCTTGCCGTATCGGTCATCTCAGCGACTGTCGAGCCGTTCACCTGCCATGCCTGCACCATATCGTCCGTATTCTCCGGCGTTACGGTAAAGGTGACGTCCGAACCGGCGGATACATAGCCGTCCGTAATCGTTTTGCCGTTTGCGGTGATGGCGATGCTGCCGTTTCTGCCGTTCAGCACGCGCTGACCGGAACCATTGTTTTGAAGGTGACCGCAACCGTGCTGTTTTCGGTTACGTTCATTAGGTAGGTGCTGCCGCTGTTCTCAACAGACTTGACCGTTTACCGTCCACTCGTCAATCTCGTAGCCCTTTATCGGTTCTGCGGTGAAGGTAACCTGGTACCGCCGTTGACCTGTGTGCCATCTCAACGGACGCCGTCAGCGTGCCGTTTGCCGGCTGGCTGTACGTTACTGTACTCGCCTGCGCTGAACTGCGCCGCAACGTGATATGCCGTTACGTTCGGCTTCGTGAGACAGCCGTTCTCGACCATCCACGTCAGCGTATTGCCGTTACCGGCAACAGCCTTGCCGTTTGACCGTCCAGCCGGTCACATTCTGACCCGCCGGCGGTACTGCCGTAAAGGTGAGCGACTCACCGCCGCGTGCGGTTGTGCTGTTCCGACCGTTTACGGTGACGTTATCGCCTGTGGTGATGTCATACTCAACCTGCCGGAACTTCGGTGTAATGTAAATCGAGCTTGCACTGATCGTGTTCGGATAGGTGTAGGTTTCGCCTGTGCCTGCGCTGTCATCACGCACATTGTTGACGTACCAGCCTTCGATTTCGTAACCAGGCTTTACCTCTGCCGTGAACTTGATCGGCACGCCTGCCGCAATATTCGCGCCGGTAGCCGCATCACCGAGGATAGACGTTTCATTCGCCTCTGCCGCGCTGATATAGCCGCCTTCGCTGTTCTCGTTCCGTCGGACCGAAGGTGATGCCGGTCACCAGCTTGACAAAGCGAACCTGAACCGTCGTTTCACCCTGCAGAGTTGCTCAGCGTCTTGCTCACTGCGGTATCCGCCGTGGTCGTACCGTTGATGGTCCAGTCCTGTACGCGGTAGCCTGCGTTCGGCACCGCCGTGATCGTGATATTCGAGTCGCGGTAGAAGCTGTGGTGCGTGCCTGCTTCGAGGTTCTCCTGCTCGTATGCGCGCATGCCCTTGCGGGTGATTTCTGCGGAAACCGTGCCGCCGTATCCCTCGTCACCGAGCGAATCAACGGACAGGGTGAAGTCGTACTGCGGGATCTCGGCTGCCGTAACAACGACGGTCTGATTTGCAGTAATCGGACCGTTCAGCTTGTAAAGCTGTTTCTCCTCCGGCTTCTGCTCAATCCCGACATTCGTGATTGCATTGCCGTTCACCGTCCATGCGGTCAGTCTCGTAGCCAGAAATGCGGCGCCGCGAGGAATTCCAGCATCGGCATTGTGCATGAATACAAAGCTGCCGCTGTTCAGCGAACCGTTCTGCGCAGTAATATCCGCATATGTGCCGGAGAACACGATAACCGGTTCCTTTGCCGAACACAGCCGTCACCGCGGTATCCGCCGTGATATTCGTTACGGTCTCCGTGCGAGTACCCGACTGATAGGTATTCTGAGAATCATAATCAAACGTCTTGCCGCCAACGGTAAGGCTTTTAACGTAGCAGCCTTTCTCTGGCTCCGCCGTGATGGTAATCGCGCTGTCATAATCGACGATGCGTGTTGGTACTGTCCTTCGTGATGGATACCTCGTTCACGCGCGTGCCCTTGACTGTAACCGCGCCGTTCTCGGCATCTGCCACCGTCACCTGCGGCTTCTCCGCGATATGTGCGATAACCTCAGTGGTCTTTTTCCAGACTTGCGATGGAGGCCTTTGCCGAATCGCTTTGCATCCGCTTCCGCACCGGTCCATTCAGAAACGTAGTAATTCTCGTTTACCGCAGCAGCAAACTCAATCGTCGAATAATTGCCGACCGTACTGCCGCTGGTAATCGCATTGCCGTTTTTTGATCTTTGCGGTAACAGAAGCGAATGCGTCTGCGGTTATCGGGGCACCCTTTGCATCCACTGCCTTGAAGGTCAGCGTTACCTCCTGCGCCGCATTGATCACAGCCGTAACCGTATGCGTTCCAGTGATATTGCGCAGCGTAAACTGCTTCTGCGTACCCGAATTTGCGGCTTCCTTACCATCCACCTTCCACGTCTCTTGACCGTGTAGTTGCTGCCCAGATTTTCCAGTGCAAACGTTACTGCCGCACCGTCCGGAACCGCATTCAGATCTGCCGCTGTGCCGTCTGCCAGCTTCGCCGAGGTCTGCACGGACGGCAAAGTGCTGCCGGTTTCCGACTCGATGTTGAAGATGATCTTATAGGTGCCTGCATTGCTGAACTCTACCGCTACCTTGCGGTCCTTCTGCACATTTTCCAGTGTCAGTGTGGACTCACGGTACAGATCGGTCGTACCCGGCCAGTAATACGGCTTGCCGTCCACCATCCAGCTTGCTACCGACATACCGGTGTTCGGCGCAGCCGTGAACGTCACATTTGCGCCTTCCGCAATCTTCTGTCCGGTCGTGACTGCACCGCCGTCCTTCAGTGCTGCGGTCAGCTTACCGCCTTCGCCGCTGCTGAAGGTAATCGTGTGCGAATCACTGCTGAAGGCTACTTCTACGTCCAGCGTTTCCGTCAGCGCCGCTACCGTCAGTCGTTCGCCGACCTTTTTGCCGTTCGACAGAATCTCCGTCACCTTGTACTTTGTATTACCGGTAATGGGCTGACCGTTGACCTTCCATTCCTTTACAAAGGAAACCGTCGTTGCTCTTGGCATCAAATATCAGCTTGGTGTTCTTAGCGATGTTCTTACCGCTTTCAAACTTCTGGTCGAGGTTGCCGCTGTTGTAGCTTGCACTGAGCGAGCCGCCTTCACCGGCGCGATAGGTTACGCTCAGGGTGTCCTGCTTGACAACCAGCATGCGCTTGGTCAGATTCAGCTCGTACTTCTCGAGCAGCGACTTCACAGCCGCGTCACTCACCGTTGACCGCAATCGTTACCTCAAAGCGGCCGCTGACGTTCTTTCGATTGCCCTTGTCATCATCACAGCGCACATGCGGCTGTAATTGCCGACGGCAGAGCGTCACCCGACTCCAGAGCATCCGCCTTGACCACCAATGCGCTCTTGTTGTCCGGCGCTTCGGTCGAAGTATGCTCGCTGTTATCCTTATCCCAGGTTACATACAGCTCCAACGGCTTGCGCTTTACCGTAATGGTCGTGGACGCCAGCTTGGTGCGCTTGGAAGTATCGCTGTAATTCTGGTATGCCGTGATGATATAGGTTCCCGCCTTCTCCGGTCGGAAAGTGCTGTCAGTGATAGCCGTTTCCGTACTCTCGCTCTGACCGGACTGCCGCCAGGTGCTAGGTGATATTTTCCGTAACCTCTGTTTTTTGCTGCCTGCGGTAACATTGTTTCCGTTTTCGTTACAGTCTGCTGCTGCACGGTCAGAGCAATCGGCGTACCGTATACGCTCGTAATCTTGTTTTCTTTGCCAACAGTGCTTTCAAGCGTGTAAACGGTCTCCGTTGTGCTGGTCTCGCCGTCCTCTACACTCTGCACGCCTGCCAGATAATATACCGTATCCTTGTCAAGCCGCCGGTCGCGGTGGTCGTGATGGCATACAGACCGGCTGTCGGTGCGGTCCACGTTTTGCTGTCCGTGCCGCTGCTGTCTGTTCTGCCGACAATCGTGCTGACCGTGCCGTCCGACGTGTTCGTAATCGTCAGCGTGTACTCCACATTGCCGAGTGCAGCGCCGTTCTTTTCCGCCTTTTCCGCCGTTTTCGTCGTCAGGGTCAGCGCCGTACCGGAACCCGGCGTAGAGGTAGTAACCTTATTTTAACCGTAGTTTTCTTTGTTACCAGTGTGAACGAAGGATCCTCATAATCGCCCAGCGTCGTCTGCTGTGTGCAGGTCAGCTCGGTCAGTTCATAGCTGTTCTCTGTCTTCTTCACCAGCTGATAATACTTGACGGTATAGGTGTCCTCTGCGGTACTGGCGCACCACTGGTCGACTTATCCATCTTGCTGAGGATATAGCGGTCAAACGTGGTTTCGTTCTCCGTCACGGTATCCTTACCGTGAATCAGGTACTGCTCGCCGTTTCGGTACTTGCTTTCGTCGTATTCCGCGTCTGTCGGTACATTCGTTGCTCGACTGTTCAACGTAAATTTTGCTTTTTCGCTTTTCGTTTTCGTTTTTGTCTATCACCACGGTTTCCGGCGTAATTGTGCTCGGCACCGTTACTGCCGTCTCACCCGTTCTTCCACTGATAGGTGGTATTCATGGTGAGTTTCGAACCTGCGGTATACTTCTCGCCAGTCTTTGTTACGGCGTAGTATACGGTCGATATCGAACCGTCATTCTTCTATTCTTTACCTTCTTTTCACCGATGCCGACATATTTTTTCCGCACCCTCTTTATCGTTTACCTGCGTAAACATTCAGCGTCATGCCATCGACTTCTACGGTGCACGGAACGGTTGTCTGTACGGATTCTGTCGTGGTTTTAACCGTGTTGAAATTACTCTGACCGATATACGGGGTATCCTGAGTGCCCCTTGCCCTCCGAAGTACCGGATACCGTCAAACCGGCGGTTGCCTGCGGTGTACCAACCGTCAGCGTTGCCGCATCGCTGTAGAACGAAATCGGCGTTCTTGCACCGTCATAACATGTTACCACGCAGCGGTACATCGCACCGTTCAGGTCACTCGTTACCGACTTTACAGTATAGCTGTCCTTAGCTGCCCCTTCAATATTGCCCCACTTTTTGCCCGGCAGACGCTGCTGCCACTGGTATCTCGTGCTGCTGTACTCAGCAGGTACAGAAGCCAGTACATTAAAGGTCGCCGAGCCGTTCATCTGAACGGTTACGTTATCCGGTCCGTTGATGTCCGGACGGCTCTTATCATTTGCCAGAGTTGTACCGGCAATAATCTCGCTTTCAACCGATTCTTCCTGACTGGTGTAATATCCCGAGGTAATCGCATACCGATACTTCGTATTAGGTGCAAGATCCTTCAGCGTGTACGCATACTGACCACTCGAAGATTCAGCCGCATCCACAGTATCAATCAATACGAACGGTTCTTCCTTATTATCTTCAAGATAGCGGTAAATCTTGTAATACTCTGCCGGACGGTCGCCGGATTCGCACGACAGCACCATGCTGTTGGTGGTCTGCTCACTCAGCGACAGATCCTGCGCCGGAGACGGCGGTGCCGTCACATTGCTGACAACATAGCCCAATACCGGTACTTCATCGCCGTTGAACGGTACCGTCCATGTGCCAAAATTCCAATCAAAGTTATAGCGCGAATCTCCGCCGCCGGTAACAGCGCCCAGCTTGGTAATCGTATTGGTGTTTACCCTTTCGGTTCCGGCGCTTGCTCCCCAGTGATAACCGCCGCCTGCCTTAAAGCCGCCTACGACACCGTACATCTGCACCGAACCCTCATAGGAGTACTCAAAGTTTACGCCGCTGCTGGTTGCAGTCGTAAAAACTCTGCAGCTGTGTACCCGAATCTTTGTAATGACCAACTTTACCGGATTGCTCCGAATGTTTACCACTCGGCAGACTGGAACGATAGGTATTCGGCTGACCGGACGTGCCCAGATGCAGGTTGCTGCCAATCTGCTGCATATCCTCGTACGCCGAAGCGGCCTCGTTATAGGTATCCACCGAAACCATGTTCATCGAAGGATTACCCGGAACAGCCAGCGTCATGGAACTGGTCAGCTTCGGCGAATTTCCCTTCTTTGTATCGTCCGGATACTTCACCTGATACTCGTAATATGTCATCGGTGTTGCATACATGAGCACCATATTGTCGTTCGTATCATTAGAATACTCGACCGTTATTTTCTTGCTTGTAGATTTTGTTGCACCAACAGTAAAGGTATGACTGGTATTGAACTCCACACCGCCGCCAGTCTCGATGAGCGGCGCGACATATTCAAAGCCCGCCATAATATCAAAACCAAACGAACCGGATGCCGTTACTGCTACAGTATTATCCTTACTGTATCCGATTCGGTCTGCGGAGTTTCCGATATCGCCGTCATTCACCTCAGCAAAATGCGGCGACGCTTCCAGAATCGCCATTACCTTTCGGGTCGGTGTAGCCGGTGCTGACGTTTTTGATCTTCGCGAGCATGGCATCGTTGTTTACATCTGCCGTTGCAAGCGCCAGATTGCAGTTGCTTTTGTCATAGTATGTCCAGTCATCCTCCCAGCGGCTGAACGTGCTGTCCGGCGTAACCGTTGCCTGACCGCCCGAGCTCGATTTTTTATAAAGCTGACCAATCTTCAAAAACTGCTTGTCGAAGGTCTCCTGCTTGCGGTACTCAACGTAGTATACCTGTTCCATGCCCTGCTTGTTGCCGTCAAAATTGCCGACAGCATAGTCCAGAATACCGCTGTTGTTGATGAGTCGGCCGCCCAGCCAGCGGTCATGGCCCTTATTCGAGCCTTCCAGGATAGACAGCCGCTGATTGCCGTCCGCCGGGTCGACTTTATACATACTGCCGGAAATGAACAAATATTCCTGGGAGTTCACGCCGTCCGCCGCAACAGCCGCTACCGCGATCGGATTCTGCACATCGTCACCCTTGGTGCCGGTATTGGTAAAGCCGTTGGTGACAACTTCGGTCGCCTTGCATTTCTCTGTCCACGAATTATCCTTCGTGCTGTACTGATAGCTGTACGCCAGCAGTCTCTGCTCTTGTCGAAGTCGCAGTCCTGATAATTACCCTTCTTATCGTAGTAGCCAACCGCAACAACTTCCGGCGGCATACTGCCGCTCGGCTTATCACTGACATAACCGATGGTTACGCCTGCAAAACGGGCACGGCCGCTTGCGCCGCCATCCTTGTTCAGCAGCTTTTTGTTCAGCTTCTGATTCCAACTGTTCTTGTCGTTGTAGTCGTAGACCGTCAGATAAGACTTTTCAAAGTTGGTATATGTTGACCATCCATACTTGTATTCGCTCTGTTTCAGGTCGTTGACATTGACCGTCATTGCCAGTTCGTCGATACCGTCCATATCCACGTCGCCGACTTCCATATCAACGCTCAGATGCGCGCGCAGCTCGTTATTGCCGTTGCCATCATGGTACAGCATGGCCTTCAGCGCCTCTCGGCCGTCGTCGATGACGTCGCCGAGGTTGATTACGCGACCGTTGTCAGTCAGTTTGCTGCCGCTGAACGTATACTCCTTAATGCTGTCTACAGTAGCCGTATCCTTGTTATTGCCCGGCGTATAGATCATCAGCGTGTCCTTGCCGTCACCGTCAAAAGTCGCCTGCGGCCAGACTCAGCATAGCGCGGGTCTGGTAGAATTTCAGTTTCTTGATGTATTCACTGTCGTTTCCATCACCAATCTGACAACGTCCGATACCTTGCGGTCCTTGTTCGTCACATACAGGCGAAGCCGTTCCGAACTTTTATCAAATACCAGATTCGCAATATATTCATCCTTTGCCGGTGCCGTTCGGGATCAAATGCCACAGTCGCAATGCGCTCGGCATTGCCGACATCCGTCGAGTTGCTCCACCGGAACGTGGACATCTGATTGCCCTTGCCGTTGGCTGCGCCCTCGTATGTCGTCTGGAACTCATCCGAGTCCACGCCAGCTACAACCAGCTCGTGGTTCTGGAACAGCGGAACCCATCCCAGCGTGCCGTATGGGTTATTCCGAAGTGTGGCTGTGTCTGTTATGCCCGTTTTTTCTTCCGTGGGCAGACCAAAGCCGTCTCTTGCTGCTGCAGTATCCGCTGCCGCCGCCTGCGGCAGCACGATCTGCGGCAGCAGACCTGCCAGCATACTGCATATCAGCAGCAAACTGCAAATTCGTTTTTTCATCTTTTCTTCCTCCTTGCCTTATGAAATAAACGGTTCCCACGGCTTTCCCCTTGCTTTACTGCGGCGCACCGTCCGAGGATACAGGTATTTCACCGTACTTTCAGTATAAGGGCAAAAAGGCGGCGGACGGCGAAGGTACCAAATTTGTTACCTTCGCCGTCCGCTGTAAATATTCAATTATTGCTCCTCGAGCCGATAGCCGCTGCTGCGGTATGAATTGACCGTGACCCTCGCATCCTCGCCGCCGAGCTTCTGCTTAAGCCGTGAGATCGTCATGCGCACGGCATGCGGGTCGGCTCCCATCGGCTGCTGCCAGACCGCCTCGTACAGCTCCCTGCGCGCTGACGCTGCGGTTCGGATGTCGCGCCAGATACAGCAGCGCCGCAAATTCCTTCTGCGTCAGGTTCAGGTCGGTCTCTCCGATGTACGCGCGTCCGCTCAGCAGATTCATCTGCAGCGGGCCAAAGCCGTACTGCGCGTTCCTTCGGGTGCGCCGCACGCAGACGCGCTTCCACGCGGGCCATGAACACCTCCAAATCATACGGCTTTGTCAGATAATCGTCTCCGCCTGCGGTCAGGTCCCTTGACGATATCCTCATTTTCGCCCATAGCGGTCAGGAACAGGATCGGCATCGTATTCCTGCGATCTCGCGGCACAGCGCCACGCCGTCGCCGTCCGGCAGAAGAATATCCAGCACACGATCAAAGTCCACCGCATTGAAAGCTTACAGCAGCTCCCGGCACTTGTGTGCAGTTTCCGCCTGTAGGGTGCGGTAACCCGCGCATGTGCAGTGCCGCGTCGTTGATCGCCATGATGTGCGGGTTGTCCTCCACCAGCAAAAAATCAGTTTATCTTCCACAATTGTTCTCTCCTTGTGTTTTGAGCGGCTTTTTCGGCAGTTCGAGCCGGAACACCGTGCCGTCTGCATCGGTGTGCTCCACCTCGAGCAAGCCGTGGTGAATCTTCATTGCGTCCGCGCAGATCGTCAGGCCGATACCGCTGCCTCCATCGCCGCTGCAGCCCTTCTCAAAGATATGCGGCAGCAGGTCGGGTGCAATGCCGCTGCCGGTGTCGCTCACACGCAGGCACACCCACTCGCCCTCGTCCGCAATGCGGTAGGCGATCACGCCATTCTCCGTGTGACGGTTGGCATTGACCGTCAGGTTGATGAGCACCTGCAGCAGCATTTCCGTATTGCCCCAGAGCGTAATGCCCTCTCCACTGTCGCTTTCCAGCCGGTTGTTTTTTCCAGCATCGGACGGCACATCCACCGCGCCGGACAGCAGCTGCGCCGCGTCAATGACGCCCATCTCAATATCGGGTGAGCCGCCGTTGGCGAGGTCGATCAGCCGCGATACCAGCGCAGAAAGCCGCTGCGCCTCCGGACGAAATGGTCTGCATGTGTTCATGCGCGTCCGCGCTGACCGCTCCGGTGCCAAGCTGCCAGTCGGTCAGCTGCGCGTAGCCGCTCATAACCGTGAGCGGTGTTTTCAGTTCATGCGCCATCTGGTGCAGAAATTCGCTTTTCAGCCGGTTGAGCTGGGTCAGCAGCTCGCGCTGACGGCGGCTCTCGGACAGCTCCTGTTCCCGGCGGTTGATCTTCAAACTGATGGCTCCCGCGATCAGGAATACGAACACCAGCAGATACGGCGGTGCCGCTCCGTGGCGCGTAATGGTCGTCACGATGCGGCCAAATACCGCCTCGTACACGTTCGAGCCGAACAACAGCAGATAGCCGAGCAGAACAAGCACATCGTCCCACAAACCGCCGGATACGCCAGAACCGCCGAATCAGCTGTACAACCAGATACAGGAAAAACGGCATCGAGAGATAATACCCGATCCTGCTCCAGCGGTGCGATATCCTGCGTCGGCAGGATAAAATGCGCCGCCGCCAGCACGGCATACAGCACCGCATAGCACCGCACAACAATCGGCTTCGCCAGCTTTTCGTACAGGCTTTGCAGCAAAAAGCAGCAGAAAACACGGCTGCAGCGTAATCATCAGCACCAGAAACCGATATGCGACTGCCCAGTTGTAGTTTGCAGGCAGCAGATGCAGCACATAGAAATTCTGGTCGCGCAGGCCGAGCAGCGCGCAGATAACCGCGAGGAAAAACATACTTGATCTCGCCCCGAAAGACTCCAAACAGCAGGAAATACATGCCGAACAGGCACAGCGAACCGCCAAGCACCAAGGAATACAAATTCTGGCTTCGGCGCATGCGGTCGATGTTCTCCGCGGTGGACAGATGCATCTGCGTCAGACCGCCGCCTTCGCGGTGCACGAAATTCGCGTACTGACAGACCACCTCGACCCTCGCCATCCTCGCCGGTGTAAATCGGTATGAGCATATAGTCGATGCGCGGCTAGACTCCGCCGCAGACGCCCCCACCTTGCCGATTTCGAGCACTTCACTGCCGTTTACCAGCACACGTGTGCTGTAATCGAATGAGTAGCCGCCAAGTGTCAGGTATTGTTTCGGCTGCGCGTGTATTTTCAGCCGGTATGAGCCGTATGGAATGGATTCGTCGCGTTCTCCCGGTTGGGCAGCGTCCAGCTCTGCGCCGCTGCCGAGCACCTCAGGATAGAACGTCCATTCACCGTTCATCTCATATACCGCCGACGAAAAAGTCCGCTGATGTTGCATCCAGCACGCCGTTCTGCGCTTCCATTGCGCTGAAATCTGCCGGATCGGTTGGAAAACAGCAGCATCAGCAGCACAAAAACCAGCAGGATAGCCGCCGTTATCGAGATATAGCGCATTCGTTTGTTCTTCATGGGCAGATCCCCCTTCAAATCTCATTATAGGAAAAAGCCCAATGATTCAACAAGTTAATTTTTCGATTGACATAATGGAGAATGGAAAATGGAGAATTGAGAATGAACGTAAAGATTACGTTATACTGTAGGGCGGGGGTGCCCTCACCCCGCCGTTTGTAAATCACTTGCAATCGTGTAACCGTAGGGGCGACCAGTGGTCGCCCACGCATCCATTAAACCATAGTGCGGGAGGCCAATGGCCTCCCCTACGAGATAATGTTGCCGATGAATTTACATCCGGCGGGGGGGTGAGGCAGAAGGTGAATTGCGGCAAAGCCGCAAGAAGAAGCCACTCTGGAGTGCCCCGCCCTACGATTACATTTCATCTTCCATTCTCCATTTTCAATTTTCCATTTTCGTATCGTTACATCTCAATTTTCCCAAAGAAAAACCGGCTGCTCACGCAGCCGGTTTCAATTTCACAAAATGCAGGGGAATGTTATTCCTTGTTCAGCGCCTCCAGACGAGCCTTATTCGCTGCGATAACCTTTTCCTGTACCGGAACCGGTGCCTCATCGTAGCGCTCGAACTGGGGAAACAAACGAGCCTCTGCCCTGCGTCATGGGCGCAGCTTGATCGCGTAATCGCCAAGCTCTGCCATCGGGCACTCGGCTACGATCTCCTGCTTGCCGCCGTCGAGGCGGATTCATGCCCATGATGCGGCCGCGGCGCTTGTTCCAGATCGCCGATAACATCGCCCATGTAGGAATCCGGGATAACGACCTTGAGCGAGCATATCGGCTCAAGCAGTACCGGATTTGCCTGCGGGATACGGGGCCTTGTAGGCCAGACGGGCCGCCATCTTGAACGACAGCTCGTTGGAGTCTACATCGTGGTAGGAGCCGTCGAGCAGGGTTGCACGCAGGCCAACCATGGGATAGCCGGCCAGAACGCCATGCTCCATCGCCTCGCGGATGCCCTTATCAACTGCCGGATGGAAGTTCTTCGGTACGGAACCGCCGAAAATCTTCTCCTGGAACAGGTAATCGCCCTCGGCATACGGTGCAAATTCCATCTTAACGTGGCCGTACTGACCATGGCCGCCGGACTGCTTCTTATGCTTGCCTTCTACCGTAACAGTCTTGCGGATCTTCTCGCGGTACGGAACGATCGGGTCGGTCAGCGTAACCTCTACGCCAAACTTATCCTTCAGCTTGGAGCACAGCACATCCAGATGGATATCGCCGGCACCGGAGATCGGGGTGCTGCTTGGTTTCCGCGTTGAACTCGGTATCGAAGGACGGATCCTCGTCATGCAGACGAGCAAGACCGGTGGAGATCTTCTCCTCAACGCCCTTTACCTTAGGTGCGATTGCCTGCGTGTAGCACGGCGGCGCAATCTCGATCGGCTCAAGCTCAACCTTGCGAACGCTCATCGAAAGCGTATCGCCGGTCTTGTGGTAACCAGCTTGAAACCGCGCCGATGTCGCCGCAGCCGATAACCGGAACCTCGGTCGTCTTTTTTTGCCGCATACGGTGAAGATGTGGCCCATCTTCTCGTTTGCATCGGCACGCTTTGTTGACCAGCGTCATATCCTGCTTGACCTCGCCGGACATAACCTTAAAAGTAGGAGAAGCGGCCGTACTGGTCAGCGACCGTCTTAAATACAAATGCACAGGTAGAGCCGTTCGGGTGCAGTTGATCTCAATCAGCTCGCCCTTTTCGTCCTCGCAGATCTCGACCGGCTTTTCATCGGGAGACGGCATGTAGTCCGCAATGCCCTTTGAGCAGTGCGTAGGAGCCGATACCGGTTGCAGCAGTGCCGCAGAATACCGGCGCGAGAACCAGATCCTTCACACCCTGACGGATACCGGCGATCAGCTCTTCATCCGAGAACTCCCTCGCCGCCGAAGTAACGCTCCATCAGGTCCTCAGACAGCTCGGCGATGTTCTCGCACAGTGCTGCACGGTGCTGGTCGATACGGTCCTTCATGTTGTCCGGGATCGGGATCTCGACACGCTTGTTGCCTTCCATGCGGTACGCCTTGCGGATAACGCAGTCCACAATGCCGACGGTATCGCGGTTGCCCTCAAAAATCGGGACAACGATCGGCGCTACCGAAACGCCGAACTGCTTCTGCAGCTTGTGCAGAGAGTTATAGTAATCTGAGTTTTCCTCGTCGATCTTTAGAGATGTAGAACATACGCGGCATTGCGTGCTCCTCACAGTGAGCCCAAGCCTTTTTCGGTGCCGACGCCCGGACCGGACTTGCCGGTTGCGACGATCAGCGCGGACTCCGCAACGCGCAGTGCGCACTGCACTTCACTTTCAAAATCAAAGAAACCCGGGGTATCGAGCAGATTGATCTTGCAGCCGTTCCACTCTACCGGCGCTACAGCCGTGGAAATGGAAAACTTGCGCTTGATCTCTTCGGGATCAAAGTCACAAACCGTGTTGCCGTCCGCGATCTTGTTAACGCGGTCGGTTACACCGGCGATATTGAGCAGGCTCTCGACCAGCGAGGTCTTGCCGTCGCCGCCGTGACCCATCAGACATACATTACGGATCTTGTTAACCGGATAATTCGCCATAGTTTATATTACACTCCCCTGCCCTAACCTGTCATCGTGCCCTGCCGGCACGTTATACCCTGGGCGCTTTGTTTCGCGGGAGCAATCCTCTCTTTGCTGGATCGTTCCCCTTGTTCGTTATTATACACCATATAAACCAGGTATGCAAGCAGTTTTTTGTGCAATTTTCATGTAGCATTTTTCACAACGCCGTCGAATAACAGCGGCGGCCACTTAGTGTACGTTTCGCACACATTCTGATAAAAAATCCGAATTTTCCTTTTGTTTTTGCATTTTGAAAGATTTTCAGCGAAATCACTCGCTTTTTGTTTATTTCTTACAAATAAAATGATATAATTTTAGTGCTACTTCACAAAGGAAGAAAAACACCCTTCGCACAATCTGACAAAGGGAAGCCTGTGACGGCATTTTGCACAGCTGGCCGTTCCGCCGATCTCAGGCAATATTCTGCCGCAGTTTTACAACACGATAGACGCATCTCCGGCGGTCAAGCATTTTTGCGGTATCTCGAATATCGCAGTAATTGAGCATGGAGAATTAACGCAACGGTTTCATTCTCCATCCTCAATTCTCCGTTTTCCATAAAAAAGCCGCTTACCTTACCGGTAAGCGGCTTTGGGCTTCTTTAGTTCAGGAAATCCTTCAGCTTCTTGGAGCGCGACGGATGACGCAGCTTGCGCAGCGCCTTTGCCTCGATCTGGCGGATACGCTCACGAGTTACGTTGAATTCCTTGCCAACCTCCTCGAGGGTGCGGGTATGGCCGTCCTCGATGCCGAAGCGCAGGCGCAGAACCTTTTCCTCCCGGGGCGTCAGCGTTTTGAGCACGTCGACCAGCTGCTCCTTGAGCAGCATGAAAGAGGCCGCCTCCGCCGGTTCCGGCGCGTCGTCGTCCGGGATGAAGTCGCCGAGGTGAGAATCCTCCTCCCGCCGATCGGCGTCTCGAGCGATACCGGCTCCTGCGCGATCTTCAGGATGTCGCGCACACGGTCAACCGGCATGTTCATCTCCTTGGCGATCTCCTCCGGGCTGGGATCGTGGCCCAACTCCTGCAGCAGCTGGCGGGAAACGCGGATAACCTTGTTGATGGTCTCAACCATGTGTACCGGAATACGGATCGTACGCGCCTGATCCGCAATCGCACGGGTGATCGCCTGACGGATCCACCACGTTGCGTAGGTAGAGAACTTAAAGCCCCTTGGTGCTGTCGAACTTCTCAACTGCCTTGATCAGACCGAGGTTGCCCTCCTGGATCAGATCGAGGAACAGCATGCCGCGGCCGACATAGCGCTTTGCGATAGAGACAACCAGTCGCAGGTTCGCCTCAGCCAGACGCTTCTTTGCACGGTCGCCGAGCTTGATATCCTTTCTCAAGCTGTGCGCGCTCCTCCGCCGGAATGGCATCGCCTTCGTTTGCGATACGCTCTGCGGCCTCGTTGCCCTTCTGCATGCGCTCTGCGAGCGTTACCTCCTCCTCAGGGGACAGCAGATCGACCTTGCCGATCTCCTTCAGATACATGCGGACCGGATCGTCAATGGCGAACGTCTCAGCCATGGCAGAGGTATCGACCAGTTCTTCCTCCGGAACCTCTTCCACTTCCTCCGGCTCAAAGGAGTCGTCATCGTCACCGATGACCTTCTCCAGCACACCGTTTGTCTCGACCTCGATGCCCATGGTCTCCGAGCGTCTCGTACACCTTGTCGATGTCCTCGCTCGACAGCTCCAGATGGCTCAGTGCATCCGAGATCTCCTTTGAGGGTCAGTCGGCCGTTCTTCTTGCCAAGCGCGAGCAGGTCGCGCAGGATCTGCTGCTGTGCTGCCTGCTGCTCCTGTGCGTTTGCGGCTGCATTTGCGTTTGCTTTCGTCATATCGTTTGTCCTCCCGCGTTTTGTTTTTTTGATGCGTCCGAATGTAAGCAGCGGGTCCTCTCCCGCCTGCGTAATGGTTCCATCCTTGACGCGCTGCATTCGTATGGTGTTTATGTATTCCTGCAGTTCCCCTCGATGCTCTCCGGCCGGAATGCCGGGTTCGAGTATCGCGGACAGCAGGCTCATTTCGTTAGGCTCCAGCCATCCCTCAAAGGACAGCACATCGACCATCTGGTCGTTTCGGTTCAGCTCCAGCACGCGCTCGTATATCTTACGCAGCACCGGTGCGGAAAACCACGCCGGCTGCAAAGTCCTTTTCGGCAACGGCAATCAATTTCTGGTCCGAGAACAGAAGTCTAAGCACATTCTCCTCGGCCTTGGCGGATTTCATGTCGGTATACGCCAGCGACCTGTCCTTCGGCTGCGCCAGTCCGACCGGAGAGCGTATCTCACGCCGTTCGGCGGCCTTTCGCCGCTTGCGCTGAATGCCGAGTTCGCGCCGAACCTCAACGTTCATGGCTTCGGCGGTCACGCCTGCCATCTTGGCGGCACGTCCGGCGTAGACCTCGCGCTCGATGGTGCTCTCGATGCCGGCGAGCATACGCTTGCTGCATCTCTGAGGAACAGCACGCGTGCTTCGTCGTCCTCAAGATCGTACTTTGCGGCGATCTGCTCAATGCGGAACGCGTTGTGGTCCTCGCTGCGTTCAATCAGATTGCGGAACGCATCCGCGCCGCGTGCCTTGATGAATTCATCCGGGTCCTTGGCCCCGGAATACGCAGCACCTTGACCTGCAGATCACATTTTTCAGGATGTCGATCGCGCGCTGTGCCGCCGCCTGACCGGCTCCGTCCGCGTCATACGAGATGACAATGCGGTCGGTATGCCGCGCGATAATGCGCGCCTGCTCCTCGGTCAGCGAGGTGCCAAGCGATGCAACCGCGGAATCAAATCCCGCCTGATGCAGCGCGATGACATCCATATAGCCCTCGGCTAAAGATAAAATAATCGTTCTTCGTGCTTTTTGACAGGTTGAGCGCAAACAGATTGCGGCTCTTGTGGAAGATCGGCGTTTCCGGCGAGTTCAGGTACTTCGGCTTGGAATCATCCAGCACACGGCCGCCGAATGCGATCACATGACCGCGCACGTCGATGATCGGGAACATGACACGGTTGCGGAACCGGTCGTAAATATGTCCCCTTTTCGCTGCGGCTGACCAGACCGGCGTCCATAAAGTTCCTCGCGCGTGTAGCCTTTGGCCTGTCATCGCATCGATGAGCGCGTGGAAGGAATCCGGTGCATAGCCGAGTCGAAACGGTTCATCGTCCTTCGGGACAGACCTCGGTTGATAAAATACTGCTGTGCGGTTCGGTTTTCCGGCCGCCAGAGTGTGTCATAATAATAGCGTCCGGCATCCCTGCAGAGCGCGTACAGACGCTCTCTGTGGCGCGCCGCTTTGCGCTCGGCTTCGCCCTGTTCGGGTATCTGCATGCCCGCCCGCTCGGCGAGATAGCGTACCGCATCCGGGAAGGTCAGACCTTCCGCCTTCATAATAAAGGTAATGACACCGCCACCTGCGCCGCAGCCGAAGCAGTGAAAGATCGCTTGTCCCGGCGAAACCGAAAACGAACCGGTTTTCTCGTTGTGGAAGGGGCACAGACCGAAATAGTTCGCGCCGCTCTTTTTCAGCTGCACATATTGCGAAACGATCTCTACAATGTCGTTCCGCGCGGATAGCTCGTCCAGAAATATACGGTCAAACGGCATTTCGTGCTCCTCCTTCCCTATTTATCGAACGAAAACGAATATATGATACCCATTTTCGTTAATCCTCAATCTTATTCCAGCTTTTCGGAATAAATAAATTCTTATAGACCGCTATCGAGTAGCGGTCGGTCATGCCTGCAACATAGTCGCACGCGATCCGCTCGAGCGCCTCCCCGGGCCTGCAGCACGAAGTAATCATCCGGCAGCTCGTCGGGATGCTCGATAAAATATTCATACAAACTGCGCAGCATGGATTTTGCGCGCGTTTTTCCTCGCGCTGTGCAGCCGTGCCGTGGTACACATGATCGAACATGAACTGCCGCAGCTCCATCATGTCCGCGTGCATCTGCTCGTCCATGCCGATCTCCAGATACCGCTGACCGTACTCGATCATCGCCGTCACCAGCGTGTCAATGCGCTTGCCGTGCGTCTCACCCAGGCGTTTCCTCAAATGCTGCGGAATATCGTTCTCGCGGATAATGCCCGCGCGTACCCGCGTCATCAATATCATGGTTGATGTAGGCAATGCGGTCGGCAAAGTGGATAATGCGGCCTTCCGGCGTACTCGCCTTGCGCCTGCCGGTATGGCAGACAATGCCGTTGCGCACCTCGCGCGTAAGGTTCAAATCCTCGAGCACATCCACAACGCGCAAACTCTGCTCGTTGTGCCGAAACCCGAACGGACAAACCTCGTCAAGCGCCGCCTCTCCGGCGTGACCGAACGGCGTGTGCCCGAGATCATGTCCGAGTGCGATCGCTTCGGTCAAATCCTCGTTGAGTCGAGCGCCCGCGCGATGGTCCGCGCAATCTGCGCGACCTCGAGCGTATGCGTCAGCCGAGCACGGTAGTGGTCGCCCTCCGGCGAGATAAATACCTGCGTCTTGTTGCCCAGCCGCCGGAACGCCTTTGAATGGATAATGCGGTCCCGGTCGCGCTGAAAGCAGGTGCGGTACGGACACGGTTCCATCGGGCGCAGCCTGCCTGCGGAGCTGTCCGCAAAGGTCGCCCACGGCTCAAGCACCGCGTGCTCGCGCTGTTCGTTCTGCTCTCGAATCGTCATATGTACCGCCTCCTCAGCCTCGGAGAATCCGTCACATAATAGTTATACGAAACGAAATCTGAAAATCCTCTTTTTTTCACAAATTTTTTTTCAGAATTTTGTGAGCCTTGCAAGCCGATATTTACTTGACACGCCGACCCATGAATCGGGTCTCCATGACCTCGGCGTAAACCTGCCCTGCCGTGGCTTCGGCAAGCGCCCGATTGAGCTCGCCCTCCCGACCGGCGGGCAGCGTCACGGTCAGCGTTACATCCGCGCCGTAGTCGGTCTCCTCGACCGCGCAGTCGTGATCAGGCAGCAGATGCAGAATAATCTCGTACAGATTGTACGGGCACGCGATGAGCGCCACCGTGTACAGGCTCATTCTCTGCACACCGGCCGCCGCGACAGCCACCTGCGCGCCCTGCGTGTACGCGCGGACCAATCCGCCCGTGCCGAGCAGAATACCGCCGAAATAGCGCGTGACAACGCAAACGCAGTCGGTCAGGTTCTCGTGGCGCAGCACCTCGAGGATCGGCATGCCTGCCGTGCCCTGCGGTTCTCCGTCATCCGAGTAGCGCATCACATTGCCTTCACGGAGAATGTAGGCGTAGCAGTTGTGTGTCGCGTCCCAGTAGGTCTCGCGCATCTCCTTTATCTTCGCTACCGCCTCTTCGGCGGTTTCAACGCCACAGCCGTCCGGTGAACTTGGAGCGTTTTTCTTCAAATTTATCTCGCCGTAATCGGCAAAAGGCACAAAGTAGTCTTTTTCCATCTATTTCACTCCGATGGGAAATTTAATTGAGAATGGATAATGGAGAATTGAGAATTATGGTATCGCGCTGCGCGCGATAATTCTATACGTCCTGCGGATAGCTTGTCGCAGCGCGGACGGAACTCGCGCAAGGATAGTTCTTGTCGCAGCGCGGACGGAACTCGCGCAAGGATAGCGACATTCTCAATTCTCAATCTTCCATTATATAAGTTGAAACTCTGCCGTAGGTCTTATCATCCACGACCGCCTCGACAATCGTGCCTTCCGCGGCATAGTCGGTCGGTCGAGTCGATCTGCGCTTCACGGTGCAGCATATCGAGCACGGCACCGTCGCTGTACGGGATGCACAGCTTTTGGACCTTATGCTTGCCCTTGCCGAGCGCCTTTTTCGATGGCAGTCAGCAGGTCGTCAATGCCTCGCCGCTCTTTTTGCGGAAATCTTCACGCCCTCATCCGGCCGGATGAACGGAATGACATCCGGGTCGCACTTATCCGCCTTGTTGCCAGTACACCATCACGCGCGGAATATCCTGTGCACCGAGCTGTGCCACAACCTTATCCACAGTCTGTGCATGAATCTGCCAGTTTTCGTCCGAAACGTCCCACGACATGCAGCAGCAGATCGGCATACGCCAGCTCCTCGAGCGTTGCCTTGAACGCCGATACGAGATGATGCGGCAGCTTGCGGATGAAGTTTTACGGTATCGGACAGAAGGATTTTCCTGCGTATCCGAAATGCGTTTTTTGCGCGTGGTCGGGTCGAGCGTGTCGAACAAACGGTCGTTCGCCTCGATGCCCGCACCGGTCAGGGTGTTCAGCAGCGTGGACTTGCCCGCGTTCGTATAGCCGACAATGGCAACCAGCGGCAGCTCGGCCTTTTTGCGCTGGCGGCGCTGCACGGAGCGCACCTGACGCACCTGCTCCAGATCACGGCGCAGCTTGTCGATGCGGCTGCGGATGTGACGGCGGTCGCTCTCCAGCTTGCTCTCACCGGGTCCGCGCGTGCCGATGCCGCCGCCGAGTCGGCTCATCGCCTTGCCCATACCCGCCAGACGCGGCAGAATGTACTGGTACTGCGCCAGCTCGACCTGCAACTTGCCTCGCCGGTGCGCACGCTGCGCGAAAAAATATCGAGGATGAGCGCCGAGCGGTCGAGTAACGTGCGGCCGGTCAGCTCTTCCAGATTGCTCATCTGCGACGGCGACAGCTCGTTGTCGAACAGGATCAGACTTGCGTCGTTCATCTCGGCAAGCTGCTTAACCTCTTCCGCCTTGCCCTCACCGATAAACGTGCGGGCATCCGGCGCCGGACGGCGCTGCAGCGTCATCGCAACGGCCTCCCGCACCGGCGGTCTCCGCCAGCGCGCGCAGCTGGGTCCATCGTGCGCTCGTCCGCATCTGATCGGTGTTGAAGCTCGGACACGACAGACCGACCAAGAACTGCCCGTTCGATCTGCTTTTCTTCTGTTTGATTGGTAAACGGTATGGAAAATTCCCTTGCTGGTTAAAGGCAACACCGCATGAGTAAAGCGGCGGCTCCTCGCGCGCAGGCTCCTGGTCGCGCTGCCGCGGTGCTTTGCGGAAATTGTCTGACTTTTGCTTCGGTTCCCTGCGAGTTCCGTTTGTTGCCAGTTTCACGGTAATACATCGAGTATTACCGCAAAACTGCGCCTCGTCAGTACGCAAAATTTACTCGCAAATCACTCTTGTTCAATTATGCGGTATATATTTATTACACCCAAACGCAAAACCGTACAAGACTTGATTTTCCGTCCGATTTGCGGTAATATAAAGGTAGAAAAAGTGAATATTTTTTTCCGTCACGGCAAACCGTGGCGGATTTTTTGTTATATAGAAATGCCCTATCGTTGTAAGTCAGCGCACCCTGCGGTAACATCTGTTATCAAATTAAACTCGTAGTTGCTGTCCATAACAACGCGTAAACGAGTTGCGCGGCACAGATATGCCGCGCCTGCGCAGAGTAAACCGTCTGTAGCAGTATGGTATCCGGCACTGCGGATAGGCCGGGACATGGGGCACACTGTGCTCCCCCTACGGTAGAAAAATCCTCTGCCGTTCTCCTATTTCGGAGCGGTCGCCGGTCTCCGGTCTGCGCCAGACTACGAAATAAAGGGAAACGGGAGTTAAGAGGGTAGAAACCGCAGGTGTCTACCCTCTGCCCACCGCCGTGGGTACGGCGAATCTTCTGCCGTCCGCAGACGGCAACTCTCCGCTGAGGTTCAGCGAAAAACTTTCCGCCCGGACAGGATGAACCGCCTGCGCGGTTCAAGCGCGCCAGACCGCCTGTGCCGCAAACACCCTTCCGCAATCTGCAAACAGATAACGAAAGCCACCGAAAAACACGTTTCGATGGCTTTTCTTTACTTGTCCAGATTGAAACGCTTCTGAAGCGATCAACACGTCCGCCGGTGTCTACCAGCTTCTGCTTACCCGTGAAGAAGGGGTGGCACTTGGAGCAAACGTCAACGACGATGTTCTCCTTTGTGGAGCCGGTCTCACGACATTGCCGCAGGCTTTGGTCAGTGGTCTGCCTTAGTCAG
>VOFC01003367.1_pt1 | contig 38930 bp, 41 predicted proteins | sample 5384161 | NCBI WGS metagenome assembly VOFC01 (sample SAMN12384722, study PRJNA508395) | human gut metagenome | isolation source: healthy gut B | host: Homo sapiens
GTCCGCCTCTTCCGCATGTCAGAAATTTCTCTCCGTAATGTTTCCAAACTAAAATAACCAGCTATGTCTGATACTTTTGAAAATATCCTGCAGCGGCTCATCAAGGCCACCGGCAGCAAGAACGCATCGGAAATGGCAAACGCGCTCGGCCTTTCCCCCCAGTCCGTCTACAGCGCGAAGACCAAGGGAAAAATCCCCCCTGCCTGGATTTTTGCCGCTGCGGAACGCTTCAACGCGTCGGCGGACTGGATATATTTCGGCTATGCCATGCCGAAAGACACTACGCTCACACCGCCCCAGCTGGCCTTTTGTCCTTTTCTGGATTCCTTTTTCAACAGCGGGAAGAAATTCGACGAGATAGATCTGGATGCATTGCCGCGCCTGCCGTTCACGCTGGAAAAATTGCTCCGGCTCGGACGGCCGGAAGCCATGGTCGTCATCCGGGTCTATGGCAACTCCATGTCACCGGAGATCATCAATAATGATCTCGTGATGATCGACACAAGCATGCGGGCCATCATCCCAGGTGAGCTCTATGGCGTCGAATTTGAAAAATCTCTTTATCTCAAACGGATAGATACGCTTCCTGGGCAGATTTTGCTCAAATGCCACGATCCGAGCTTTCCCACCATCAAGGTCGCTGCGGATGACTACGCCGACAGCATTTCCATCATAGGACGTGTCGTCTGGTGTTCGCGCGAATACTCTCCCTGCGCAGATGCTGTGGATACGCTGGAAACCCTGCTGCCATAAGGTGCCGTCCGCAGCGTTTGGGCAGGACGATAGAAAAGCCCTGCCGGCAATCGGCAGGGCTTCATCGCGTTCATGGGGAGAGGGCGTCTGACCGGCCCGGGACGCATGCAGGGAAGCAGCGCGGACGGATTCTGCCTCTCGCGGCAGGGCCCCATGAAGGATGCGGATCCTCTGAAGCATTGTCCGCGACTTTCTCCATTGCTTTGAATGTTGCCTCGAGCGTGAGGCAGTGAAAAAGGCCTCTGTGCGGGGGGCTTTCCTCTTATGGCGTCGGTTTGTCGAGCACGCCGCAGGCACAAAAATCAAAACCACCCGCTTTGCGGGTGGTTTTGATTTTTTACCGTAACGTGGGGGGCCTGAAACTAGCGGGCGGCTTCCAGCCAGCGCCGCAACAGGGAAACAGGGTGCAGACAGTCCTTGCCGGGCCGTGTTTGATCTGGACACGGCAGGTGCCGCATTCCGACGCCGCCACAGGGGCCGGGCTTTTTGCGCACGGCATCGAAAGGGCGGACCCACCTGCATGCCGATAGCGTATTTTTCCTTTTTGAAGCCATAGCTGCCCGAGATGCCGCAGCAGCCGGCATCAGCGTTGCGGACATGCATGCCGGGCAGGGGCGCGGAGCGATCGAGGCCGGGAAGACCATTGCCCTGGGCGCGCAAATGGCAGGGAGCATGGTAGATGAGCTCGGAAGGAACCACGGAACTGTCCACGGTTTTTTCGGGCAGACGCAGTTCGCCCTTATCCACGCAGTCCAGAAGGAAGGCCTGCGCATCCAGCAGGGTCGTGGAGACGCCATCGATCATCAGGTCGGGATAGTATTCCGGCAGATCGGAAGAGAACATCAACGCGCAGCTGGGGCAACCGGTGATGACCGGGATGCCTTCCTTGCGCCAGCGCTGCAGTTCCGCGATGTTCTTTTTGGCATTGGCGCGGGCGTCATCCCAGAATCCGTTGGCAACCATGGGCAGACCGCAGCAGACGAATTCTTTGGGAACGATGACATGATAACCGGCCTGGTTCAGCACCCAGACAAGATCGAGCCCGGTCTGCGGGTCGTAGACATCCAGAAAGCAGCCGGGGAAAAGGACGACATACTTGTTGGTATGGGGCTGCCAGATTTTTTTCAGCTGCTGCCGGAAGCTCTTTTCGGCAAAGGCCGGCATGGGAGCTTTGGCAGAGATGCCCAGCTTGTCCAGCGCAAAGCGCGTCACGGGATTGAGCATGCCGAAGTTCTTCAGCCTGGCAGGCACGTAACGCAGCAGCCTGGCCATCAGTTCGCCGTGCCCAAGGATCCAGTCCCGCAGGGGCGGGCGCTTTTTGCGGCACTGCTCGGCACGGGCCATCATGTTCAGGCTTGAGACCGGGACGCCCTGCGGGCAGGCGATGTCGCAGTTCTTGCAGTTGGCGCAATAGTGCAGGGACTCTTCCTCGGCAAGCCCCAGCAGGCGGAAACGCTCGTAGGCGGGGCCGATCATGCGGGGGCCGAGGAAGTTCGTGGTGGCCTGGGCCACCGGGCACTGTACCACACAGGTGGTGCAGGCGATACAGGCATCAGGGTTGGGATGTTTGAGAGCCATCATGCACCTGCCTTACACGCATTGGGCGGCATGCCAGGCCGTGGCCAGGGCCACGCCGTTGCCGCTTTTTTCAGTAGCGAAGTCATAGCCGCCCAGCGAGCGGCCCACAAAACGGACATTGTCCAGCAGCACCGGGCCTTCCGCAGAGCAGGGACGCAACTCCGCATCGACGCGGACGCGCAGGGTGGCGAAGGCATGGCGGGCAAAGACACTTTCTTCCGACCAGTCCGCTGGATTGGCAGAGGGCATCCCGCCATTTTTCCAGACAGAGGGGCAGACGGAAGATGCTTTCCTGCATCTTGCCGGGTTCTGCCTCGAAGCCGTCTCCCCATGAAGCCGCCCGTGGCCACGATGATCTGGCCAGCAGCATAAAAAGTGCTCGTGATCGAGACCGGAGGTGATCACACCACGGCAATGCCCGCCCTCGATGTCGGCACGGATCACCGTCGTATTTTCCAGCAGGGTGACATCCAGCTCGCGCAGGGCGTTCAGGAGACAGGTGCGCAGACGCAGGCCGCTGACTCCCGGAGGGATGGAAAGCATTTCCACCACCGGGCAATCCAGCAGTCCCACCAGTTTTTTCCAAAGGAAGTGGCGCACGCCGCATACAGGCGGCAGCAGGATGAGATCCTGCCGGCCGCAGGCCTTCTTCAGGGCATCGGCCAGCCAGAAAACACCCTCGGGACGATCCACATAGCGGGCCAGATCCAGGGCCGTCATATTGCGGTGCGTCTTGCCCAGCGGCGAGGGCAGGACGACCTCGGTGAAGTCGATGCCCTTGAGCGCGGGATAGCGGCGGAACTGTTTGATGATCAGATTGGGCTGGCAGTCGCGCAGTCCCCCGATGGTGACGACGGCGACTTTCCTGGCCTTCAGCAGCAGATCGCCGTCGGCGCTGGCCGGGCACAGGCCGCTCGGCTTGAGCGTGCCCATGATGCTGGGGACCAGGCGGTTGCCATTTTTCATGGGCAGCAGGGGCAGGCCCTGAGCGGCACAGACTTCTTCCAGGAAAGAGCAGGCCTCGGCCACACGGTCGCGCCCCAGCAGGCGATAGGGGTGGGCAGCGGGCAGGGATCCGATGGCATCCAGAGGGTGGCCGGAAACAGCCTGGCCGTTGACATAACCCAAAATGTCCACGCAACCGCTGCCGATGGCCAGTGCTCCCACGCCCCGGGACAGGACAGTCACTTTGCGGCCGCGCCGGGCAGCGGCAAGGGCCGCCACAAGGCCGGACATGCCGGCGCCGATGACCAGGACGTCGCTATTTCTCTTGTTCATTGCCGGCTCCATCCAGATTGAGGGTGGCCGCGTAGATGGCACGCCCCAGTTCGATTTCTTTCAGCTGCTTGCCCCACAGGGCCGGGCGCAGGCCGCGCCAGCGTTCCTGCAGGAATTGGGAGACGTCTTCCGTGGGCGAAAAGGCCAGCGGCACATTGCGCTCGGTCAGGGCGCCGATGGCACGCAGGGAGCAGAACGTGCCCTGGCAGGTGCCCATGCCCAGGCGGGTACGCAGGCGGACATCGTGCAGGGAGTGGGTGGCGGGATCGCGGGCCACATATTCCACTTCAGCCATACTGACCATCTCGCATTCGCACAGCAGCTCGTTGTCCGTTTCGGACGCGGCCTTTTCCACCACATCGGCAAAGGTGCTGCCCAGACGGTCGGCAGCAAGGACGGCACCATTGAGCGGGAAGACCCTGGCGGCCTTTTTGCATCAGTTCGGGGGAGGATCCTCCATGATGGGTTCTTCCGCCGTGCGGCACGGGCTGGTTGTTGCCGAGACAGCGGCAGACCAGATCGCTCATGCGCTCCGCCATCAGACGGTATGTGGTCAGCTTGCCGCCGAAGATGCTGGCCATGCCTTCCAGGCCGTCCTGCTTGCGATCCACGATGTGGAAATTGCGGCTGGCGGCGCGGCCCACGGCATTGTTGGGCGTGTAGAGCGGGCGCGTACCGGCAAAGGCACGCAGGATGCGGTACGAACGCAGGTCGGGGAACAGGGGCTCGCCGATATCCAGCAGGCGCAGGACATCTTCGGTCGTGGGCGTATTGTTGTCCGGGCGGTCCGTAGGCGTCGACGTGGTCCCCAGGATGGTGATGGAAACCGTGCGGGACGAAGATGTCACCGTCGGAGCTTTTGTGCAGGCGGTTGACCACACGCGACGTGAAGCGATGGTTGAAGACGATCAACGTCCCGCGGTCGGGCGACACACTGACGTCCAGACCGGCCAGATGGGCGATCTGCCCGGACCAGGAACCGGCGGCATTGACCACGTACTCGCAGGCGATGTCCAGTTCCTCGCCGGTGATGCGGTTGCGGGCCCTGACGCCCGTGACTTTGCCGTTGCTCTGTTTGATGGCGATGACCTCATGATAGGTAAGGATGTCACCGCCGTAGCGCCGGGCACACAGGGCATTGTGCCAGACCAGGCGGAAGCCGTCGACACAGGAATCCGGCACGCGGTAGACAGAGCAGATGTTGGGGGCAAGGCTGGGCTCCAGCCGCCGGGCCTCGGCCACGTCGATACGCTCGGCGGTGATGCCCGCACGGGCACAGGCTTCGACCCAGCGGGGTTCGAAGGCCGGGTCGTCCAGTTTGGTACGGACGAAAAAGCCCTCGGTCTCCTCCACGCACTGCCTGCCGATGCGGCGCAGGATCATGTTTTCTTCGATGCATTCCCGGGCGGATTCGCTGTCACTGACAGCGTACCGGGCGCCGCTGTGCAGCAGGCCGTGGAAGCGGGAGCTCGTGCCGTGGGCCAGTCCCCCCTGTTCCAGCAGCAGGGCGGGCACGCCGCGCATGCTCAGGTCGCGCAGAATGCCGATACCCGTCGCACCACCGCCAATGATGATCACTGTGGTTTCTTTCACACTGTCCTCCGCTCACAGGAGCGACAATTATAGCTTTGGAATCTTCGTTTGCGAAATTATACGGAGAAGTCGTCCTTTTCCTCTACTTACAGGACATTGTTGTGTCAAGATGGCGGCAGGCGGGGGAAAAGGCCGCTTGCAGCAGGGCATCCGGCTGTGTAGAATCCCGGCGATGGGAGCAGGAGCTGGATGGGGATCTTGCTGTTTTGCTGCCATTTTTTTTCATTTTTGAAACTTGGGAGACACGGCATGCGGCTTCCTGACAAGCGTTGCATCGTTCTGGACATGGATGGTACCATCTATATGGGGGACAATCCCATCAAGGGGGCCGTGGCCTTTGTGCAGCGGCACTGGGAGGATGTGGATTTTTTCTTTCTGAGCAACAACACCTCCAAGGCGCCGGAAACCTACATAAAAAAGCTGAACGGCATGGGCATCCCCGCCCGCAGGGGAGCAGCTGCTCTCGCCGGTGACGCCCCTGGTGGCCTTTTTTGAAGGCAGAAGGCATCCATACGGCGTATGTGGTCGGCAACCGGGATTTTCGTTTCCGACCTGCGCCAGCGCATGCCCGAACTGAAACAGCAGGAAAAAGGGGCGCAGGCCGTCATCCTGGCCTATGACACGGAATTGACCTACGAAAAACTGGCGCGCTCCGCGCTGCTGCTGCAAAATAAGGCTGTGCGCTTTCTGGCACGCATCCTGATCTGGTCTGTCCTTCCCCGGAAGGGCCCCTGCCGGATGTGGGCAGCTTCCTGGCCCTGTACGCCACCGCCACAGGCAGGAGACCGGAACGCATCTTCGGCAAGCCGGATGCGACCCTGCTTTCCGGCCTGTTGCAGCGCTATGCGCCGGAAAACATGCTGATGGTGGGCGACAGGCTGTCCACCGACAAATTGCTGGCCGAGAACGCCGGCATCGACTTTCTGCTGGTTTTGAGCGGAGAGGCCCGGCGTTCCGATCTTCCCGGCCTGGAGCGCCAGCCGACCCTGGTGCTGGATCACCTGGGACTGCTTGACCAGTAGGGCCGCAAGAGGCAATAGTAATAAAAAACGTCCGGCAGCACCTTTCGTCGTCGCAACCCCCTGTACGCCTATGGCCCATACTTCTTTCTTTTTCGATCTTGACGGCACCATCACCGATTCCAAGCAGGGCATCATCAACTCCGTTCTTTACGCTCTGGACCATTTCGGTATCAGGGCCAGAGAAGACAGCCTGCTGTTCTTCATCGGCCCGCCGCTCAAGCAGTCCTTTGCCCGGTATTTTCCGGGAGACAGCGCCCGTGTCACGCTGGCAGTGGAAAAATACCGCGAGTATTTCCGGCGGCAGGGGATGTTCGAGAACCGGGTCTATCCCGGTGTGCCCCAGATGCTGGAACGCCTGATCGAGCAGGGGCATCGCATCCATCTGGCTACATCCAAGCCGGAGGTCTTCGCCCGCCAGATCCTGGACCATTTCCAGCTGAGCCGTTACTTCTCCTTCGTGGCCGGCGCCGAGCTGAACGGGGCACGCAACGACAAGGTCGATGTGCTGCGCTATGCCCTGCAGGAGACGGGGGCCGACGTGTTCCATTCCCTGATGGTGGGCGACAGGTTCCATGACGTGGTCGGCGGGCATGCGGTGGGCATGAAGACCGTGGGCGTGCTGTACGGCTACGGGAGCCGCCAGGAGCTGGAGGCCGTCCATGCTGACTATATCTGCCAGAGCATGCCGGATCTGCAGACGACCCTGCTGGCCCTGGGGGCCGAGATGCGCCACTAGGGCGGGGCTTTGCCCTGAGCGGATGAGAACGGATGACGCGTGGTTGTGGCAGGGGCCGTGTCGCGGAGAGGCTCTTTTGCGCAGAAAGGCCTGTGTACGACAGATGTGCATATGTAAAAGAAAACGCCCGGTATCCACAGGGATACCCGGGCGTTTTTATTTTCATGGGCAGTGTTTCCGGCAGAAGGCCGTGGCCGGACAGCCGGCTGCCAGGGAGCAGGACTAGTTGATGTCCCAGTCCAGGCCGAAGGTGTCGTGCAGGATGCGCACGGCCAGTTCCACATACTTTTCCTGGATCGAGGATGGTGATCTTGATCTCGGAGGTGCTGATCATCAGGATGTTGATGCCTTCCTGGGTCAGGGCGGAGAAAGCGCGAGCGGCCACGCCGGAATGGTTGCGCATGCCGACGCCGATGGCGGAGACCTTGGCCACGTTGACGTCGGAGACCACGTCGGTGGCACCGGTGCGTTCCTTCACTTCTTCCATGATGGCCAGGGTCTGCTTGAGATCCTTGCGGGAGATGGTGAAGGTCATGTCGGTATGACCGTCAAGGCTGGTGTTCTGGACGATCATGTCCACCAGCACGCCCTTTTCGGAAAGGGGGCCGAAGATGGCGGCGGCCACGCCGGGCACGTCGGGAAGGTCGTGCAGGGTCACACGAGCCTGGTCCTTATCATAGGCAATGCCGGAAACAAGAACAGCTTCCATGCTGGAGTCCTCCTGGGTAACGAGCGTGCCGGGGTCGTCGGAAAACGTGGAGCGGACGCGCACAGGCACTTTGTACTTCTTGGCAAATTCCACGGAACGGATGTGCAGCACCTTGGCGCCCATGCTGGCCATTTCCAGCATCTCCTCATAGGCGACACGATCCATCTTGCGGGCGCTGGAGCAGATGTTGGGGTCGGTGGTATAGACACCGTCCACATCCGTATAGATCTCGCATTCCACCGAACCCAGGGGGCGGCGGCCAGGGCAACGGCCGAGGTGTCGGAGCCGCCGCGGCCCAGGGTGGTGATGCGCTGGGACTCCGTGCATCCCTGGAAACCGGCGACCACCAGCACGTCGTATTCATCCAGATAACCGCGCAGGTGCTGGCTGTCGATGGATTTGATACGCGCGTTGCCATGATCGTCATCGGTAATGATGGGGATCTGCCATGCCAGCAGGGAGCGGGCACGGATGCCCCGCGTCTTTGAGCAGCATGGTGAAGAGCGCGATGGAGACCTGCTCCCCGGTGGAGACCAGAGAGTCACATTCCGCCGGGTCCGGGGTGGAGGACCACTCGGAGGCCAGGGCCAGCAGACGGTTGGTCTCGCCCGAACGGGCGGAAAGCACGACCACCATCTTGTAGCCCTTGTTCAACCCGGCCTGCACTTTTTCGCGCACTTTCTTCATGCACTCCAGGTTTGCCACTGAAGTGCCACCGAATTTTTGAACTAAGATTTTCATGCCAGATTCCATTGATGCACCTGTCTCACGAAAAAAGGGGCAGCTCCGTCCGGGAGCCGTGCCGTCCGGAAGCGGTCCAGGCTGTATGCAGCTCCTGCGCCAGAGCCTGAGACGCCTGCCCATGCGCCATTACCGTCAGGAATCTTCCTTTTTCGCACGAGTCCAGCCGGATGTCCAGAAATTCCTTGGGCAGGGCCGCTTCGGGGATGTATTGGGCCCATTCCACGATGCAGATGCCTGCATCGGCGTCCAGAGCGTCCCAGACCTCGTCGGGAAGGGACGCAGGGCAACGGTAGAGGTCGCAGTGCAGGACCGGCGGACAGGTGGGATACTCGTTGCAGATGGTGAAGGACGGACTGGAGATTTCGGCCTGGTCGCCACCCGGCAGGGCCGCGACGAAGGAGCGGGCCAGGGTCGTTTTGCCGCTGCCCAGATCTCCTTGCAGAAGCAGGGCGCGCACCTGGGGAGTGCTTTGCATCATATCGGCCAGCAAGGTGCCGAGGCAGGCGGTATCGTCCAGGGATTCGAGCAGAAAGGTAAAGGCATCCATAGCGGGGCTATCCGGTTAGAGTGTCATGGCCCGGGGCAGGGCATCGGCCAGTTCTCCGGCCACATTGCCCCGGCGGGGATGGGTGCGGGCCAGTATCCGCCCGGCAGCGGCATGCAGCGCCACGGCCAGGCAGGCGGCCTGATGGGCCGGCCGGGCGCTTTCTGCACGCGGGCCAGCAAAGCTGCGGCACAACCGGCCAGCACGTCGCCGGAACCGCCCACGGCCAGCTGGGGACATCCAGAGGGCTGAGGCCTGTGGGGCAGTCCCGCTGGCCGACCAGGGTTCCCGCGCCTTTGAGGACGACGGCGGCGGGGACGGCCGCGCACAGGGCCTTCAGGGCCGCCATCCTGTCCTGCTGGACGGCACTGCCCGGGCAGTGGAGCAGGGCAGCGGGCCTCGCCGGGATGCGGTGTCAGGATGTCCCCGGGGCCAAGGGCCGCCAGCAGGGAGGGTCCCCGGCCAGCAGCATCAGGGCGTCAGCATCGAACACACAGGCCGGGCGTCCAGGCTCTTTCAGAAGAGCTACCAGAAAAGCGTGGCTGTCTTCTCCGCGTCCCATACCGGGGCCGATGACCAGGGCCCGGCACTGATGCAGACGCCGGCGCAGGTCGTCCGGGATCTGGGCGGGCCAGTTCCTGTTCCCGGTGTCGCCCAGAGGCAGGGTCATGATCTCGGGCCAGCCCATGCGCACCTGCTCCTCACCGGCAGCGGGCATGGCTGCCGTGACCAGACCGGCACCGGTGCGCAGTGCCCCCCGGGCCGCCAGATGCCCTGCGCCGCACATGCCGGGGCGCCCCCCCATGATGAGGATATGCCCGTAGGTGTTCTTGTAGCTCGCGGCTGTCATGGCAGGCAGCAGATCCAGGGCATGGCTGTCCAGCAGGCGGAAAGAGCAGGGCCCTTCTTCCCGGACCCTGGCAGGCATGGCGATGGGGCCCACATGGCATTCCCCGGTGTACGGGCGGGCCCAGGGCAGCATCAGGCCGGGCTTGGCGGCGGCGAACGTAACCGTGGCATCCGCCCTGACGGCATCGGGGCAGGGCAGACCGCTGGCGGCATCCAGCCCCGACGGCACGTCCAGGGACAGGATCAGGGGCCGGGGAGAGAGCCCGTTCACGAAGGATATCAGACGTCGGGCATCGTCGCGCAGCTGGCCGGAAAAACCCGTCCCCAGCAGCCCGTCCACCAGGATGTGGGGATGGGGGAGAGCGCGGGCGTCTCCGTCAGCGCGGCCACCGGCAGGAAGGGGACACCACAGGCCCGGGCCGTCTGGAGATGATAGGCCGTCTCGTTCCGGTAATGTTCCAGCGGCCGGGTATGGAAAACATGCGGACAGGCTCCGGCGTCACGCAGATAGCGGGCAAGGCAGGCGGCATCGCCGCCATTGTTGCCGCTGCCCATGAGCAGCCAGACCTGCTTCCCCGCAAGCCGGGGACACAGGGCGCTCAACTGGCGGAACGCCGCGGCTGCGGCATTCTCCATCAGGATCTCGGGCAGGATGCCCAGTTCCGCGGCCTGCCTGTCCCACTGCTGCATCTCGTGCGGCAGGGGCAGCGGCGGCAGTGCGGACCACCATTCCCTGTTCATATCAGGCCTCCAGTACGACAACCGCAGCTGCCGTGGTTCGTTCATGGGTGATGGAGACATGGATATGGCGCACGCCCAGGTGCCGGGCACGTTCCAGGGCCGGGCCGGTGAAGCGCAGCTCCGGCTTGCCTGCCGGTGTGGGCAGGATCTCGATATGGCGGGGGCCGATCCCCAGGCTGAAACCGCAGCCCAGCGCCTGACGGCGGCCTCCTTGGCAGCCCAGCGCCCGGCCACGAAGGCGGGGCGCAATTCCGGGCAGACCTCCTGCTCGGCAGGTGCGAGGATTCTGTTCGCAAAACGCGCGCCATGACGTTGCAGGGCCCGCCCATGCGCCTTATGTCGGCCAGATCCATCCCCAGTCCCACCAGCATGTCCGCCCCCGCAGTTGAAGCTCAAGAAAAAAAACGCTATAGTGCGCCACCGATTGATTTGTTTTGACGTTATCACTGTCGGGCGTCAAGAGCGCCCCAAGGGAGAAAACATATGAAATTGTGTATTGTCGGCACCGGCTATGGGCCTGGTGAGCCGCCTGCTTTGCAGAAATGGGCAACCCGTGACCTGCATCGATGTCAACAAGGATGTTGTGGCCCGCCTGAATGCCGGCTCCGTGCATATTTTCGAGCCCGGACTGGAGCCCATGGTGCGCCGCAGTCATGCCGACGGGCGCCTGAAGTTCACCACCAGCCTGGCGGAAGGTCTGGTGGGTGCCGACTGTGCCTTCATCTGCGTGGGTACCCCTCCCGGAGAAGACGGTTCCTGCGATCCGCACTATGTGGAACAGGTGGCCCGCGAAATCGGCCGGACCATGGAAAACGACCTATCGTGGTGGACAAGTCCACGGTGCCGGTGGGTACTGCCGACCGCGTGCGCGCCATCATCACCGAAGAGCTGGCCGCCCGCGGCAGGAATTTCAACTTTGAGGTGGTCTCCAACCCCGAATTCCTCAAGGAAGGCGACGCCATCTCCGACTCCATGAAGCCTGACCGCGTGGTCATCGGCACTCGTCGGACAAGGCCGCTGCCGTCATGCGCGAACTGTACGCGCCCTTTGCCCGTACCCGTGACAAGGTGATCGTCATGGGCATCCGCAGCGCCGAGATGACCAAATACGCCGCCAACTGCATGCTGGCCACCAAGATCTCCTTCATCAACGAGATCGCCACCATCTGCGAACGCGTGGGCGCTGACGTGCGTGACGTGCGTAACGGCATCGGTTCCGACAGCCGCATCGGCTACCAGTTCATTTATCCCGGCGTGGGTTACGGCGGCTCCTGCTTCCCCAAGGACGTGAAGGCCCTGATCCATACGGCCGAAGCCGCAGGCATGGAGCCCAAGCTGCTCAATGCCGTGGAAGCCGTGAACGCCCGCCAGAAGCTGCATATGGCCGAGCGCATCAAGGAATACTTCGCGCCGCAGGGGGGCGTGAAGGGCAAGACCCTGGCCCTGTGGGGCCTGGCCTTCAAGGCCAATACCGACGACATGCGCGAAGCTGCCTCCATCAATATCGTCAACGCCCTGACCGAAGCCGGCATGAAGGTGCGGGCTTTTGACCCCGTGGCGGCCGATAACGCCCGCCGCATCTTCCGGGACAACCCCTGGTGGGAGATCGTGGACGACCAGTACGGCGTATGCGATGGCGCCCAGGCGCTGCTGGTGGTGACGGAATGGAACCAGTTCCGCAATCCCGACTTCGACCGCATCAAGTCCCTGCTGACCGCGCCGCTGCTTTTTGACGGCCGCAACCTCTATTCACCTGCCGCCATGGGCACCCGCGGCTTCGCCTATTTCTGTATCGGCCGTCGCGCCGACTAGGCACCAAACCGGCACAAGACCGGGCAAGGGCCTGTCCTGAAAGGGGCAGGCCCTTTTGTATCACGGATGCACAAGGCGGGGCAGAAGGTATGCGGGGGGGAGGGCATCCTGAAAGGGCAAAGGCCGCCCGCACCCGCGGGCACACGTGCCGCTCGGGAACAGCAGCAGGATGTGCAACCCGGCAGGAAAAAAGGGTTTTCCCTGCAAAAAATATGTACTGGAGCAGAGGCCATCAAAAATCCCCGGCAGTACGCTGCCGGGGATCGGTTTATTTTGCGCAGGAACGGGAGACTAGTTTTTGCGGATGGAGCGGGAGACGAAGTCCAGCGTCTCGTCATAGAGCTCCGGCAGGGCATAGGGGGGTCAGCACGCGGGTACGGTTGGCACCCACCATCAGGGAGATGATGACCTGCGCCGTGGCCTTGCTGTCCACATTGACGATGCTGCCGTCCCGGATACCGCGCTGGATCTGTTCTTCCAGCTCGCGATGCACCTGGGCGAACATGGAGTCCATCTGCTCCCTGTCCGTCTTGGTCTTCATGTCGCTGTACGGAGAACAGCGCACCAGCACAAGCCAGTTGAGTCCTTGTCCACCGAGAAGTCCAGATAGGCCTTGCAAAAATGCATGACGGCATCATAGCCGCAGGCGGCATCGGCCGTGGCCTGACGCAGCTTGACCAGAAAATGCTCCAGAACATCGAGTCCCGAGGCCAGGAACAGTTTTTCCTTGTTGCCATAGTGGTGCGTCAGCAGTCCAAGGGCCACACCAGCCCGGTCGGAAATCTTCTTGAACGTGGTCTCCACATAGCCACATTCACCAAAAAGTTCCTTGGCGGCCTGGAGCAGGGCTTCTTTCTTATTTTTTGCAGTCATGGTCATTGCGGGGGTTAAGCGTCTTTTTCACAATCGACCAGAACTGTTTACTCGCTCAATGAGGGCAAGTCAATGCATGCCGCCTATCCTTTGCGCGTACGGCGGAAAGAGTTCTGGGCGTAATCCCCCAGCCGCTCCAGGCGGCGGTCCACCATATCGTAGAGGCTGCCGGGGGTGAACGTGTCATCCTTGCGGCGGCGTCCCACAGGCAGGCCCGTGAGCAGGGTCAGGGCCTCTTCGATGCTGCGGACGGCGTAGATGGCGAACTGCCCTTTCTCCACGGCCTGGAGCACATCGGGGGAAAGCATCAGGTGATCCACGTTGTCATGGGGGATGATGACCCCCTGGCTGCCGGTAAGGCCGTGCCGCGCGCAGACCTTGAAGAACCCCTCGATCTTCCGCGTCACCCCGCCCACGGCCATGATCTGCCCGGAATGGCTGACCGCGCCGGTAAAGGCCAGGTCGAGCCGCACGGGCACATCCGCCAGAGCGGAGAGCAGGGCCACCAGTTCCGCACCGGAAGCGGAGTCGCCTTCGATGCCCCGCATAGCTTTGCTCAAAATAGAGCGACCCGGCCAGGACCAGAGGCTTTTTACGGGCAAAGAGGTTGGTCAGGTAGCTTTTGAGGATCATCATGGCCTTGGTGTGGATGGGGCCCCCAGCTCGGCTTCCCGCTCCAGGTCGATGATGCCTTCATGGCCGACGCCCACGGTACAGGAGATGCGATGGGGCAGGCCGAATTCGAAATCGCCGTAGCCGGTGACCGACAGGCCGTTGACCTGGCCGATGGCGCTGCCCGACGTACAGACCTTGATCATCTCGCGGTCGTACTCTTCCATGAAGATCTCTTCCACCAGGTTGGCCCGGTAGGTGCGCGCGGCATAGGAGCGTTCCATGATGTCGCCGGTGACGATCCCGGCGCCCCCCATGCCTGCCAGGGCATCCCCCTCGATCATCTGCTCGCGCAGCAGCGGGAACTTGAGCGACAGGCGGCGCTGGTCCTCGCACAGATGCGAGCCCAGATCCACCAGCCAGGCCAGGGCCGTGCGGTCGAAGGGCCGCAGGCCGGACTCTTCCGCGATACGGGCGATGACCGACAGATAGAAGCGGACGCCGGCGGCATTGCGGTCCATGCGCTCGGCCATCTGGGCCTTGATGCGGAACAGCTTGGCAAAGCGGTCCTCATTGAGGACCAGGGCCTCGTACAGGTCTTCCGTACCGATGAGCACGACCTTGAGATCCAGCTTCAGGGGCTCGGGGTTGATGCCTTGGTGCGGATGGCGGCATCCGGCGTTTCCGCGCCGTCCTCGATGCGCAGGGAATTGGCCCGCAGAGCCCGCAACAGGCCTTCCCAGGCGTTGGGATGCTGCAGCAGGTCTTCCGCACGCAGGACGAGGAAACCGCCATTGGCCTTGTGCAGGCTCCCGGCCCGTACGAGGTGAAGTCCGTCACCAGCGTCCCCAGTTCCGATTCCCGCTCGATGCAGCCCAGCAGGTTGGACGAGGTGGGATGGTCCTCCATCACGATGGGAGCGCCGCTGAGCTGGCTGTTGTCCACGAAGACATTGACGTCATAGCGGTACAGCGGATCTCCCTGCGGCGGCAGGGGAGCGTGGGGACATCCGGGCCGGACTGTCCGGCCTCCCGGGGCAGGAAGGCCTCGGTGTTCTTCAGGATGTCCGCACGCAGGCTGGTGAAGTACTGCTCCAGGGCCTCGCTCTGGCAGGCCTTGAGCAGCTTTTTCTGGGCCGGGAGCAGCAGGGCGTCCAGCACCTGGGCCATGACGGTCTGTTCCAGATTGCGTTCGTCGTCATGGAAGCTTTCCTCGGCCTTGCTCAGCTGGCGCATGAAGCTGGCCATGCTCTGGACAAGGGTCTCGCCACGCCGCTTGAGGGTCATGCGCAGGCTGTCGTCCAGATGTTCGAACTCTTCCTCGCTCAGGCGTTTGCCCTTGACCAGGGGATACAGGGTCAGGCTGCCGCCTTCGTCCATATCAAGGTGGAAGCCCTTGTGCTGGGCCACGGAGGTCATCTTGCTCAACAGGCCGCTGCGGACCTTCTGGAAGCTGTCCACCAGCCGGGCACGCTGCTTGACGAAGGGCGCGGCTTCGAAGCGGCGGGGCAGCTCGTGCAGGATGGCATCCACGGTGGAGGTCACGCACTGCTTGAACTTCCTGCCCTGACCGGCGGGCAGGGAAAGCAGGCGCGGCCGGTCGGGATCGTCGAAGTTGTGGACATAGACGAGGTCCGGCGGCGTCGGCCGTTTGCGGGCCTGCGGGCCAAGATAGGACAGCAGGGTATAGCTGCGCCCCAGATTGGCATCACCGGAGACATAGACATTGTAACCGCAGGCCCTGATGTTCAGGGCCATGTCCAGCGCCTGCATGGCACGGGGCTGGAAAGCGTTGCGGCTGCCCGCCCCGTTGCGGGGCAAGGGGATCTCCCGGCTGTCCTGCCAGGGGATGCGTCCGGGGTCGAACGTCGCGTGCAGCCGCGATGTGGGCAGAGGAAGGATCTTGGGCATCATTACTACCGGTTTTCAGCATACAGGCGGTCAAGGATGTCCTTGCCGCCCTTGTCCAGAAGATGGCGGGCCAGGGCAAAGCCCGTTTCGCGTGCCGTGGCGGCCGTACCTTCCTTCCTGCTGTTCACGCAGGATGACACTGCCGTCCACTTCGGCCACCAGGCCGTCCAGGATGAAGCGGTCGTCGTCCAGCATCTCCGCATGGCCGGCGATGGGCACCTGGCAGCCGCCGTCCAGACCGGCCAGGAAACCGCGCTCGGCTTCCACGCAGACGCGGGTGGGGCGGTGCTCCATGCGGGCGAGCAGTTCCAGCACGTCACTGTCATCGCCACGGCATTCGATGCCCAGAGCGCCCTGACCCACGGCGGGCACGAAGACGGCGGCCTCGAAATGCTGCATGCGGTCCGCGGAAAGCCCCAGACGCTTGAGCCCGGCGGAGGCCAGCACGATGGCGTCGTATTCGCCTTCCTTCATCTTGCGCAGGCGGGTATCCACATTGCCGCGCAGGGAAAGGATCTCCAGGTCGGGGCGCAGGTTGAGCAGCTGGGCCTGGCGGCGCAGGCTGCTGGTGCCCACGCGGGCCCCCCGGGGCAGTTCGTCCAGCGTGCCGTACCGGCTGGAGAGCAGGCAGTCCACGCAGATCTCACGCCGGGGCACGCAGCCCAGGACCAGGCCGTCGGGCAGGATCATGGGCACGTCCTTGATGCTGTGCACGGCCAGGTCGGCGGAACCGTCCAGCAGGGCCTCCTCGATCTCCTTGACGAACAGGCCCTTGCCGCCCACCTTGGACAGGGGGACATCCAGGATGATGTCGCCGCGGGTCTTGATGACGCGCAGGCTGATGTTCAGGCCCGGTTCCAGGGACTCCAGGCAGGCTTTGACGTGTCCGGCCTGCCAGAGGGCCAGCTGACTGCCGCGGGTGGCGATGACGAGATTTTTGCGCATGGCGTCTCCTAGTGGCCGCAGGTGGCGCAGTTACCGCCGGAGCAGCCGGCGCAGCCGCCGGAAGAGGCGGGCATGGAAGGAGCGAAGGGTCATCGCCACCATTGCCGCCGCTGCAGTGGGCGCAGCGGGACATCAGCTTGCGGGTCTCGGCAGCGCCGCAATGGGGGCAGGCGGGCAGGGCATCGCCAAAGACAAGTTCCTCAAAATCCTTGCCGCATTTGGTGCAAGTGTATTCGTAGATGGGCATGGTCGTGTAACCTCTTACTGCGGATCGACGGTCTGGATCGCCGTCACGTTTTCGAAAAGATAGTAATCCACCAGCCGGCAGACAAGATGGCCGGCGGCAAAAAGCAGCTCATGGACAAGGGATGCCGGGGCCCCGGAAGCATCCGGGACATCGATCACGAGACCGGGCAGGGACAGGCCCTGAGCGGGGCGCCCGCAGAGGGTGATGCAGGACAGGCCGCTCTCCTGCGCCAGTGCCAGCACGGGCCCCGGGGCCGCCAGTGCCGCGTCGGGAAAAAAAGCCAGGAGGGCATCCCCGGGCCGGGCCAGTGCCTCGAGCTGCCGCAGGGCGGCGTTGCTTGCGGCCTGCCCCCCGCATGTCCCCGGCCGGGATCAGGATGGCGGGCAGCGCCGGCCGGTCGAGATCGAGCCGGTCAAGGAATGCCCGGGAGGTGGCGCGGGCACACAGGGCGGCATCTCCTTCGCCCAGGACAAGAGTCCTGCCGCCGTCGGCAAGGCAGCGGGCCATCCGCAGGGCCGCCTGCTGCAACAGGGAGGCCCGTTCTTTGAAGAATGCCTCGCGCAGACGTGTCCCTGTCCGGCGGTATGTGGTTATGATGTCCTGCGCTGTGTGCATGATGTCGTCCTGCATGGCCTGCGGCCGTACCATTTTTAAGACAAAGCCACTGCCCTGACAAGATAAAAAGCCTCTTCCCACTTGCACTGCGCGCGCCTATAACGTAGAGAAAAAGGATGCAAAGCAAAGCCCGCCATATTCTCGTGGTCCGCAAGGCCAACAGTGACCGTGCGGCACGTCTCGAAGCTGAAATAGGTGCCTGGCTGCGCGCCAGGGGACACTCTGTCACGGCCATCAGCGGAGGGTTCGACGATCCCGCCTATGCTCTGCCCGATCTGGATTTCGCCGTTGTCCTGGGAGGGGACGGCACCATGCTGGGAGTGGCCCGTCGTGTGGCAGGCAGGGGCATCCCCCTGCTGGGCATCAATTTCGGCCGGGTCGGCTTTCTGGCCGATATCCAGCCGGAACAGTGGGAAAAGGGCCTTGCCGATTCCCTGGCAGGCATCACGCCCGAACGTACCTGCATGGCCCTGCAGTGGAAAGTCGTGCGCAATGGCAGCACGCTTGCCAAAGGTGTTGCCGTCAATGACGTCGTCCTCAGCCGGGCGGCCCTGTCGCGGCTCGTCAACATGGATATCGGTGTGGACGGCCAGGAGATGTGCCACCTTCGCAGCGACGGCGTGATCCTGTCCACGCCCATCGGCAGCTCGGGCTACAGCGTCTCCGCCGGCGGCCCGCTGCTGTACCCGAGCCTCAATTGCATGGTGTTCACGCCCATCTGTCCTTTCCTGAATACCATCCCTCCCATGGTCTTTCCGCAGGCGACCCGTTTTGGCATCGACCTGCTGCCCGGCACCACCGAGACCTACATTACAGTGGACGGACAGGAAGGCCTGCTGCTCCAGGTCGGCGACCGGGTGGAAGTGACGGGGCTGGAAGACGCCGTCTGCTTTGTGGGCAAGGAAATGCCGTTTTTTGAACGCCTGCGGACGCGCGGTTTCGTGACGGATATGGCATCAGGTGCCAAACACAAGTGAGATCCGCATGGATGGAAACACGCCGCGCCGTATGGCTGATGTCCGGCTGGGGAAAGATGCCTGCTTCGACGCATGGCTGTACAATCTGTTCATCGACAACAATCTCGTCCATGATCTCAATCCGCACATCGTCGTCAGTCCCGAACAGTTGAGGTTCATGGTGGCCGGCGGTCCCGGCAGCGTTTACCTGCCCTGTTCGGACGCCATGTTCGCCCTGCTGTGCGAGCAGGACATGCCCCGAAAGCTGCAAAAGGAATACAACCGCGCCTGGCGCATCCTCGTACGTCTTGTGCGTTCTCTCGTGACGGACAGGATGCAGCGCCGGGCGCTGCTGCTGTTCTGCCGTTACCGTTTCCGCAGTGCCGTTGCCCAGCATACGCTTTTGCCGCCGCGGCTCATCAAGCGCATGACCAACATCGTGCTGGCCCAGGGGCTGGGCGATGGAGACCCCTGGCAGCAGCGCCGGCATGCGCTCAATATCCTGCAGCGCGAGATCCTGCGCTCGGAGAGCGTGCGTGCCGCCCTTGAAGGCATGCCGGCGGCACCGCTGCCGGACACGCTCGAAGCAGCCCGTGCCCGTCTGGATGCCTGCAGCCTGCTCCGTCATCTCTTCCTTTCCGCCTACACCCTGGAGCTGGAGACCTCCGTCCCTGACAGAGCTTTCCTGGAAGGGGAGTTCCACCGGGCGGAGCAGAAGGCCGCAGAGCTGGAAGGATACATGGATGAACTGGCCTCCCGGCCGCGGACCATCCTGTACCTGTGCGATGCCGATGGCGGCGTGATCTTCGATCTGGCCGTGGTGCGCAAGCTGCTGCGCATGCAGCATCGTGTCATTTTTGCTGTCAAGGATGGTTTCTTCTTCTATGCGCCCACCATGGACGATGTGGAGGAGGACCCTGTCCTGCGCGAGGAGCTGAAACAGGACTATATCGTCCGTGACGCCCAGTTGAGCAAGAATCAGCTGCTGCGTCATCTGCGCGAGCACCGTCTGCTGGTCATCAGTGACGGGACACGCGAACGGCTCAATCTGTACCGGGTCTCCATCAGCTTTTCCCGCGCCTGGAAAGAGGCTGACCTCATTCTGGCCAAGGGCTGGCGTTCGGCCGACATGCTGCTGGGCACCAGCTGCGAGTTCACCCGCGACATCCTTTGCTACTGGCATGACGGCACGGACATGCATCTGGCCCTGCGTCGGCATGCGCCGGGGGTGAAGAAACTGACAGAACAGGATGTGGCTGCGCATGCCGACGGCATCATCGCCCGCATGCGCGAGGCCCGCATGAGCGGCCGTACGGTCATGTTCTACAGCTGCATCATCGGCAGCATCCCCGGCGAGACCCAGACGGCCATCTCACTGGCGCGGATCTTTGTGGGGGATCTGCGCAAGCGCCTGGACAACGTCCTGATCGTGAATCCTGCCGAGCATTTCGTGGAGGGCATGGACGGGGACGACCTGATGTTCATGTGGGAGCGCGTACAGCGGAGCGGGCTTCATCGATGTCTGGCGTTTCCAGACATTTGCTGATATCGAAGAAAGCTTCCGGCTCATGGGGCGCAAGGTCCCGCCCATCTGGTCCGGCAAGGATGCCACTTTTTCCACCGGCTGCACCCAGGAGATGCGCATAGCTCTGGACGTGCAGCGGCAAAACAGGGAAATGCAGATCATCGGGCCCGACCCGGCCCGCTTTACACGGCGTGGCGAGTACGGCGTCGGCAAATATTTCGACGCGACCATCAGCCGTTCCTAACATCTGGTCCACGGAGTTTTTCATGCCTGCATATGAAGCCGTCATCGGCTTGGAAGTCCATGTCCAACTGGCTACAGCCACCAAACTCTTCTGCTCCTGCCCCACCAGCTTCGGGCAGGCTCCCAACAGCAATGTCTGCGAAGTCTGCGGCGGCATGCCCGGCGCCCTGCCCATGCTCAACCGGCAGGCCGTGCACTACGCCTGCCTGGTGGGCCTTGCCACCAATTGCAGCATCCACCGCAATTCCATCTTTGCCCGCAAAAACTATTTTTATCCCGACCTGCCGTCAGGCTACCAGATTTCGCAGTTCGACCTGCCCATCTGTGAGCACGGCCATCTGACGGTCACGGTGGACGGCGCTGAAAAACGCATCGGCATCACGCGCATCCATATGGAGAACGATGCGGGCAAGAACATCCATCCCCAGGGCGAGAACGTCAGCTATGTGGACCTCAACCGCGCCGGGACGCCGCTGGTGGAGATCGTTTCCGAGCCGGACATGCGCTCTTCCGCCGAGGCCGTTGCCTACCTCAAGGCCCTGTACGGCATCGTGACCTACCTGGGCGTTTGCGACGGCAACATGGAGGAGGGCAGCTTCCGCTGTGATGCCAACGTCTCCATCCGTCCCGTGGGCAGCACCGCTTTCGGCACCCGTACCGAACTCAAGAACCTGAACTCGTTCCGCAACGTGCAGCGGGCCATCGATTACGAGATCGCCCGCCAGCAGGACGCCCTGGCAGACGGGGAAGAGATCGTGCAGGAGACCCGCCTGTACGATGCCACGAAGAATATCACGGCCTCCATGCGCGGCAAGGAAGAAGCGCACGATTATCGCTATTTCCCTGATCCCGATCTGCTGCCCGTGACCATCACCGACGAGGAGTTCAGCCGCTGGCAGCAGGAACTGCCCGAACTGCCCGCCGCCCGCATGCAGCGCTTCATCGCCATGACGGGCCTGCCCGAACCCGAAGCGGAAGTGCTGGTGCAGAGCCGTGCCATGGCCGACTTCTTTGAAGCGGCGGCGGCCAAAGCCGATGCCCGCAAGGTGGCCAATTTCATCCTTGGCCCGCTGCTGCGCGAGCTCAACGCCCGCTCCCTGCATGTGCAGGATTGCGCCATGACGCCCGAAGCGCTGGCCGAACTGGTCGGCATCGTGGACAAGGGCCTCATCAGTGCCAAGATCGCCAACGACATCTTTGCCGATCGATGGAAAACGGCGCCATGCCCGAAGCCTACGTCAAGGAAAAGGGCCTGGTGCAGATCTCCGACAGCTCCGCGCTGGAAGCGGCCGTGGACAAGGTCCTGGCCGATAACCCCGCCGAGGTCGAAGCTTTCCGCGGCGGCAAGACCAAGCTCATCAGCTTCTTTGTGGGGCAGGTCATGCGCGCCACCCGCGGCAAGGCCAACCCCGCTCTGGTCAATGAGCTGCTGGCCAAAAAGCTGGCCGGCTAGCCTGGGAGTGCAGAGATTCGTAGGGGGCGCCTGGGGTGCCCCCTTATTTTTTTGAAAACAGGTTTTTATTAGTTAAAGTTATACTTTAAAAAATGGGGCACCGGATCCGGTCGCCCTTTCATGGACAGAAAGCCCAAAATACGCTAGGCAAAAATCATGGCTTCATTTTCATCCTCCCAGGAAAGGATCGACTTTGATGATCCTTTGCTTGCCAATCAGCTGTTTGGTCCCCGCAATGCCCATCTGGATCTGCTGGCGGCGGCCAGCGGCGCCCAGATAGGCAGCCGCGGCGCCTCCGTTTTTTTCTCCAGCCCGGACAGCGCCGTCCTGCAGTGCCTGTACCGGCTTTTCGTGCAGCTTTATGACATGCTGCGCAACGGCATCAGCATCAGCCAGCAGGACATGTCCCGGGCCTATGCCATGCTGGCGGCCGATCCCGGTCTCAATCTGCGGCAGGTCTTCCAGGAGGCCGTCTTCGTCAATACGCCGCGCAAGACGGTGACGGCCCGCAATGTGGCCCAGAAGCAGTACCTGGATATCCTGCGCCGGAACGAGATGGTGTTCGCCGTGGGGCCTGCCGGCACGGGCAAGACCTATCTTGCGGTGGCCATGGCCATCTCCATGCTGCAGCAGCATCAGGTCAAGCGCATCGTGCTGACGCGCCCTGCGGTGGAGGCAGGGGAGCGTCTCGGTTTTCCTGCCCGGCGATCTGGCGGACAAGGTCAACCCGTACCTGCGCCCCTGTATGATGCCCTGCACGACATGGTGCCCCAGCCCAAGGTGGCGTCCATGCTGGAAGTGGGGACCATCGAGGTGGCCCCACTGGCCTTCATGCGCGGCCGTACCCTCAATGATGCCTTCATCATCCTGGACGAAGCCCAGAACACCACCCACGAGCAGATGAAGATGTTCCTGACCCGCATGGGATTCGGGTCGCGGGTGGTGGTCACGGGCGACACCTCGCAGATCGACCTGCCCGTCAATCCGTCCTCAGGGCGGGCCCGCTCGGGGCTCGTCCATGCCCTGGCCATCCTGGACAAGATCCCCGGTCTTGCCGTGCACCACTTCAGCAAGGTTGATGTGGTGCGCCATCCTTTGGTGGGAGCCATCGTCAATGCCTACGACAACGCCGAAAAAGACAGCTAGACCCTCCAGCATGGTGGCCCTGTGGCAGACGCTGAGAACGCGTCACCACTGCGGTCGCGGCCTGCTGGTTCTGATCCTGACCCTGCTTTTCCTCTCGCTGCTGGCCGGCGCCAACCTGACGCCGGAAAGCCGTGTCTATGTGGCGGGGCAGGTGGCGGACAGCGACGTCATCGCCGACCGCGACATCCTGGTGGAGGACGTGCAGGCCAGCAAGGCCCGGCAGCGCCAGGTGCTCATGCTTCAGCCCTCGGTCTACGACCTGAGCATGCAGCCCTATGAGATGTTCCAGAACCGCATCCTGGGGATCCTGCATCATTTGAACGTGATGGCCGACTACAAGGGATTGCAGAGCGTCAAGCCCGTGCCGGAGCAAGCCGCTCCGGCGGTTCCCGGAACGGCGGAGACCGGCCCCACTGCCGGGCAGACCGGGGAAGCGCCTGTCACGCCTGCGCCTGCCGCGCCTGCTGCTGCGCAGCGTCCCCTGCCCAGGGCCGATGAAGATCTGTCGGACCTGCCGAGAGGGGAGGCCTCTGTCCGCCGTCTGGTGGAAGAACTGACGCCCCGGGTGGCCGAAGAGGTGCTGCCCCAGCTGGCCCTGCCGGAAGTGCAGCAATACCTTCTCAAGACCCTGATGCCCCTGATCCGGGATCGCCTGGCCGAAGGCCTTGTGGGTGACATCCGTTCCGCCAGGGCAGGGCGGGCCGGGGTCGTCATCCGCAACCTCGACAACGGCTCGGAGCTGCTGCGTCCCGAAGTGACCACGCTGCCCGATGTGCAGTCCTTCCTGGCCGAGATCTCGTCCCTGCTGCGGCAGGAGGATTCCCTCAACGCCCATTCCCGCCGGGCCATCAACATCCTGCTCTCCGCGACGGTCCCGGCGTCCCTGACGCTCAACCGCGAGACGACCCAGCGCCGGGGAGAAGCCGTGGTGGCCAATGTGGAGCCCGTCTTTTACCAGATCCAGAAAGGGGAGCTGGTGGTGCGCAAGGGGGACAGGGTGAGCCGCGAACAGCAGCTCAAACTGCAGACCCTGTACAAAAGCGCCGCTGATCCCGTCCGCTGGGGGAGTGGTGCTGGGGGCGTTCCTGTTCTCCCTGATCCTGTCCATCGGCTTTTTCGTGGCTCCCAGCGGCAAGCCCGGTACGCCGCTGCGCTGCAAGGACATGCTGCTCATCTCGCTGGTGCTGTTCCTGTTCAGCGTGGGGGCCAAGGGGGCGTTCTGCCTTGCCACCCGTTTCGACAGCCTGACGCTGATGGCCAACTATGCCGTCGCCTTTCCCATCGCCGGGGGCGTAGGGCTGGTGGCCATGGTCTTTGCCGCCCGCCGCTACTGCACCATGAGTCTGCTGCTGAGCTTCTTCGCCATGCTCATGTTCCAGGCGGACTACACCTTTTTCCTGTACCATTTTCTGGGCGGCATGCTGGCCACCTGGCTGGTGACCAATGCCCAGACCCGGCAGGACGTGGTCTGAGCATCATCCCCTGACGGTGGGGCAGTCGCTCATCTGGCTGGGCATGGCCCTGCTGGCGCAGATCCCCCCAACGATTTTCCCATGCAGCTGGGGGCCGTGGCCATCAACAGCCTCCTGTCCCTGATCCTGCTGTTTGCCGTCAGCCCCGTGCTGGAGCTGGCCTTCGGGTACAGTACGCGCTTCCGCCTCATGGAGCTCATGAGTCTTGAGCATCCGCTGATGCAGGAACTGATGGTGACCATCCCCGGCACCTATCACCATTCCCTGGTGGTGGCCAACATGGTGGAGGCCGGGGCCAAGGCCATCGGGGCCAACAGCCTGTTGTGCAAGGTGGCGGCCCTCTATCATGACGCGGGCAAGCTGACCTATCCCGAGTATTTCATCGAGAACCAGTTCGGCGGTCCCAACAAGCATGACAAAGCTGGCTCCTTCCATGAGTGCGCTCATCATCACGTCCCACGTCAAGAAAGGCACGGAGCTGGCCGAACGCTACAAGCTGGGGCAGGAGATCATCGTCGACATCATCCGCCAGCACCACGGGACCAGGGTCATCCGCTACTTCTATCAGAAGGCCATCAACATGGGCGAGCGGCCGCGCGAGTCGGATTTCAGCTATCCCGGTCCCCGGCCCCAGACCAAGGAGGCCGCCATCCTCATGCTGGCGGACTCCGTGGAGGCTTCCAGCCGGACGCTGACGGATCCCACGCCTGCCCGTATCAGGACGCACATCGATACCATCATCAAGGGCATCTTCTCCGAAGGCCAGCTCGACGAGTCCGAACTGACCTTCAAGGATCTGCATTATCTGAGTGAGAACTTCCAGCGCATCCTGACAGGCATCTTCCACCAGCGCATCGCCTATCCGCCGGCCAAGAACGAAGGCAGGCAGGAAGGCAAGGCCACGGAAGCCAAAAACGCGGATGCCCGCCCGGCCGAAAGCAAGGCCGAAGCCAAGGGGCACGAGAATGCCCCGGCCGTCAAAGAGGCGGAAGAGAAAGCCGAGAACGGCCACAGCGGTCATCATCACGGCCGTGTGCATGATGCCGCCGCCGTCGAAGCTGCGGAGAAGCTGGAAGCCGAACAGCTGGCCCGTACGGAACAGGCGGGGCGGGAATGATGGCTGTCCGGGTCATCGATCATTGTCCGGCGGGGGCCTGGCTGCTGCCCGTGCCCCCGCGCCAGATAGCCGGGATACTGGATGCCCTGACCTCCGCAGCGCGGGAGGCCGGCTGTCCGCTGGGCCCTGTGGAGGTCCACCTGGTGGATGATGCGTGCATCGCCCGGGCCAATCAGCGCTATATGGGCTGCACAGGCCCGACCAATGTACTGTCGTTCCCCGGTGACGAGAGCCTGCCGGGGGTGATGCTCCTTTCACTGGATACGTTGAACAGGGAATGCCTGCTGTACGGCCAGGATCCGGCAGAGCATCTGCTGCGCCTGCTGGCGCATTCCGTGGGGCATCTGGCCGGCTATGACCACGGCGAGGAGATGGATGCCCTGTGTGACTGGTGCCGGAGCAGGGCCGGGGCGGCGGTCTGGAACTAGGCCGTCCTGCTGCCGGCCAGGGCCTGGCAGTGCAGTTCCCGCAATTTGCGGGCGGATTCCGTTCCTCTGTCCCTCCATTGAGGGGGCAGTCCTATGGTGCGGAGCAGGGCCGTATCCGCCAGTGCCCGGCTGCTGATCTCCTGTTTGCTGTCGGCGTCCACCACTTTCCAGAATTCCCTTGCCAGACCGCGAGTGGCCACTGTCCAGAGCACGTCCCGGCGCGTGCCGGGGCGCAGGCGGTCATACAGTCCGGCCTTCATGTGCAGTTCGCAGGCCAGCAGTCCGGCCTTTTCCTGCCGGGCGGGCAGGTGCAGACGCCTGACCAGCAGACGCACCACTGCCGGTCCCCGCTGTTCATGGCCGTAATGGTGCGGCAGTTCTTCCCCGGGAGTCAGCAGTTTTCCCAGATCGTGGCAGAAGGCCATCCAGACGGCCAGGCTGTCTCCCGCCACGGCGTTCATGACCCGGACGGTATGCCGGAGGACGGAACCGCTGTGCCAGCGCGCAGGTCCCGCGGGGATGCGGGCGATGGCTTCCAGCTCCGTGAACCACGGCCGCCAGAGGTGGAGCCGCTCCAGGACTTCCAGAAAACGACCGGGGCAGGGCAGGGCCAGGGCTTTGAGCAGTTCCCTGCCGACCCGCTCCGCCGGGATGGCCGCAAGGGCGCTTTCCGGGATCTCCGCCGCCAGACGGAGGCAATCGGGGTGCAGCTGCCAGCCCGGGTGACGGCAGGCGAAGCGGGCCAGCCGGAACAGTCGCAGGGGATCCTTTGCGGAACGCATCGGGCGAGGCCGGGCGCAGCAGTGCGCGTTCCAGATCCTCCAGTGCCGTGGCATGGGCATGCAGATGCCCGTCGGCATCCAGGGCCAGGGCATTGATGCTCAGGTCGCGGGCGGCCAGATCCGCGCTCAGGCTCCCATCCCGGAGCGGCATGAACTCGCAGCCGTGCCACAGGCAGACCCGGACGCTTTTTCCCACGCGGGCGGCATCGAGGTGTGCCGCCAGGAAGGCGGCCGCGTTCCCGTCCACGGCATAATCCAGTTCAACCGGTGCCTGTCCCAGCAGGATGTCGCGGACGGCACCGCCAACAAGGTAGGTCTTCATGACGTCATCATGCCATAACGGGGCCCGGGAGCAAAGGGCCGTCCGCCCTGAGGTCTGGCGCTTCGGCGAGGTCTCGTCCGCTCTGGATGTGGGGCATACCCTGGCCCGGCGCGGCCTGCTGGCCCCCTGGCAGAGCGTGCTGGTCAGCAGCCAGCGGCAGGGCAGGGGGCAGCTGCGCCGGAACTGGGTCTCGCCCGCGGGCAATATCTATGCAGCTCTGCGGCTCCCCATGCAGGAACCGTTCGCCGGTTCAGCGGCATCGACCGTGACCGGCGCCATGCTGGCGGCCACCCTGGGAAAGCTGGGTTTCGCGGTACGCCTCAAATGGCCCAATGATCTTGTCGTGCAGGATGGGGATGCTCCTGCCAAGGTGGCGGGGATCCTGCTGGAGGAAAGGGCGGGCGTCCTGCTGGCCGGCATCGGTATCAATGTGGCCTGGGCTCCCCCGGCAGAGTCCCTGCGCGCCGGGGCCGCCATGCCCGCGAAGGCCCTGGTTCCGGGGCCGGAAAAATCACAAAAAATATTTCTTACCGCCGAGAGCCTGTGGTATCAACTTGTAAACTGCCTGTTTTGCGAGTATAGTACCGGCGGTTCTCTAAAGAAAAACTGGAAGGATCTCGCCGAGAGCTTCCTGCTCTGGCGCGGGTCCTGTGTTTGTCTCGACGATGGCGATGAGGTCGTCGAGGGCATTCTGACAGGGCTGTGCCACGACGGAGGACTGTGCCTGTCGCGCAATGGCCGGCAGGAGGTTTTTTACAGCGGAAGCCTGCGTCTTTCGCATCATCACTAAAGGGCAAAAAAGGCATGGCCAACAAATCCTTTGCAGACGTCCAGGAATTTCTCAAGGGCAAGGTCCTTGTCGCCAACCGTGGCATTCCCGCCCGCCGTATCTGTCGCTCCATCCGCGAACGTTTTGACGCCGTCGCGGCCATGACAGCCACCGATGTGGACAAAACTGCACCGTCAGCGTCCACTGCCCAGGAACTGATCCTGCTCGGGCCCGATCCCCGCGCGTACCTGGATATTGACCGCATCATCGACAAGGCCCGCCAGCGCGGCGTGGTCGGTATCCATCCCGGCTGGGGCTTTGCTTCCGAGGATACCCGTTTCCCCCAGCGCTGCAAGGAAGCCGGCATCACGTTCATCGGCGCTACCGCCGAGGCCATGAATCTGCTGGGCAACAAGGTGCAGGCCCGTGCCGTGGCCCGCAAGCTGGGCATCCCCGTGGTGCCGGGTTCTGACGGGGCCGTGGACATCGCCACCGCCCGTCAGCTGATCTCCGAGATCGGTCTGCCCATCATGCTCAAGGCAGAAGGCGGCGGCGGGGGGCGCGGTATCTTCGCCATCCATAATGAGGCCGAACTGGAAGACGCTTTCTTCAAGGCTTCCACCATGGCCCAGGCCTCCTTCGGCAATCCGCGCCTGTTCGTGGAAAAGTTCCTGGCCGATGTGCGCCACATCGAGATCCAGGTCATTGCCGACATGTACGGCAACGTCTTTGCCTTTGACGAACGTGACTGCACCGTGCAGCGCAACCATCAGAAGCTTGTGGAGATCACGCCCTCGCCCTGGCCGGGCATGACCCGCCAGCTGCGCGAACAGCTCAAGGACTATGCCCGCCGTCTGGTGCGCGCCGTGGGCTACCATTCCCTGGCTACGGTGGAATTCCTGGTCATGCCCGACGGCACGCCCTACATGATCGAAGTCAACACCCGCCTGCAGGTGGAGCACGGCATCACCGAATGCCGTTATGGCATCGACCTGGTGGAAGAACAGATCGCCGTGGCCTTCGGGGCGGAACTGCGCTATCGCGAAGAGAACCTGCGTCCTTCCTACTGTGCCATGCAGGTGCGCATCAACTGCGAGAACCCGCAGGACAATTTCACGCCCAATGCCGGCCTGATCACCCGTTATGTGTCGCCTGGCGGCCCCGGTGTGCGCCTGGACTCCAACATCAGCGCCGGTTATGAGTTCCCGGCCAACTACGATTCGGCCGGCTCCCTGCTCATCGCCTATGCCCATGACTGGGAAAAGACCCTGGGCATCATGGACCGCGCCCTGGGCGAGTACATCATCGGCGGCATCAAGACCACCATCCCCTTCCACCGCCAGATCCTCAAGCACCCCCTGTTCCGCAAGGGCGAGATCAATACCAACTTCGTGGCCAACCATCCCGAGCTCATGCAGTACCGGGACGTGGCCCCCGAAAGCGAGCGTCTGGCCCGTCTGGTGGCGGAGATCTCCGCCAAGGGCTACAACCCCCATGTGCAGCTGGGGGAATACCGTTCCGTCACCACGCCCCGGCTGGGTGTCTTCGACCCCGTGCTGCCGCCCATCTCCAGCCAGCTGCGCCGCCAGCCGTCCCCCTATCCCCAGGGCGACCGCCGCGCCCTGCTGGACTTCATCCGTGACAGCGGCTACGTGCATTTCACGGACACCACGCCGCGTGACTTCACCCAGTCCAACTCCGGCAACCGTTTCCGCCTGGCAGAAGACCGCCTGATCGGTCCCTATCTGGACAATGCCGGTTACTTCTCCATCGAGAACGGCGGCGGGGCCCATTTCCATGTGGCCATGCTGGCCAACATGACCTATCCCTTCACCGAGGCGAAGGAATGGAAGAGCTTTGCCCCCAAAACGCTCAAGCAGCTGCTGGTGCGTTCCACCAACGTGCTGGGCTACACGCCGCAGCCGCGCAACCTCATGCGCCTCACCGGCGAGATGATCTGCGATCATTACGAAGTGGTGCGCTGCTTCGACTTCCTGAACCATGTGGAAAACATGCGTCCCATCGCCGAAGTGGTCATGGATTGCAAGGACGTGGTCTTCCAGCCCGCCCCTCTCCCTTTCGTGGGCCAAGGGCTTTGATGTCGAGCATTACCTGGGGGTGACCGAGAACATCCTGCACATGATGGCCGACATCATGGGCGCCGATGAAAAGGCCGCTGCCCGCAGCATCATCCTCGGCCTCAAGGATATGGCCGGTGTCTGCCCGCCGCGCTTCATGACCGCGCTGGTGACGGCCCTGCGCAAACGCTGGCCCGAACTGGTGCTGCATTACCACCGCCACTGCACTGACGGCCTGTTCATCCCCTCCTGCGGGGCCGCGGCCAAGGCCGGCGCCCACATCATCGATGTGGGCCTGGGCTCTGCCGTGCGTTCCTACGGCCAGGGCGACGTGCTGGCCACGGTGGCCTACATGGAAGACGAGCTGGGCCTGAAGTGCAACCTGAACAAGGATGCCATCCGCGACGCCAACTTCGTCTGCAAGCAGATCATGCCGTACTATGACCGCTACTGCTCGCCGTACTTCAAGGGCATCGATTATGATGTGACCCGCCACGGCATGCCCGGCGGTGCCACCTCCTCCTCGCAGGAGGGCGCCATGAAGCAGGGCTACATCCACCTGCTGCCCCTACATGCTCAAGTTCCTGGAAGGGACCCGCCAGATCGTCCGCTACCACGACGTGACGCCCGGTTCCCAGATCACCTGGAACACCGCCTTCCTGGCGGTCACCGGGGCCTGGAAGCGCGGCGGTGAGGAAGAGGTCCGCTTCCTGCTGGAAGTGCTCAACGAAGTCACCCGGACGCCCGAATCCGAGCTGTCCAGCGAGATGCGCAAGGCCCGCCTGAACATCTACCAGGACTGCAACGATGCCTTCCGCAAGCTGCTGCTGGGCAAGTTCGGCCGTCTGCCGCTGGGCTTCCCTGCGGACTGGGTCTACGAGAGCGCCTTTGGTTCCGAGTGGAAGAGCGCCATTGCCAACCGCACGGAGGCCTCTCCCCTGGAGAGCCTGCCGGACGTGAACCTGGCCGCCGAAGAGGCCGCCTGCACCGAACTGCTGAAGCGCAAGCCCACCAAGGAAGAGTTCGTCCTCTACCTCAACCATCCGGCCGATGCCCTCAAGACCATGCAGTTCCGCATGCAGTACGGTGATCCCAACAATCTGCCCCTGCATGTCTGGTTCGAAGGCCTCAAGCCCGGTCAGGATCTCTTTATTTCAATGACCGCAGCGGCAAGCCCCATCATCTGCTGCTGCTGAGCATCTCCCGTCCCAACGATGCCGGTGTCGTCATCTGCCGCTATGTACTGGACTCCGAGATCATGAGCTGCGAAGTGCAGGTCGCCCAGCCCACGGGCCAGAAGTCCAAGGGCCTGACCATGGCGGACCCTGCCAACAAGTATCATGTGGCTTCGCCCAGCAACGGCGACCTGTGGGTCATGTATGTCCACCCCGGCGACATCGTGAAGGCCGGCGAGGAACTGTTCAATGTGTCCATCATGAAGCAGGAAAAGGCCGTGCTGGCTCCTGTGGATGGTGTGGTGAAGCGCGTGCTGAAGACGGCCGACTTCAAGGAAAACAAGCAGATGGTATCTGTGCGCGAAGGCGAGCTGCTCGTCGAGCTGGGCCCCGTGCCGCGAATTTGCAGCAACGAGGCCTGCGCACAGCCTATTCCCATGGACAATGTCTCCTTCTGCCCCTACTGGGATCCCGCGTGATCTAGTCGTGTGGCGCAGTTGTGCCGCATTATGGACAGAATGTGTCTGCTAGGGTATGATGATTGCAATCAAAAGCTTTCTTTCCTGGTATAACGGAGGAAGTCATGGCCAAAACGGCTGCCACTAAGAAAGAGGAATCCCCGGAAGCTATCCGCAAAAAGTTGGTGCTGACCGGTGCCGACATCGTGGCGATCGGCGAAGAAGCCGAGCTGCTTGTGGGTGGCAAGAACTACAACACGGCCCTCATCAGCCAGATAGAAGGTATCCAGGCGCCTTATTTCCGCGCCATCTCTTCGCTCGCCTTCCACAAGGTGCTGGATGAGACCAAGGTTACCGGGCGTATCGTTCGCGCGGTCGTCGACCGCGAGTACGGCCGTATCGACTGGAATGATCCCGAAATCAACCAGGACCCCGACTTCCTGCAGAAGTTCGTCCGCCAGCTCGGCAAGCAGATCCACGACGCTGCCGCTGCGGAAGGGGACCAGTCCCACACCAAGCTGCGGACCTTCATCAACACCATCGTGGAAGGTTTCGCCACTTCTCCTGAAGGTATCGACCAGCTGCGCAAACGCTCCGTCATGGTGCAGGCCGCCATCCTTTCCGTGGATCTTCCCCAGGATGTGGATGAGGCCGTGCGCGGCGCGTACCTTTCCATCTGCAACGAGAACGGCGACGACATGACCCCCGTGGCCGTACGTTCTTCGGCTGCCGGTGAGGACTCCCGCAAAAAAGCTTTTGCCGGCCTGCAGGATACCTACCTCAACATGGTGGGCCCGGCCAGGGTCGTGGAAGCCTATCATTGGGACTGTGCTTCCGCGTACAACCTGCGCTCCATGACATACCGCCGCGAGGCCATCCTGGATGCCATCGCCCGCGCCGAAGAGACCGGTGATGAAGCCATTGCCGTCAATGCCAAGCAGGAATGGGCCATCGAGAACACCTCGCTTTCCGTCTGCATGATGCAGATGATCAACCCCGTGATCTCCGGTACGGCCTTCTCGGCCGATACGTCCACCGGCTGCCGCGGGACCTCCCGCAAGGATCTGGTCAGCATCGACACCAGCTATGGCCTGGGTGAGGCTGTGGTGGGCGGCAAGGTGACCCCCGACAAACTGTATGTCTTCCAGCGCGATGACGGCAGTGAAGTGGTCATCCGCCAGATGGGCTGCAAGGACATGAAGATCGTCTATGACGAGCGTGGCGGTACCCGGGAAGTGCCCGTGCCCGAGCTGGAAGCCCTGCGCTGGGCCCTGTCCCTGAGCCAGGCCGAGCGCGTGGCCAAGGGCGTGCGCGCCGTGAGCAAGGCGTATGGCGGCATGATCATGGATACGGAATTCTGCATCGACGCCAACGACAAGCTGTGGTTCGTGCAGGCCCGTCCCGAGACCCGCTGGAACGAAGAGCTGGAACTGCATCCCACCACCATCTTCATGCGCCGTCGCGAAGTGGATGCCAAGGCTGCTGCCACCGCCGAAGTGCTGGTGGAAGGCAATGGCGCCTCCCGCGGTGCCGGTCACGGTACCGTGCGTTTCCTGCGCTCGGCCCTGGAACTGAACAAGGTCGCCAAGGGCGACGTGCTGGCTGCCGAACGTACCGACCCCGACATGGTGCCCGGCATGCGCGTGGCTTCCGCCATCATGGCCGACGTGGGGGGCGATACCAGCCACGCCGCCATCACTTCGCGTGAACTGGGCATCGCCGCCGTCATCGGTATCCAGCGTCTGGACGTGCTGCGCGCCCTGGATGGCGTGGAAGTGACCGTCGACGGTACCCGTGGCCGAGTGTATCGCGGTTTGCTGCCCCTGCGCGAAGTGGGCGGCGAGATGGACGTGGCCCAGCTGCCCGTCACCAAGACCAAGGTCGGTCTGGTGCTGGCGGACGTGGGCCAGGCCCTGTTCCTCTCCCGCCTGCGCGAGTTCCCGCAGTTCGAAGTGGGCCTGCTGCGCGCCGAGTTCATGCTGGGCAACATCAGCATCCATCCCCAGGCGCTGGAAGCCTTCGACAACGGGGAGCTGGAAGATGTGGTGCAGGGCAAGCTCAGGGAACTGGAAGACAACCTTTCCAAGGTCCTGCGCGAGCAGATGGCTGCCGGTCTCATCGTGTTCAACTTCAACCTGCGTGAATATGTGGCGGAAGTGACCGGCCTGAGCGCGGAAGTGGCCGCCCTGGTGGATACCGACCGCAGCCTCAGCGCCGAAGAAGTGCTGCTGCAGCACCGCAAGATGCGTGAGCTCGACCACAAGATCGACCAGCACCTGGAAATGGCTTCCCGCCGTCTGGAGATCCTCAAGACTTCCGTGGATCTGGCCGACCATGTGCGCATCATCATGGGCTACGACGACGAGCTGGCCCTGCTTTCGCCTTCCGATCCCGAATCGGCCAAGCGTATCGCCGAGATCGAAGCTTCGGTGGAAGAGCACGTGAAGCGCATCAAGGACCTGCCTGTAGTGACGTCGCTGCTGGGCAATATCGCCCGTCTGCGTGAGGAAGTGAGCCTGCGCGGCGGGTTGAAGAAGGAAATGGACGATGTGCGTGATCTGCCCAACAAGATCCGGTCCATCATCAAGTCCCGCGGCTTCCGCACCGGCAAGGAACACTATGTGCAGACGCTGGCGCAGATCCTGGCCCTGTTTGCCATGGCCTTCTACGGCAAGACCATCGTGTACCGTACCACGGACTTCAAGAGCAACGAATACCGCAACCTGCTGGGCGGCAACCTTTTTGAGCACCACGAAGACAACCCCATGCTGGGATACCGCGGTGTGTCCCGCAATATCCACGACTGGGAGATCGAGGCCTTCAAGCTGGCCCGCGGCGTGTACGGCGGCTCCAACCTGCAGATGATGCTGCCCTTCGTGCGTACCCTGGAAGAGGCCCGCTCCATGCGGACTTACCTGAGCCAGGTGCACAAGCTGACCAGCGGTCAGGACGGCCTGCGCATCATCCAGATGTCGGAGATCCCCTCCAACGCCATCCTGGCCAAGGAGTTCATCCAGGAATTCGACGGATTCTCCATCGGTTCAAACGACATGACCCAGATGGTCCTGGCTACGGACCGCGACAATGCCCGTCTGGGACACATCTATGATGAAGAAGATCCCGCCGTGGTCTGGGCCATTCTGGTCAGCATCTTCACCGGGCAGAAATACGGCAAGAAGGTGGGCTTCTGCGGCCAGGGCATCTCCAACAGTGTGATCCTGCGCGGCCTGGTGGCCATCGCCGGTATCGTTTCCGCTTCTGTGGTGCCGGATACCTACTTCCAGACCGTGTTCGACATCGCCGCTGTGGAAGCCGAGAACATCCCCACGTCCAAGCTGGGCGAATGGCTGGGCAAGCAGCATCACCAGCGCCTGGCCAAGCTGATGGAGGAGGCCGGTTACGGCCACATCCTGAAGAAGTACACGCTGCCCCAGGATATCCAGGAATGGTACGAAGGCGAGCTGCAGCGTCGTCATGAACAGCTGCGCGAACATCTGGATACGCCCAAGGAATCCTTCTACCGCACCGAGCTGGAAAGCTTCCGCTCCATGTTCCACAAGCCCGTCATCTACGCGACCTGGGACTGGAGCAGCACGGTGGAGGATGCGCTGCATCAGGCCGGTTTCACTTCCTTCGAGGAGCAGGCCGCAGCTCTGGAAGAATACCGCAAAGATCAAAGTTCTGATCTGTACCGGCTTGCGGATACACCGACACAAGGGGGCGCTTTGGGGCGCCTCCCCTTTTTTTCTGCAGGCCCTCCGGCCTTGCAGGCTTGATGAAGCCCTTTGGCAGTCTGTGACGTGCAAAAATTCAAAGGGCAGGGAAGGGTACTTTACTTTCTGTTCTTTCCTCCGTATGCTCATCATATATCTGGAGAGAATATGGATAGTTGGCGTACGCTTTCGTCTGGTCTGACCTGACGCTGTCTGTGGTGGGGCTGTATGTCCTTGTCACCGCAGATGGTTTGCTGACGCCTGTTTTCGTCGCCTTTCTCCGGGCAAGCTCGCAACACCCCATCACTTCCGCGCAGTCTCGCGCGGTTTTTGTGCCCGACGGCAGCATGGCCTGCCGTTTCGTGACCGTGGTGGTCACATCATCACAAAAGGGGGTTGCCCATGTTCGTTTCGTCCATCCTGCGCAGGCTGGCCGTGGCCGGCATCGCTGTGCTGGGACTGTGTTCCGTGTCCGTTGCCGGTGAACTGCCGGCTTTCAAGACCGGTTTCATCTTCACCACCCACCATTCCCCATTTCAGGTAGCGGCATCACGGGGCGAGGCCTTCCGTGACCTGGGCGTCTATCTGAAACCCCTTGTGGAACGTGAGAGCTATGAGCTCGTCAAGGACGGCAAACCCATTGCCATCCTCGATCTGGTCGTGGCCAAGAGCGGTTCCGAGACCGCCACGCTTTTTGCCCAGAAGCATCTGGACATGGGCATCGCCTCCATCACGGCCATCATGGCCGGTATCGACAAGGGAACGCCCATGAAGATCGTCTGCCCTCTGCAGACGGAAGGTATGGCGCTGGTGGTGCCCAGGGATTCTTCCCTGACCAGCTGGGAAAGCCTGCTGCAGCGCGTGAAAGAAAGCAAAGGAACCTGTCAAGATCGGCTTCCATTCGCCTACCAGCGCCCCCAAGATCGTGCTGGAAGGCGCGCTGGTCAAAAGCCGGGCTCAAGGTGACGCTTGATCCTTCGGACAGCAAGGCCGACGTCCTGCTGGTGGACCTGAAGGAGACCAGCAACCTGCTGGCTTCTCTGACCGCCGGGCAGGTGGAAGCTGTTGTCGGTCCTTCTCCTTTTCCTGAAGTGGCCCAGACCCGCGGCATCGGCAAGGTGCTGGTCAATCTGGGCGAACTGCCCCCCGCCGGGCAGTGGGCCAACTTCCCCTGCTGTGTGGGGGTGGCTTCTGAAGAGATGATCGCCAAGCATCCCGAAGTCGTCCGGGCCTTCGTGGCCCTGATCTCCCGCGTGGGGGCCTGGTGCAATGCCCATCCCCAGCAGGCCGGTGAGATCGCCGCCCAGTGGATCGGTCTGCCGCCCGAAGCCGGGCGCAAGTCCAGCCTTGTGTTCCTGGGCAGCTTCAGTGACAGCTGGCTGCGCGGCGCGGATACCTATCTGCGTATCCTGGACAGCATGAACAAGTTCAGCGGCAGCCTGCGTCACAAGACCATGGAACAGGCCCGGCCCCTGCTGCTCGACGAATCTTTCCTTGATAGCGGAAAATAGCTGGGACTGTCCGTAATTGCCGTTTCTTTTCCTGCGGCAGGGGGGGAGGATCCTCTGCCGCAGGGTCATCCATCGCTTGCAGGTCGACTATGCCGGGACGCATCATCTTCTGGGCGGCACCTCTTCTGGTGCCTGCGCTCTTCTTTCTCATATGGGAATTCATGGCGACACTGGTGGGCAACAGCCTTATCCTTCCCCCGCTGGAGGAGATCGGGGCCCTGCTGGCGCACCCTTTGGACAATGTCATCGCCATGGGCACGCTGGCAGGCAACATCGGCATCAGCCTGGTGCGTGTCCTCTGCGGCTATGCGGCAGCCGTGCTGCTGGGGGTGCCCCTGGGCGTGGCCATGGGCTATTATGCCGGTCTGCATCGCCTGCTCAATCTTTTTCTGGGCATGTTCCGCCCCATCCCGCCCCTGGCCTGGGTACCGCTGGTGCTGGCCTGGTTCGGCGTCAGCAGCCTGGCGACGGTCATGGGCCTGCCGCGGAGCGAATTATACTATTATCTGAATAATCTGAAGATTTCCATGCTGTTCATCATATTCATCGGTGCGCTGTTCCCCATCCTGACCAGCGCCGTACATGGTGTGCAGACGGTCAATCGCACGCTGGTTGATTCGGCCCGGGTGCTGGGGGCGTCCGAGCGGGACATCTTCACCAAGATCCTGCTGCCCGCCGCGGCGCCATCCATCGTCAACGGCCTGCGTATAGGCCTTGGGGTGGCGTGGATGTGCCTGGTTTCTGCGGAGATGCTGCCCGGCAGTCTTTCCGGGGTGGGGTACCTGATCACCCATGCCTATACCGTGGGGCGTACGGACGTGGTCATTGCCGGCATGATCAGCATCAGCGTGGTGGGGGCCCTGCTGGATATGGCCTTCCAGTGGATTGAACGGCGCAAGTACGCCTGGAAACAGTTTTCCCGGTAGGCGCGTATGACGGAGACTGTGCTTTCTGCCCGAAGGGTGCGCAAACGCTTTCGTTTGCGTGAAGGTGAGATACTGGCCCTGAAGGAATTGGATCTGGATGTGCAGGAGAATGAGTTCATCTGCATCGTGGGGCCCAGCGGTTGCGGCAAATCGACGTTTTTGCGCATGGCTGCCGGACTTGAGCCTGTCAGTGAGGGCGAGATCCTGTACCGGGGCCAGCCGGTGAAGGTACCGCGCCGTGAAGTGGGCATGGTGTTCCAGGAATATTCCCTGCTGCCCTGGCGTACGGTGGAAGACAATGTGGCGCTGGGACTTGAATTTGCAGGGACAGGCCGTGAGGAGCGCCGCACGGTGGCGCGTGAATACCTGGAGCTGGTGGATCTTGCCGCATTTGCCCGTGCCATGCCCCATGAGCTTTCCGGCGGCATGCGGCAACGTGTGGCCATCGCGCGGGCCCTGGCCAACAGGCCCGATGTGCTGCTGATGGACGAACCCTTCGGCGCGCTGGATGCGCATACCCGCATCCTGCTGCAACGGGAACTGCTGCGCATCTGGCAACATCACAAGACCACCATCCTTTTCGTGACCCACGGGGTGGACGAGGCCGTGTATCTGGCCGACAGGGTCGTCGTCATGTCGGCGCGTCCGGGGACGGTCCGTACTGTCATACCGGTGGACATCCCCGGCCCCGCCACCGTGGTGATCCGGCCTATGCGCGTTTGACGGCGTCCATCCTGGAAATGCTGGATTCGGGTGCTGGCATGCGCAGTGAACAGAAAAGCGAGGCAGGAGGCGGTCCATGCCGGTAGCTGGTATAGACGTGGGCTCTGTGGCCGCCAAGGCCGTAGTGCTGGACGAGGAAAAAAGATGCGTTCTTGGACGGGCCGTCCTGCCCACCGGCTGGAACAGCCGTGAAGCCGGGGAACAGGTGATGCAGGCCGCCTGCCGCGCTGCGGGAGTGGAAACGGCGGCCCTGCGGCGTGTGGTCGGCACAGGTTACGGCCGTGTGGCCTTGCCCTTTGCCGACAAGGTCGTGACCGAGATCTCCTGCCATGCGCGCGGTGCCTCCTGGCTTTTTCCCGCCACAGGGGTGGTACTGGACATCGGCGGACAGGACAGCAAGGTCATCGCCGTGGAAGACGGCGCCGTGCAGGATTTTGTCATGAACGACAAATGCGCGGCCGGGACAGGACGTTTCTTGCAGGTCGTGTCCGGTATCCTGGGCATGGAGCTGCCGGAACTGGGACTGGCCGCCGCCGCGGGCAAGCCCGTATCCATCTCCAGCATGTGCGCTGT
>VOFC01003314.1_pt1 | contig 38921 bp, 59 predicted proteins | sample 5384161 | NCBI WGS metagenome assembly VOFC01 (sample SAMN12384722, study PRJNA508395) | human gut metagenome | isolation source: healthy gut B | host: Homo sapiens
CGGTCGTATAAGTTCAGCCGTTCTTTTGCGTTCTTCTTCCGTCTGGACAATTCGCCAATATCGCTTCACGTTTTTCCGTATCAATGATAAAAGCATCATTATAACCAGTAAGCACACCTCGATAGATATTTATATCCCAATCTTTTGCTGTATAAAATCGCTCAATTTACTTAAGCCATTTGTATCTGTAAAAAGATACAAGCTAAAGTAGAATATTTGTTAGCTTCTTTATTTGTCAGAAGAATATTTGCTTCCACTGTAGCTGCATCAAAAATTTTAACTCCAGCAAAATCAACTAATAAAGTTGGATTTGTTTTAGTCGCAAAATAATTACGAAGATTTTCACCATACCCAGCTCTCATCCACTTGTTCAGTAATATAGCACAAACAGCCATTTTTTCTTTCAACACGTTCATTCCTTGTTCATAAAATAAACAATAAATATCTCCGGTACGAGCATAGGTCTCATATTCCATTCGTTCCAATATATCAGCATCATGCTCTATAGATTGCAATTGAATATATGGTGGATTTCAATTATACAATCAAAACCAATAAAATTTCCCTCATCATCTAAAACTTCTGGAAATTCAAGACGCCATTCAAATGCACCTAAGTATATTTTATTAGAGCAAATTTCCTGAAAATAGTCTTCTAATACTTTGATTCCTCTATGTAGAAATTCAATCCGTTTTTGCCTTTTCCTTTTGTTCTTTCTTTGTAAATTCAAACAATTGGGGAGTCAACAAATCATTCAACTCTGCCCGGTATCTATTTAACTTGACACGTTTAGGTTCTTTTTTGACCTATTTCTGTTTTAGCTTTGATTTTTATTTCAGAAATCAAAATCTCTAACTCTTTCTTTTCTTCTTTATCTTGAGCATTCTTATACTTAGCAACACCATTTTTTATATTGCTTAATAGTTATACCCGTTTCTCTCAATACTGATTTTATACTATCTTCTAAGTTAAACCTATATACAAGCGAATTACCACACTTTATATTTATATCAATATTTGGCAAAGTTTCAGATATTGATAATTGCTACTTTGAGTATAATATGCATTCTTCAACAATTCAATCCACAAGCGTAAAGCTTGGCATATTTTTACTGAATTAGGGTTTATATCCACTCCAAACAAACAATTTTCTATAATCAACTTTTTTTTCTCGAAACAATGTTTCTTGCATACGCCTACTTTCTTCATTGCAAGGATTATAGGTAAATAGATTATTCTCGGAATCAGTTACGATTAATTCATCGTTTTCAATGGCAAATGTATAGTCTTGCTTTCTTATGCGCTTTCCATTGACATCTACTAATATTAACTCATACTTCAGATATATCAATTCATTTAATGCAGAAACAAAAAAGAAAGTGTCCAGACCCAACAGCTGGATCACAGATTCTAATACTATTAATCAAATCATTGGCCTTAGATATATCATCTATCTTATTATACAAATCTATTACTGAAGTACAATTCCAACCATAAAAAACCATTAAATTTTTTGCAGCACCGTTTTTTTGTGATTGCTTCATGGCACATGTACATAGTTATAATCCCCAGGTAAAAACAGAACCATCTTTATGTCCATTAATTTTCTCAAAAAGATCAGTCCTAACACAGAGGCATTTATTAGGGTCTTTGCTTCTTCCTGAACTTCCTCACTACCTTCACTTGCAAAATTATAGGAATCTAAAAAGGCAAACAAATATCCCAAAGTAGGCAAACTATCAACTTTCAAATTACCTTTCTTGTTTTTCAAAACGCTACTCGGCAACAATGGTAGTTCTTCACGTTGTGACAAACTATTTATTTTAATTGTATCACTTTCAAGCTCTGTAACTTCAAAAAAGAGAACTATTCAAATATGGTACATATTCAAAGTTCTTTAGAATTGATGGAGTTCTATGTTCAAAATTCCGAGCTAAAACCTGAAAAAATAAAGTATTCAAATCATCAGAAATCCCGTATTTTCTTTATCGTAAGAAACTTATAACACAGTTTTCCATTATGATATTTCAACATTTGAGCTTCTAAAAGCTTCAAGAATAAAATTCTATTAATCCATGTAATACATAATTCCATCGCCACATTAAATAGTCGTTCTTCACGAGTACTTCCATATAAAGCTATATTTTTAATTTTATACAGACAGTCTTCCGCATCAAGTTGATTTATTGTATTCTCTAACAATGATGCTTCACTTCTCTTCTCGATAGATTTACGCACTATCACAGTTTTGTTCCCCTCCTTTCTTTTCTTCAATTCCTATGATATGTAACAATTCAGAGTAAAAACCTCTATTCAAAGAATTGCTATCGGTTTGAAATGAGAGTTTTAGAAGATGAGTGTCACTAAAAATCTTATAAAGTTATATCAACTTCTTGGGAGCGTTATTACCATCTTCTCTCAAATATTTATGATAATCATAAATATTTAAATAAAATATATTCTAAATTCCCCTGCACCTCTTCAATAAAAGGAGAAGCTATTTCAGTATAAAAGAAGTCAGTCTTATTACTCGTTTTCCTACCATCTTGAAAGTCTGAAATTCTCTACGTAACTTTTTGTTTTGATAGAATTTTTGTTCAAACTCTTGTGCATCAAAGATAAAATACTCACATATATTAGTAGCTATCAAATATTTTATATCTGTATTCTTCTTCGTTACCCTTTCCTTTAAATAATAAAAGCAAGAGCTCTTGAAGAGCTTTCTTATTCAGATTATCAACAGAAATCATTTCACTCTTATTTGTCGTACTCTTAACTTCTATCAATAACCCAATATTAGATTTTTTGCGGTTTTATCTAGTCTAACAGCTAAATCTATATATCTTCTTCTGGAGCCATATAATAAAAGGCTTATAGAATGTTTCACTAAGAAAATTTCTTAAATGTTCTTTTTGGGTTTCTCTCGTTGTCCATCTGAAACATTGTCTAACAATATTTGCAATGCACTTTTTAAAATGTTCGAAATCAGTAGTTTCTACTGCAATTTGTCTATATGCCTTATTCAAGACTTGAGTTGGTTTTTAATTGTCCCATAATCATTCTTTTTGATTAATCTGCTTACAAAAAATAACTTAATTTACTGACAAATAGAAATTAAATATACCATTTGTAAAGTTCAAAATATGAATTCCAATTCATACCTCCATTTTATTAATATAAATACCTACTCTCCTTCTTTTATAACAGTCTTGTTTTAAACAGCTTCCCTACTCGTATAGTATAACAATTAACCAACCTTACTCACTAAAACTATATACTCTATTTCCACAAATAATATTATCCCAACACTTCGCATTCCCAAAATAAAGTCCTACTTTTTTGTGAAGAATTCCGTTTGCTATATTTACAACAGTATTTCACAAATAAAATAAACCCCTACAAGATGAAAAGAAGAACCCGACAGCCTGTCTGTTCTTTACAATTGCCCGTTGCTTCAACGATCAATGTCCACAAGCCTCAAAATGCCTGCGCCACATAGCTACACAACTTGATACAACAGATCACCTTTATATCTCCATCGTTAATCCGGCACGTTATCCTGCGGATGGGAATCAGTGCGAATGTTTTAAAACTACTGTAAAAGTCCATGTGGCATGGGGACTTAAACAGTTGCTTAACAGAATTCCTTATGAGGATGCGGTCAGTATCAGAATACAAATGGGGGACACTATGGGAAAACAGGATATTATAGGTTCTATCGTGGAGAACGGGGGGCTTATGCCTAAAGATCAAGCCTACATCAGACAACTATTTCGTAATAAAGGAATAAAAAAGGAAGAACCAACTTACCAACGTTACACAGAAGAATATATTTGGTAAGTTGCTGTCATCTGTCACAGTTTAGGAGTTAATAGTTTAGTAATAAACCGAAAAGACTGTGACAGCAAAGGTGACGGCAGGGTGATGGCATTTTGCCGTCACTTGGTTAGTAGTCTTACGACATGATAGAGTGTACCGCTACGCGTATGTTTGGAAAGGTATTTCTTGCTTTTTCAGTATTCTTCCGAAGGAATTAACCCTCTTGACAGACATCGGGATTAAACTGCCTTTTTGAATATCTTCCATAATCTCCGCTGGAGACAACCACTCCCCCTTCTTCAGGCTGTGCGGCACGAAAATAACGGAAGAAAAGTTGCTCTCTTCCGGCGGGACTTGTTCAAATTCACGGTTGTTTTCCACCATGATCTTTTCTTCCTCCTGATCGAACCAGTAACGTTCGCCATGTTCCAATTCGTACATAGCTTGTGCGTAAAGCTGCTCATAGTCTATCGGACGATTGGTGTCAATCACTCCGGTCACTTCGATGCAAATAAAACGACGGCTGCCGGAAGGGTCGGTCAACAAGTCTTTCTGGTTACTTGTAGCTATGAATGAGGCATAACGGCGCATTTCAAGCACGGCACTGCCATGAGGTTTCTTCACATTCAATACAGGCTTTTGCAGAATATGTTTCAGAAAGCCTTGTTGTGTCGAACTCACCTGGTCAAATTCATCGATATTGATAAGCGCAAAACGATTGAGGTAAAGTTCGGCATCTTTCTTTCGGGAAAAATCAATACTGTCAGTATAGTAGGAACGCTCGGAAGGGGGCATTATGCTCCGGCAAAAGGTGGATTTACGTGTTCCTTGCGGTCCGACAGTAAGGGAGAAACACTGTTTGCATACTTTTTATTGCTTCCTTTCAATGAGAAACCATATTGAGGAACCAACGGTGGAACAAATCCATCAATACGGATTCTTACAAGGGACGGTGGCTGCCAATGCACGAATACGGTCTTTACCGTCCCATGCGGGAAGCCGGTAGAGAAAATCTTCCAACGGGTTGAATACAGGGACGCGGTTGGAGTAAATATAACGACTAATATCCCTGTCCCACAAGGAATACCTTCCATTTGCGCATCAAAGCAATGCTGTTCAGCGCACGTTTGTCGAGAGGATTGAAGCGGAAACGGAAAGAAAGCCTTTCACGCTATTCTACCTCACCAATTTGGGTATTATGGCGGAATTCATAGCGGCGTTTCATGAATTCTTCTGTCTGCAAAGGCGAGTTGCTGCTCTTTGCTTAGGCTGATATTCTTGCCGAAACCTTTGCACTCGGTATATATATTGCCAATCATTTGCCGGATAAGCTCTTCCTGTTTATACATATAGAAGTGGAAAACAGTACGTTTCACGACTTCTTCTTGCGGAAGTCCCGAAGCAAAACAGTTTTTTAGCCAGTTGAACGACTAAAGGATGCCATGTGTCTTCACGCAATTCAAGTCCCGCTTCCCGAAGATCGGCATACGCTTTCCGAAAAGCGGCTTCGAAAAGCATCAGGAAGGCATTTTCCGCATCATATCCCGGTACGGCACGAGTCAATGGAGATTTCTCCGCCTGAACCGCTTCCCGGAAAGTGGTTTCTTCGGGCATTGATGATGGTTGAGAGAGATAAAATTGGACTGAATTCGGACGATATATGATGTCCGGATCGTGGGATAATCGCGAATATTGTTCCAGAGTCGGTTCTTTGGGAAGTATATCGAATGGGATTTGGGGCTGATAACATTTCACAGCCAGTCGATAAGCATGGGCGTGGAATAGTTCCGCTTCTTCCCGTGTTTTAGGAAGCGAGTTGTCCGGTCGGGTGAAGGTAGTCCATATTTTCACCGTTTTACCACTTGAACCCATAAAAAACACAACGGGTTTGTGGTTGCTCACAGGCTTTTGTTTCACTAAAGCGATTTCCGACTTATTGGATAAAGGACCGATGGTCAGTTCTACAATACCGTTGTAGTTTTTCATCTGTTTCTGACCGTTTACTTTTCGAAATTCGGCGGCAGGAATTATCTTGGGCAGTTTATCGGCAAACATACACCGTTCATCGGAAAGGGTATATCGCAGATGCTCTCTGAAAGTGGAAACCGGACGGGATTTTATCTCTGTTTTTACTTTGTTTACCAGTTTTTCAAGATCCATTACGCTGAGCGCTGTTGTATCTCCATTTTTACGGAATTGGGTAATTTTCATTAATTTGATAATAATTTGTTTTGTCAGCGTCTTTGTGATCGTTGAGACTGCTAAATTACTCATATTATCCGGAACCGACAAGGGAAACAATACTTTAATTTAGAAAATTATTGATATGTCAAGTATCTCTTTGGGGGAAAGAAACAGGTTCGCCTACACGCAGTTACGCTTCAAGTTAGTTTCCTTTGCTTGAAACTAAAGTTTCAGCTAAGAGAAACTGTAGTTTCATCGGTAAGAAACCAATGGTTTCAAGTAATTGAAACTAAAGTTTCAAACCGCAGAACCAACAGTTTCGCACCTTGAAACCGTTGGCTTCAAGGCAGGACACAACTCATAATGTACGGGGATAATAAATAGAACGCCTTATCTTTCTATGGCTGATACTATCAAATTCCAAACAGTATCTTTGATTTTTCTTTGTTTTTGGGTGACAGCATTATTGCTATCACACTGCTATCTGCTGTGCTGTCACACCATTAAGCACTCATACTCTGGAAGTTAATTTATAAATTGTGACAGATGACAGATATATTTCGTTTTTTCATTTCATAGGACCCTGAAGCTGAATTCAAGTTATAAATGCGACACCTACTTATTTCACAGGGGACAATTATTCCGCCATCGTATCATATTCCGCAATTTTCTCCTTACACAGACGTTCAGTTATATCTTTCAAAATACCTATGCGAGAAATAAGGTATTCCAGTTGTTCTTGCGAGATACTGAAATCTTTGTTATAGCGAGCTTCAATGTAAGAACGGCATAATAAATCAAAACATTCTTTCTCTGCGTCCGTATTTTGAAGAAAGACTGCAGTTAATTCCATAGAAAAACGTTTCACCATCCCACCAAGTTCTTTGATTTTATGACTCTTTGGGCGATAGTTCGTAAAGACCATCAGGATACAATTATAAAGTTTCTCACACGTCTGATGAAGAAGAAAAGCAGAAATCTTAGTTTGTTTCTTAGGCAAATAATATTCTTTCACCCCTTCTAAAAGCCCGCAAGCATATGGATATAATTCATTAAATTCTTTTTTTGTGCAATATCTCGAATCTCCCTAAAACTCAACTTCCGTGGTTTAGCCAATTCATGTTTGCCACTATTATAAAGCATAATCCCCTCCTTTACTATATCCGTAAAGAAATACTGGCTGACTTCAAGTTACGGTTTACAGTATTAATATGCTCTACTATAAATTGCGGAAAAAGCATGACGACGATCTGCAAACAAGTCATGATATTTATTCGTAATACGGTGTAATTTCTCTTCCACTTGCTTAGCCGGTCCGGTTATGACCACAAGAATATCATAATCACTCTGATACGAAGTATGAACACCGAATTCTATATTACTATCCCATAAAACATAGTTTCCCCTTGCATAACTTCCGAACAGGATAACCATCTGACAATTCCCGATGCTTTTACGCACTAAATCCAGCAAGACTGTCAATTCTTCCTGCGTTCGCTTGGGTAAACGTTTTATAGACTTTTTCATAATCATGCTTATTTGAAAACTTTACAAAGATACGAACTTTATAAGGTCAATTATTCCTTCCACTACACTTTTTATACTTCTTCCCGCTTCCACAGGGACAAGGATCGTTCCTTCCGACCGTGTGTCCGGAAGGCATACCACGAAACAGATTGTCTATCCCAGCCTGCATTTCGAGTAGTGTCCATACCGGCAGCTTTCATATTCGGGCCTGCAACAACGCGGGGAGGATTCTTTCTAAATTTGTCTTTTGAAATAAAACGAATGTTTCATCCAAGTAAAGAAGAATAACCTTTCAGGAACCAACGGGGACAATGATTCACATAATCCATAAATAGTTCAATAGCCTCTTGCAGCTCCTGCATGGAAGAAAGTTTATGGCTAATCATTGAAGTAATAATAGACATTGAATTTTCTTCCGTTTGAGCAGTAAGCCACAAATATAGCCAAACTGCTATCCGCTTTTTTCCTCCGTATATCCCAGTTTCTTCATCATATATACCTTCAATTCATCCCAACACGGATTAGGAATAACGACTAACGGCATCATTCCTGCCGCAAAAGCTTCTTCTTTGGAAAACTTCTTCCTATTTGTTATTTCACGACGAGCATACATTTTTCTTCCAAATCATCTAAATCGTCCAAAAATGGAGACTGTATACAAATAGTAGAGTTATAGCCATCCACCGCCTCAAAGGTTAGCCGCTGTATCAATGCCGAATTAGCCAAACTATCGGCTATTTTCTTTTCGTCACCGAATCCTGCAAATAGTCAACCAGCATACTTAACAGATCGAAATAAGACAGATAACCATATAAATTTATGATTCCATAAGCATACTGCTCTACCATAAAACGGATTGCCTGCTTTTCCGAAGTCAAATAATTATTTAAATAAGGAGCTACGGCTTCACGCAATTCATCACAAATCATGTAGCGGACTTTACTTTCTTCAAGTGACAAGTATCCGTCGCTACGAAAGACAGAATTTCAACGTACTCACCATAAATGAATTTGTAGTTTCTACATACGTATCGGTTCCCGCTTTCACCAACTTATCAAGCAAAAGTCAGCTCATACTGTGTCAATCGGGGAAGCCACATATCAGGGCAAGCCAAAACTGCTTCTGCAAAGTAGGTTGCATATTCATTTGCGCAGTTTTGTGGGAACAGGTAGACATAATATTTTCGCCATCTGCTTTAAATCTTCTTTTTGTATTCATCTTCAATCCATCTACTAATTTTACCGATGATTGAAATAATTCCGACTGACATCTTATCATAATATCTACTCATTAATTGATTGATTCACAAAAGTAGAATTTCTTATCCGACATCACTATTTTTGAATGAGAATTTGCAAAGGCAATTACTATTTATACCTTTGTGACTTCAACAGAAAATATGATTTCAATAGAGAATTAGTAACCCGTTAAAAGAGAAATTGATTATGCGTTCATTCATAGTATTTCTTTGTTTGGTCCCCACCCTCCTGTTTGCCCGACAAACTCAACTTGAGACACAGTTGAAAAAGCCATCAAAAGGAAAGAAGGCCGAAATAGGAATAGCCGTCATCATTGATGGAAAAGATACGGTAACTGTCAATAATGATATTCACTATCCACTGATGAGCGTATTCAAGTTTCATCAGGCATTAGCATTGGCAGATTATATGGGAAAACAGAAGCAATCGCTGGAAACCCGGTTACCCATTAAGAAATCGGATTTAAAGCCGGACACTTATAGTCCGCTTCGAGATAAATATCCGCAAGGAGGAACTGAAATGAGTATTGCCGACCTCCTAAGATACACACTTCAGCAGAGTGATAACAATGCTTGCGATATTCTTTTCAACTATCAGGGTGGTCCGGATGCTGTGAATAAGTATATCCATTCACTAGGAATTCGGGAATGTGCCATCGTCGGTACAGAAACTGCCATGCACGAAGACTTGAACCTATGTTATGAAAACTGGACTACTCCGTTAGCCGCAGCCGAATTAGTGGAAATATTCCGTAAGAAGCCATTGTTTCCCAAAGTGTACAAAAGACTTCATATTTCAAACAATGGTAGAATGTCAAACCGGGCAAGACCGTCTGGTTGCTCCGTTGCTCGACAAAAAAGTAACCGTAGGTCATAAAACCGGAACGGGAGATCTTAATGCGAAAGGACAACAAATCGGTTGCAATGACATTGGTTTCGTTCTTTTGCCCGGTGGACGTACTTATAGTATAGCTGTCTTCGTGAAGGATTCCGAAGAAAATAATCAGGCGAACAGTAAGATTATCGCTGATATTTCCCGTATCGTTTACGAATATGTAATGCAGCATTAAGATAGAAACAAAGTAATAGATTGAAACAAATAATTAGAAAATTCATTTATATGAAACTACATCATATCGCTATCTGGACTTTTCGTCTGGAAGAATTAAAAGAGTTCTATGTCCGCTTCTTCGGAGGAAAAAGCAACGAAAAATATATCAATCCCAAGAAAGGATTCGAGTCCTATTTTATCTCTCTTTGGAGAGGGAACAGACTTGGAACTAATGAGTCGTACAGATGTACAGAACACTCCCATTGAAGAAAACAGGGTTGGACTGACACACTTTGCTTTCACCTTTCCCCAGCCAGGAAGAAGTATTACGCTTCACCGAACAAATGCGTTCGGAAGGATATACCATCGCCGGTGAACCGCGCACTTCGGGAGACGGATACTTTGAAAGTGTAGTCCTCGATCCTGACGGAAACCGGATTGAGTGCGTATATCGGAAAACAGCAAACGAATCGAAAAACAAAGCAAGACAGGAAACTGACATAGAAAAGTATTCCCCGTGACGCTCCATACAGAACGTTTATTTCTCCGCCCTTTCGAAGAAAGAGATGCAGAAACATTTTTCGCTTGCTGCCAGAACCCGAATCTGGGAAACAATGCTGGATGGCCGCCCCATCGCACATTGGATGAATCCCGCCGGATACTTCATTCCACATTTATCAATCAGGAGGGGATATGGGCAGTGATACTAAAAGATACAAAACAGCTAATCGGTTCCGTAGGAATTATCCCCGATCCTAAACGCGAAAATCCGCAAGTGAGAATGTTGGGTTACTGGCTCGACGAATCTTATTGGGGCAAAGGATACATGACCGAAGCAGTGCAGGGTGTCCTCAACTATGGCTTTGAAGAATTGCGGCTTAGCCTCATCACAGCTACCTGTTATCCGCACAACAAACGTTCGCAGAAAGTACTGAAAAAGAACGGTTTCATCTATGAAGGTACACTTCATCAGGCAGAACTGACTTACAACGGAAACATCTACGACCACCAGTGCTACTACCTGCCCGGCATCTCCCAACCTACTCCGGAAGACTATGATGAAATCCTCCATGTATGGGAAATGTCCGTTCGCCACACGCATGATTTTCCTGACGGAAGAACATATCCAGTTCTATAAACCACTGGTGCGGAAGCATTATCTACCCGCTGTTGAACTTTTTTGTTATCCGGAATGCCAACGGAAAGATTGCCGCCTTCATGGGATTGAGTGACGAACTGATCGAAATGTTATTCGTACACCCCGACGAACAGAGAAAAGGATATGGCAAACGATTAATGGAATATGCAAGAGACAAAAAGCAGATGGATAAGGTGGACGTAAACGAGCAGAATGAAAAAGCACTCCAGTTCTATCTCCATTTGGGATTCCAAGTCATCGGCAGAGATGAAACGGACAGCATGGGTAAACCTTTCCCCATTCTCCATTTGCAACTGCCGGAAGCTGATTCCGCTAATAGAGATTAATTTCCCAAAAACGAAAGCTACATGAACCTACGTGCCAGATTATCCGAACGAGTACACATTGAAGATATCAGAGAGGTACTCCACTTTATACAGGACGACGAGCGTCTTAGAGAAGAAAGTCTACCAACTGATATTCGACGAAGACCCATTGTTTCCTATCAGGCATTGTGGGTATGTACTCATTTCTCCAAGGCAGATGTAGAATGGTTGAGCCGGAAACAAGAAGAATTGATTGACGCTGCCATGACCTGCCCACACTCGGGAAAACGGAGAATGATCCTGAACCTGATATGCCAGCAACCTGCCGCCGATCCGCCACGAGTGGATTTCCTTGATTTCTGCATGGAACGCATGATATCCCGCGAGGAACCACCGGGCGTGCAATCGCTCTGCATGAAACTGGCTTATCAACTGACACGCTCCATCCCGGAACTACAACAGGAACTACGCACAATGCTGGAAATCATGGAACCCGACTTACTGGTTCCCGCTATCCGTTCCGTACGAAAAAACACCCTGAAAGCCATGAAAGCAAAGAAAAAATTGTTTTTATACTTTCATTTCAATAATACAAATACGTATTTAGCTGTCAAATAAGAATATCAATCAGAGTATATTCAGATGGAATATCTGGGAAATACCTGTGACCGAAATCTGTATACCGATGCAAAAGGTAAAAAAGGCAACAAGTTTATTAATAATCTGATTTCCCACCGGTCCCAACCTCTGAATAAACCTCTGTCCTTGTGAAAGGAATACATAAAAGATGGCCGCCATACAAATAATAACAAGCGCAATGACCAAATAATTAATCCCAGTTTGCAACAATTTGCCTTTAACACTGGCAGACGCCATCAAAGTAAAGATAACCGATATACTGCCCGGTCCGATACTGATAGGAAACGTGATGGGATAAAATATCTTCTGCTCGATGTTTTTCCATCTGAAGCCGTCTACATTCTTACTGGTTTCTTCTTTATCAGACGAACCCGAATCGCCCAACAGCTCCATTGCCGTCTTACAAATCAGCATTCCACCTCCCAACTGAATAACAGGAATAGCCAGACCGAAAATCAACAGAAACAGATGCCCTATCACCAATGTCCCTACACCGATCATTATAAAATTGAGTGTCAGTTTCTGAATAGCTGCTTTCCGTTGTTGAGGATCGAGGTCTGTAAAGAATCCATTAACGACAAAACCATTTCCCCAAAGGATTTATCACCGGAAACAGTGCCATAAACGATGACGAAAAATATGATAAGAAGATTGCTTAATGACATAATACCTGTTTTTTGATACTTTATTAATATCTGATATGTATCTAAAACATAAATGGAACGTTATTGTTTTGAGAATATGCTTTTGCGAGAGGAATCGCATCGGTTGAATACCTCGTGAAAGCAGCTTATAATAAACCTTTAACTAGAAATTAAAATTATGTGTACAAGAGTCGTTTATTCGGGAAAGAATGGAATGGTGGCAACCGGCCGGTCTATGGATTGGAAAACAGAAATGCACAGCAATCTTTGGGTATTTCCCAAAGGTATGGAAAGAAATGGAGAAACGGGAGCCAACTCCCTGAAATGGACTTCCAAGTATGGCAGCGTGGTGACTTCGGCTTTCGAGATTGCCAGTACAGACGGGATGAATGAAAAAGGATTGGTTGCCAATCTGTTATGGTTACCCGAGACGGAGTATCCGGTCAGAGATCAAAGTAAACCGGGACTTGCCATTACTGCATGGGTGCAATATATGCTGGATAACTTCGCCACCGTAGACGAGGCCGTCGCTTTCATTGATGAAAACACTTTCCAAGTGGTATCGGACCTGATGCCGGATGGTTCCCGCCTGGCAACCTTGCATTTATCTATTTCCGACGCAACGGGCGATTGTGCGATATATTCGAATATACGGGTGGAAAGCTGACTGTTTACCACAGCAAGGAATACAAAGTGATGACCAACTCCCCCAACCTACAACAAGCAACTGGCACTGAACGAGTACTGGAAATCAATAGGCGGATTGAGTTTCCTGCCCGGAACCAACCGTCCATCCGACCGTTTTGCAAAGAGCCAGTTTTTATATCAATGCCCTGCCCCCAAACAGATGATGTGAGAATAGCCATAGCAAGCGTATTCAGCGTTATCCGTAATACTTCTGTTCCTTATGGCATCTCTACTCCCGAATTTCCGGAGATTTCCACCACACAATGGAGAACGGTATCGGATAGTAAGAATTTGCTCTACTTCTTCGAATCAAGTCTGACACCTAATACATTCTGGGTAAACCTACGGGAAACAGACTTGTCGGAAAGGAGCTCCGGTACTCAAATTATCTATCGCCAACGGTGAAACTTATCATGGAAATGCAACGAAAGAGTTTAAACCGGCACAGCCGTTCAGATTTATGGGGTAAAAGGATAAAATTATCCCCGGAAACGATCCGTCTGAAGCACACCCAAAAAGGTTTTTGTATCTAACTCTTAAGACGTATTTCGATCATTTCCGGGGATAAAATCTGTTTCTTTAACAGCTTGCCATTATTGAAATAATAAAGGAACACAGCAATTCCTTCCAGCGCCTTCTTTGGTTGGTCTTTTATTTCGATAGCAAACTTGATTTCCGCTTTTGCCACACCACGCAGATTAGTCAGCGAGTGCAAAGTAGTCACCAGACGCATGCTCTGTCCTGACAATACAGCCTGACCGAATTTCATCTTATCCATGCCGTAGTTAATCATCATTTTCAGGTTATTCACCTGGATAATCTGATTCCACAGATAAGGAAGCATAGACAATGTCAGATAGCCGTGAGCAATCGTGCTGTGATAAGGGCTGTCTACTTTCGCACGTTCCGTATCTACATGAATCCATTGATGATCCAGTGTTGCATCAGCAAAAAGATTGATACGTTCCTGTGAGAGTTCCACATAATCGGAAACACCTATCTGTTGTCCTACTAGCTTTTCAAATTCTTCGTACGAATTGATAATTACTTTTTCCATAAGTCTTATCGTCTTTATGGGGGTTATTTTACTATTAAATTGGGGACAAAAAATAGGAAAAATAAACTGATATGCCACCAAATTTATAAATAAAAAGCAAGGAATGAAGTATTTAGGTATGTTTTACAAACTGGAAGCCTGTTTCAGTGCTTCTGTCAGAATACTATACCCCCTTACCATTCAAATGTAAATCGTCGAGAGTCAACTCCGGATTCAGCCTGCCATCCTGCAATAAACGATTGAACACGTCCAGATAGACAATATCTGTTCCCTGCAATTTTTCGTGTATCTTCCGATTAAGTATCTGGATAAATTTATTCACAGCCGTACTGTAATCATCGTAATCATTACGGGGAAAAATACAGAAAAAGATATGTTTTCAGTGAAGGGACGGCAAGAACCGCTTTTACATAACGCTCTACATATTCATCTATATTTTCATCGTTCAACTGATAAATATCATTGGTTCCGAATTGAACGACGACCTGGCAATCGGAAGTGTCTACCGCAAAAGACTCCACATAGGCCAGCCCTTCACCGGGAGCACCATAGTTCAGACATTCCCATTGTGGGAAATAGATATCTAGTGCCCAAAAAGCCATGTGACTGTTGCCAAGAAAAGGCAAATTTTGGTTTTTCTTCTATCCTATCCATACAATTTCATTCAAACGTCCACGTTATCTCACTCAAACTCTCAAACAAATATAGAATCAAAATTCGCGGATTTACGTTACTTTTGCAAAGGTAATCACATTCATCCATATATATAAACCAATGATACATTTTTTCAAGAAACCCGTTTCTCACCTTGCGTTGCCGGAAAAATTCACTTATCCTTTCCATTATACACCCCATCCATTGTGTGTGTTGGCTGCGGAAGAAGTGAAAGAATATATTGCAAGCCGGAAAGAATGGCAAGAGGAATTGGCTTCCGGAAAGATGTTTGGAGTGTTGATTGTGCAAACGGACAACGGAATAACAAACAACGAAGAAAATCAGATTGGTTATCTTGCAGCTTTCTCCGGCAATCTGGCCGGAAAGAATCTGCATCCTTATTTCGTTCCTCCTGTTTATGACCTATTACAACCGGAGGGATTCTTCAAAATCGAAGAAGAACAGATTTCTGCCATTAATATCCGTATTCGTGAATTGGAAAACAGTAGTTCTTATCTCGGTTCAAAAGAGAAATGGAAGATAGAAACGGAACAGGCTAAAGCTGTTTTGAATCAAGCAAAAAGCGGAGCTTAAAATGGCAAAGGAGGCGAGAGAGATTCGCCGCCAGTCATCTCCGGAGCTTTCCGAAGAAGAACAAGCCGTCTTGATTCGGGAAAGTCAATATCAAAAAGCGGAATACAAACGACTGGAAAAGGAATGGAAGAAACGATTGGAAGAGCTCGAAACGGAAGTCAGGCACTTCGATATTGAAATAGAGCGATTGAAAACCGAACGAAAAGAACGTTCGGCAGCTTTACAAAGAAAGTTATTCGAGCAGTTCCGGATGCTAAATGCCCATGGAGAGGTGAAAGATTTATATACTATTTTCGAGCAAACGGTTCAGAAAGTACCTCCCGGCGGTGCGGGTGAATGTGCATTACCCAAGCTACTGCAATATGCTTATCTTCATCAACTAAAGCCATTGGCAATGGCTGAATTTTGGTGGGGGGATTCTCCCAAAAACGAGATCCGCCGTCATGGATATTATTATCCGGCCTGCAAAGGGAAATGCGAACCGATTCTGCAACACATGCTGCAAGGATTGGAGATAGACGAAAATCCACTGCTGAATCCTGTTCATGAAGAGGAAGAACTGGAAATCGTGTTTGAGGATGAATGGCTGGTGGTAGTCAACAAACCGTCCGGGATGTTGTCCGTGCCGGGAAAAGCGGAGGACAGAGATTCAGTCTATCATCGTTTGAAGAAAAAAATATCCCGAAGCTACCGGTCCCATGATTGTACATCGGCTCGATATGGCTACTTCAGGATTATTGCTCGTTGCCAAAACAAAAGAGGTACATCAGGATTTACAGGCACAATTTGCAAACAGAAGTATCAAGAAACGCTATGTGGCTGTGCTGGATGGGGCGATAATAAAAACAGAGAAAGGAGACAAAGCCAATAGCAGAGAAAGCTATATTAATAGCAAAGGAAACTGCATCAACAAAAAACAGCAAAAGCAGAAAGAACAGGAAATACAGGAAGAATCGAACTCCCTCTTTGTCTGAATCCTCTCGACCGTCCTCGGCAAATGGTTAGTAGCGAACACGGGAAAAAAGCGATTACAGAATATCAGATCATCAGTGAGTCTGAAAGAATTACCAGTGAATCTGAAAACACTTTCAACGAATCAAACAGGATTGATGAATCAGAACGGAGTATCAATGAGTCAAGAAAATACACCCGGATTATCTTCTATCCATTGACCGGACGCACACATCAGTTAAGAGTACACGCCGCCCATCCGGAAGGCTTGGGATGCCCCATACTTGGAGACGAACTCTACGGAAAGAAAGCAGACAGACTATACCTCCATGCCGAATATCTAGAGTTCCGCCATCCTATATACGGAGACATTCTCTGCATACAGAAAGAGGCCGATTTCCATAAAAAAAATATGATTAAGCCATGAACCAAATTCTTTTTGAAATGTATATAGGGGTAATTACTAATTTTCAAAAAGAACCTGACTATGGACATCAAATTCCGCATTACAAAGTATTTAGCCGTATCTGCCTTAGCAATGCTGCTACTGGGAGCCTGCTCAACAAAAACAATATCTACATCAACTATCCTGACGAAGAAAATAACGGAGGCTCATCCGGCTCCGGCAATGATGACAACAACAGTAACCCGGCCAAAGAGAATGCGCTGATTACTTTCAGTGCTTCCGTAGAAGGACGAAACATCACACGAGCCATGTCCCCCATGGGAAAAGGACTTCAAAGCTGGTTGTGTGCCTATACAGCCAACACATCGAACAATATCACAGGCGCTCCCGTTGCTCAAGGCAACTATGTCACCTCCTCCCCCGGTGTACTGACAGGAAATCTAGGATATAAAAATGTATTTGAGCAATGCTATCTATAGCTTTTATGCCGTATCATGCAATTCCACCAGCCCGGCGCCTACTTTCACCAACGGACTATCCGAACCTTTATCCAACGGAGTAGATTATCTTTGGTGGCACGCAGTTCATCAGGACATCGCCAGTTCACAGATAAATATCCCCATAACCTACCAACACGCAGCCACGCAAGTAGTTGTAGCGATCGCCGGAGGAGAAAATATCACTTTAAACAAGATACTTTCCGCTACCATCACCCCACCGAAACCGGGCGCAATCATGGATTTGTCAACAGGTATCATCACTTCGGAAGTCAGCTATGACAAAGCAGCCGATATGGGAATCAACGACTTCACCGTACAATATATCATGTTACCCGTAAAGAGCTCCTCTCCCATGACTTTGACACTGGAGCTGATGGTAAACGGAGAAAGCTTTTCACGTACCTACACCACTCCGCTCACTCCACCCAACAACCTCCTGTCAGCCGGAAATTCATACCTTTTCCGGGCAGTTATCAATGAAAACTCCATCTCATTCGCCAATGTCAGTGTGAAAGAATGGACAGAGGTAGACGAAAGCGGAAACCCGCTATACCCTGTACAAGATTAAAATATCCGAAATAAAATCAAAGCAAACCAGGTTACGCAAGCCACAAACCGGGTTATGCAAACTACAAGTCGGGTTACGCAAGCCACCAACCGGCAATCATGCCACCGTTTGCGTAACCTGACTATTCGTAAATACCTGCTTCTTCAACCTGCGATAAACATAGATAAAGGCCGGCACGAGGAATAAGTCTGCCGCTATCCAAGCCATCGGATCACCGTAACAGACAGCCATAAAACCGAAAGCCGGCACGGCATAAAGACTGACGAGAATACGGGCAATCATCTCCGCCACTCCGGAAAACATAGCAAGATTAGTATATCCTACTCCCTGAATGGTATAACGCAAGATGCACAACAAACCAAGCATCGGGAAGAACATACAGGAGACATGCAGGAACAACTCGGTATCCAACAGTATTTCCGTTTCCGACGGATCTACAAAGATCAATGCAAAATATTTGGCTCCCACCATCAGAAGAACGAATGTAAATGCCGCATAAACGATCATCATCAAAGCACTCGCCTTAATTCCCAACCAGACACGCTCCGGTTTTCCTGCCCCATAATTCTGTCCGGTATAAGTAGCCATAGCAATGCCCAGACTCTCAAGCGTGCAGATAAAGAACATCTTAATACGCATAGCAGCCGTAAAAGCAGCCACACAAGCAGTACCCAATGCATTATTCGCACTCTGAAGCATAATACTGCCGATAGCCGTAATAGAGAACTGTAATCCCATTGGCACACCGATATAAAAGCAACGTCTTAGCCAGCTTCGACTGGAACCGGCGTTCCTTCGGAGTACCTTGCAATATTTCAAACTTCCGGTACATATAAATGTAGCAGAGAACAGCCGACAATCCTTGCGAAAAGACAGTAGCAATGGCAGCTCCCGCCACTCCCCAGCCGAGCACCAAAATACAAAACAAATCAAGAATGATATTCAGAACAGCCGCAAACAGCAGAAACCAAAAAGGCGTCTTACTGTCTCCCAACGCACGGATAATGCTCGAAAGAAGATTATAGAAGAAAGTACACGGCACACCAATAAACGTGACAAGCAGATAAGCATAAGCCCCTTCAAAAATATTCTCCGGCGTACGCATGATCCGAAGAATATCCTCACATAAAATACAGGTGAGAAGAGCAATCACCACAGACATTCCCGCAGCCAGTTTCAGACTGACGGCCACATAACTGCGCATCGTACTATAATCCCTCGCCCCAAACTTCTGCGCAACGGGTATTCCGAAACCTCCGCAACATCCATTGCAGAACCCGAGAATAAGAAACACCACCGATGTGCTGGCTCCAACAGAAGCTAACGCGTTAATTCCCAAAAACTTTCCTACAATTGCAGCATCAACAAGCGAATACGTTTGTTGCAACAGATTGCCGAACAAAAGCGGCAGCGTAAACTTTAAAATCAGAGGTAATGCCGGCCCTGCCGTCATCTCTTTAGAAGTTGCCATACGTCTATGTTCTAAAATTGCGCGCAAAGATACGGAAAATTCAATGAATTAGTTCTTGATTTGCGTTCCTCTTTTAGTTGACATAAATCAAAAAAATCAGTATGAGAGCATGAGTCTCCCGGTCTATCGTTTCACCAACCGTTTAGGGTGAACCATGCCACGAGCATCCCAGGCAGAAGACTTCTGTCAAATCGAAGCCCTCCATCGAATCTTCCGGATATTTGGGAACAACTTCACCATCTTCGAGCACATAAACCAGCAGCCTGTCACCCTGTTCATTCTTCACATACATAGCTGCAATTTTACATTGCGGGCACAATAACTTTTTCATGCCGCAAAGATACAGATTGTTTCCGTCAACCACAAACCCTTCCAACGATGTTTCAGAAGCCCGTTCATGATTTACAGTTTATCTATTCTTCCAGAATCCCGGATAAAACAACAGGAGTACACTAAACAATTCCAGACGTCCCACCAGCATCAGAAAAGAAAGTATCCACTTTGCCAGATCAGGTAAAGAATTCCACGAATATGCAGGCCCGCAAGTTCCCAATCCCGGACCGACATTGCCTATACTGAAATAACCGTACTGACGGACTCGGAAAAGCCAACTCCCAAAAAACAAAAGAGCCGTCCACCCAATCAGGATCAGAACCAGATAAAAAGCAAAGAAAATCAATACGGTAGTTACGATAGAAGAAGACACCGTCTGCTTATTGATACGTACGGGAAGCACGGCATTCGGGTGGAGCAGATGTTTGAACTCATTCCGAATGGCACGTGCCACAATCAGCAACCGCATATTCTTGATACCTCCACTGGTAGAACCCGTACACCCTCCCGAAAGCATCGCAATAAAAAACAACAGTAACCACGTGAAAGGAGGCCACATATTATAATCATCCGTAGCAAAACCGCAGGAAGTATGCACCGTAGACACCTGGAACAATGCTTTCCGGAAAGCCAGTTCCCAGTCATAATGATTTTGAAAGACGAGCGCCAACGTGATAAGAAAAGTCAAGATACCCACTGACGCCAGAAACCAGTGTAACTCTTCATCTTTGAATAAACGACCGACTTTTCCTTTCAAACACATCAGAAACAAAGAGAAGTTGATACTGGAAACAATCATAAAGATAGCCACCACATATTCTATATACGGAGAATTCCAGTAAGATATACTGTTCTGCTTGGTAGAATATCCGCCCGTAGCAGTAGTGGCAAACTACTGGCAAATGGCATCAAACAAGCTCATGCCCCCAAACATCAATAAGACAGTTTCCGAAACTGTCAATACCAGATAAATTGTCCACAACCACTTGGCCATGACATTGATTTTCGGATGGGTACGGTCGTGCGTCACTCCCGTAGATTCAGCAGAGAAGAGTTGCACTCCTCCCGTGGTAAAGATAGGAAGAATGGCAATCGTGAAAAACACAATCCCCAAACCACCGATCCACTGCGTCAGGCTTCGCCAGAAAAAGCATACCGTGGGAAAGGGATTCAATATCATCGAGAATAGTAGCTCCTGTAGTGGTAAACCCGGACATGGTTTCGAAAAAAGGCATTGGTTATCGTATCAATGCTTCCGCTAAAATAAAAAGGAAGCATGCCGAAAAAGGTAAAAACACCCATGAAAGAGTGACCACACAATATCCGTCTCTCCGGCTCATCTTATTCTCCGCTCCCCGTCCGTAGAGCAGTAACAATCCGCCTACCACAGCATTGATGATACAGGTGTAAAGAAAGTATTTATAATCACTTTCCCCGTAACCAGCCGACACTCCGGCACAAAGTAAGAACATCCCCAATTCGATGAATAGCAACATACCCAACACGCGCCCTATCATCTTCCGGTTAATCATGCTATTATTCTTACTCCGAATATACAGACTGTTATCTGAAATGTACTCTTCCATAACTCATGAATCATTTTGTATGTTCCCCTCATAGCCAAGAGTATGCCAAAATGAAAAGGATTCTGATAATTAGCTTGTAATCAATGCAATATTTTTTTCATTTTGAAAAAGTAATCTCTAAATACCCTACCAAAATGAAAGGGTGCTTTTCAAAATAGAAAAAAGAAGAAGGTGTATTTTAACAGAATACGCCTGCATTTCTGCATAATCTTCGCTATCTTTGTCATTCCAAAGTGTAAAAAAGAAAGAGATGAAAGCATCACGCATTGCGCACGAAAAGAAAACGGTAGAGTTGATGATCCGCCTCTATTGCCGGAAAAAAGAAAAAATACAATTCTTTGTGCCGACTGTGAAGAGTTGCTCCGCTATGCCCACGCACGTCTCGACCATTGTCCGTTTGGAGAGAAGAAGAGTGCATGCAAGGAATGCACCGTACATTGTTACAAACCCGTCATGCGCGAACGAATGCGACAGGTGATGCGTTTCTCCGGACCGAGGATGTTGCTTTATGCACCCTGGCAGGCCATACGACATTTATTGAACCTATAACTTACTAAAAAAATCAGTAATGAAAAAAGCCATTATCATTGGCGCTACCTCCGGCATCGGACAAGAAGTTGCAAAATGTCTGTTACTGGATGGATGGCAAATCGGAGTAGCCGGCAGACGGCAATCCGCTCTCGAAAACCTGCAACGGGCAGCACCGGATCAGATTCAAATTCAAGCGTTGGACGTAACCCAGGAAGATGCAGGCGAGAAATTGAATATGCTCATCGACAAGGTGGGCGGCATGGATTTGTTTCTTCTTAGCTCGGGCATCGGTTTCCAGAATACGAATCTGAACATGGAGGTGGAGCTGAACACAGCATACACGAATGTAGAGGGATTTATCCGCATGGTGGATACCGCTTTCATCTATTTCAGGAAAAGCGGAGGCGGCCACCTGGCAGTCATCAGTTCCATCGCGGGAACGAAAGGACTTGGAGTGGCTCCTGCCTACTCTGCCACCAAACGCTTCCAGAACACTTACATAGATGCTCTCGAACAACTTTCATATTTACAAAAACTGAATATCCGTTTTACTGATATCCGTCCCGGATTTGTTGCCACCGACTTGCTCAACGACGGGAAACATTATCCGCTATTGATGGATGCAGCGAAAGTGGGACGTCACATCGCCTGGTCACTGGAGCGGAAACAACGGATAGTAGTGATCGACTGGCGCTACCGGATACTGGTCTTTTTCTGGAAAATGATTCCCCGTTGGATGTGGAAACGGCTGCCCGTGAAAACCAATTAACACCAAAAGCAAACCAGGAAAGAAATAAATGAATAAATAGCAAGACCGGATTACTTCTTTTCCAATATTTCTACTTACATTTGTCTTGTAACATAAACTTATAATCTAACAAAAAAAGATGGAACAAAAAATTTTGTCAAAGTTGCGGTATGCCGATAGACGACTCAACTTTTGGAAAAGAAGCGGACGGTAGCAAGAACGAAGAGTATTGCCACTATTGCTATGCGGACGGACATTTCACGAAAGAGTGTACCATGGACGAGATGATCGAGCTTAATCTGAATTATCTGGATGAGTTCAATAAAGACTCGGAAGTGAAATACACAGTGGAGGAAGCACGGAAAACGATGAAGGAGTACTTTCCACAGTTGAAGAGGTGGAAACAGTAATTGAGAAATAAAAGGAGCTTTCAGGCATGAATACATATTCAGACCTGAAAGCTTATCTACTTATTTTCTTTTTATAAAATCCGTAAAGTTCGACCAGTCTTCTACACGAAACGCACGAAGATCACGAACTGACGCCTGAAACCAAGGAATACGTTTCAATGCGTCAATTGCACGAAAAAAGATTTGCCATATCAGTTTTCTCTGTTAGATATACACTACCCTGCGTATTATAAAACTCATACTGACGCAACACTTTATTTATTTCAAAATAGGCATTGTTATAAGGCTCTCCATAATTGGCACGTAGGTCTGTAATGACCATATCAAAGGCTATTGCATACATACATTATCCTCATTTACAGGAATAAAATATTTCTGCTCACCAAAGAAAATACGGTTAAATTTATCACGAATCGCTATAACTAAGCCTTTGAACGGATTATGTTCAATATCAATTACTGTACCCTCTATCCATTCATCGAGTCCCGTTAATCTAGGATCCACTTTTACCTTTTCACCTTCTTTTATCATAACACTATTTTTCTTCATTGATTTCCAATTACAAAGATAATATTATTTCCTTTTCCGACGAATCAAAAGCGAGTATTTAACCATTTATTTCCGGGTGTCTTTCCAACCACTTCACTGCATAAGAGCACGTTGCTTTCGGCTTCATCCCGTTAGCTAATGCATAGGCGTAAGCAGCTTTTTACCAAAGCAGCGGCAATCCCCCGCCCTTCAATGGGTTGTGGCACAATTGTGTGGATAATATCAAGAGAATCACCTATCAGGCGATATTGTACAAAGGCGGTGCGACCGTCTACTTCTGTCTTGAACAATTTTTGTTCGGGCTGATGAATAATTTCGTAATTCATAATTGCTGTTGTTTTAAAGTTGGTTTATCGTCCGTTAAATACTTTCGCTAAACAATCTTATATTATTTATTAGGTGCGGATTGCATAAACTGATATATGTATATGCCTGCGATCAGAGTTGCTCAATCCACTTCAACTGGCTCGTATCGTATCCACGACGTTCGGCAGCGGTGACGAGTTTCTTCTTGATTTCTTCCGGCAGTTGGGGTGTACGGCTTAGTATCCAGAGATATTTATCAGTACTGCTACCTACCAGGGCATAATTGTAATTCTCTTCATCCAGTTCCAAGACATAATAATCAGAATAGAAACTAAGGAAGAAAGACACTTTCAGTTTGCCCGGCTGTGTGGGATCGGGTATTTTGGCGTGTCCGTTGGCAGTCTTGCAGATGTCGTAAGGAGAATTACGTTTGCATCCCCGGTTCTCCACACGAATCATGCCGTCGGGACGGAGCGTGTAAGTAGCCGTGACGTCTACAAGTCCGTATTCAAAAGCGATTCTCGTAGCGGGCTATTTCATACCAAAGTCCCATATACCGGTGCAAATCGAGAGAGGTAACCGTACTATGGTCCGTACCTCTGAAAAGACGTCCGACATTGGGAATGGAGAAATGAAATCCTGCTTCCGTCAGACGCGTTGGGCGGACTCTCTGGCCCGCAGTCAGGAAGGATGCCGCTTCACCATATAAGATACGGAAAATTCGTTGCGGAGCTACCATCGTTGTCCATGCCCGATAAGCCTTTTCCCATCGCACGGCTGAAAGCATATTGCGAGATCTGCTGCGGAGCAACCAGGTTATATACTCCACGTGTCTCTTCGTGAGTGATAAAGAACTCCATTGCACGGCAAAGATCCCGTATCGATATCCACGGAAAAGCCTGCGTACCGGGACCGATGGCGGTAGCTATCTTGGTAGCTTGCAAAGGGCGAAGCATCTGCTGCATCGCTCCCCGTCGGGAGAGAGCACGACACCAAAGCGGGTAATGACGAGCCGTGTAGGTTCGGGACAGCGTTTCGCCTCTTTCTCCCACGCATAGCAAAGATCGGACAGAAAACCTTCTCCACGGGTACGGGTATATTCGTCCACCTCCGCTTCCGAAGGATAATAACCTACGGCAGAAGCCGAAATCATCAGCTTCGGTTTCGTCTTGACGGCATTCAAAGCACGGATAATACGATTGGTTACGACAATACGACTGTTGAAAAGCTCCTGTTTATATTCCGGTGTCCAACGCTTGTTGATAGGTGCACCTGCCAGATTGATGACAACATCACAATGGGTCAGTGTCTGAATCAAATAACCGGACATACCTTCCCGAAACATCGCTCTTCCCAAAGGAATGATCCGATGTCCGCCCTTTTCTGTCAGATAGTTAGAAAGATGTTTGCCTATATATCCGGTGGCTCCGGTCATTGCTATATTCATCTTGATTCGTTGTTTATTTTAACTCTATTAGAAAAACGTATAAAATGCAAGAAAAGTTCTTTGAAAAAAGCAAAATGAGGTTATCTTTGCAAGATAGACGTAAACATTGAAGCATCCAAAAAGGTTATAAAATGAAAAGACAAATGAAAATCAACTATATTCTTACACTTATATTAGTATTTTGCATCGGTGCTTCCATCCCAATATTGACAGGCAGCAGCCAAGTGAACGAACAACATTCCGCCAAATCGGAAGTGCCTTATTGTGTCACTCCGCCTACCGTTCCCGCACAGGTCACCTTCGACGGGGAAACGATCGATCTCCGGCGCTATGACCGCCGCGAACGGATGGACCGCGAGATGATGGCCTTCACCTATATGCACTCCACCACCATGCTACTAATCAAGCGTGCCAACCGTTACTTCCCGATTATAGAACCGATACTGAAAGCAAACGGTATCCCCGACGATTTCAAATATCTGATGGTCATCGAAAGTAATCTGAACAACATCGCACGCTCTCCGGCAGGAGCAGCAGGTCTGTGGCAATTTATGCCTGCCACCGGACGGGAATTCGGGCTGGAAGTGAACGATAACGTAGACGAACGCTATCATATTGAAAAAGCAACCGTTGCCGCCTGCAAATACTTCAAACAGGCGTATGCCAAATATGGCGACTGGATGGCTGTCTCCGCCGCCTATAACGCCGGACAGGGACGCATCTCCTCCCAACTTGAAAAACAGTTGGCAAGTCATGCCATGGACTTATGGCTGGTAGAGGAAACTTCCCGCTACATGTTCCGCCTGCTGGCAGCCAAAGAGATATTCAATAACCCGCAACGTTACGGATTCCTCTTGAAACGGGAACATCTGTATCCGCCTATTCCTTATAAAGAGGTAACCGTCAACACTTCTATCGACGATCTGAACGACTACGCAAAATCACAGGGAATCACCTATGCCCAACTTCGTGATGCCAACCCCTGGCTGCGCGACACTTCATTGAAAAACAAGACCGGAAAGACATACATTCTCTATATTCCCACACAAGAGGGAATGTATTACAACCCGCAAAAGACCGTTGCCTACAATAAACAGTGGGTTATCGACTAAAAAGGCTTTTTCTTTAATTCCGGCCAAGCACTATTGATATGAAACTGAAAGAAAGAATCCTCGTTTTTTGCATGACGAGAAACTGAAACGAAAGTTATACGTCATCATCTTCGAATCGGACACCCCTGCCGGGAAATTGTTCGACGTGATTCTTATCGCCTGTATTCTGGTCAGCGTATTGCTCGTCATCATCGAAAGCCTGAAAGGACTTCCCACCTATCTGACGACTCCGTTCGTCATTATGGAATTCCTTTTCACCGGCTTCTTTACTTTCGAATACCTGACGAGGATCTACTGTTCACCCCGTCCCCGGAAATACATATTCAGCTTTTTCGGTATCGTAGACTTACTGGCCACGTTGCCTCTTTACATCGGCCTGCTCTTCCGGGCGCCCGTTATCTACTCATCATCCGTGCCTTCCGCCTGATACGTGTGTTCCGCGTCTTCAAGCTTTTCAACTTTCTGAATGAGGGGAACGGCTGCTCACTGCCTTGCGTGAAAGTAGTAAGAAGATTGCAGTGTTCTTCTTGTTTGTCGTCATTCTGGTGACTTCGATCGGAACGTTGATGTACATGATAGAGGGCACGCAGCCCGATTCCCAGTTCAACAACATCCCGAACAGCATCTATTGGGCTATCGTCACCATGACTACCGTAGGTTATGGAGATATTACTCCCGCCACCGGCCTCGGAAAGTTCCTTTCCGCCTGCGTGATGCTTATCGGCTATACGATTATTGCCGTACCCACAGGTATCGTATCTGCCTCCATGATGAAAGAGTATAAACGCAGGAGAGACAAAGAATGTCCCAACTGCCATCGCTCCGGACACGAAGATAATGCAGAGTTTTGCAAATATTGCGGCCACAGCCTGGCCCCATCCGAAACCAAAGCGGAAGAGAAATAAATCCTCTACGATCTACGCCGGACGAAATACTCGAATAAGACAATGAAAACGCATCCCACAGCATAGCAGGCAATATCTCCCCAATCGAACGTAGAACCCAGCACAATTCGGGCTACGCGGTTCGTAATACCCAATGTTTCCACCAGCTGGAAGTATTGCAACACTTCTACGAAACAGGCAAAAGAAAGACATAAAACGGCATCCGCGGAATCCCCGTCGGTAGAAAGATACGTACAAAGCTATATACCAGCACTACAACCAGCATATCTCCGACATAGGGACGTATGAAACGGTCGCGTACATACAAAGCTATCAACACCTCAATACAGAAGATCACCAGAAAGCTGATTATATAAAAAATTCTTTTCTTCATTATTTGCTCGGTCGCTGGATTAAACATTTATTTGAATCTGCGAATATACGATAAAATGAATTGGATACGTTCAAATATTACTAAATGATTGATACAAAAAGGGGAAATAATTGTATATTTATAGTCCTAAGCATTTTTCCACAAACAATAAAAAACAGAAAGGAGATTGAATACATGATGTTGAATATGGATTTTATAATCCGTTTATTGGTCGCCGGAATACTGGGAACCATCATCGGACTGGATCGTGAATACCGTGCCAAAGAAGCCGGATACCGCACTCATTTTCTCGTGTCGCTCGGTAGTGCTTTGATTATGATTGTTTCCCAATACGGGTTTCAGGAAATTATAAAAGAAAGTAGTGTCACACTCGATCCCAGTCGGGTGGCGGCACAGGTTGTCAGCGGTATCGGATTTATCGGTGCAGGAACCATCATCTTTCAAAAACAGATTGTACGCGGACTGACTACCGCCGCAGGAATCTGGGCAACAGCAGGTATCGGCTTGGCGGTAGGTGCAGGAATGTACACCATCGGTATTGCCGCCACGGTGTTGACCCTCGTCGGACTGGAACTACTTAGCTATCTATTTAAAAGCATCGGAATGAAAAGCTCGATGGTTTCTTTCTCAACTCCCAACAAAGACATACTGAAACAGATAGCGGACAGATTTAATTCAAAAGATTATATGATTGTCTCTTACGAAATGGAAACGCAACACACCGGTGAAACAGAATATTATCAGGTTACGATGGTTATCAAGTCGAAGCGAAATAATGATGAAGGGCATCTGCTTTCGCTGATACAGGAATTTCCGGATGTAACGGTGCAGCGAATTGAATAGTCAGACTTTCGCTCCTCTCCCAAAATGGAAATCTACTTTTGCTTTTCCGTCAGATACTTCCAATAACGTACAGGCATATCCTGCCTGTGCTTCCTCGGATTCATGCGTTCTTTGATACAAATGGCCTTGAAATATGTCTTCCAAAGTTGTTGGAAAAGCTTCTCATCCTTGTCCATCAGACTTTCGTCCAGCATCCCCGTAATCAAATGGGATTCACGGCTGTCATCATCAAACGAGATAGTCGTCACCTCCTGCAAGTCATAATAAAATCCGTAACGGCGTTTCATGTCGTAAATAATCCACTTCTGATCGGCAAAACGGTCTTTGAAATGTTGGACAGTAAGCGGCAAAGCATTATACTGCGGTTCGAAGGCAGCAAAGAAAGTACCGTCCGCCGCTTTCTGAAAACGCACGAACTGCATCAGGTGTACACGTTCGCCATCCACCTTCTTCCATATTTGCGCCAATTGCAAAACGTCCGGATCACCAAAATTGGTTTCAATGGACCGGGGCGCGTCGATCGCTTTACGGATATAACGAAAAATAAGCATCCCTACTTCCGGAAGTTCCGACAGCCAACTTTGCGTGAGACAGCCAAGCGCGGAAGACGAAACCTTCTTCTGCAATCCCCGCCACACACGCCCGGCCTTTTCTTCATCGGTCACTACCGTATGCAGCTCATCACAAAATAAAGGCAAAGCATCTCCTTCCGACAGCAAAGCATCGGGGAAAGTCTTGCGGAAATAGGCGTCGAACACAGCCGTCAGCAGACCATCAAAGGTTTTATCGTAAATATAAACACTAAACATATTTACTATTAGACAATTTACGATTTACTATTTAAGTTACTATTAGACAATTTACAATTGAATTTACTATTAGACGATTTACGCTTGGTATCACTTTTGAATAGTAAATTGTCTAATCGTAAATTATTCTTATTCGCCAAAATCAAGCAACAGCTGACGTTCATCCACTTTCTTTTTTGGTTTCGGCAACAATAAGCTGCGCACTCGTTGCGGAGAAAGTTCGTTCACTGTCTGCATCTGGAGAGGCAGTTCTTTGCAAGTGATGAAATATTGCGCTTTCTTCATCACCACTCCTATCTTCTTCAGTTCATAAAATCCCAGCCGCGAAAAACGACGGGAAGCAACAATCAGTTTCGCCGACTTCACCCCTACTCCCGGCACACGGAGCAACATTTCGTAGTCTGCCTTATTGATGTCGACAGGAAACTGTTCGGGATGGCGCAAAGCCCACGAAAGTTTCGGGTCTATTTCGAGATCGAGATCCGGATAGGAATCATCCACAATTTCATCTACCTTGAATTGATAAAAACGCAATAACCAGTCAGCCTGATACAGCCGGTTTTCACGTACCAGAGGCGGCTGTTTCAATGCCGGAAGGCGCTTATCATACGTATTCACGGAAACGTAGCCCGAGTAATAGACACGTTTCATGGTGGGGCGCCCATAAAGTGCCGACGAAAGAAAAAGAATATCTTTATCCGATTCGGAGGTAGCTCCCACAATCACCTGGGTACTTTGTCCCGCAGGTGCGAAACGCGGTGCGTGGCGAAACTTCTGCCGTTCTTCTTTACTCTCCAACACGCCTTGTTGAATGTATTTCATCGGAGCAAATACGCTTTCATGGTCTTTTTCCGGTGCAAGCAGTTTCAAATTTTCTTCTTTGGGAATTTCCACGTTGACGCTAAGACGATCGGCATACAATCCGGCTTCATTCACTAATTCGCGACTGGCTCCGGGAATACTCTTCAAATGGATATAACCGTTGAAACGGTACACTTGCCGCAAATCTTTGGCTACACGCACAAGTCTCTCCATTGTATAGTCCGGATTACGGACCACTCCGGAGCTAAGAAACAGCCCTTCGATATAGTTACGACGGTAGAATTCCATCGTCAGCTCCACCAATTCCGAAACGGAAAAAGGTAGCGCGGGGAAGATCGTTGCTACGACGGTTGACGCAATAGGCACAATCGTAAATGCAATAATTGGTAAGCATGATTTTCAATAGCGAGATACATCGACCGTCCTCGGCAAAACTGTGGCATATCCCCCATCCTCCCACAGTGTTTCCCAACGTTCCCGGCTTATTGGAACGCACCGTACCACTGGAAGAACAGGAAACATCGTACTTGGCAGATTCTGCAAGTATCTTCAGTTTAGCTAAGACGTTTTCGTTCATCATTCCCGATCTTGATTCTTTTCGCAAATATACGATTTAATTTGAGATGCGTATAGAAGAAAAAAGTTTGCCCCTACAAATTTCAAATAAATCATTTAAAAGAACCACAAAAAATATAAAAGCCCGGACTTACATCTTGGGAGACATCTCTTTTCTAAAAAAGCGATTCACCCAAACGAACCGCTTTTTATGCTATAAATAATTGCCACTATCCGTACTAAAACAATAAAAAGTCATTCCGCATTAAAACAAAAAGAGGCATATCGTCAAGCGATATGCCCTCTTTTTCAATATTCTAGTAGTCTTCTAAATTATTTTTTAGAAGCTTCCAAAGATGCTTTACGGAATTCTTTTTCATTGCTTTTTCGATTTCCAAAGAAGCTTTACGAGCGCGAGTTCCTGCTGCTTTGTTACCGTTTTCGATCTGTGCGTTAGCATCTTTTGAGAAGTCAGCATAAAGAGCTGCTACCTTTTCTACCAATTCTTTCATAATCCTTTTATTTTTTTCGTTAATAATGTGCCGCAAAAATACACTGTTTCCCGAAATAAAAGCATAAAATCAATATTTTTTTGAAATAATCTTCGAAAAATATCTAAAAAGGGGCTTTTACCTTTTTTACCTACCTTTGTAGCCATGAAAACGCTTACAGATACCGATTATATACATGCTTTGATTGCTGAAGGAGAGCACCAGCAACAGGACTTTAAATTCGAAATTTCCGACGCACGCAAAATAGCCAAAACACTTTCGGCTTTTGCCAACACGAACGGAGGACGATTACTTATTGGCGTTAAAGACAATGGTAAAATCGCAGGAGTACGCTCGAAGAAGAAAAATATATGATTGAAGCCGCCGCACAACTTTATTGCGTGCCGGAAGTGGAATATTCTCTGCAAACATACATAGTGGAAGGACGACAAGTGTTAGTGGCAACCATCGAAGAAACTCCACATAAACCGGTTTACGCCAAGGACGAAACCGGAAAGCCCCTAGCCTATCTCCGCATCAAGGACGAAAAATATTCTGGCAACTCCCATACATCTCCGTGTATGGCAACAGAGCGATAGCCCCGTGGAGAACTCATCCGCTACACCGAACGTGAACAGCTCCTGCTCGATCAACTGGAGCACGGAACTTTACTCTCACTCAACCGTTACTGTCGACAAACCGGACTTTCACGACGTGCCGCTGAACATCTGCTCGCCAAATTTGTTCGTTATGATATTGTGGAACCCGTATTCGAAAATCATAAATTTTACTTCCGAATAAAAGACGAATAACCACAAACAATGCTTTATACTTAATACTTAACTATGACCTTTATCAACGAGATTAACGACACTCTGGACCTATATCCTATTATCATGTTATTGGGATGTGCTGTCTGGTTCAGCATACGGACACGCTTTTGTACAATTTCGCATGATCCGGGAAATGATCGTGCTGTTAAGCGAATCCGCCGGCAAAGGAAAACAGGGAGAGAAACATGTATCTTCTTTTCAGGCATTCGCTATTTCTATCGCCAGCCGTGTGGGTACGGGGAATCTTGCGGGAGTGGCTACTGCCATTGCCATCGGAGGTCCCGGGGGCTATTTTCTGGATGTGGGTCATCGCACTGTTAGGGGGCTTCGAGTGCTTTCATAGAGTCTACTTTGGGACAATTATACAAAATACGCGGAAAGGATTCGTTCATCGGAGGACCTGCTTATTATATGAAGAAAGGGTTGAAACAACCGTGGATGGGAATGCTTTTTGCCGTATTAATAAGCATTACTTTCGGGTTTGCTTTCAATTCAGTACAAAGCAATACGATTTGTGCTGCGGCAGAGCATGCTTTTGGGTTCAATCATATTATATTGGGAGGTGTGCTGACTTTGCTGACATTGCTTATCATCTTTGGAGGTATTCAACGCATTGCCCGCGTCAGCAGTATTATCGTGCCTGTTATGGCTTTGGGATATGTAGGGCTGGCACTGGTTATTGTTGCACTCAATATCACTCATTTACCGGGTGTTATCGCACTGATTGTCAGCCATGCTTTCGGTTGGGAGCAGGCATTGGCAGGAGGAGTTGGTATGGCATTAATGCAGGGCATCAAGAGAGGACTTTTCAGCAATGAGGCCGGTATGGGTTCGGCCCCGAATGCGGCTGCCACGGCTCATGTCAGCCATCCCGTAAAACAAGGGTTGATACAGACTTTGGCGGTATTTACAGATACATTATTGATATGTACCTGTACGGCTTTTATCATCCTCTTTAGTGGGGCTCCTCTGGATGGTTCGGCTAATGGAGTGCAGCTGACTCAACAGGCGTTGACAAACGAAATAGGTTCTTCGGGCAGTATCTTCGTTGCCGTAGCTCTTTTCTTTTTTTGCTTTCAGCAGTATTCTGGGGAATTATTATTATGGTGAGGCTAATATCCGTTTTATCACTCACCGGAAATGGGTACTTCATGGTTACAGGATATTGGTGGGTGGTATGGTACTCTTCGGTTCTGGACTTGCCACATTGGATATGGTATGGAGCCTGGCAGATGTCACGATGGCGTTAATGGCTATCTGTAATCTGATCGCTATCCTTTTCCTCGGAAAATATGCTATCCGTCTGCTAAATGATTACGCGCGCGCAAAAGAAAGCTGGCATCCAAAGTCCTGTTTTCAGGAAAGAGACCATGCCGGATATCGAAAAGGACTTGGAATGTTGGTGAAAACCAACACTTTTTCGTACCTTTGCACGCAAATTGACAGATGGTAGTTATGTTATATACCTTCCACACGCTCAAATAGTAAATTGTAAATAATAAAATTGTAGAGATAACAATGGGCTTATTTGGTTTATTCAAGAAAAAATCCGATGAAACGAAAGTCGGCAATGTAGAAGATTTCATATCACTGACCCGGGTTTATTTCCAGTCAGTCATCGCTACTAACTTAGGTATTACCAACATCCGCTTTTTACCGGATGTAGCTAACTTCAAACGTTTGTTTAAAGTTCCTACTCAAAACGGTAAACTGGGATTGGCCGAAAAATCTGCTGCGCGCAAAATGCTGATGCAGGATTATGGGTTGAACGAGAACTTCTTTAAGGAAATCGACAGCTCCGTGAAACGTAACTGCCGCACTCAAAATGATATTCAATCTTATTTGTTCATGTATCAGGGATTTTCCAATGATCTGATGATGTTGATGGGAAATCTGATGCAGTGGAAGTTTCGTATGCCGTCGATCTTTAAGAAGGCTTTGTATGGTATGACACAGAAAACGGTACACGATGTTTGTACGAAGACAGTGTGGAAGGCTGATGATGTGCACAAGACTGCGGCGACTGTCCGCCAGTACAAGGAACGCCTGGGGTATTCGGAACAGTGGATGACGGATTATGTGTATAATATTGTTCTTCTTGCCAAGAAGGAGCCGAAACGGAAGAATGACGACACGGAAACGAAAAAATAAGTCGCTTTAAATGTTAGAAAATCGTAAAGATTAATAGGATAGAAAAAGCGGGGGTTTTGTACCTCCGCTTTTTTTGTTATCTTTATGTACTTTTTTCTTTTGTCTTGATGCAAAAGAAAAAGTACCCAAAAGAAAAATCAAGGCTGCGCCTGCCCGGCTACTCCGGTTTCATTCCCGTCTAAAGGGTAGAAACTCGCTTCGCTCAAACAGTCTGCCCTTCTTAACGCCGGTAATAAAACCTGCGCTTGACGCCGGGCAGTCGAGGCCGGAGGAGGACCATGCGGTATGGTAGTATATTATAATAATTAAAAATAGAGAGATTGCTTATGAAACAAAAAGAAAATGCTTGCGCTTACTTTTTTCACAGTTGAAACAAATCTATAATCAAGAAATTCCGGAAGTGGTGGAGATAGCTGATAAGAGCTCTTCTGTGGAAGAGTTCAAGGCTGGGATGCTGCGTTTTTTGGAAATTTGCAGGATAGAAAATGAGGCTGCGGAGGAGGCGAGGGAGCAAATTCGACTCTTACTCCAGTATGATGGACAGAATGTCCATGAACTGTCTACTGGACAGGATATGTCAGTACAGACGATTCGGTTGCTTTATGAGTTTCTGACGGGAACGTTGGAAAATATGGAGATACCGACGGATTTGTTTATTGAAATTTTCCAGATGTTTAAACGGTTGAAGGGAGAGGTTGTGCCTTTACCATCGCCACAGCGTATCAAAAGTAGGAATGACCGGTGGGAAACGGGATTGGATGAAGAGGTACGTGAAGTGCGGGATGAGAATAAGGAGCGGATGCTGCATTTGTTGATTCAGAAGATTGAGAACCGGAAGTCGAAGCCTTCGGTGCGGTTCCATTTTGAGGAAGGGATGAGTTATGAGGAAAAATACAGGTTGGTCAATGAGTGGTGGAACGATTTCCGCTTTCATTTGGCAATGGCTGTGAAAAGTCCGGGCGAGTTGAATCGATTCCTGGGAAATTCACTTTCGTCAGAGACTATGTATTTGCTTTATCGTGCCCGGAAGAAGGGTATGCCGTTCTTTGCTACGCCTTATTATTTATCGTTGCTTAATGTAACGGGATATGGGTATAATGACGAGGCTATTCGGAGTTATATTCTGTATTCTCCACGTTTGGTGGAGACGTATGGAAATATTCGCGCGTGGGAGAAAGAGGATATTGTAGAAGCCGGGAAGCCTAATGCTGCGGGATGGCTTTTGCCGGACGGGCATAACATTCATCGGCGGTATCCGGAGGTGGCTATTCTCATTCCTGACACGATGGGACGGGCTTGCGGAGGGCTTTGTGCATCTTGCCAGCGTATGTATGACTTTCAGAGTGAACGGCTGAATTTTGAATTTGAGACGTTACGACCGAAGGAATCATGGGATCGTAAGTTGCGTCGGTTGATGACCTATTTTGAACAGGATACGCAGTTACGCGATATTCTGATTACGGGAGGCGATGCACTGATGAGTCAGAATAAAACGCTTCAGAATATTCTGGATGCGGTGTATCGGATGGCGGCACGCAAACAAAGGGCGAATCTTGAACGCAAGGATGGAGAGAAATATGCGGAATTGCAACGGGTGAGACTGGGTTCTCGTTTATTGGCTTATTTGCCGATGCGTATCAATGACGGACTGGTTGATATTCTGCGGGAATTCAAGGAAAGGCATCGGCTATCGGTGTGAAACAGTTTATCATTCAGACCCATTTTCAGACACCACTGGAGGTTACTCCTGAAGCTAAAGAGGCGATTCGGAAAATTCTTTCTGCCGGATGGATTATTACGAATCAGTTGGTATATACGGTGGCTGCTTCACGTAGAGGGCATACGACCCGGCTTCGTCAGGTGCTCAATTCGTTGGGGGTGGTATGTTATTACACTTTCTCGGTAAAGGGATTCAATGAGAATTATGCAGTATTTGCACCCAACAGTCGTTCAATGCAGGAGCAACAGGAGGAAAAGATTTATGGCCGTATGACACCGGAACAGGCGGAGGAGTTATATAAGATATTAGAGACGAAAGTAGGAACAGAAGAGGAGCCTAAAGAGGATGTTGCCAAGCAATTAAGACGCTTCATGAGAAAGCATCATTTGCCTTTCCTTGCCACTGATCGCAGCGTATTGAATTTACCGGCTATCGGTAAAAGCATGACTTTCCAGTTGGTGGGACTAACTGAAGAAGGAAAACGAATTCTACGCTTCGAACATGACGGTACTCGTCATCATAGCCCGATTATCGATCAGATGGGGCAGATTTATATTGTAGAGAATAAATCGCTAGCTGCTTACCTGCGCCAGTTAGCCAAGATGGGAGAAGATCCGGAAGACTATGCTTCTATATGGAATTATACGAAAGGAGAAACCGAACCTCGTTTCAGCCTCTACGAGTATCCAGATTTCCCCTTTCGGATTACAGATAAAATGAGTAATTTAAGTATTAAGGATTAGGTATTAAGTATTAATCGACAAGCATCAACTAACAAGTATTAATCAACGCCTATCAAGTATAAACCAGCGGCTTCGGTAATACTTATTACTTAATACTTGTTTCTACTACTTGTTTCCTACTCTTTTTACCCGTATTACTATATTTGCAATAATTGCAGTTAGGCCTCCGGTGGTAATCCCTGAAGAGAAGATACTTCGAATTGCTTCCGGGGCTTGTTGTAATACGTCCGGCATTAGTTCTACCCCTAAGCCTAAGGAGAGGCTGACTGCTAATACCAAAGTTTCTTTACGGCCTATTTCTTGTGAGGAGACAATACGGATTCCCGCCGCTGCTACTGTGCCGAACATTAGTAGGTTGCACCGCCCAGTACAGGATCGGGCATTAAGGAAAATACGGCACCTACGATGGGAAATAAACCCAAAAGGACGAGCATTGCTGCGATATAATAACCAACATAACGGCTGGCTACTCCGGTCAGTTGGATAATACCGTTGTTTTGTGCAAAGATGGAGTTTGGAAAAGAGTTGAATACACCGGCGAGAAAGGAGTTGAATCCATCTGCCATTACTCCACCGGAAACCCGTTTCAAATAGGAATCTCCTTCAATGGGAAGTCCGGAAATCATAGAGTTGGCAGTTACATCACCTGTTGCTTCAATGGCAGTTATCAAGTAAACCAGACCAATGGCTATAAAAGAAGACACATTGAAATCAACACCATATTTAAAAAGGCTGGGGAATATTAAAACTCATCAGCATTTCCACATTCAACGCACTCATATCCACTTTTCCCAGAGCAAATGCCAAACCATAGCCAAAGGCAAAGTCCGAGTACAATGGAACTCATACGCAGGTATTTGTTCCCGCAACGGTTGAAAAACAAGACGCTAAGAAGTACCAGTGCTGCAATAGACAGGTTTTCCCACGTAGCAAACGTACCATTATCCATAGCTGCATATCCGCCTCCGCAAGATACGATACCTACCTTTATCAGACTCAATCCGATAAGCAGCACGACAATACCGGAAACTAGCGGAGTGATGATATTACGCAGATATTTGAATGTGCGGCTGACAATCATTTCGATAGGCGCAGCAGCCATACAGGAACCGAAAATTAACGGTAATCCGCCTACCATCCCTGTGGCAATGATAGGGCCGATAAAAGAAAAACTGGTTCCCCTGGATGCAGAGCAGTCTTGCTCCTATCACACCAAAGCGGCGGCATTGTATAAAGGTAGATACTCCCGAAGCAAAAAGAGACATGGAAACCAGAAAGCTTGTCTTTTCTACATCAAGTTTCAAGGCACTTGCGATGATAAGCGGAGGTGTAATGATCGCTACGAAAATAGCCAAAAGATGTTGTAAAGCCGCAAACAAGGCGTCTTTAAAAAGGGGGACGGTCTTCTACGCCGTAGATTAAATCAGTTTTCATTTAACAGGGTTTCTATATATTTTTTAAGTTCCGCAGAGGGATAAACAGAGATTATTCTGAAGTCCGGCTTCTTTTAGTCCGACTTTTTTTAATTCTATTTCTTATAATCCGTTTTTAGTTCAGCGTCCATTTCAGAGCGAGTGTCGGGATAACATAAAAGCCATCACGACCGCCGAAGTTATTACTCAATTCAACTTCGGAGCCAACACTAAGATTGAAATTTTTATTTACGCCTTTGATTTTGTTCAGGTTCACCCAGAATTGTGGTTCGGAGAGGAAGATAGTCTTTCCGTAGTTGGTTTTTCACGCCACCAATCGGCAAAGCCGGAGAAAGTGAGCAGATTGCGGCAGACATTTACGTACCACGTACCTGTCAGCTGGAAGTTGTTGGGCGATTGGTGTTTCTGAATATACTTATACATAGCAGTCAGCGTAAAGCCTTTGGAAAAGGAAGCATTATTAAAAGTGTAGGTAGCTCCTGCCAGATAAGCATTTTTATAAGACATGCCTTTCGATAATCCACCGTTATATTCAAGATGTGCAGAGAAAGGACCTTTCCAGAATTTTTATCTCACGTGCTATTTCCCAATAAGCGGAAGCGACACCCTCGGAGGTGTAATCCATATCAACAAAAGAAATAAGTGCTTCCCCAAGTATCAGGATGAAACTTCTCCACAGTGGAGGTGAACAGCGGGCGACCTTGCAAATCTTTATCATACAAAGAACGTCCGAAATCATAATGTAGC
>VOFC01007244.1_pt1 | contig 38920 bp, 60 predicted proteins | sample 5384161 | NCBI WGS metagenome assembly VOFC01 (sample SAMN12384722, study PRJNA508395) | human gut metagenome | isolation source: healthy gut B | host: Homo sapiens
CTCATCTTATATCAGCAGCCAACCTCTCTCCGATCGTTTTTATGATGACGGTCTGGTTAGGTATCGATTTTACAGATTCTTATCGGGCTGCAGGAGAAAACAAGCTTATCTGGAGAAACTAAACTAATGGAAGTTTATCCTTAGTGGTAAAAATGCGTACTCGGCGGAGGTCTACTGGTGCGAACAAAGAAGGAATCTAAAATACTTGTTTAATGCCGGGAGCCGTATTCGCTCTCAAATATTTCAAGCTACTCAAGATGATGCCTATTTAAAAGGGAAGAGGGTTATGCGAATGGACTAAAAAGAATCTGGAAGGCTCAAGATTATCTATACTTTGACAACATCTCACTCAACAAGAAAATCGGTCTGTGCCAAATTTGCCTATAACAGTGGACAAATGATGCAGGCAGCTGCCTATATCAAATTGCAAAAACAGAAAAATTTATCTGGAAGATGCACAAAATATAGCAGAAGCGTGTCACAAGCACTTCTTCACTCAGTTCACCTCTCCAGACGGACAAACATTTCAATTACTGAAAAAAAGGAAATATTTGGTTCACAGCCGTTATGCTTAGGCTTTATTGAACTTTATCAGATGAACCATAACAAGACTTATCCTAACCGATTTCCAGAAAAGTCTTGATTACGCAGCAGCATCATGCCAGAGATGAACAGGGACTTGTTCAGACAGATTGGGCGGCACTGGATAAAAGCGAAAAAATGGCTCTTGACACAAGCTGCTTTCATAGAAATGTATGGAAGACTAGGCGGAATCGATTTGCAATAATCACTTTAATAACCCTCTTAAAAACAATAGGAGATATGAAGAAAAGAAATATCGAATATGTATCATCACGACCACCCTATTAATGGGAGGTCTGCCAAAACTTACAGAACTTATCCTGGCTAAGGATCATACCAATGTGGTCAATCAAAGCAGCTGAAATTGCCGCTTATAAAAGTAATCGTCCACCCATAAGCAAGCGGCTTTTTAAATCAAGCCGGAGATATCCATGCCATGTGGCTCCGCGACTCAGGTGCGCAGGTGTGGCCCTACGTACAGCTGGCCAATGAAGACAAGGAACTGAAGACGATGCTTGCAGGAGTCATCAACCGCCAATTCAAGCTGATTAATGTAGACCCGTTTGCCAACGCCTTCAACGACGGCCCCATCCCCGACGGACACTGGAAAACCGACCTTACCGACATGAACGACGAGATGCACGAGCGTAAATGGGAAATCGATTCACTGTGTTATCCGCTACGCCTTGCCTACCATTACTGGAAAACGACCGGTGATACAAGCATCTTCGATGCCGAGTGGATAAAAGCAATCCAAAACATCCTGACCACCTTCCGCGACCAACAGCGCCGTGACGGACGCGGTTCCTACCATTTCCAGCGGGTAACTGAACGCGCACTGGACACGATGACCAACGACGGCTGGGGCAATCCGGTGAAACCGGTCGGACTCATTGCATCTTCTTTCCGCCCCTTCCGATGACGCCACCACCTTCCAATTCCTGATACCCTCAACTTCTTCGCCGTATCTTCGCTGCGTAAGGCTGCGGAGATTCTGACTGAAGTCAATAACCGCCCGGAGCTTGCAAAGAATGTACCGACCTGGCCGGAGAAGTAGAAACCGCCCTACGAAAATACGCTACCTACAACCATCCCAAATACGGCACCATCTATGCCTTTTGAGGTAGACGGTTTCGGCAACCACCTTCTGATGGACGACGCCAATGTACCGAGCCTTATCGCACTGCCCTATCTGGGCGATGTGGACATCAACGATCCTATTTACCAGAACACCCGTCGTTTCGTATGGAGCGAGGATAACCCATACTTCTTCAAAGGTAACGGCAGGCGAAGGCATTGGAGGTCCGCACATCGGCTACGACATGATTTGGCCGATGAGCATCATGATGAAAGCCTTCACAAGCCAGAACGATGAAGAGATTAAAACTTGCGTGAAGATGTTGATGGATACAGAAGCCGGAACCGGCTTTATGCACGAATCTTTCCACAAAGACAATCCCGCCAAGTTCACCCGCGCCTGGTTTGCATGGCAAAACATCATGTTCTGGCACATCACCTGCTATATCTGTGGTATGTGAAGAAAATAACGTAGGAAACTGTATTATCAAATGGGAAACAGCACCGGTATTAAAAGGACAGGTAAAAAGTATACACCTCTACTTCTCCTGAAGCTATTCGGAAGATTCTCCCATTGCAATGGCAAACATTGCCAGTGGTAAAATGACAATCGTAACCAACGATCCGTCTCAACGTTATTACTACTTGATGGTATTTAATAACAAATACCGGGTTAAAGTGGCCACCCGCAACATTAACATCCCCGGCATACAGAATTTCCGTGATTTAGGAGGATATGAATCTGCCGGTACTGGCAAATCTCTTCGCTGGGAATGATATACCGTTCCGCACAAATAGACAGCATTCCTCCTGCTCACGCCAGGAACTTAAGAATATGGGGATACGGACAATCATAGACTTACGTTCTGAAAAATGAACGCCACAACTACCCGCAATTGCATGATGATGAATTTAATATCATACATATCCCTATTCTCACAGGGAACATGGAAGAAATTCTGCAAGGAATTCAGGAAGAGAAGATAAAAAGTGACACTATTTATCGTTTGGTAGAACAAATGAATCGGGAATTAGTTATAAACTACCAAAAGGAATTCAAAAAGCTGTTCACCGTCCTTCTCGACCGTACTCATTATCCGGTTGTGATTCATTGTACATCCGGGAAAGGGCGTACAGGGGTCGTTTCCGCCTTATTGCTTGCCGCTCTTGGAGTCAACGAAGACGTCATTATGGAAGACTATCGTTTGAGTAATGACTATTTTAATATTCCCAAAGCTTCTAAATATGCATATAAGCTATCGGTCAATTCGCAAGAAGCCATTACAACCATCTACTCTGCAAAAGAAGATTTCCTGAACGCTGCCAAAGAACAGATTGAGGCTGAATACGGGAGCGTACAGACCTATCTGAAAAAGGGAATCGGACTTTCTGCAGAAGAAATTGAACAGTTACGCAGCATCTTACTAACTGATAATTAATAGTTGATAAGTGATAAAATAGGGTGGCGTCTATAATAATTATCTACTATCAATCATTCATTATCAACTAAATTAACTATCTTTGCAGCCGAAATAAAAGATATACAGAGATTTAATGAAGACATTTGAAGAGCTTGGCGTTTCTCCGGAGATACGTAGAGCAATTGAAGAAATGGGATACGAGAATCCCATGCCGGTACAAGAGGAAGTGATTCCGTACCTTTTAGGAGAAAATAATGATGTAGTAGCTCTTGCACAGACAGGAACAGGTAAAACAGCCGCATTCGGTTTGCCCTTGCTCCAACAGATTGACGTAAAAACAGAATTCCACAATCGCTTATCCTCTGCCCTACTCGTGAGCTTTGTCTCCAGATAGCAGGAGATTTGAATGATTATTCCAAATACATTGACGGACTAAAAGTATTACCTGTATATGGTGGTTCTTCCATTGACAGCCAGATACGCAGCCTCAAACGAGGAGTACACATCATTGTAGCTACACCCGGACGCCTGTTGGACCTGATGGAACGCAAAACCGTTTCCTTGTCTACCATCCACAATGTAGTAATGGATGAAGCGGACGAAATGCTTAATATGGGGTTCACAGAAAGCATCAACGCCATTCTGGCTGATGTACCGCAGGAACGCAACACTCTATTGTTTTCCGCAACAATGAGTCCGGAAATCGCACGCATTTCCAAAAATTACCTGCGCAATGCGAAAGAAATCACTATCGGCCGCAAGAATGAAAGTACCAGCAACGTAAAGCACGTTGTTTATACCGTACAGGCTAAAGACAAATACGAAGCTTTAAAGCGTATCGTCGATTACTACCCACAAATATACGGTATCATTTTCTGCCGTACCCGTAAAGAGACTCAAGAAATTGCCGACAAATTAATGCAAAGAAGGCTACAATGCCGATTCTTTGCATGGTGAGCTTTCTCAAGCACAACGGGATGCTGTTATGCAGAAATTCCGCATCCGCAACTTGCAACTGCTCGTGGCAACTGACGTGGCTGCCCGCGGACTTGATGTAGACGATCTGACACATGTTATCAATTACGGATTACCAGACGATACAGAGAGTTATACACATCGCAGCGGACGTACAGGACGTGCCGGAAAGACAGGAACTTCCATTGCCATCATCAACCTCCGTGAAAAAGGAAAGATGAGAGAAATTGAACGGATTATCAGCAAAAAATTCATTGTCGGAGAAATGCCAACAGCAGCAGGAATCTGTCAGAAGCAGCTGATTAAGGTTATTGATGATCTCGAAAAAGTAAAAGTAAACGAGGAAGAGATTGCTGACTTTATGCCGGAAATCTATCGTAAACTAGAATGGTTAAGCAAAGAGGACCTGATTAAACGAATGGTTTCTCACGAATTCAACCGTTTCGCCGAGTATTATCGCAACCGTGCAGAAATAGAAGTACCGACTGACATCAGAGGAGAACGTACCGGAAGAGGTGACCGAAAAGAAGGTGGTTTCGAAAAAAGAAGCCGGAAAGCTGCACCGGGCTTTAACCGCCTGTTTATCAATTTGGGTAAACAGACAGACAGTTTCTTCCCTAGCGATCTTATCGGACTACTAAATAGTAACACAAGAGGACGTATCGAGTTGGGACGTATTGACCTAATGCAGAACTATTCTTTCTTTGAAGTGCCGGAAAAGGAAGCGACAAATGTAATCAAGGCGCTGAATAGGGCTAAATGGAACGGACGCAAGGTAGTTGTTGAGATTGCCGGTGCCGGTGAAGAAAACGGAAAAGGACGTGAAAACGGTTCAAATGAGCGCAAGGGAGGTAAACGATTCGGCGGCAAAAGCGACGAACGTGCACCGCGCTATGAAAATAAGGATAGAAAACCGAAAGATGCTTCTGCAAAAGACTCAAAGTCAACAAAAAAGATAAAGCCTAGTCGTGCTGAGCGAGGATACTCTGATGCTCGCGGTCCGAAAAAAGATGACTGGCAAGAGTTTTTAAAGATAAAGAACCTGACTTCAGCGAAGAAGGATGGGCACGTAGAAAAACCTAAGAAGAAATAAATATGAAGCAAGCATAATCCGTAGATTTGTACATTATTAGTCAGAGGTCTTTATGTTACAACTAATTACCATCTTGACATTCTAATGAGAAGAACAACATTATCCCTATTCTATCTTATTGAAAAAAAGACAACTATTCATACAGAATCTACTTTTTTGTGTTTCTAATAAACTTTCTTATCGTTTCTAATAAACGGTATTCCTATTTATTAAAAACGATAAGAAGTATATCTACTGCAAACAGTTCAATTTTATACAACAAAAAAGGTTGCAAACTCATCAAAGTCTGCAACCTTTTAGTATATAATAAATTTCCTCTCTTCTTCTAAAGAGAGGTAAATCGTCGGCAACTCTGTTCTAATATTATACTATTCATACACATAATTTCCAATCAATAAGTTTCTTTTCTGATCACAAAGATACAAAATAAAAAGTCGTTTGTCAAGTTCTTATTTCAAAACACTCCATCTATTAGTTATAAAGCAGCTACACAAAAGCACGAAATTGGGACAAACCTCTCTATTGTAACGTGATCTATCCATTCTGCGATTATAGCAAAGGAGTGCAGTGGCCCAATGTCATCCAGCCTCGTCCGGCAGATTATACTTTCGCTTCCATGCCCAATCCGGTAGGTAGCTATCGGAGGGATTTCACTCTGCCCGATTCATGGAAGGGGAGAGATATATTCATCCGTTTTAATGGTGTAGAAGCTGTTTTTTTACATCTGGGTAAACAGCAACCGGGATTACCAATCGAAAGACATGCAATAAACAGCTCTCTTTATAGGTAATTCCAAGATATGTTTTCCTGCTTCCAAATTTACTGCACGCTCTCCTTTCACATTGTCGGGTGCATAAAAGGTAGCAGTGCTATTTGCCGGAACAGTTACATGATAGACAATACGGTTCTTTTTACGTTCCCATTTAGAGCAGATTTCCCCATAAGGTGATTGATATCTGGCTTCGAACTCATTTAATCCACTGGGGAAATTAGGCCGAAGGAGAATATGTTTGAATCCGGGATTTTCGGGGTCAGGGAAGATTCCACCTAATCCTTTATAGAGCCATCCTCCATTTCTCCGAACATCATGTGATTGTCCGAGATGTCACGTGTGGCGTTCAAATCCCAGTTCTCCAGTAATGTGGTAGCACCATTGGCGATCCAGCAGCCCCATGATGGATAAGTGTCTTGTGCAGCTAATTTATAAGCCGTTTCAGCTTCACCGTTCTCACTTAACGCATTCAATATAGCTTTTTGCGCCCAACACACCTACATCCAAATGAAAGCCGGCTGCTTCCACCTGTTTTGCCAGATTCGCGGGCTACTTTTCTCTTCAACTCTTCGGGAACAATGCCCCATTGCAAAGGAACGCTCTGTTCCGTCTGAACGCCGCTACCATAAATGCCCGTTTCTCTATTCAGAAACTTGTCATTAATCGCGTTCTTTATCTTATTGGCAAGAGCAGAATAATATTTATAGTCTTCCGTTTTATTAAACATCTTTTGCGGCATTGGCAAGTATTTTGGTGTCCACATAGAAATAGACAGAAGAGGTCAGTTCCTTGGAAGAATGTGATTTAACAGACACCCAGTCTCCTCTTCCCCATGAGGTCAATCCGGTCGGACTGGTGCGATCACATAGTCTACATACCGCCTTATATTTTCATAACAGTCTGCCAACAGTTTATGATCGCCATAAAACATATAAATGTTCCATGGAATAATAGCGATAGTGCTTGTCCAATCCAGTCCATTATCCGTGCCATATCCCCAGCCTCCTGTAGGAATTATATCGGGAAGTACACCATTGGGCTGTTGCTCGTCTCTATGGTCGGCAAGCCATTTCTCATAAACAGTGATACCGTCATAATTGTATAATGCCGTTTCAATAGCAAAATGACCGTCGCCTGTCCATCCGTTCTTTTCACGCTGGGGGCAGTCGGTAGGATACCCCATCAAGTTGGACAAATAGGCATTATTTGTTGCCCACCAAAGACGGTTGATAAGTGCGTTCGAAGTATGAATCGTCCCTTTTCTGCGGAACATCACTATGCACAAAGTAGGCAGTCAGACTATTCTCATTCAATACAAGGGGTTAGTGCTTGTTACTTCCACGTATCTGAAACCTTTATAATTGAATCGTGCCATAAATTCATCCTCTCCCTTTCCACTCAAAACGAGGATGTCCGTTTGAAAAGGATCGGAGTTGTCTACCGGGCGGTGATACACATCAATATTTGACGTATTCACTCGTCCGTCCGTTGTCATACAACCGCTCACCATGTTTCAGTCTCACTACAGTTCCCTCTTCCCGGACACTTTAATGCGGGTGACTCCTGCCATATTGCGGGCAAAGTCGAATACATACGTTGTGTCATTAAGTTTCTTCCAGGTTTTTACGGGGATCGTTTCTACTGCACGAATCGGCTGCACTTGTTGTGACACCACATTCTGTGAAGGAACAGCCCTATATCCTACTCCATTCCATTTAGAATCGTCAAAGTTCACGGTATTCCAGCCTTTCTGTTCCAAACGGGCGTCGTAATGCTCGGCTGTATAAATGCTATTAAAGATCAATGCGCCGGATGAAGTTTTCCAGTCCCGCTCCGTAGAAACGACTTCAACGGAACCATCCTCATAAGTAATCCGCACATCCATACAGAAAGCAGGACGGTTACGCCAAGGTGCACAATGAAAGTCCCACACGGCCATTGACTGATGATTATACCATCCATTGCCCAGCAACACACCAATCGCATTTTTCCCTTTCTGTATTTGGGAAGTAATATCATAAGTAACGTAGAAATTACGGCTGTCAAACCGGGTATATAGCGGGTCCAGCCGGTGGTTTCCAATCTTCTCACCATTGATATACAGTTCATACAAACCTGCTACGGCAATATATGCCCTTGCCGACCGTATCTTCTTTCGTGCATCAAACACTTTCCGGAAATAGGGAGCAGGACGGTAATTAATATCTTTGTTATCGCTAATCCAAGCCCCTTGCCAGTGTTCCATCCCCATCATGCCCGTTTCGAAACTATTAATATCCGAAGAAGATTTCACTCCATCCTTATCCCATACATTCACTCTCCAATAATACTTTGGTAAAAGGACGAAGTTCCTGTCCGGAATAGGTAATCAGAATCTGTTCGGAGTCCTTTTTGCCCGAATCCCAGATAGTTCCTTTCCCTGCAATCAATTCAAGAGAGTCTTTGTCTACGATGACTTGACAGGCTGTTTGCCGTGCTCCTTTTCGAGCATCATTCAGCATCCATGATAACCGGGGAGCAGGATTATCTATTCCCAAGGGATTCACCAAATAATCACAAACCAGATTCACTGGTTTACAGCTGCCCGACTCTTGTGAAAATGCCTTGCAGCATTAAAAATAGTAATCCTGGTAATAGTGTCAATCGTTTCATTTTATCCAAAAATTAGTTTTGTATTTTCTTTCAATCGGATGCCATATTTACATCGCGTGCTAATTTACGAAAAAATATTGTATGGACGCTTTATCTACTTGCCTCAAAAAAAGCTATATCTTTGCGGCCCGAATATATACTTGACTATGAATAAAGTTAATGGTTTACTATATGGGCTGCTTTCATCGGCTTCTTTGGACTTATCCCTCTATTTACCATTCCTGCCATGCAAGCAGGGATGCAATTTGAATCTATACTTTTCTATCGTTTCCTGTTTGCCTGTCTGGCGCTAGGCGGAATCTTATTGGTGAATGGTCAATCATTTCGCATCAAGAGGCAGGACATTCCTTCCCTGTTTCTTCTTGCGCTTCTTTATTTAATGTCTGCCGTATTCCTGTTCTGGGGGATATAAGTTTATGGCTAGCGGAGTTGCCACCACTATTCATTTCATGTATCCGGTGCCTTACCACGTTAATCATGATGCTCTTTTTAAAGAAAAGAAGTCCGGCTGGCGGATCGCTGCCATTGCATCCGCAGTGGCAGGAGTTTATTTCTTATCCGGCGGAGATACAAAAACGGGAGCTTTTTCTTTCCTGGGACTTTTCATTGTTCTTCTGTCGGCACTCCGGATATGCGCTTTATCTCGTCACAATGAGCCAATTAAAAATTGGACAGATGAAAGGGCTACTGCTTACTTTCTATGTATTCCTATTCGGAGGTATTCTCCTTTTTATCGGAACAGAAACCATCAGCCAGCTTCAACCCATCAGCGAATGGCATACTGCCGGCAACTTGATTCTATTAGCTTTAATCCCTACCGTAGTTTCTAATCTTGCTCTAGTAAGAGCCGTAAAAAAGCATCGGCTCCACACTCACCTCTGTGTTGGGAGCTATGGAGCCGGTAACTGCTGTATGTGTAGGTATCTTTCTTTTTCGGGGAAGCCTTCACCACAAGCATTGGTATAGGTATTGCACTGATTATCGCTGCCGTAATCGTTATTATATTAAAACGATAAAAATGCGGTTTCATCGGAATATTTACTTCATCGACCCATTTTTAATTCCTGAATAAGATGGGCTGCCTTACCGTATTTCTCTATGATAAAGAGCATATACTGCACATCTACCCTGATGCAACGCTGCAAATCTGGTTCGAATACGATATCACTGCTCATTGCTTCCCAGTTGCCATCAAAAGCCAAACCAAGTAATTCTCCTTTGGCATTAAACATGGCACTGCCGGAATTACCGCCTGTAATGTCATTGTTGGAGATAAAACAAACATTCATATCTCCTGCGCATTGGCATATCTTCCGAAATCACCGGAAGAAAGCAACTCAACAACTCCGGCTGAACGGCAAAGTCAATATCACCCGCATGTTCCTTCACTTTCTCAAAAAATGCCTTTCACGGTTGTGTAGTAATCATAAAGTGGCTCCATCAAAAGCGAGTATATCCTCCAACCGTTCCGAAACTAAGCCGCATGGTAGAGTTGGCATCCGGATAAAAATTTGCCTAAGCTTTGAGGCGGTGCGAATACCAGACGGATATCGTCGTATTGTTTATATACGTTGACATAGAAGGCGTTTCCCGTGTAATAGGGGCTGACTTCACAAATCAACTCCGGATATTTCTTTGCATATTCGTTTTCTATGGCCAGGCAGATGGAGTCCACACTGTTCCAACGCATTTTTTCTTTGGCATTTTCACCCAATTTGGCCATCTCGGCGGCATGTTCCTTGTAGTATTTGTCCAAGGCTTTGTTTACCCGTTTGGTGATATCTTCCGTCCTTTGGAGGATCTGTACATAAAGGCCTTTTGCTGGAAGTTCTTCCGCTTGTGTACGGGCCACGAATCCGTTCTTCAGGATGTCGTTTTCAGGTGTGGCCAAAGCCTGTATGTTACCGAAGCCGCAGTGGTGGTTTGTAAAGACCAAACCGTCCGGTGAGACTACGACACCGGAACAGAAGCCACCGAAACTGACCACAGCGTCTTTCAGCGAGGTGCCTTTCGTATTATACAATTCTTTTTCGCTCATTTGCAGTCCCAAATCCTTCATGACCTTCATACTTTTGGGCGAAATGTGGCTGAGCATCCACATGCCTTCATCGGCCTTCATACCGTTGAGACCACAAACGAAGGCGAGTAACGTTAAAAACTTTTTCTTCATATTTATCTGTTAAATGGTTATTTTTTGTTGTTTTCTATCTTTGTTCCGACAATGAGTTTCATGTTTTGGGCTTTCAGTCTGGCTTTGAGCCATTCCTCCATCTTCTCCCGATTCTGAGCCGATAACTTTTCTTTCAGAGTAAGACTTACCAAGGTCAAAGAGTCTTTCTTCGTACTGTCGCCGACAGTATAGGAAATGGTGCGAGAGATACTGACGCGTGCCGCTTCGGGGAACAGAGTCGCCATTTCCGCACTGACGGACTGGGCTTGTTGTTCAGTAGCTTTGTAAAAGTCCAATTCTTTCTGCAACCGGTCCCCGCGTTCCTGTTCATTGGCCAACAACTGTGCACTTTTGTCTGCCTGTTTGACGGCCGGATCGTTCAGCATCGACTTCAGTTCGTTTGTGCTGAGATTCTTTGTACCTTGTACGATGGACAGTTTGACGTCCTTTAATCCGAAGCGTTCCATCTGGCTTCTCATCCTTTCCAATTCTTTTTCGGCTATCTCTTCCCCGATGGTAACGAGGCGGATTTCTTTGGTGCGGTAGTCTGCCTTTTTTGTGATGACCTGCGTCTGATCGGACGTGACGACTTGTGTTACGAAATTATTGACCTTACTCATGAATATGTCTTCCCGGACCAGCGTATAGGTAAGAAGGGCAGAAGGTAGCATCGTGAGCACGGCTATGGTGATAATGATATGCTTCACTCGCTTTTCCCGCTGTTTGTCCACAAATACCTTCTTCTTGAAATCCAGGATGTTCACTCCTACGAACGTGGCCAAAGCAATGAAAATGGAATTGATGAGATAGAGATAGAAGGCTCCGGCTGCGTAAAGCCAGTTGCCCGTGGCCAGTCCGAAACCGGTCGTACAGAGGGGAGGCATGATGGCTGTGGCTATGGCTACGCCGGGAATGACGTTACCTCCGCGTTGCCCCGTGCTACATAAGGCTACGATGCCGGCCAGTCCGCCGAAGAGCGCGATGAGCACGTCGTAAATCGTAGGTGAGGTTCGGGCCAGCAGTTCGGACTGAGCCTCGTCTATCGGTGTGATGGCAAAATAGAACGTTGCCGTGAGCACACTGAAAATAGTGGCGGTGGCAAAACTGCGGAACGCCCGTTTGAGCAGTTCGAAATCGTAGATACCCACGCCCAGTCCCATGCCGACAATCGGACCCATGAGCGGAGAAATCAACATGGCACCGATGATGACGGCGGCAGAGTTGGTGTTCAGGCCCAGGGAAGCCACAAAGATGGCGAAAATCAAGATCCAGAGATTGGCTCCGCGAAAGTCGATACCAGCCTTGATAGAGGCTATGGTTTCTTCTTCCGGCGCCTTATCTTCCTTCATGCTTAAAAGTCTGCGGATAAACAGGTTGAGGTAACTCCGTTGTTTTTTGGGTTTATTTTCCATGATTTTACTTTTGAGGTTTACGAAAATATTTGCCGATGACCGGTAGGCTTCGTACCGGTAGGTCGTGTTTCAGGATATGTCCGACGAAGAGCAGGATGAGCACCGTGTTGATACCCAGTCGTGTCCATACGGGCCATTCTTCGGGCGTACAGGCCATGATGGCGTAGAAGCCTCCGGCAATCAGTACGTAGATGCCGATGGATTTCAACGGATATCGGACGGGGTTTTTCTTCTGTCCCACGATGTAGGACAGGAGCATGGCCGTGGCGTATCCGGCGAAACCGCCCCAGGCACATGCCATGTAGCTGTACGTCGGGATGAAGATGATGTTGACGGCAAAGAGGACCAAACAACCGGCAGCCGAGAACCAGGCCCCCCAAATCGTCTTGTCGATGAGCTTGTACCAAAACGAAAGGTTGAAGTAAACCCCCATCATGATTTCGGCTGCCATGACAATGGGGACGACACGTAAGCCGGGCCAATAGTCCGGAGCTATGATTCGTTTCAGGATGTCCATGTAGCCGATAACGCAAAGGTAGGCCAGCAGGGTGAAGATGATGAAGAACTTCATGACCGTGGCGTAGGTCTCTCCGCTGTTCTTGTCCTTAGCCTTGCCGAACACAAACGGCTCATACGCATAGCGGAAAGCTTGGGTGATCATGGCCATTATCATGGCAATCTTCACGCAAGCACCGTAGATGCCCAGTTCGGACTTGGCCGCTTCCGCGTCGCCGTACACCAACGGGAAGATGATTTTGTCGGCCGTCTGGTTCAGGATGCCCGCGATACCGAGAATCAGGATGGGCCAACTGTAGCCCAACATACAATAACGCCACAATAGCATACATCTTGGTGATCACTCCATATCCTCCGGAAGCAGCAGGAAGTGAAAAAGTATAAATCGGTACCAGAAAATAGTTCAGAAACTTACCAATAATACTGCTGGCACCATAAATCGCAGTGTCCTTTGCCAATGACTTTAGTTCTGCCATGTTTATTTAGATCTCTTTATTATCAATGAATAATATTATTTCTTTTGTTTGAACAGCCACTCCATGAAACCCGGATAATTAAATGCAGGATTCCAGCTGCCATGATTGCAACCGGGGAATTCGATATATTCCACCTTTGCTCCAGCGGCTTTCAGTGCTTTGTACGCTTCACGCGACCCTTCAACTGTTACCACATCATCGGCATCCCCATGAAATATACGGAACTTCACTTCTTTGGCAACCGGCAAACGGTCCGGATTCACCGATCCGCAAATGGGAACGGCAGCCGCAAAAATCTCCGGATAACGGACCACCAAATCATACGTCCCCATCGCTCCCATTGACAATCCGACAATATATATCCGTTTTTATCGACTTCGGGCATGGCCAGATAAGTATCCAGCAATTGTTTGAGAGTCCGGGTAAAGAGAACTCATCTCCTGTCCTGCAGGCATATCTGCCGGAAACAGTGATTTCGGACGTTCCGTATAAGCCCAGTAGCTACCTGCCGGACATTGAGGAACAAGTACGAAAGCCGGATATTTCTCTCTGTTGACAGGATTCAGAAACATCTGTCCGCCATGCGTCAGTTGTCTTTCATTGTCATTTCCACGCTCACCGGCTCCATGCAGGAACAGGACCAGCGGATATTTCTTCCCCGCCTTCATTGACTCGGGACGAATCATCCGGTAAGGCAAAAAGAATCTCCTGTGGAAGAGACAAAATACGTCCTTCTCATAACCTTGTTGAGCTGATAATGACAGACTCCTAAAAGAGAGAAATACAAGTAAGATACTCCACTGCTTCATACTCCAATCATTCAATAAAATCAGTTATCTGTTTAAACATTCCTCAAAAGCCTGCTTTTTAATTGTCGCCAACACTCTCCATACCGACAGCCGTCAGATCAAACTATCAGTCATTAAACAAGGTTTTCTGACTGCTATAGAGGCTCCTTCCCAAATGCTTATAGGCAAGCTCCGTCACTTCACGTCCACGAGGAGTCCGTTTCATAAAACCTTCTTTGATCAGGAAAGGTTCATACACTTCCTCAATAGTGCCCGCATCTTCGCCCAAAGCGGTAGCAATGGTTGTCAGACCGACAGGACCGCCTTTTAAACTTGTCTATAATGGTGCAAAGTATCTTGTTGTCTATCTCATCCAAACCATACTTGTCGATATTCAACGCTTCCAGCGCAAACTGAGCTATTTCCGTATCGATAGAGCCAGAACCTTTCACCTGTGCAAAATCACGTACGCGACGAAGCAAAGCATTGGCAATACGGGGCGTACCACGACTTCAGGGATGCAATCTCCGATGCCGCCCGCACCGAACAAGGCACGTCCAGTATGGATGCTGAACGTCGGATGATATTACTCAGAATATCATCGTCATAGTACTCTAAATGCAGATTAATACCAAAACGGGCAACGAAGTGGAGCCGTCAGCAATCCGCTACGGGTAGTTGCACCGACCAGCGTAAACGGATTCAGGTCAATCTGAATGCTACGTGCCGAAGGTCCCTTATCAATCATGATATCTATCCGGTAATCTTCCATGGCCGAATAGAGATATTCCTCTACCACCGGTGATAAACGGTGAATTTCATCGATAAAGAGCACATCGTTCGGTTCGAGACTGGTAAGCACTCCCGCCAAATCACCCGGTTTATCAAGCACCGGACCGGAAGTAACTTTAAAACCAACTCCCAATTCGTTAGCTATAATATTGAAAGCGTTGTTTTACCAATCGGGAGGCCCGTGCAGCAGAACGTGGTCGAGTGCTTCGCCACGCAGACGTGCCGCCTTCACAAAGATGCGAAGGTTTTCCACCACCTTATCCTGCCCGCTAAAGTCTTCAAAGCTTAACGGACGGAGCGCATTTTCAAAATCCCGCTCCCGTGAAGTCAGCTGATGTTCGCGTATGTTAAAATCTTCTTGTTCCATTTTCTTCTTGAAATGTAGGAGACAAAGATATAGAGAAATCCATTCATTTTCGATATAAGAAAGAATAATAAAAACCTCCGCCCACTATCCATTTCTCTTTTTCCAAGAGGAATAATGAAGAATAAATCTCAAAAATCGATGCGATGATAAGATGCCATTCAGTCTTCTTTCGGTGACTTCATTCCCTGATAACAAGGGGATCATTTTCGATATTACCAAAGCGCAATTATTCTCAAAGGCATGAGAAAATTTCTCAATGCAATGAGAAAAAATTCTCATAGGCATGAGTATTTTTTCTCACTGTGGTGAGAATTTTTCTCATCACGGTGAGAATACTCTGAGAATATAGCAACCTGCATCTGGCTGTGTATAAACACAATAACAAGTAATTGCTTTCCGCTTTTTCCCTGCTATTTAATGACCATAAAAGCCTCTTCTTCCTAAAAAATACCGTATTTACACATTCTTTTCTTAAGCAACGCATCATTCTATTGAAGAATAGAGTGAAAAAAGTACACAAGACCGGTTTCGGCCTTCTACTCTTTTGCCCGAAAACAATTAGTTTATTTAAAACGTAATAACTACTTTTGCATCATCTATATACACGCAATCGACTATGGTTCTAAATTATATCTGGATAGCATTCTTCGTTATCGCCTTCATTATCGCCCTAATAAAAGTAATTTTTCTGGGTGATACGGAGATATTTACAGCTATCATGAACTCAACTTTCGACTCTTCGAAAACCGCTTTCGAGATATCTCTGGGACTGACCGGAGTACTGGCCCCTCTGGCTCGGTATCATGAAAATCGGAGAGAACAGCGGACTGATCAATGCACTCGCCCGCTTTTCTGAGTCCGGTACTCTGCCGCCTGTTTCCGGACATTCCCAAAAGGGCATCCGGTATTGGGTTCCATCTTTATGAATATGTCCGCCAACATGCTCGGACTCGACAATGCTGCCACCCATTGGGACTCAAAGCGATGAAAAAGAACTGCAAGAACTGAATCCGAAGAAAGATACGGCTTCCAATCCGATGATCATGTTTCTGGTTATCAATACTTCCGGCCTCATCATCATCCCGATCAGTATCATGGTATACCGTGCGCAAATGGGGGCTGCCCAACCTACGGATGTGTTTATCCCTATCCTGCTGAGTACTTTTTATCTCGACTCTGGTCGGCGTCATAGCCGTCAGTATCGCCCAGAAGATCAATCTGATCAATAAGCCTATCCTGATATTGATGGGCGTTATCTGCCTTTTCTTCTCCGGATTGATTTATCTGTTTCTGAATATTTCGCGTGAGGAAATGGGTACTTACTCTACGCTGATAGCAAATATTCTTCTGTTCGGGGTGATCATTCTGTTTATTCTGACAGGCGTCCGGAAGAAGATTAACGTATATGATTCTTTTGTAGAAGGTGCCAAAGAAGGCTTCACGACAGCCGTACGAATCATTCCATATCTGGTTGCCTTCCTTGTAGGCATTGCCGTATTCCGTACTTCGGGAGCGATGGATTTCCTTGTGGGAGGCATTGGTTATATAGTCGATCTGTGCGGAGTGGATACCAGTTTTGTGGGAGCATTGCCGACAGCGCTGATGAAGTCTCTCAGCGGTAGCGGTGCCAATGGGCTGATGATTGACACGATGAAAGAGATGGGACCGGATTCGTTTGTAGGCCGAATGAGTTGCGTAGTACGCGGAGCTTCGGACACCACTTTCTATATCCTTGCCGTTTACTTCGGCAGCGTCGGAATCAGTAAAACCCGGAATGCAGTCACCTGCGGCTTGATTGCAGACTTCTCCGGTATTATAGCCGCCATCTTAATCAGTTATTTATTTTTCTTTTTAAATCATAGACTCAATTATGGCTGTAACTTATCAAACCGAGGGGGTAAAAATGCCCGATATCAAAAAAAGGGAAACAACGGAATGGATAAAGAATGTAGCTGCCTCTTATGGAAAAAAGACTCGGTGAAATCGCGTATATTTTCTGTTCGGACGAAAAAATACTGGAAGTGAATCGACAGTATCTGCAACACGATTATTACACGGATATCATTACTTTCGATTATTGCGAAGGTGATCGTCTGTCGGGCGACCTGTTTATCAGCCTGGATACGATACGCACCAATGCCGAGCAATTCGGGGCAGCTTATGATGATGAACTACACCGGGTTATTATTCATGGTATTCTTCATCTCTGCGGTATCAATGACAAAGGTCCCGGGGAAAGGGAAATCATGGAAGAGGCGGAGAATAAGGCGTTGGCAATGCGATAGTTGGCGATGCAATAAAAAGCCATTGACCGGATAAAATTAGCACCCCGCCACAATCACTGCGACGAGGTGCCCCCAAGTATCTAAGAGAGATAGTTATTGTTCCGTTAACGCTTGCTTTTATTTTTAAAGACAAGACTTTGATAATGTGCCCGGGTAGTAGCATCACCCGTATTTACTTTTGCTTCGCAGCAAACTATAGCTATCCATTACCTTCTGATAAATAGCCGGATTCTTAACCATATCCACACTTCCGAGCGGGTTGAGTTCAAAGCCGGCTTTCGTCCAATCGATTATCCGTAAGCAGTTGTTTCTCAACTTCATTCAAGTCTTTAAATGAGAATGGAGAAGATTTTTGTTTCAGCATTCCTCCTTCTTTCAACAACTTTTCCACATAAGTAATTTGCAGGTTACGGTCGTACATATTCAACCGGGCACCGGATATAGTTTCTTCCACACAAAATCATAAATATCATCCATATACTCAGCAAAAAGTATAAGCCTGTTTGGGATATAACTCCTCATACAAAACAAGACTGGATGTAATGTATGTGAAGAACAAACGATTCATAATGATTGACTGCAAAGTACTTGGCGAATAAGTCGGACCGGTATACTCAATCACCTTCTTGTCCAAGTACCCATTCAGGTAGTTCCATCATAGTTTCCATAATAAACTTCAATGCCTCCTTCTGTTCAGCTTTCGGCACAAAACGGATAACAGGCTTTTCGCTGTCCCGTCTCGGCTCATCAAAATAAATTCCACCGATGGACACCATGGCATGCAGTAATTAGCGTTGCATCTGCATAATCACTTCCTGATATGATTCCGTCAGGCGTTCATATTGATGATCATCTTCATAGGGTCCATTCCGGCAGGTTTTCATGATAAGTTTCAGATTCTTTAAGCCATATCTTCCTGCCTTCACGGCATTATCACCCAAATCCTCAGATTTACAAGAAGGATCGACCTCATTAATAAAAAAGGCTGCGGACCGTATTTGTACATCGGATCATTCTCTTTCTCTTTGATCCACTTGTTCAAAGTAGCTTTCTCATCTTCAGGAGATGCCGCATCAAATATAGGTTTATATCCCCATTTGATGGCAAACTTATCATATACACCCAAAAAGCGGAGGGTCAAGAGCAACTCCTTTGTCTTCCGGCTGAGCTACATAATTATAGCGCGTATAGTCCATGATGGACGAGTTGTACCATACTTCTGGTGAAAGTGGCCGAACAGGCAGTCTACCGGATACGAATAAGATGCGCAAAGTTATGCATCAGTCCCAGGGTATGTCCGATCTCATGCGCTGCTACATAACGTAACGAGCTTCCCATCGTCTCGTCATCAAACACAGCCTTGCGCACTTTGGGGGGTCAACAGTAGCAGTCTGAACAAACCGCCAGTTATGCAACAACTTAATGATATTTGAATAAAACAAGACGTCACCCTGAATGATTTCACCCGAACGAGGATCGGCACAGGAAAGGTCCCATTGAATTTTGTATCGGAGTGGTAATCATTCGGTAGCGCTTTATAACGAATATCATCCGGATCAAAGTTCGGATCATCCTTCGGATAGTCTTTCGCTACAATCGCATTCTTAAACCTATTTCCTCAAACGCAACCTGCCAGTCTTCTATTCCTTTCTTTATGTAATCTCTCCACTTGTCGGGGATAGCAGTATCAACGTAATATACAATCGGCTTCTGAGGTTCCACCAACTCACCTTGCTTATAACGTTCCAAGTCTTCTGGTTTTGGTTGCAAATCCCATCGGTTGATGTAAGTCAGTTCTTGCAAACCATCTTTCTTTTTCAGTATAAAACCGCTTGCTTTCATCAAAATAACCGATACGCGAGTCTCCATAACGAGGACGCATAATTTCCTCCGGCAGCAAAATAATATTACGCGTCATGGTTACAGTGAACGGTCCTCCGTCAACAGTATAACTCATCAGCGTCTTGATGTTTATATTCAGCGGAAAACACTTCATTCCCAGAATAGTCGATTTGGAAGAAGCAAGACTTCCCTTCAGTGCTTTTCTCTTCATCAATACATCCATTATATTTTCCGAACGAAACGGGCTGAATTCGGGTACATCCGTTATGAAAAGCGAACTCATATCGATGACATATGCTGAAGAGTCCGGTGAAAGACTTTCTATCTTATATGCTTCCCAAATAGGGTCTGAGAAGTTGCGCTGAAAAGCAGCATACATATTGGAAGTGGTGTCACACAAATTGCGCACCATCTTTTTTGTGCATGTAGATTTTCTTTTTATCTGCCGAGAAAGTTACCAGTACCGGATTGCGTGGCATTTGTCCGGCAGCTATATCTTTATTGTTACTGGTACTCGATACTCTGGACGCAATCATAAAATCGCGTCCCATCAAGTCTTTAGGTATTTCGAAATAATACTTATCCTTAACGATGTGTACCTTAAACATGCCATCAATCGTCTTGGCTCCTTTCAGTAGTTTTTGTATTCGGTCATACTACTCTTTGTGGAATCTTTTTGCCGCCGGCTGCTCTGTTTCCGCTTTTGCTTTCTTCTTTTCTTTTTTAAAAAATCTGACTTTCGGCATTAGCAGTTACCGCTCCGGCAGTTAATGCTCCACAAGTAATAAGGTGAAAATTTTGTTCATATCATGTTGTTTTTAAGTTCTATAGTTCCAGTTTGGACAGATCGAATCCGTTTTCAAGCATAGCTTCCCGAATCACATCATACTTCTTCTTCATTACCGGATATTTATCGCAGATTTCCTGAATCTCGGCAGGAGTTTTCTCAAAAGACGAAATTCATCCATTGCGCAAGGTCTTCACTCTTTAAAGGAGCATAAATGGAATTAAAATCCGGCCAATCTTCATCAATATAGGAGTTCTCAGAATAAGTAATCATCACCCCATACTTATAAAAATCGATTTCATTAGGGTCCGTTCCTTTAAAACGATACCAGTTCGGGTCGTACAATTTCGGTTCAACTTCTTCACTAGCTTCATAAAAAGCATCTGAAATAGTAAACAATCCTCTGACTTCCGACATATACTTTTTGCCCAAAAGCTGGCATTCACATCTGCTCTGATTTTCACAAACTCCTCATCGGTCATTGTTTTCAGAGAAGATGATACATTACCTAAGGCTATAAAGCTGCTACTAGCATAGCAATTCATGATGGTTGTCTCACCATAAGAGCCATCCGGACCTCTTCAGATAACAATATAGAAAAAGGTAAATTCTTCTTTTAAAAAACTATCCGAGTACAAATTCAATAATACCTTTTGCAAAAAACTCAATCCCTTCATCAATAATCTCCTGCTTTTGTTCGGGAGCAGTTATTTTAATTCCGTTATTCGCTGTAAAGTTGAATTTATAATCAGCCTCAGTCGGATTGGTTATAATCACAGTCTGATATTTCTGATAAAACTGGTATATAAAATGCTGTGTCGGATCTGACAGGTCATCTGTCAAAATGTTGTATTTATCCGGTTGCTCAGGAACGATTAACGCATCTTCATGATAACAAGAAGACATACCTGCCAACATACAAATTAATAATATAAGTTTCTTCATAATCGATCAATTATTAACAGGTTCACTATTCGGACGGTCAATATTTCTATTTCCGTATTTCTCTCTCTTTCACTCTTAGGAATCGGCAATACGTATGAGCCTTTCTCTTTCAGTTCGAAGACATCTCCTCTCCCTCGTTCTCCTTTGAACTGTAAGTATGCGTAAGAGGAGGGCAGCCATATCTGCGCAAATCAAACCAGCGGAATCCTTCAAACGCCAGTTCTCTACGGCGTTCCTTACGTACGGTTGCTACAATTCCGTCTTCATCAACAGCTAACGGCGGGTTCCCGGTTTCATACGATTTTTCACGGAGCTCATTTAAGTCAGCAAGAGCCTTTGTTCGTATTGCCAAGTTCAGCAAAAGCCTCAGCACGATTCAGATAAGCTTCCAAAAATACGCAAGGCGTTGGCATAGACTGTAGCAGAATTTTTAGTCCACTTAATAGGTGTATAGACACTATACTGTTTTGTTAGTAGGTCTGGTCTGGTTGCCGATTGTATTCTTGAAATAATTCGTAAGACGCAAAATCATCTTCCGAATATAGCGCTAGTAAATCATCAGAAACCACCAAGTTCCCCGTATACCTGAAATCTTCTTTTCATATGCGTCTCAAGTGATGTAAGTCCGTAGGATAACAAGATTTCTTTGTTAGCAAGAGAAAAGAAATAGTGGTCCTTTTTTTTTCCTGAAGTTTGTAAAGTGGCTGAGTCGCGACCTTAAAGACCGAGTCACAATAAAGAGAATGAATTCTCATCATATTTCTCCTGAAAAAGAGCAATACGTGATGCCAATAGATAAGCACTCGGCAAAGTTAGGACTTGAAAAAATAGTTTTTCTCACCTCCTATAGCCTTTAAAACACTGGATAGCCTTATTAATGTCTTCTTCCATTTGGGCATAAACAGCTGCATTCGTGGCCCGCTTCATCATCTTATCTGATAAATGATTTCTTTATTGAGCGGTACACATAAGTCTTCATTTGCCGTTGCAGGATGATAAGGCTTTCCATACAAATTAGCAAGCATAAAATACGAGAAAGCCCGCATGAAATAAGCTTCACCTGCTAAATCCTGACGTTCCATATCCGTCCCGTTCATGGTATAAAGCTGGTCAGTATGATATTAGTCATCAATATCTTATGATAATAGACTGTCCATGCAACATCCGGCGTAAGTTCATTTGAAATTCCCACTTCCGGGTTTCCCTGCCACGTATAATATGCCCAAACATATTTCTCTGAAATCATTAGAAATGACTTGTGGTCTGGTTCCATAGTAACATTGGTCTTTCACATCGTCTGTCATATATTCCAGATAAGGATGAGGTATGTCATTTTTTCATTCGTTTTCATTACCTCACCGAAGAACAGTTCCTTGTAATCCTTCACCGATCTGGGTATCATCAAATCTTGTGAACTTTCTTCCAAAAAGTCACTGCACGACGATAATGTGCAGATAAACAATATGATATATAAATTGTACTTTTTTCATCATCATTCATTATTAAAGAGTAATATTAAAGCGAAGTGAGTAAGAACGCTGCGGTGGTATACTTCTTGAGCCAAATCCAATCTGTTCAGGATCTCTGCCCTTCAGCGCTTTATCTTTAATGACAAATACATTACCCATATCAAAGCTGACACTTGCTCCTTTCAGATAGACAGGTTTCAACCATTCACGTTTAAAAAATCATAGCGAATAGACATCGAACGGCATCTGAGGAAACTGCCTGAAACTACACGGATATCACTCTTATTATACATATCCCATCCATTATCCGCAATACGATAGGTCACATCCTTATCGTTGATCTGCAAACTCTTATCCGATAAAACCGGTATAATGGTCCTGTCTTCATCACCCGGCTCTCTCCAACGATTCACAAATTCACTGGACATATTCTGGTCCGATAAGGAAGCCGCTGTCCGGAGGACTCATACAAATCATTCAAGCGCATTTTATTGCCAAAGCTGAATGAGAACAACGCATTAAATGTAATATTCTTATATTTTAAATAAGTAGAGAATCCTCCACCGGTCAGTTCGGGTTCACGTTTTCCGGAAAGAACAAAAGCACGGTCATACATCTCCTGCAAAGAATGAACCACAGCATTTCCTTCTTCATCTTTCTCATTAATATCCTTAAATGTAGGAAAACCCTGATCATCCAGCTTATCAAATTTATAAGAATAGAAACTATTTATCGCATTGCCATTGCTCACTAATGTTCCTGCAATATAGTCTTGCCAAGTGATCGCTGAGTTCCCGGCATTCAACACTTTATTGTAGTTTTTACCTGTATTGAATGATAAACTCCACATCCAGTCCCGGGTCTGAATCGGAACAAAAGAAACAGCCAAATCCCAACCTTTATTCTCAACATCACCATCATTAATGGAGACACTTGACGCACCTGTAGAAGGAGCTACGTTTTCGTAACCACCTGATCTACTCCCTTTTTGTAATATACATCAAGCGATCCATAGATTCTGTTATTCCAGAATGCCCAGTCGATTGCAATATTATACGAATTGGTTTTTCCCACTTCAGTTTATTATTCGGCAGCTTATACAATGTTGAAATATACTCCTGTGGCATTGACTCCAATGTCCCCAAACTAGCAATCAAGTTAGGGGTCTGATCCGGATGCACGTTACCTTGTATACCGTATGAGGCACGAATTGCCAGATCATTCAGGAAATCGACGTTCTTCATAAACTTCTCATTGATAACATTCCATCGTGTAGACACTGACCATATTGGCAGAAAACGAACGCTCTTGCTCTGACCGAACTTATAGAAACCGTCAGTACGTATATTGAAGTTCAGAATATAGCGACTGTCATAAACATAAGCAGCCGTAGCATATAATGAAATCACATTATTCTTTGTATCGGTCACCACATCCGGATGACTCTTTACCAAAGCACCGTATCTTTTCCAGACTGTCGGGTCAATATCAACAAACTTTTTACCTCTTTTTCGGGCAAATAACCATATTGCGTAGAGCTTAATCCGTCATATTTTTTGAAGATCTGACCTCTTGTCCGATGCTTCCGGAAACTTCATGTTTTCCTGAAACTTTGCATCAAGACAGGCTATTTTTCTCCATGTATAAGAAGTATTACGTGTATTGGTCGTCATCAACTCTCCTCCAAACGGAAGCAGACAATATCTTTCGGCAAAATTCAGAATCTTCAATGGGATTCGGCAACATCTTCCCATAGGGACTTTGTCGCATAGAAGAAAATATAATATGATTGTTCATCACCCCAGTTTTCTTGTGTCACGTTGCTTCTGGACAGTCCTAATATAGATGAAAATCTCATCCATGAAGCAACCTTCCAATCCAGATTGACAGCTACATCTATAGCGGAATTATCATTCTTGTTTCCTGTATGATTCAGTTCGTTCATGATATTGTAAGACAATACTCCGTTACGTCCAGCCTCATTCGCATAAAAAATACAACTCATTAGAAGCTGTCCGAAGTGGAATAGCCCGTGAAGTATTATAAGCATACTCATCACACATCAATGGAAGTATGAGGATGTTCGGCTTTGGAAAGCGAACCGCTAACCTTTAATCCCAAATGTATATTCCGGTTAATTTGGTATTTATTTTAGCCAGTACGTTATAGCGCTCTAACCCTTCCCCTATCGTCACACTGTTATTATTCGCATATCCCATGGACATATAATAATTACTCCGGTCATTTTCCACCTGTAATGGATACCGAATGCTGATGTGTAAATGCTGTACGGAACAGCAAGTCATACCAGTCGGTATTTAATCCTTTCAGGGTCTTCACCTGGTTTAAGAATTCCTGATAGGTAATATCTTCTTATTCCACAGATGTTGCAATGCTCCTTCATAGCCAATATCCGAAGGTTTGTAACTTCCGAAAGATAATCCCTCTCCTGCATTTCGATAGACATATCAATTCTGTCGGCAGAATTCATCCGAAACATTTTATCGTAAGTAGGAGGAGCTGTTATCCCCAATGTAGCGGTATACGAGATACTCGGTTTCTGGCTTTTCCTTGCTTGGTAGTGACCACAATAACTCCATTGGCCGCTTTGATACCATAGATAGCAGTAGCACTGGCATCTTTCAGAATATCCACACGTTCAATATCTTCCGGATTGACCGAACCGATGGCATTTCCGATCAGATTTATCTTATCCGGACTGTTCAGTTCCTCTGTAGAGATATTGACAGGTTCTTCCAGAATAATTCATCGACTACCCATACCGGTTCTCTATTTCCTGTAATAGAGGAAGATCCCCCTGATTCTAATCTTAGGAGCAGCTCCTGGGTAGATGACATATTCATCACAGCAACACCCGGCAAGCGTCCCTGCAAAATTCTGTCGATAGACAGATCCTCCCCACCAATCAGATCAGCTCCCTTTATAGAGGATATGGAGCTTGCCAACTTGCGTCTGTCAATCTCTGATAACCTGTTACTACAACTTCATCGATTGACTTTACATCCGATTTCATCACGATTGTCATAGGTTTAGTACCGGCAACTTTTACTTCCTGTACAATCATTCCCAAATAGGAGACAATCAGGACAGGCTCTTTCTGATGGAATAAATTAATAGAAAACTTACCTTCATTATCAGTTATCGTCGAATGTTCCGTTTTAGAGAGTTTTATATAAGCTCCCGGCAGCAGCCCTCCTCATCAACCACAACGCCCGTAGCCGTGCGGACATTCTCCTTAGGTTGCTGATATACAATGGTTACAATATTTCCTTCTATCTCATAACTGTATCCGGTATTTGCCAGCACTTTGTTCAACACCTCACTGATAGGCTGACTATTGCTCTGAATAGTGATACGAGGCATATTCTTCACTTGCTCCGTACTATAAATAAAGTTCAAGCCAGTCTGTACTTTTACAGCATCAAAAAATTCTTTAACTGTTGCAGATTTAAGATCTAAGGATACCCTCATTGCATTAGATTGCGATGCAGCCAACACCGGTGTAAACAACAAGGAAATAATACAGAGAAACATGATAATGCGTTCTCGAGCTCTCTTTTTTGCATGTCGTCCTCCTTTTTTAATAGTAGTTAATATGTTTATTTCTTTATAATTATGGTCTTCCCCTGTATTTCCATTTCCAGATGAGTCACCCGCTGTATCGCTTTTCAATATAGGCTCTATTGAGCCGTAGCGATCAATATCTCCTGTAAAACGTATCTTCTTGGTATCTTCCGATTCGAATACGACATCTTTGTTGTACCAACGTGATATTACATTCATCAGACTCTCCAAGGAACAATTATCAAAAACAAAACGTCCACTGTTCCATGCGATATACGGCTCGATATCCACTACGCTAATTTGTACATCTTGCGTATCAGCCTGAAGAACCGCCAATTCCCCCGGTTTTATTTTTTATATTCCCTCCCTGATTAGGAAGCACACTTTACAGAACCTTTCACCAGCACTACTTTCGTTATTCCGGGCACATGTGTATTTACATTGAAAGTTGTTCCGTACTGCTTGACCACTCCATTCGCCGTAATGACACGGAAAGGACGCTTGCTATCCTTGGCTACCTGAAAATAGGCCTCCCCATCCAAATAGACCGTGCGAGTGGTAGTACCAAAATGTGGTGGATATTTTAATGTCGTATTATAATTCAGATGCACTCTGGTCCCGTCTTCAAACGTCATCCAAAATTCACTGTCATCATAAGTACTCAACTTATTATTTTCTACAACAGAGACCTCTTCCGATTCGTTCACATCAGTCTCAGGGACAGACGGCTGAGCAACAGGAACTTGTTCCACCGAATCCTGTAATGGCTTAGCAGGCACTGATTTTAAATCCATCTTCTGTCCATTTGCCAAAACCAGCGTTGCCTTTTGTTTACCCATCTTCTCCGACCGGATCATAGCAATACGAACTTCATCCGAAATCACCGGCTGAGAATCCATCAGCCTCAAAGTCCAAAACCATATTGCAAAACCGATTATCGGCAATAAGAAGATAGCCGCATACCGTCCTATTTTGATCCAACGAGCAGAGCGAATAGAGAAATGCTTTTTCTGAAATCTTTCCCAAGCACGTGCTTCATCTACCTGGGCAAACTGTTTATACCTGTCAATCAAACAAGCCTCACGCATCAGACGATCATAGTTCTCTCTATTTTCTTGAGAACTATCAAGCCATGACTGCAACTGTTTTTTATCTTCTTCCGAAGCGTATCCCAGCAACTGATCATGGATAATAGAATTTATACTTCTTTTACGCTTTATCATATTATTTCAGGTTATTTATAATAAAGACGACTAAGAAGAAAAAAATGAGGGACAGGATTCTGAAGTTTTTTATTCAAAAGATACTTTATTTATTTAGAAGACCGTTCTTTTGTACAATAATCAAGAAAACAACGAACATTTTGTTCATTGCAAACAGGTGTTAACAAGTAAAGCGGATTGAGTGTTATGCTTCTTTTTAGGGAAGTAACATTTGTAATAATAGAAAAATGATAGGAGCCTAATTTTTTTTTCTAAGGAAGGACATTGCTCTCTTCTTTTGAGTCTTCACAGTTTCAAGAGAAACATGGAGTGCAGTGGCAATCTCCTCGTTCTTCTTGCCTTCCATATACATCAAAAAAACTTCCCTGCATCGATCCGGCAGCGCATCAATTGTCTGAAGAAGCTGGCGATAGACTTCTTCACTAAAGAAGCCCTCTTCCTCCTCTTCCATCCTAAACGTAGTGGAATGACTATCAAGCATCTTCTGAAGATAGTTGCCTTCCACATCCTTATGTTTCAAATAATCCAAGGAAGCATTTCTGACAGAGTTATACAGATAAACCCTGAATGAAGCCAGAGACCGGAAAAACATCTTTTTCTCCCAAATAGTGGAGAATAACTCCTGGACAATATCTTCTGCAGATTCTGAATCTCCGACAATTGTTATTGCATAGCAAACCAATGCTTTATAATAATTCTTATAAAGCAGTCGGAAAGCAGCCGCATCCAACTTATTAATTTGTTCTATGGAAATCTCATTGTTAGTCATTTCGGGAGTTTTGCGCCAAAATACAAATTAAATAATAATGTTCTATACAGAAAGACTGATATTTTCTCTCAGGCAATCTAGTTGTATGGTACTTTCCAAAAGATATCCGCCTATAAAAGATTCACCCGGTTTACATTCGACAATGTAAACCCGGGTGAAAAAATGCTCAATATTGCATAGAAGAAATCTTTAAAATATCTCTTACAATATTGTTTTCATAGAGACAAATTAATTAAGAGAGTTTATGTAATAGAGATTTATTCAATTTCCGTAGCTTTATTAATGCGGTAGATCAACAGGTCATAATGAGAACGATCTGCCTCAGGAGCCGTCGAAATTGCTTTCTTGAGCATGTCTTTCGTACGCATCAACAAGTCAAAATAGTAAGCAGCTATTTTTGTCTGGTTGGTATAGATCGGTGGAATTGAAGAAAAAGCCTGCTACTTCTTCTGCATTTTGCAATGAATACATCTTCATATCCACCTTTCCGCCATTTCTCAAAGCAGCCAGATTGATCTCCGGTTTGCCGGTAGCCGCAAATCCTGTTTTTGAGGCTTTGAAACTACCAATAGGCGCAGTTGCTGTCGATGTTGAAATAATACTTTCCAGAAACGCTGTCTGTAGTGCTCTCTCGAAATTCTCCAACGGACGATGCTTCAAGACACCTTCCCAAACAATTCCATAGATATCATCCAGATATTCCGAAGCAGTATATGCTGCATCCGGGAAGCGTTCTGTACAAACCTCGACATAAGGCAGACGTCCGAAAATACCATTAAAGATATCCAAACGTAAACGGTCAGCCTTCTTATCTGAAATTTCAAATTCATTCAAATGAGCGGTATCGTCCACCCAATCCAGATTCTTTGCCAGTTCCAATGCTTTACTCAAAAGCTGCTTTCTGTTTCTCACGATCTACCATTGAATAACTTGGTATCGCATCCTTCTCGCGAATATCATTCAAGTAAATACCGCCAATATAACTCAGTATTGCATAAATACGCCCGCTCAGTCTTTTCACTAAGGGCAGAGTGTACACGTCTGCGCATTAAAAAATCACGGTCTTCCTTGGCAAAACCAACTCATAATAGTTCTCAAATCCTTTGCGAACATTAGGAAGCATATAGTCGAATGATTTCAAATGGTCATCTCCCAGACTTCCGCGACTATTACGAGGATCAGAATCAAAAACGTGACTGATTACGTATATAAGCATAATATGGGTCTCCCGTATGTTCACGAATCCAGCTATCCAATGTCTCTTTTTCTTCCTGCAATGAAGAAGCATAGATAGGTTGATATAAATATTTAATCACCAGTTCGTCATATGGACCAGGCTTTGCATTAACCAGACACTCCATTACGAACATCCTCCTCCGTAGCTACGTCATTAATGATTACGCCTCCCATAACAGAAGAAGCGAGACCATACTTTTTGAGTAAAAAGCTTGCCGAACGCAACGAATCCACCGGATAAGCACAGGAAGCTCCCCAGTTCATTGTAAGTCCCAATCCGGTTCCTACAGCCTGAGCAATAGCAGCCTGAATCAACTCACCCTGTATCTCCTGCGGGAAAACAGTAGTACGCACACGAGGATCAATAGCAACAGTGGCCCCTATACGGTCAGCATACTGAACACTGATCATATTTGCATTAATCAGAATAGACGCGTTCAATATTTCACCGGTACGTGTATCTGAGTGTATCGTTGTCTGTGCCGAATTCAGCCAGAAGCCGAATAACGTATTGTCATACAGTCAAAGCTGTTTGCATTGAACAATGTGTCATTCTTCGGGAATTCTTTCACACAAATAACATCTTTAAAAAGCCGATCTTCTCAAATGCCTTATTCCACGATTCCGCACCAGCCTTGATATACGGATTCCATTTGACAGGCATCAGACTGTCGATATAGAACACCAGTTGTTTGACTGGCCGAACCAGCTCGCCACGGCGATAGGCAGCAGAGTCGGAAGGCTCGATACGCCAACGTTTTTGCATAGCGTATACTCTTCACTTCCTGAGTTGCCCCTGAATAATCACTTTTCAATTGTGTAGTCAATCCCAAACGTGAGTCAGCCAGGCGAGGAGTCATCGGCTCCTCGGGCAGAATACAAAGCATTTTAGTGACGACCGCTGTCAAAGGTACGTCTTTGTACATATTGTATGCTCCCATCAGCGTATGGTCGACAGTATATGACAACTCTTCACGTACACTTATATGATTTTCTGAAGCCGATACACCCAAAAATAGCAGATTTATCCGATTGCAGAGAATGATCGCGCGACACGAATCCATAGTATCCGTTAGCCGATGTCGAAGGGAAAGGTTTGGTAAAAGCAGATCCCTCCAAAAATAATCCCTTCATATCTACCACAAGTGCAGAACTATCCGGAGTGCAAGCCAATACCTTAAAGCTTTTGAAAATACCCGGATTATGCGCATTGTCCAACGCACGTGCGATATAAGCATCACCACTGGTATTGACAGGTTTGCTCAACAAAGGCATACGCGCCACGATTGTCGAATCGATCATCTCAAAACGCAGACGTACATCAGTACCCCCTAACTGTCCAGGAGCTCCTTCACCACCGTCACTCGTATTTTCAATAGAAGAAGCAAACAGCATCTCACGTCCTAACATGGCAACCGGGAACTCCACATACACTTTCCCTTCCACCTTATGGATAGTCATCAGCCCGTGTGCTGTCTGAACTTTCTTATTCTTGAACAGCTTCTGATATGGTGTCAGATTTTTCCTTCTTATCTTCTTTTTTCTTCTTTTTAAAAGGCCAGAAAGCATTTCCTTCCTGTGGCGAGCAACATGCAAAAAAGAAGTAATAAACAAAGTATCTTACTATATCTATTTCTCATACTTCCCTATCATTTTAATGCCTGGTCAATTTTGTACAACAATAAGCGGTAGTGGCGTTGTGTATCAGCCGAACCGGTAAAGCACTTGCTGCAACCAGACTACGAACCTTCTTCAACTCACCGTAGTATATATGTTCCATCGGTTCGATCGGTGCTTTCAGATCTACATCATCATCAAATCCACTGATTTCCTCCAAACGGGCAGCCTGCATCTCACGAGGCTTGTTATTAAAACATCCCATAAATTCCTCCGAGATGATTCCGAAACGTTCGCGCGAAGCAGCTTTCAGCCATTCGGGCACTTCAATGTGAGCATACATATCTGCATGATACCTTTACGGGTAGCATTCTTTGCAACCCCTGCAACCGAACCTTCAATCAGCTTCGTCAGATAATTCATCTGCAAACGCATTTCTGTTTCTGTCAAGGTTCTTCCGGCGCGGGTAGGAGCCCATACAAAACGTTCTATATCAGCAAGATATTCTTTCTGAGTATAAGGAGCTGATGTCGCCTTACCCGAACAGATAGCCACCGCACCACAACGAGACAAGATACCATCAATAATTGCATCTTCCATCTGCATGGCCACAGAAGTACGGATAGGGGAATTCTTTCAGTGTTTCTGCGTGCATCCAGCCACGAAAGGTCCTTCAGTTCATTCAATAAAATTCAGAGCCTTTTTTTTGTTGTTGCTTCGATACAGTTTTAAAGCTTGAACGCTGATCACCGTCATAGCGTTCGTTCAGATAAATACCACCGATATCTCCCAAAAACGAAAGTCAATAACGTACGTAAGCATATACAATTTCGTCATAAACAGCCGTGCGGAACTCAAAATCCTTTATCCTTATCCGCTACCCAATCATTGATATGTTTTAACAGATATTGCAAGTTGCGACGTCCATATTCAGAAGCTTTCACCGGGTCATCTCCCAGGTCTTCCTCTACTGAACTTGGGTCAAAACGACGTCTGAACTGTTGTTTACCATAGCGATATTTAACATCTCCAGACTTCTCACTGATCCATTTATCCAAGATAGGAATTTCTTCCTCTGCCGTTTTAGCCTCAAAGATCGGTGAATACAACCAGGCGATAGCGTAATCATACGCCCCAGTTCCGGAGGAGTCAAACGCACGCCTCTCTTTATCACCCGGTTGAGCAATATAATTGTTACGGGCATAGTCCATAATAGAGTAGGTCAAAAAACCAAACTCCTGAGTAAACTTCGGATCGCGCAAAGATTCCACAGGGATAGAAGAAGAACCTGCCATATTGTGCATCAATGACAATGTATGTCCTACCTCATGCGAGAGCACATAAGCGATACAGTCTCCCAGCAAGTCTTCACGCAAACAACATCACGTACTTCCTCATCAGCAGGGGCAGTCTGCAAGAAGCGCCAGTACTGAACCAACTGCACAATATTGTGGAATACCGTAACAGATGCATTAATGATTTCTCCGAACGCGGATCTATCCAAGAAGGTCCCATCGCATTGGCCACCGTAGACGGGAGCATAACGTATACAGGAATATTTGATATTCTCCGGATCGAAGTTCGGATCATCTTTCGGGAAATCTTTTGCAATGATGGCATTCTTAAAACCGATCTTCTCAAATGCTTTCTGCCATACTTCAACTCCTTTTTATGGATATATTTATTCCAACTCAACGGAAAAGTATCATCAATGTAGAAAACAATAGGTTTCTTCGGCTCTACCAGTTCGCCACGGAGATAGGCTGCTGAATCCGATGGCTCCAGATTCCATCTGTGAGCAATGTGACGAGTACGCAACCCACGACCTTCGGAAGCAAATTCTACTACAGAGTGTTCAAAAAATACCAATACGTGGATCAGCATAACGGGGACGCATCGGTTGTTCAGGCAACAGAATGAAGCTACGATTCATAACCGCAGTAAACGGCATTTTCTTCACTGCATAATTTCCCTTCATACCCACGCGCTGATTTTGTAGGTCAGTAAAAAGAACGTATACACATTATCCTCAAAGCCTTTGACTCCCTGAATAAATGAGCTTTCCTTCTCAAAACTTTACTAATATCGGCTCCCATCATCTCCATCATTGAATATGGGTGAGAACGGAGAAAGGTTCTTTTATCGCTCAGCAGATAGTCTGTCATATCGAATACCACTGCCGTGCTATCGTTATTATATGCTTTGATCTCGAATGTTTCAGCGATTGCCGGCATGGTACTGCTTACCAAGCGCTTCTTGATTTCACGATCTTCAGAGAACTGCCCTGCCTGTACACGACGCAATGTAATAGTTGAGTCGCGTTGCACAAAACGAACAGAAAAAGGATCACCTGACTTCTCTCCTACACAGCCGAAACTGGTTATCGGTCGTTTCCACGATGGTAGAACCAAGTAGAATATCCCGATTCATCACCTTAATCGGCAACTCAAAGTAGATTTTATTATCCAACTTGTGAAGAGTAATGAAACCTTTAGCCGTGGTGACTTTTCTTGTCTTTAAACAGTTTGTCGTACTTGGTTTCCTTCTTCTCTTTCTTTGTAGTTGCTTCCAGTAGAAGCTTTCTTCTTGTTTTTCTTCTTAGCCACAGCGGGGCTGATCATCGCCCCACATAGTGCAAAACCAGAAGAAGTAAATACAGTTTTTTCAAGGTTTTTATCATTTTTAAGTTTATAACCAATCGAAATCATCATCCATACATTGCCTGTATTAGGTTTTATAACGTACCTGTACAATACGTCCTAAATCTTTTCGTGATATAGAACAAATTTCCCATCAACTTACGTTACTTGAATTGTTTGTCCCTTATTTATCACGTATTTATCAATAGTATATTCATCAGAAGTGTTGTAAGTATATCCTTTCATAATATAGGCATCTCCGCTCTCCAAACCAACAATGATATATTGATTATTGTAGAACTGTGTATCAACAGAAGTAATCGAAGAGTTAAATGTAGCACACTTAAATAACATATTTTCTTTCAGATAATACAGATATGGGGCATTCCCTTTACTAATAAAAGGTATTGCCATGTATCTTGATAACGGAACAATGAGAAACTATTCTTTGAAGTACCATCAATTATCTGTCCCAACTCAGCAGGTGCTTCCACCTGCGACACATACGTTGTAGCCAAACTAGTTACTGTAGTACTACCGGAAAAGTCTCTACCGCAAACTTCTGGATATAGAATTTATGAGACTGCTTATGCTCTATTACTGCAAAATACATCATCTTACCATAATCATAAGAGTCCGATTCACACGCTCCTACATAATGTACTGTATAATCTTTCATATTATCTAAACGAGCATATGTAGGATGATTTGTGTATGTCGTTTCATCTACATTCAATGTTAGTATTTTGCCCGGAATTAAAAGTTCCATTAGAGCTAAGCTTATCTGTTACGTGTAAATATTGACTTGAATTTTTATCATACAATAGTAATCCTCCATGGCCTGAAAATGGAGCATAAGCAATCATACGACCATCAACTTTCACTTTACCTTCCGCATCCGATGTTAGTGGAGTATTAATAAAACGGCTCGTATTAAAAGAAGATTACTCTCTTTTACACGTGTATAAATTGTACCATCCTCGCCGACGGCCATCGTCAGACCTGCAAATCAATCACTGCTTCCGGTACTAAATCTTGTGGATAACCCTCCAAGAACATTTGCGATAATACTCCTTCACGCTGATAACTACTGCCTGATACATCTACAGCTCCTTGCCCACCTTTTGCGCTATCCATAGCCAACTTATACCTGATCCTCACCATCCCATTGCTCTACCCAATGAGGATATATCGAAACAGGCTGACTACCTAACGGTTCTTTATTTATCATTTGATAAATATCACGAGTAACTACAGGTTTAAAGTACTCCTCTTCTGTTTGGAATTTCATAAATGTCAACATACTATTACCATCCTTTTCAGAAAGAATAACCCAGCCATCTTTCACATATGGAGAACTAATTGAGATTGTCGTTGAACCAAAATAAGATACTCCAGTGGACTTATCCAATACTGCCAATCGCAGATCTTTATTTTTGGCTATCGTATCCGCCACCCATTCCAAATCTTTAGAGTGAGCTATCACATGTCCGTCATAGCTCCATTCATAAGCTAAGTTCTGACTTTCGCGTCCCAAAGCAAAAGTTAGTTCCGGTTTTGAGATAACCTTATCTCCCAAGGAATAATAAGGGTTTCTGTTGAAACAGAGACTTCTATATCATTCATTTCTTTATAATCATAATTCCCTTTATCATCATAGCAAGATGCCATACCTAAAAGGAATACAACGATAAATATTATTTTCATATTCATATTCAAGTAGTCTATTTATTAATTAATAGGCACAGTCATTGGAAATTCTTACCATCAGCATCCCATCCATCACATTATTCTGTTTTAATATAGCGTTTAAATGTCAATGAATAAAGCCCCCTTTCTCAGCCGTATTTAATGCCCCGAAATTAGAAGGTTACTCCTGTACACTTCACAAATTCTTCATATTTTTTCAGAGTACGTACCTAAATATACTCTTGTGACCTGAGTATCCACCACTCTGGTTTACTTACCACATTATTAAATACATTTTTATTTTTCATATTCCTGCATTGTTCCTTGGAAATATTCATATTCGAACCAGTTTCAGACACAATTTTACATTCTCTTCAAATCATCCGTCTTCACCAAAGTAAACTTCTAGCGTATCATTAGACAATCCTGCTCCAAATTTTGGATTAGTGGTAAACGAAAATTCTTTGAACCGCATTTGGGGTAGGATCTTCTTTTCATTCTCCTCTACCACTACTACACTATATGGAGTATCTTCGTTGAGAGGCTTACCAATCAAACTCATACCAATCTTTACCGTTATTTCTTCGCTCGTCGGATAATTATTGAATGACACCTCCATATATCCATTCTCTTTATCGTAATCATTTGTCGTATTTATCAATTGACTAAAATAAAGATACTGTTCTCCCTGATAGGGTTTTATTTCATCCTCTGAACACGCCCAAAGACAAAGAGAGATTAAAGCAAATAATATATTTTTTCATCGTTTCTTCTTTTGATTAGCAATATTAAATGTCTTCATTATTCGGTTTGTCAAATACAAAGACTACATTATCTTTCGATTTCTGATCCAAACGTTTATACTGAAAGAACATCTGTCCTTCACCTACAAACTCACGACGCATTTCTTTTTATCAAATGTGTATGAAAGACTTCCAGAGAACCAATAGAGATGCTAGATTAATACCTCTCGCATAACATTACTTTATCTAACATCTCTCACCTGCTTTAGAGAACTCATCTTTATAAGCAAAAATATTCACCCATAATATAATACATCTCGCTCAAGCCCGTATAGCCGGAATCATGTCTGTACCGGAAGTACCTTCTTTTATATCATATTTAAAGGAATACTTAATATCTCCTCCATCCCAGTCCCCAAACAAATCAAGATTACGATCATCAGCACCAGCTTCATCACCAAAAAGATTTGTAGTATTTTACAACTAATACCATCATTCCTTTAGTCATATACGGAAGATAATCTTCATAGCAAGTAGACTTAAAGAAAGTCATAATTATACTATTATAATCTTTCCGATTAGTGGTCAAGCTATTAGAGAAGTTAAAACAAGAAGCTGTAGACGTGCTTCCTGTTGAATAAAGCATCTACTACTTCTTTTGCTTCTTTGTAAGCATTACCATATTCGCCAGCCCAACAATAAACACGAGCTAACATCGCTGTTACCGCATAATAATTCATACGATATCCACGATACGCAAAAATACATCCTTAGCCAGTTCTCCACTAGTACCACTATTAACAGCCAACATACGATTTTCGGTGGACATCCAATGTTTGTTTTCTTTAATAGTATCACACTTTGCCAACAAGTCCTTTGCCGCTTTAAATCATTAACTATTTTTCTCAAAATCTCCTTATTGTTTTCATAAGGAACAATAGTAGGATATACATCAACATAAGGTATATAGGCTTTGCCATCGTCTTTAAGCATAGAAGGAGCAAACATCCGAAGCATATCGAAATGGATTAACGCACGCAATCCCAATGCCTCTCCCCATATCATATTCTTCTCCAACTCGTCTTCTGCAAACACAGAAGGAGATGCTTCACTTACATTAGCAATCAAGTTATTACAGTTAGCTATATTATTATAACCAACAGACCAAATGCTGGAAATAATACTTTTTACATCTGAATCATCGAATTTATAATTAGCAGCTTTTATAATAGGACGAGGTACTTTTCATATAGCTACTTCCTGACTGGATAATATTGTGCTATTACATCCATAAACCCCCATGAAATACTCTTACCATACATTGAGGAGGTTCCCAAATTCAAATAAATACCATTCAAAGCGTTACGATAACCATCGCCAACTTCGAAAAGTTTATCGCCATTGACTTGATTACTTGGTGCTACATCCAACCAATCACTACAACTTGTTGTAAACAAGCTAGCTGTCAGTAATATCATTGCATATACTTTCTTCATATTATTCATCTACTCTAAGTATTGTTTATTAAAAAACTCATCTTTACCGAAGCTGCAAAGAACGAGAATACGGATAGTCCAAACCACGCTCGGCACGTACAGTAGAAACACGGAATAAATCATTACCCGACAATTTCTACACGTAATAAACCAATATGTGCTTTTTTCAACCATTCTGCATTAAAGTCATAACCTACCGTCAGAGAATTAAATGTTAAGACATTGTAATCCTGAATAAAACGGCTTGTAGGACGAGTTACTGCAACCACTCCATCTGTTTGCAAACGTCCGTAAGGAGCAATCTCCAGGATGCTGCCAACGTCCTGTTAATACTCGACGATCCACATTGCTACTTTGTATATATGCATTCTCAACCTTACTTACCAATGTTGAATTGTACCGTTGTCCTCCAAGCTCATACATAAATGTTGAATATACGGAGAATTGCTTCCAACGCATATTAAAAACCAAAGGTACCTTTGAAGTTTCGGCTCTTCATTTCCAATTGGCTAAACTTGGATCAGCTGCATTCCAATCAAAGTAATCGTTCCATCAGGACGAACAAAGATTTCTCTACCGTCTGCCGGATTGATACCTAACGACTTTACACCAAAAATAGACGTTAAGGACCCACCCTCTACATACTGTAAATAAGTAGCACTATATTCGGCTTTACCTTTATTAATACCGGAATTATAATCAGCATATTTCTCTTGTACCCTCTTATTATACTCTTTCAGGCTATCAGAAATCTTGGTTATCTCATTCTTATTATGAGCCATATTGACAAAGGCTGCCACATACCAATCCTTTGAATTCAAGGATAGTGCTTGCAACTGAATTTCGACACCTTTATTCATTACTTCACCGATATTGTCTTTGTATGAGGTAAACCCTGTAGAACTAGGTAAAGTCACACTGTTCACCAGATCTACTGTTTTCTTACGATAATAAGAAAAGTTCATCTGAAGTAAACCTTTGAACATGTCAACATCCAACCCCAAATCCATATTATGCGTCTTCTCCCATCCCAATGAACTGTTCCCCAATGCCATCAGTGTTGCACCTAAACCTGTTTTAAACCAATTGTCTGTGATTACTTGATAAATTGTCTGTGTGTAGGGAGAAAATCCACCTTACCAGTGATACCATATGTTCCACGAATCTTAAAGCGCTCCATCCATTCAAATTGTTTCATAAACTTATAATTATGCAGATTCAATCTGAGACCACCCGAAAAGAATGGGGCAAATCGTTGATCGGAACCAAATTCCGAGTTTCCGTCAAAACGAAGAGAAACGTCAGCCAAATAAATATTATCGAACGAATAATTGAATGTTCTTAATGCACCGAACAAACGGCTTTTACTATCTGAGTTTACTGGTAATGTAGGTACTTTGTTCGCATACCCTGGAGAAGATAACTCCCCAGAAGGAAAGCCTTTATAAGCTATACCGAAACTATCGCCAGTACTTGAAGTAGCATTAATCCCAATCAAGAAG
>VOFC01004786.1_pt1 | contig 38878 bp, 68 predicted proteins | sample 5384161 | NCBI WGS metagenome assembly VOFC01 (sample SAMN12384722, study PRJNA508395) | human gut metagenome | isolation source: healthy gut B | host: Homo sapiens
GTCATTGCATTGCTAAGAAAAGTGATAATTGTTTCTCGACAACAGAAAATTATATCAGATGTGAGACGGACTTCCGTCTTTGTGGGAGTCTTCTCGACGGAGATAAACATTGACAAGGGAGGAAAACAATGCCATAATAGCTTGAGATAGTATTTGCATGGCAAAGCCATACTCGTACTGAATGAAAAATCAAACATTACAATGGTGATCCTGGGACAGAGAAAATTTAGAACCTGGACAGGGAAAAAATCATCAAAAAACAGAGCTTATATTTAAAAACGATTAAAGCAAGATCTGAAAACAGGGAAACAAGCAGGCATTTTCTGTGCCTTATGCCTTGAAGGTGCTTTTTTAGTTGGATTGGAGAGTCAATGACTTGATGCTCTTTTTCTGTAGCATGGAAAGGAATTAGAAATGACAGTAGAAATGTTAAAAGGTAAGATTCATCATGACCGTTACTCAGGCGTGAGCTGGATTATGTGGAAGCGATATTGCAGACGAAGAACTTCTGGAAGTAGAATATGAAAAGTAGCAGATCGTGGATGTGTTCAGATATTCCATGTATGCCATTGGTTTTGGCGGTATCTTGGCAGAGGTCTGGGAAGAGGAAACCATGAAGTATTATCTCGCCGTTTTCCACGAACGACTTTATTTTTTGGTGTTATTGGTGAGGAATTGGGCCCGGTAGGATGCGGACCGGTTGTTTTCCTTTTTTGTTTATCAGTGTGGCGTATCTTTACTGTGGCGCGGCATGCCAAGGACAAATTGGGCAGTTATATGGCATTTGGTGTCGGTATTCATGTGGCGCTGCAGGTAAATCTGAATATTGGCGTTGCCACAGGCGTGCTGCCGAATACAGGTATCAGTTTGCCTTATATCAGTTACGGTGGTACAGCTCTTCTTCGTTGTGCTGAAGTTGTGAGATGGTAAATTGTATCAATATCAGCCGTCAGATTCTTCGGGCAGCGGGTTCGCATCGGTGATTCATCGCAGAAATCAGAGCATGAAGAGCACCGTCAGATACATGCGGCTTAAAACATCGACAAGTATTTTAGATGTCTCAGCAAAGAAAATGAATTTTGCTGAGACATTTTTATGAAAAATGTGTATACTTTTTTCACAGTCTGGTCAGAATATACCAGAGGTGATAAAGAGTGAAAATATAATGAATATTTTCAAAAAGAATGGGTTTTATGTCATGGCACTCCGGTGCTTGTGGCAGGTATTCTGGCGTATCAGGTATTGCCGGATATGTTTCGGGACAGAAAGAACGCGGTGCGGAATGCAGTGATTTCTTAAGGATGATGGGGCCGGAACGGCCTTGAATGCACCGGCATCTGCTGAAACGGATATGCCCATCGTGGATGAGATGACGGGTTATAATGCGGATCTGGTAAGCAGAAAATATTGTCAATGATGAAAATGGCGTCTGGCACTTGAAGATTTTGAAGATGAAGGGTCTATGAATGATCCCGGGTCAAAATGTTTACAGAAGGAAGATTGATGATGGCAGAACAGAGGTGGATGCAGTGGTTAATGCTGAGTTGGATGAATCGGATGCAGAAATGGCGGGCAGTGGATCAGTGCAGGCTATCAGTCAAATCCGGATGACATGGCCGGTTCGCGGAGAGATCGTGATGGATTACAGCATGGATGCAAACATGGATCGACACTTCAGGAGTACAAATGCAATCCTTCGATTTTAATTCAGAGTGAAGAAGGAACGGATGTAGCGGCCGCTTTTTGAAGCGAACGGTCACCGATGTTTACAATGAATGATGTCCGGTTGGGCAATGTAGTTGAGATGTCTCGAAAATGGTTCATGGCGCTTTACGGGCAGCTTGAGAATGTGGATGTGGCTGTGGGTGACACAATAAGTCAGGGAGAACCATTGGTGAGGTCAGCCAGCCGACCCGCTACTATTCAGTTGAAGGCAGTCATTTGAATTTTTTTATGCTGACATGGGATGGAAACCCTGTTGACCCGCTGGATTATCTGGATTAAAGACAATGGAATGATCCGGGAGAAATTGTAGATGGTACCTTTTTGAAAACCGGGCATAAGATATAGAGGCGGATGAAAAAAATGGTACATATTGAAAAATATGCAACCGTTTTTTTACAACAGCCCCGTACAGATGGTCGGCTGTTAAATAACAATTTTCATCGGCTGCTTTATCATATAAGCGGGCAGGTGTCAGTAAGACATTCGTCCTTTTTTCTGTGAGGGATTTACAGTGAAATCAGATTGTCTATTGTGTAAATTTCCTTATATGGTATAATATTGTCAGGACAAATTTGAAAACGGAATGGGAAGCAGCTGGTGCCGCGGGGAGCGAGAATAGGGAAGCAGGGTGAAAGTCCTGCGCGATCTCGTCACTGCGAAGCAGGAGTCCATTGCTATTATGTCACTGAGTCATCGGGAAGGCAGCAATGGGTGTTTGAACTGTGAGCCGTGAGACCTGCCAGACTGTGGTACGGGGGAATATAGGTTCGGGTCACGAGGATTGGCTATACCGAATGAGGAACATTTTTGTTTTTCTCCTGACTTTTCCTTTTTCGTTTATGATTTGTCACAATATTTTCTATTTAGGAGGAAGCTAGAACAACATGAAGAAGATGACAACATTCGTATGTGTTGCAGCCATTACAGCCTCTCTTTTAACTTGGATGCGGCAGCAAGACAGCAGAGACAACAGCAGCATCAACAGAAGCAGCTGCAGCGACAGAGGCAGCATCAACAGAAGCAGCTGTTGAAGGTACAGATGCAGACAAGGAAGCTGCCAAGAAGGTTGCAGACCTTATTGATGCAATTTATGTACAGGAGAGAAATGACAACACAGATGAGCAGTGCAAAAGCAAAGGCTGCATGGGATGCACTGACAGATGCAGAAGGAACTGGTTGAAGGCGAGAATGCAGATCCTGATTATTTCGGCAGAGATACAGGTGATGCATCCAGGATGACCCGCGTAATCAGGATGACATCGGCGAGAACAGCTGCTGGTAGTCAGCTTTGGTACATCTTTCAACGACAGCCGTGTGAAGGATATCAAAGGTATCGAAGATGCTCTTCAGGAAGCCAATCCTGACTGGTCAGTCAGACGACGCCTTTACAGCGCAGATTATTATTAATCACGTAGAAGCCCGCGATGGCGAATGCATTGACAATATGGATCAGAACGTGCCGTTGTGAAGAACAGATTTGTTCAGCCGACACATCTGATGCATGGTGCAGAATATGATGAATTAACAGCAGCCGTTGAGAAATATCAGGACAAGTTCGAATCTGTGAAGATTGCAGAGCCATTACTGCGAAGTTGGTGATGATGCGTTGGTTAATGATGACAAGAGCAGTTGCAGAGGCTGTTACCGCAGAAGCAGTTAAGACAGCGAATTATGATTCACCGGAAGCAGCGAAGGAAGACGGCACAGCATTTGTATTCATGGGGGTCGGTACATCTCATACAAGCAGCGAAGGTTTCACAGCCAGATGCAGCCCAGATGGTGAACTTGGTTATGATGTCGTTCATCGGTAGCCGCTGAAGGTGACCTGGAAGACACAGCGCCGTGAAGCAATGGCTGAAGCAGTGAAGAATGCAGGCTGCATGAAAGTCGTTCGACAGTCCTCTCTGATGGTTGCTGCAGGTGACCATGCCAACAACGTATGGCCGGTGCTGATGATGATTCCTCGTAGCTGCCAGTTGTGTTGCTTCCGGGCAACTTTGACAGTGTAGACCGTCGTATTCTGCAGAAGTCTTTGGTGAAATTCCTGCAATGAGATATTTGTGTGTGCAACATACAGCCGTGCAGCGATTGAACAGACACATGCAGACCTGAGTGCTGAATAGAGCAGAGATAATTACGAGTATAGGATTGGACATGGGATGAAGAAAGCAAAGTGATTGTATTATGGGCAAGGTTGTGTCAAAGCTGTACACTGGCAGCGGGCTGCGGCAAGAAGAATACATTAAAGATGGTACATATACGGCAGATTTCAATACAGACAGCAGTATGTTCCATGTAAATGAGACATGTGATGGAAAGGGCATATTAACTGTCAAAGAATGGACAGATGACAATTCATTCATGTTTCCATGCCGTCCAAGAACATTGTAAATCTTTTCTTAGGAACTGCAGAAGATGCACAGAAGGATGGAGCAAAACTGATCCAGCCTGTCACAGATACAGTAACTTTATTCTGATGGGGACATCAGAAGAGTTAATGGTTTTGATGTACCGGTACCGGTCATCGATAAAGAATTTGATCTGGCCTTAATCGGCAAGAAGGGTGTCTGGTATGATCACAAAGTCAGCGTATCCAATCCTGTTGCTGTTGAAGAGACAGAAAGCAAATAAAACGGTTGACAAACAACAGATCAGACTGGGATTCATTAATAAAGACAGGGCTGCTGTGGAATGTAGATGGGCGTTTTGCAGTAGCCCTTTTTAAGGGAGATTTTGCAGCAGAATTTATAAAGAGTTGATTTTAACAGGGGGGAGGATTAAGAATGGAAGTTTCAGAAATCAATTTGGCGGACGGTGAATATACAGTTGAAGTGACTATGAAGGCGGCAGCGGCGGGCTGGCCTCCGTTCAGTCGCCGACAGAATTATAATAGAAAACGGACAGGCGGAAGCAGAAATCGTCTGGAGCAGTTCTCATTATGACTATATGATGGTGGAGAAGAAAAATATCTGCCGGTGAATACAGAAGGAAATTCCACATTTGAAATTCGGTGTCGGTTTTGGTGAACCTATGACAGTGATCGGTGATACCAGCCAGCAATGAGTGTGCCCCATGAGGTGGAGTATACGCTGACATTTGCCTCAGAGTCTGTTGCATCGGTACAGAGCAGCGGGTGGAAAACGGCATGGGCGGAGCAGGTATTGCGATTGTACTGGCGCTTGTGGTGGCAGCTACCATCCATCGATTGCGCAGACGTAAAAGCAGAAGGATATAGAAAATGAAGAAAAATAAATTTTTATTATTCATAGTGACAGGTATACTGGTCGGGATGGTGACCGCTTGCGGTTCTGCCGCTGACGGTACTCAGAAGACACATGACACAGAAATCAGTCAGCAGCTGACCTTCGACCACAGTGAGACGTTGGATTATGCACAGAAGTTTTCAATCGATAGGTATCAGGATGATTATGCTTTGGTGACGATTACAGATGACAGCCGGTATCTTGTTGTTCCGGAAGGAAAAAGTGGCACCGGATGATCTGGATCCGGATATTGTCGTGATTCAGGAACCGGTTCAGAATATCTATCTGGTGGCATCGGCGGCTATGGATATGTTTGTGTCTCTGATTGCTGATAGTATCCGATTCAGCAGTCTGAAAGGGATGGGTGGTATATAGATGAGGCTAAACAGGCAATGGAAACCGGAGATATTCTTTATGCCGGGCAAGTATTCAACCCCCGGATTATGAAAAGATCGTTGAAACAGAACTGCGGTTCGGGCCATTGAGAATACCATGATTCTGCATACACCGGAAGTGAAGGAACAGTTGGAGAAGTTCGGTATACATGTGTTGGTGGATTATTCAGTTAAGTGAGCCGGAGCCCCTTGGCCGGACAGAATGGGTGAAACTTTACGGTTTGACTGGGCATGAAGCGCAGGCGATAAGGCTTTCGCAGAAGAAAAGTCTGCTTTTGAAGAAGTGAAAAAACATTGGCGATGAAGCTGATCAGAAACTGAAGACTGTGGCATTTTTCTATATCACAAGCTTAATGGGCAGGCAAATGTCCGCAAAGAGTGCAGACTATCTGCCGAAATGATCGGGAGCTGGCCGGCGGACGATATATTTTTTGATTCCCGGGGGGATGAGGATGATGCCACATCGACCATGTCTATGCAGATGGAAGAGTTTTATGCCGGAGCGAAAGATGCGGATTATATTATCTACAACAGTACCATTGAAGGAGAATTATCTTCAGTGGATGATCTGCTGGCAAAGAGTCCGCTCTTTGAAGTTCAAGGCCGTGCAGGAAGGGCATGTTTTACTGTACATCAAAGAATTTGTATCAGTCAACAATGTCGCGGAACGATCATTATCGGATATCCGCCGGATGCTGACCGGCGATGATGCGGATTCGACATATATCTACAAAACTGGAGTGAAAGATGAATGAAGAGTAGACGATACGGCGCAGCTTTTGCGATATTGGCAGCCTTTGCTGCTGATTTTTGCTGGCAATGAATTTGTGTATTGGATCGGTGAATATACCATTGTCTGAAATTCTGCATACATACTGATGAAAAACAGCGGCAGTGACACCTACACGGATATTGTGATGAACATCCGTTTTCCCAAGAGCACTGGCTGCGGCTGTGTTGGGCGGTGGTTTGGCACTGGCGAGGCTATCTGCTCCAGACGTTTTTTTCATAATCCCATTGCGGGACCTTTTACGCTGGGCATTTCTTCCGGTGCAAAAAACTGGTGGTTGCCCTTGTGATGGTGGCCTCTCTTTGGCAATGCCCTGAGATTGAGTTCATGGGTGATGATTGCTGCGGCTTTTGGGGGCAATGATCTGTATGGGATTTTGTGATCCTGATGTCAAGTGTGATTGAGCAGATGGCTATGCTGATCGTCAGCGGTGGATGATCAGCTATATCTGTTCTAAAGTACGGAGTTTATCGTCACCTTTGCGGAAGATGCGGATATTGAATCTGCATAACCGGTCCCAAGGGCAGTTTTCCGGTATGACATGGGAGAATGTCAAAGCCATGGTGCTGGTGACGGAATTGCCTCTATCGGTGTGTTTCTGTTGTCGAAGCCGATCAGTGCCTATGAGATGGCAGAGTTTATGCGGTTAATATGTGTAGTTCGAATGTGAAGAGATTCAGAGTCCTTCTGTATTGCTGTCCAGTGCAGTTAGCTGCCTGCAACGGCATCATCGGTGGTCCTGTATCCTTGTGGGATAATCTGGTGAAGTGGCTGCCGGGCACCGCGCGGATTTATTCTGCTGATCCCGGCCTGTTTTCGGCGGTTCTGTGTTCTGCCTGTTCTGGCGATCTGGCAGACCATGTTTTCCCGACAGAGTTGTTCATCAGCACAGTGACAAATGTAAGTTTGGGGGCACCTGTTGCTGCTTATATTATGATACAGAAGAAGAAAAGGCGGCATAGAGACGAGAGGAAGATTACTTCTACACACAGAGGGCTGACTGTTGGTTATCAGGTGCCCTGATCAGATGGTGTTCCAGCTAGAAAAGGTATATTAACGCCATCGGATCCTAAATGGTGCGCGAAAGAACTATATTAAGAGTCTTATCCGCTGTTAAAGCCACTTTGTCAGGCGTAACCGTGTTCTGTGCCAGGAAGACCGATGAGATGAGCGGCAGAGAGATTTTGCAAGAAAGTTGTCAGGTATTGATGAAAGCAGTCGTCCGATAACTGCAAGCATGGGGTAACAGGGCGACAAAGTTCGGTCGGTTATCGAAATGGTCACGAGGCGCCGATTGTACACATTGAGATCTGCTGAATGGGATTTAAGACCAGTGACGGCGGGTGAAACAGCGCGTGTCATGCTGGCAAGGGCTTTATGTCAGCAGCCGGATATCCTTAAAGCGGGATGAGCCATCTTTTCTGGATATCCGCTATAAACTGGAATTTCTCTCGATCATTCAGGAGATGGCAAGAAATGACAGGCTGACGGTGATATTGTCCCTCGCATGAGCTGGATCTGGCGGAACGTATTTCGGATAAAGTTCTGTGTGTCAGAGGGGACAGACACCGCTTCGAACACTGGAGGAGATTTTTGGTGAGACTATATTTCTGAACTTATGGGATGACGGCCGGTCATTATGTGATGCCGGCACTGGGAGTTGGAGCTGCAGCCTGTTTCAGGGGCACCGAAAGTATTTGTCATTGCCGGGGCGGCAGGGGGCAAGGCTTTTTCGCAGACTTCAGAGGCAGGGCATGCCATTTGCGACAGGAATTCTGTGGGAGGAATGACTGGATTATCCGTCAGCAAAAGCATTGGCGGTTCAGACGGTTACGGTGCGTATTTTCAGCTGCCGATACAGAACATATTGGGAAGGCAAAAAGAGCTGATAGATAGTTGTGAAACCGTTTTGACAGTATTTGACAGGACAGAATGGACGAAACTGCCGGAAGGTTTGAAGGAGATTCTTGCGTATGCAGAGAAAAAAGCAAACTCACAGAGCAATCGAAGATAAAAGGTTGATGTCAGCGGAGAGAACAGCGCCGTAGAAAAGAACAGATGCTATACATATATGGTGCGCTGCTCGGACGGTTCCCTGTATACAGGATGGACGGTGGATCTTGAGATGCGTGTAGTGGCTCACAACAGAAAAAAGGGGCAAAATACAAAAAAAGCAGGCGCCCTGTGACTCTGGCTTACTATGAAGTCTTTGAGAATCGACAGGACGCCATGCGACGTGAATATGCAATTAAGCAATTGCCGAAGAAAGAGAAGCGAAAGGCTGGCAGCCTACCACCATCTGTCTTCAATGGCAACGTAATCTTTGTGGTGGCCGACATACTTGTAAGCCGGACGGATGATCTTGCCTTCATTGGCCAGTTCTTCAATACGGTGCGCACACCATCCGAGATACGGGAAATGGCAAAGATCGGTGTGAACAATTCCATCGGAAGGCCAAGCATGGTGTGAACAAAACCGCTGTAAAAGTCCACATTGGCACAAGATCGGTTTGAACAGCTGGCGATGCTGTTGCATGAGTTTGATGGCAATGCCTTCCAACACGGTTGTAAGTTAATTCTTTGGTCAGGCCTTTCTCGTTGGAAAGTGCACGCATATTTCTTCAGAATAACGCATCGTGGATCGGATTCTGTATATACCATGACCGATGCCATAGATGAGGCCCTTGCCGTCAAAGGCTTCGCGGTTCAGGATCTTGGTCAGATACTCAGTAACTTCATCATCATCATCCCAGTTGGTAACATGTTCTTCGATATCTTTAAACATTTGTTGAACCTTCAGATTGGCACCGCCGTGTTTTGGCCCTTTCAGGGGCCGAGGAAGCAGCGATGGCCGAATAGGTATCGGTGCCTGTGGAAGTAACAACATGAGTGGTGAATGTGGAGTTATTACCGCCGCCGTGTTCTGCGTGAATAATCAGCGCAATATCAAGAACCTGGGCTTCAAGCTCTGTATACTGGCCATCCGGACGGAGCAGGCGGAGAATATTCTCTGCTGTCGAAAGTTCAGGCTTCGGACGGCGGATGACAAGACTCTTGTCCATATGTAATGACGATAGCTGTGGTGGCCATAAACAGCGATCAATGGAATCGTGCGATCAGCTGAAGAGACCGACGCAGAACGTTATTGACTGAAATGTCTTCAGGATGGTCATCGTAGGAATAAAGTGTCAGAACACACCTCTGGAGTACGTTCATCATGTTGGCATTTGGTGCGTTCATGATGATGTCACGGACGAAATTGTCCGGGAGTTCACGATAATTTGCCAAGAATATCAAGAAATTCCTGAAGCTGGTCCTTGTTCGGCAGCTCGCCGAAAAGAAGAAGATAGGTGATTTCTTCAAAACCAAAAGCGGCTTTGCCTTGTTGCCTTCAACAAGATTCATGACATTGTAACCCTGATAATAAAGCTGGCCGTCAATAGGAATCTTGCGGCCATGTACGGATTTGAAGGCGACGACATCGGAGATCTCTGTAAGACCTGTAAGGATACCTTGTACCGTTGGAGTCACGCAGACCACGTTTGACATCGTACTCAATATACAGATCCTGGTCAAAACGCCCTGAATTCATGCAGTATTCAGCAAGCTTGTCCAGACGGTTGTTAAATTCTGTCATTTCTTTTGCCATTATTATTTCAGTCCTTTTCTATAGAAAATTTTACATAAATTGCATTATAATATGAAAATACTTTTTTATCATTATATTGATGTTTTTGCAAGTTGTTTTTTTGATTTTATGCGTCAGTGCAGAAGAATGGATGAAAATATTGATATGCAATTATAGAAAATAAAAATGTCAAAATGTATAAAAATGAAGAAAAAACCCAAAAAAGTAGATTTATGAGAAGAAAAACCACGGATAAATATAAAAAAAAACTTACGCTTTTTGAAGAGATTGTAAAAATAATTGTAAAAAATGCAAGATATAAAATGCGTTTATTCAAAATGTGTAGGCTTATTCTATGCAGGAAATAAAGGAAATAGAAAAAATGATGAATAATATAAGGTATAAACGTATAAATATGCATAAAGGCGAAAAAAAAAGAAAAGGAGGGTGTTGACGGTTGAAAAAAAAGAACTGCTAGAGTATTATAACAGATAGAAGGAAATAAAGGAGTTTGGAAAGGTGAAAAATGGAGGCATTAAAAAATAATTCACAGGCGATTGTAAAGGGCATTGACAGTAGCAGTTGCTGTTGTTTTGCAGGCGATTACAATGATTCTGGTGGGACGGTATCTTCATGAATATGCTTCTGGGCTTATGTCCTGTTGGAAATTATAAGCTTTTTGCTTGTGTTTTGGTCTCATTAATGATCAGAGTCCTATCGTCAGTTCTGGTGTGTCATCGTTCTTGTTTTTCCGGTGACAGGCCTGTTTCTGTATTATATGTGGGGACAGCGAAGAAGAAACAGCAAGACGCATATTCTGATCAGAGAGACAGAGGCGAAGATGCGCCAGTATGTGCCGCATCAGCCGGAAGTTATGGAGGAATTGCAGGAACTGCATCCTTATAAAGTTCAGATTGCTCGTTTTTGGGAAGTGAAGGCTTTAACATGTATCGTCACACCGATGTGAAATATTTTCCGCTGGGTGAGGAAATGCTGGATGCCATGATTGAAGATCTGAAAAAAGGCAAAAAAATGTATCTTCCTGGATTATTTTATTATCAGTGATGGTGTGATCTGGCAGAGAGTCAAAGAAGTGCTGATCGAGAAGGCAAAAGGGTATAGATATCCGTTTATTGATCGATGACTTTGGCTGCCCGGGAATCAACACCGCAGAATTTCGTGATGAGCTTGTCAAGTCCGGTATTCGACTGGCAGTGTTTGCCCCTATCCATAAAATGTCGACAGATTGTCCTTTAACTACAGAAACCATCAGAAGATTACAATTGTTGACGGCAACATCGGCTATTGCGGCGGTATTAATCTGGCGGATGAATATGCCAATATTATCCAGCGTTTTGGACACTGGAAGGATACGGCGCTTCGTCTGGAGGGTGAAGGTGTGTGGGGGTTGACATCAATTTTTCTTGAGATGTGGGAAGTGGCGATGGGGTATGAGATTACCACGGATTATACGGTTTATATGCCGACGGTCAAAATGCCCAGTGACGGATTTGTGCAGCCGTTTTGTGACGGTCCGGCCAATAATCCCAATAATCCTGCGGAGGATGTGTATACGCATCTGATCAATAAGGCTCGGGATTATGTTTATATTACAACACCGTATCTGGTTATTGACAGGAAGATGGCGGAAGATTTGTGCCGAACAGCCCGAAGCGGCGTGGATGTGAAGATCATTGTGCCGTATATCTATGACAAGTGGTATGTCTATATGGTGAATGTGGCCAATTACGGGCCGCTGATTGCGGAACGGTGTCCATGTTCTATGAATACATGCCCGGATTTATCCATTCAAAGACGGTTGTCTGTGATGATGAGTGTGCGGTCTGTGGAACCATCAACATGGATTACAGGAGCTTTTATCTGCACTATGAATGCGGTGTGTTCACTTGTGAGTCATCGGCTGTTGCGGATATCCGGGATGATATTCATGAGACATTGAAGCAATGCCGAAATCTATCTCGATGAGTGGCAGAGTCGCCCATGGTATGAAAAATCATTCATTCATGGGTGCTGCGCCTGTTTGCACCTGTATTGTAATATCAGAAACGTGTACGGTAGCCGCAGCGACGGCACAGATTTTCATGAATATGATGAGAACGGAAGTCTTCGATGATTCGGAGACTTTTTCTTGCACAGAATCGTGTCCAGGATTCTATGAAAATATTGCCCAAAGCCAGATGGCCGTTGTGGTCCAGACAACATGGAACGACCTGGCCATCTGCCAGAATCGCCAATTGATGCCGCAGGCCATGGCAGGTGCCGTTGAAACCGTAATCGGTGCGTGTTCATCCGGCCATTCAAAAAGCTGGTCAAAATTCACATAGGTGGAGGGGCAATGGCGTTTGCCATGAACCTTTGCCCACATAGGCGTCAATGGGCTGGGCCAGATGATAGGCCTTTCTCAAGGGTTTTCGAGAATAAACCGGTTTGCGAAGGCGCTGGTCGGCTTCACAGTGCCCATCAGATTCCAGAGTCGGAAGCTGATATAGATATAGAATGTTGTCATTGTAAAAGTCGGGCAAAAATCAATGGCATTCTCAAGATAGGCGGAAATCCGGGTATGCATGGTATTGGCATCAAAGCTGTGCAGGGACAAAGAAATCTGACGGGGTGCTGTTTCCAGGAAGCAGCTGATGTTTTTCAGGGAAGCAGCACAGCATTGGTGGTCAGGTTTTTAAGCCATTTGATGGGCAATGGACAAAATATCTCCAAGCCATGGGTGCATCAATGGTTCACCTTTGACATGAAGACAAATATAGTCGGTAAAAGGTGCTGCCTGTGCAGCAATTTTTCGCAAAATTCGTCCACAGACATCATTCTTGCCGGACGGTCACTGGTGGGACAAAACTGCAGCTGAGATTGCAGCGGTTGATATTTCTATATAAATTTTCTGAAAACGTTTCTTTTTCATGATAAAACCTCTTTTTATATAAAGTCATAATTCAATAATATAGATTCTTTGAAGAAGTGTCAAGTTGTTGAAAATTATTAAAAGAATGGCTGAATGCGCTGCCAAGCTGGTCTCAATTAAAAAGTAACTGAAATGCTTTTTTTTATAATGTTTTAAAGAAATCTGTCAATATAGATAAGAATATGTATACTGTGGTAAAGCAAATTCAGATTGCGATTTCGGTTTGACGAAAGGATGTTTTTTATGGCGGTGACAGTAGGTTCCGACTGTAGCGTGGTGCAGATATTCAGACATAAAGACGATGACAGCACATAAGGTTTATGCAATGAGGTGTAGTAAGGCTTTGACAGCGCAGAATACAACAGGGGTTTATGGGGTGCTGGATGCAGGTGCTGATTTTATTGGGTCAGCAGATGGACTGTGTAATTCCGGGACATTTTTTCGGATGCTGTGAAGGTGGCACTGGTTTCCAATATTGAGGGCATTCAGATGATCGCAGCAAAGTTAAAGGAATACAATGCGAAGAATATCGTGACCCAGTGATGGTTTCCACAAGCGGATGTGTACTGACAACCGGATGCCATGGATACCTTGATTTCTGTCCTGCTCCCGATGGGGATAATCATTACACGAATATCCAAGGAAGCAGAGAAGCTTTTGGTGATTTGGAGATTAAAGAATGTAGATGACATGAAGAAAGCGGCAGAAGTCATTGGAAGAAATCTTTCAGGCAGCGTTCTGATTAAGGGCGGACATTTGACAGAGACTGCAGATGACCTTTATACCATGACAGTGAATTTATGTGGTATCGCGGAGAACGTGTCAACAATTGAACACCCACGTACAGGTTGCTTTATCATCTGCCATCGCCAGCAATCTGGCTTTGGGTTACATATGAAGACAAGCACAGAATGCGAAGAATTATATCACGGTGCTTTAAAGGATGGACTTGACTCGGGAGGGAAGCCCACTGAATCATTGCTGATTTCAATTTATAGTGAATTTGAAATGACTGAAAAGAGTAGGATATAACCAAATGGAGGCTGATTATGCTGGGAACAGGCAATGCCCCTTGTGACCAGATGTTATAATCTTGTTTTGCAATTCAGGATGATGATGAATATTTCTTGTAGATGCAGGCGGCGGCAATGGCATTATGCGCCAGCTTCAGGATGCAGATATTCCCATGGCGCAGATCCATCACATTTTTGACCCATGAACATACAGACCATTTGCTTGGTATGATGGATGATCCGTATGATTGCAACAAAGATGCGCAAAGAACAGTATGAAGGGAATCTTCGGATTTATTGCCACAGTGCATTGGTAGTGCGCAGTACGAACCATAGCCAATCTGACATTGCCGAAGAAATTTACAAGACTTTTTGGATCATCGTATCAGTTCGTAATGCCTTCATGATGGGGATACGAAGCATATCTGGATTACGATGTACATTCGATATCTTATCTACCAAGGTAAAGCAATTTTGGCTTTACAATGCGCCTTAAAAACGGACAAAACTCCCTGTGCCGGGGACGAACCTCTTAATGAGAACTGCTTTGGTTATGCCGAAGCAGTGATTGCTTTCATGCATGAAAGCCTTTTGTCTGTATTCACCTTGGGACAATGCGATCCATATGAGAAGCACCACAGTACCGTCCGTGAGGCCTGTGAACTGGCGGCTTATCTCAATGTGCCAAATCTTATCCTGTACCATACCGAGGACGACAACATCGAACGAAAAAGCCCTCTATACAGCAGAAGGCAGACTGTATTATAAAGGAAATCTCTATGTGCCAGACGACTTGGAATGTATAGAACTCGATAAAGAAGAATAATCTCTCAGAAATGGTATTTAGCATTCAACTTGCGATATTTCTCTTTTATGTAGAAATACTCAGGTTCAACTGCGAAATCTATAACCTTCTGAGTGAAAATATAAAAAAGACCCTTCATGGGCAGGTGCTTCTGTCCCAGCCGGTACTTGGAAATGCCGTATTTTGGCATCTTATGTACCAACTGCTAAAACGAAGCAGTGCAGCATTGCCCCTGCTATGAAGGGGTTTTTATATTTTTCTTCAAGAATCACAATTTCGCGGTTACAATAAGAGGTATTGTTGTCTAAATACCATATCGTTGGCATTTTTTTTTGACCAGTGTTGAATGATCAATGCCGAAAGCCGTGGCTGCCCTTCCGTTTTTGTATGGAAGGTGGCGGGGCTTTAATGTGCTTTTCGAGTGCAATGGTGGAAGCTTTTCAGATTGTACTCATCTTCGGGATGGGCATAGGGAATCTGTGTCCCAGGATACCAAGAGAGCTACCGTTTTCTTGTCGATAATATTATTCTGGTTGATAACAACAAAGACGTTCTGTGACATTTTCTAATTCACGGATATTGCTGAAGCCAGTTATGTAATTCTCCAGAAGATGCAGGGCATCACTGTAGATCTCGATGGGCTTGTTGTATTTTTTTGGTATATTTTTCAAAAAGTGATAAAAAAAGCACTTCTATATCTGATTTTCGTTCTCTTAAAGGGAACAAGCTGAATTGGTACAACGTTTAATCGATAGTACAAGTCTTCTCGAATGTATGTTCCTCGATGCATTGAAGTAAGTTCTTATTTGTAGCGGCTTAATAATGCGGACATCTACAGGGATGGCTTTGTGACCGCCGATTTTGGTGATCTCGTGGTTCTGCAGGACACGGGCAGCTTCGTCTGCATCTGAACTGACATTTCGCCGATTTCGTCAGCATCAGTGTTCCGCCGTTGGCCAGCTCAAAAATACCGGTTTTGCCGGACTTGCTGGCTCCGGTGAAAGCACCGGGCTCATAACCGAACAGTTCGGATTCCATCAGAGTATCCGGAATGGCGGCACAGTTGACCTTCAGAAACGGTTTACCGAAACGTTTGCTGGCCTGATAGATCTGATTGGTAATGACTTCCTTGCCTGTACCGCTTTCGCCGGTGATCAGGACGGTGGCATCTGTCGGAGCAACCGCCAAGGCAGTAGAAACAGCCTGATACATTTGATCACTTTTAAAAATCACTTCGGACTGCTGAATTGCTGGGTACGCAGAATAACTGTTCTCGTTTTCTTTCTTCTCAATGGCGCTCTTTAACTGGATCAGCTGGATCCTTGACGGTTTCAAACTGCTGGATATCACGGTCTGAGCAACTGCGTATTTCAATTCGTGCTTATCATTAAAAATCGAATCCGCTGATGTGGACCGTGGTATTCGTCTTTTTCATCACACCGATAATCTCGGATCTTTTTTGATATTTCAGAATGGTGGGAAGGATACCATTGGTGTAAAGTTTTTTCTCACGATTGATCTGGTGAACATTTTCACCAATAACCTCCGCTTTCGTGATACCGCTGAGCGGCTTGTAGGTATCATTGACATAAATGGTCGTACCGTCCAGCTTGCGACATAAATGGCATCTGGCAGATTGTCGCAAATCTCTTCAAAATCAATATATTCAGTGAAAAGATGATGCTCGAAATGCTGTATCATTTTGTCCATTTTTCGAAAAAATAGTGCGCTGTTTTCGGATAGTCAGAGGGCTTTCAGTTTGTCTATCTGTACTTTCATCGCAGGTAATCCAATGTTCAAATCGACCGTGTTGGCTCACATGTTATCCTCCTAAAATCGATAAAAAATATAACGTGGTGATAAAAATCACCATGCGGGTGAATATAATCACTTTGCTTTGCTGAAAAGTACACTTTTTGGTCGTATTTGTCAAAATAGTTCCCCTAAAAACCATTAAAAAACTGAAAAAACGCATAAATGTACACATAAAAAAAGTACAAAAATGAAATTGTGGAAAATAAAGTTGGCACAGATGTTGCTATTATATATTGGCATGAGGTATTAGAAAAATTTAATAATTAATTTAGATTTTTAAAGGAGAGATTAACAATGGCTTAAAACTATTATTATCTAGCTGACAGTAACAGGCGCATGGCCAATGAAAGAGAATAACCCTAACGTACCAATGACTCTGGCATCAGAAATTGCTGATTGACGTATATGCTTTAACTGGAAAGCAGGTGTGCAGCCATCGCATCTTCATATGAGAGATGACAGCAGCGGCAGAACAATGGACAAGAATAAATTTATCGAAACAGTGAACCTGATCCATGAAAGATATCCGGACTGCGATATCATCCTGAACCTGACAACATCCGGTGATATCTATGCAACAGATGATGAAACGTCTTGAACATGTTCAAAAAAATTGAAACCTGGAGATGGCTTCTTATGACTGCGGTTCCATGAACTGGCTGAATTCCAGCCTTTTCATCAACAGCCCTGCATTCCTTGGAGAGATGCGGTAAACTGTTCCGGAACTGAATGTTAAAACCTGAAATCGAAGCTTTCGATCCTGGTATGATCGCAAATGCAGCTTACTATCTGAAGAAAGGTGTTCTGAAAGCACCATTACACTTCCAGTTCTGCATGGGCTGCGCAAACGGTATCCCTGGTTCCGTTAAGAACCTTGTATTCATGAAAGAAACAATGGATCAGCTTTTGGCCCGGGTTCTACATGGTCCACATTCGGTGTTGGACATTCTGCAATGGAAACGATGTATGGAGCCGTTGCTCTAGGCGGACATAGCCGTGTCGGCATGGAAGACAACGTTATGTATTCAAAGGGTGTTCTTGCTGAAAGCAATGCACAGTTTGTTGAGAGAGCTGCCCGTGTGATTAGAGAATACGGCAATGAAGTTGCTACCGGCTGAAGCACGTGAAATCCTTTGGTTTAACAAAATAATTGAGTCAGAACTTCACAGGAGGTGTAAAATGACCTCGGGGTCCAATGTTTATGTATTATCATTGCCCGACATGCGCCCTGAAATTTGAATATGCGGTTGACATGATTCCAGATTTCGGTGTATAAAAATTCGGATATGTCGAAATGATGTCATGGGTGTGTACGAGAAAGACGGTGCGCGTCAGCCTGATGATGCAGATTATTTAGAAGTTGAATAAATGTCGGTCGGCTGTTCAGAACATGACGAAAAAGGACTTCAGAATTATTTTGAACAGCCGTATCAATGAAAATAGGAGAAACGTCATGAAAGAAGTTAAAAAAGATTTTTAATTTGCGGCGGCGGTATGATGGGAAGCGCCATCGCACAGGTTTTAGCAGGACTTGACGATGTCACAATCACAGTATATGATAAATTCCTGTAGATATTGAAGCAAAGATTAGAAACAACATGAAACTGCTGGTTGAAAAAGAAATCGTGACACCAGCCGATGTTGATAAAGTAATCAACAAGATCCAGCTTCACACAGGATATCGAGAGCGAAGGCGTTAAGAGCGCGGATCTTGTGGTAGAATGTGTACTGGAAGATATGCAGCTGAAACAGGATCTGTTCGCACAGCTGGAAGGCATTGTTTTCCGGAAGATACGATCTTCTGTACAAAATACATCCGTTATGAGCCCCTACAGAAATTTCTGCAAAATGCAAACATAAAGAAAGACTTGTAGGTACACATTTCTGGAATCGGGTTTCCTTATTCCACTGGTAGAAGTTGTTAAGAACAGAAGCGACAACAGATGAAGTTGTTGAAACTGTGATGGATATGCTGACAAGAGCAGGCAAGAAACCTGTTCTTTGCAAGAAGGATGTTCGGGATTCATCGCCAACAGAATGCAGCATGCATTATGGCGTGAAGCGATTTCCATCGTTGAAAGAGGTATTGCAGACGCAAAAACCGTTGATGATGCCTGCAAATACAGCTTTGGTTTAAGACTGCCATACTTACCGCCGCTGGTAAATTCTGATATGGTAGGTACTCAGCTGACTTATAACATTCATGATTATGTATTAAAGACCTTGAAGACAGCCATGAACCATCACCACTTCTGAAGGAAATGATCGATGAAGGCAAGATGGGTTTCAGAGCCGAGACAAAAGACGGCAAGAAGACAGGTTTTATGTCCCACCACTGAAAGATGAAATCGCTGAGATCAACGGTGGTCTGAATGAATATCTGATCAAGATGTTATACGGTAAATAAATAAAAATAACTGCTCGAAGACGTTTTAACTGTCTTCGGACAGTTAAAATTTAGTTCTCTGGGGAGACAGAGGGTTTTAAAAAGAGAGAAAGGGAGTAGATTATGAGCGAGAAGAAGAGAAAGGAAGGTACTTTTGGCAAATCAGTAAGAAATTTAATTTTGCAGCTGAAAATTATTCGGATTCATTTGTTTTCTGTGTCGTTTTTAACGCTGGTGGTAGCTGTGTTATCATTGACGGTTTGTCACATTGGACCTGTAGAATTTGTTAACATCTGGTGGGATGGCTTAAGCAACCAGTTCACACTGGCATTCCAGATGGGCCTGATGGTTGTTGTTTGTGCAACATGTGCTCTCGAAGCCCACAAGGTTTCAAGTTACTTGATGGCCTTGCAGGTCTTGTACACACACGTGTGGCAGCCCTGATTCTGTTAATGGCTTTTTGGTTATGTATCATCTATGCTGAACTGGGCTTTTTCTGTACGAAATCGTTACACCTATCCTAGCTATGCAGCTCGCTAAACGTGTCAAAAGGTCTTCATTTCCCAATGATGGTTGCCGGCGGTTACTGCTGTATGATTCTTGGCCAGTGCCTTGGACCATCCGCAACACTGTATTCAAACCTTGCGACAGAAGGCAGCAACTATGCTGAAATCGTAGGTAAGACAATGACAGTTGCTGAAACTTGCTACAACCCGGTTAACGTTGTACTTTGGGTTGTCCTCGCTGTTTGCTTTATTGTGTTAGTATTATTTACACAGCCGGGCGATGACGAGTTAGTAGAGGTAAAGTATCATAACACAGGCCGATGTAGCACCAAAGGATTACCAGAGCCGTGAAAAAGCTACAACACCGGCTGAAAAAGATGAACACATGCAAACCAATCATGTGGGTTGTTGGTGCCTTGCCGCTATCTTTATCTATATCATTTATTCGAAAATTGCAACAAAAGGTTTCTTTGCAACATTAAATATGAACATGGTTATCTTCATGTTCGTTGGTATCAACTGCTTCCTGTTCCCCGACCACATTCATGGATGGAAGCACACACAGACAGCATGCATCTGGCAACAGACGTTATCCTTCAGTTCCCATTCTATGGTGCGATCATGGGTATGATGTATGTTGAAGGCGGTCTTGGTTCTGTTATCGTTAATGCAATCGTATCTGAAGCGACAGCTCAGACAATGCCGATCTTCTCATTCCTGTCAGCTTGTGTTGTTAACCTGTTTATCCCGTCACAGGTGGTCAGTTCACTGTTCAGGGTCCTCTGATCGTACAGGCTGCTCAGTCTATCCCCCGTACAAACCTTGTTAACTGCTTGAATGGTTTTGCATTTGGTGATGAGTGTACGAACTCTTACAGCTCTGTATGTTATCCCTGCACTGTCTGTAGTAGGTATGAAACTGAAAGATGTATGGGGCTTCATGGCTTTCATGTGCGTATTCTGGGTAGTTATCACATGCCTTGGCTTATACTTCATTCCAAATGTTCATTTAAAACTTGTATTTAGAAAAAGAAAAAGTTTCTGAATTTGCAAAATCTTAATTATGTATTAAAGTCTCTCTATCAAGATTTTAAAAACTTGATAGAGAGGCTTTTGATTGCGGCGGAAGCTGGTGGATGCGATCCGTTCGTAATTGGGATGAGTGCACTTTAAAGTGCAGATCCAGTTCCAGATATGTGAAACCTTAATCTGTTAATAATGGAAAATCTTCTGCAGATTTGTTAGTGTGGAAAACAGTTTTATGATATACTGATCATAGCCTGACTTGAAGGGAGCATATAAACAATTAATGGAAGAACGTTTTTTACACATAACAGGGGATTTTATAAACCTTTTTTGGCATGATGCTTGTTCTGACTTTGCAGAATCTGGTAGCCTACAGTGTGAATATGGCGGATAATCTGATGTTGAGGCTACAGTCAGAATGCGCTGTCAGGGCAGCCACGGTGAATCAGATATTTTTCATGGTACAGCAGTTTGCGCTGGCTTTTGGGAATGCACTTGTCGTACTTGCTTCCCAGTATTGGGGGAGAGAATAGGAAGGAACCGATTCTGAGTGCTGACGGGGGATTGCGTTGAAGGCAGGACTATTCTGCGGAATTGTGATTGTGGTGCTTTGTACAGTGATGCCAAAACAGCTGCTTGGCCTGTTTACTAACGCACCGGAAATTATCAATCAGGGACTTGGGTATCTGAATTTGTTGAAGTGGACATTTGCGTTCTATATCATAACGAATATTTTTTGATGGCAGCCCTCAGGAGTGTGGAAATCGTCAATATCAGTTTTTATATATCTGTTGTTTCCCTGATTATCAATGTGGCTATTAATTACACATTGATTTTTGGACGGTTTGGCATGCCGGAGATGGGAATTATGGGTGCGGCGATTGGTACACTTGTAGCCCGGATTCTGGAACTGGTCATCGTGGTGATTTATATTATAAAGATAAGAAAAATTGAGCTGTTTAAGCAAAACTGTTGCAATCAGACGATTCCTTACGAAAAAGATTATATGAAAGCGGCGATGCCGATTATTCTGGCACAGATTCTGTGGGGTGTTTCTGTGCCAATGCAGACAGCCATCCTTGGGCATTTATCAGATGACGCCATTGCAGCGAATTCTGTGGCAACAACCTTCTATCAATATTTGAAAGTGATTGTCATTGCAATGACATCGGCATCGGCGGTTATGATGGGGAAATGGCGTCGGAAGAGGCAATATGAAACGGATTCGTTCAGATGCCAGAACATTGGCAACGATCGATGTGGCTGTAGGAATTGTTCTGGGAATTATACTGTTTGCTTTGAAAATCCATTACTTTCCATGTATCAGTTATCCGGAGAAGCACTGCGGCTGGCAGATCATCTGATTGTGATTATGAGTTTTGTCATGGTGGGGATGTCCTATCAGATGCCGGTCAGTGCCGGGATTATTCAGGGCGGCGGAGATACGAAGTTCAATATGGTGATGAGTATGATCAGTACGTGGGCGATTGTCATGCCATTATCCTTTGCGGCAGCATTCTGGTGGAAGCTGCCGGTAGAACTGGTCGTCATCGTGATTCAGTCGGATCAGTTCTTTAAAGTAATTCCGGCCTTTATCCGCTTTTAGAAGTTACCGTTGGGTAAAAAAATTAACGAATTGATATAAGGGACTGATGCATGGTTACGTGCGTCAGTCCCTTTCTATACAGCTGTTGTCAAGGCTGAAAGGATATCCTTTGGCTTTTCTGCTTTTTGACAGACAAAGTATAATGTGGTTCATTGATGTGCTCCAGATAATGGGCATCAGAATCGCTGATGATATGGCAGTGTTCCAGATAGGATGCTGCTTTTCAGTTCATGATACTTGGACATATCTTTGATCTCGGCACAGGTAAACTGGCTGTCCGGCGGAATGAAGCCCAGGTTGGCCAGCAGACTGTTGGCCGTTTTGTCAATATGGGCAGGTATCATGATTCCGTTGATAGTCCTTTTGTCAAATCAAAAACATCATCAAAAAGAAATATCTGTGGCATTAATGAGCAGATTCGGTATGGTGCCGATGATTTCATCATCGGCATTATAAAGCTGTTGTTTGCCGAAAATCTTTCGTTGTTCGGGAATGGCCATTAGATGGCTGTAAACATATTCATCAAAGGCCAGTGCATCCTTTTAAATCAGCAAAGAGGCAGACCACATGTACTTCCTCGGAAGTGGTCAGTTCCATTCTGGAAGGGCAGTTAGACCATAGGCCTCTGCCATAGTCAGGACTGCGGGACAATTTTTGCATGAATTGTGGTCTGTCACAGCGATGAGATCAAGGCCTTTGATCATGGCCATGCCGACAATGTTGGCCGGTGTCATATCATCATCCCCGCATGGGGAAAGACAGGAATGGATATGAAGATCATAGTTTAAATCAGGCATGGATGCGCTCGTGAACCTTCAGTGCGGCGTCAAAAATCGGCATATCTGTGCTGAGAACGGTGATATGCTGCTGGACAGCCTTGGCCCCGGCAGCATCATCCGAAATACCCTCGGCGAGAACAATGCAGCCAACATCACACAGGGCAGCAACAGCCAGTGTATTGATATTCCCCATGACTGTGACCCATACGCTGTCTTCAGGTGCCTTGCTCATGGCAATGCTCAGCAGGTCACAGCAGAAAAAGTCCGGAGATGTTGCGGTCTGTGTCATCTCCGACATTGATTGTCTTAAATAAGCCGCTGTCAATTAATTCTTTAATGGTCATGGTCCTGTCCTCCTCGGATTCAGTATCTGAATTAATCAGATTGTGTGAGTCAAGCAATGCGATCTCTTCTGTCAGTTTGTCCATATAATGCATCAGAATATGGATGCATGCATTCGGGTCTTCGCCGTCTACAATAGCTTCGTGTGAGAAGCGTGGTAGGTTTCGGAAAAGCAGATGAATGTGATTGCGGAGAATGTAAACACAGTCGTTTTTCTCGGCTTTGCCCCGGACGATATCTTCTGCAGGGCACGGCATGACGGGGCACCGCAGGAACCACAGTCAAGTCCCGGAAATTCGTTGCAGAGTTCTTCGATTTGTTTCATCTTGGTGATGCTCTCAAGCATGGTATCACCAATCCTGAAAACCGGTTCATATTCAACCGTTGTATGCCATCCAAGCTCCACTTTCTGGGGAATATCTTCGCTGTGGGTTCTGGCCACCGGAAGATATTTGTTCAGACGTTTGATCTTGGCTTTGGCAACATAAGGATTCTCTACATTGAGAACACCGCCGACACAGCCACCGCTGCAGGCATTGAGCTCAATAAACTGCAGTTTTGCAAACTTCTCATCTTCGGTCTTCAAGAACACGAATGACATTCTCAATGCCGTCGGCGGCCAGATAGTTCCAATCGTGATCGCCGCCGGCTCTCCGCCGCTGCAGCCCCAGCCAATGCCGATTCTGCCGGAAATCGCCAGATCCATGGGATGCTGTTCAGCAATCTTCATATGCGGCAGCAAAAGGGGATAAACATCTTTGACGGCCAGAACACCGTTTTTACTTCACTGCGGTTGTTCCCAGTGGGGATTTGACATGGGTGACCTTTGATGGACATGGTGAAATAAAAATAATGCCGATTTTGTCAGCAGGCAGGCCTGTCTTGCCATAGCTCGTTTTCGGAGGGTAGCTGCCACTTCAATGGGAGTGGAGGATCGGCAGTAGATGGTCAATGAGGTTTGGAAAACGGACTCTGATCAGACGAACAACAGATGGGCAGGCTGTGCTGATAAACGGCCATTGATCTTGGTGTTCATCTACATATTTCCTGGAGGCTTCCGGAGACAAGCTCTGCAGGGCACCGACTTCAGACATCATCAAAACCAAAGGTAAATGAGGGCTGTCAGCAGAATATTGACATCATCAGAGTTATTGAATTGGGCATACAGAGAAGGTGCAGGAAGAGCAACCGTGTATGCGTAGTTGTTGAGTATATCCAGAGAATCGATATGTATTTTCTTTGCATGATGGCTGCAGGTCGGACATTCACCGCAGTCAATAACAGAACTGGCTGGTGATGCGGGCTTTGCCGTTTCGGACATGGATGGCCCTGGGTCGGACAGCGTTTGATACAATTGATACAGCCTTTGCAGAGGCTTTCGTCAAGGTATACAGAATGAAAAGAATATTTAATGTTCATTCTATCACCTTCCTTTCAGTTACAAATTAGCAGATCCGAACAGTCATAGTGACAGTGGTGCCGACACCGAGTTCTGTCTCTATCTTCATGTCATCGGAATATTTCTTCATATTAGGTAATCCCATACCGGCACCAAATCCAAGAGATCGGATATTGTCAGGGGCTGTAGAATAGCCGGCCTGCATGGCTTTGTCAATGTCGGGATACCGGGACCGGAATCCTTCAGGATCATGGTGACCTCTTTTGGGTGACGAAAACTGTAATCATGCCGCCGTTGGCATGGATGACCATGTTGATCTCACCTTCATACATGGCAATGGATACTTTTCTGACGACATCAGGGGAAACGCCCAGCTGCTTGAGCATATTCTTGAGGTCACTGCTGGCTTCACCGGCGCGAGTAAAAATCTTCGCCAGAGACCCAATATGTTCTAACTTTATCGTAACGTTTGTCAGCACCTCCCGACCAGTCCGGCCTTTGTAGAGTATGCCACACGCCGTAAACATCGTATGCGGTGTGGCAAGCAGGCAGATGCCACGCCCACGGGCCAGTTCACCATCTTCTCATCCGGCCGCTTACCTCGTACAAAAACCAGACACATAATATCCATCATCTCAGCGGTGCGGATAACCTGCGGGTTGCACAGGCCGGTCAGCAGCACCGGCTGATCTTTTTACAAAGGCCAAAAAAACTCATCATATCTGAACCGCATCCGGAATGGATTTCGCTCAATATCATCTGATCCGTAAATCAGTTCAGCATCCAGCAATGGATGAGATCTCTTACAAAGCATGAAAATTCCTCCTGATTTTGTACTTTTCCGCAGGCTTCCAATGCTTTTTTGAAGCGGACGACAGCATGTAATCTTGTTGTATTTGCGGAGAAGGGATAATATTATTCGTAAACAGTATAGCATGGGTGGTGCACGATTTCAACAAAAGTGCTAAAATATATGTGGGTTAAATTAACAGAAAAAATTGTATTTGTATAAAACAAAAAATTTAGTATAAAACGTTGTTAAAAAACTTACTAAACTATACGCTAAAAATAGGTTGATTATTATGAAAATAGTGATATGCTGTCATAAGAAAAAAATTCATGTTTTTGAAAGCAGACAGTAGTATAAAGTAATATTAAAATGAGAAAAAAGAAGGAGGATTCTTTTGGCTTCAAATAAGAAAAACAGTTCCTTTCTATGGTACAGAAGAGCAGAAAGAACAATTGCTGAAAGTCATCCGAAACTCAGAGATGAGAAGGGATGTTTGATGCCGATCATGCAGAAAGCGCAGGAGATTTACGGGTATCTTCCGATTGAGGTTCAGAAAATCATTTCTGATGAATTGAATGTACCTCTTGGAGAAGATTTATGGTGTTGCCACATTTTATTCATGGTTCAAATTTGAATCCTGAAGGGCAAGTATGAGATTTCCGTCTGTCTTGGTACTGCATGTTATGTTAAGGGTTCCGGAGATATTTACAATAAGCTCATGGAGATTCTTTGATATTGCAGGCGGTGAGTGTACACCGGATGGTAAGTTTTCACTGGATGCCTGTCGGTGTGTCGGTGCCTGTGGTCTTGCACCGGTTATGATGGTGAATGGTGAAGTATACGGTCGATTGACTGTAGACGATATTGATGGTGTATTGAGAAATATAACTAGTCATGATGCCTGAGATCGCGTTGAATGTATTAGATATTGCCCAGAATTCCGTGAGAGCGGAAGCTTCACTGATACAGATTTCAGTGGATGTGGATGAAGCGGCGGATACGTTGACCATTACTATAGAAGATAATGGCGGAACGGTATGACAGCAGAACAGACAGCCCGTGTGACGGATCCGTTTTTTACAACCCGCACAACCCGCAAGATCGGTCTGGGGGTTCCGTTTTTCAAAATGGCTGCCGAGAGTACGGGAGGCAGTTTTTCTATTCAGTCTGAGCCCGGTGTCGGGACGAAGGTCACAGCGGTATTCGGTTTATCCCCATATTGACAGGATGCCCCTTGGTGATATGAATGGAACGATTTATACCTTGATCACATTCAACACACAGATAGATTTTTTATATACATATACGTTCAATCAGCGTTCATTTTACGCTGGATACAAAGAGAATTTAAGAATATTTTGGAGGGTGTGCCTGCTGAATAACCCTGAAATTTCAGAGTATGTTCGTCAATTTCTTAACGAAAACAGTCATGAAGTTGACGGCGGCGCAGTTGATATAGAATGAGGAGGAGACAGCATGAAATCACTTGCAGAATTGAAAGCCATTCGTGACAGAATGCAGGGTGAGGTCAATATGAGAGGATGACATTCTCATCATATTCGTGTGGTTGTCGGTATGGCAACATGTGGTATTGCCAGCGGGCGCAAGACCAGTGCTTAATAAGTTAGCTGAAGATGTTCAGGCTAAGCATCTGGACAATGTTATTGTTACACAGACAGGTTGTATTGGATTATGTCAGTATGAACCGATTGTAGAAGTTTATGAACCTGGCAAAAGAAAGTGACTTATATTAAGATGACACCGGAGAAGGCTGATGAAGTGGTAGAACAGCATCTGATCCGTGGTCAGGTTCTTGGCAAATATACATTAAGCGCAGCAACAAATTTATAGGAGGTAGACAGCTATGTATCGTTCCCATGTATTAGTTTGCGGCGGCACCGGATGTACATCCTCCGGAAGTGAGACGCTGATCAGCCTTCTTTCAGGAAGAACTGAAGAAGAACGGCTTAGAGAATGAAGTAGCCATTGTTAAGACCGGATGTCATGGTTTATGTGCGCAGGGTCCTGTTATGGTTATTTATCCTGATGCAATATTTTACTCAATGGTGAAACCGGAAGATATTCCTGAGATCGTCAGTGAGCATCTGTTAAAGGTCGTGTTGTTACACGTTTATTATATGTAGAGGACGGCGGCAAGGCCAAAGCCCTGAAAGATACAGATTTCTATCGTCTGCAGCACAGAGTTGCCCTTAGAAACTGCGGTATCATCAATCCTGAAAGTATCGATGAATACATTGGTACAGGCGGTTATGAAGCCCTTGGCCGTGTACTGACCGAGATGACTCGGATGATGTTATTGAGACAATTCTTGCCAGTGGTTTAAGAGGCCGTGGCGGTGCCGGATTCCCCACCGGTATGAAATGGAAATTTGCTTCAGGCAACAGAGGCAACGTTCAGAAATATGTCTGTTGTAATGCCGATGAAGGTGACCGGGTGCATTCATGGATCGTTCCGTTCTGGAAGGTGACCCGCATGTTGTTCTGGAAGCAATGGCTATTGCAGGTTATGCAATTGGTGCTTCCCGGGGGTTATATCTATGTCCGTGCTGAGTACCCGATTGCTGTTGAACGTCTGAATATTGCCATCAAACAGGCAAGAGAATATGGTCTGTTAGGAAAAAGAACATTTTCGATTCAGGATTTGATTTTGATATTGATCTCAGACTTGGTGCAGGTGCTTTCGTCTGTGGTGAGGAAACAGCCCTCATGACATCCATCGAAGGCAACAGAGGCGAACCAAGACCAAGACCGCCATTCCCGGCTGTTAAAGGTCTTTTGCAAGCCCGACTATCCTGAACAATGTTGAGACTTATGCGAATATTCCTCAGATTATCCTTAAGGGTGCTGATTGGTTCGCTTCAATGGGTACCGAAAATCTGAGGGAACTAAAGTATTCGCTCTCGGTGGTAAGATCAACAATACCGGTCTTGTAGAGATCCCGATGGGAACGACACTTCGTACCGTTATCGAAGAGATCGGCGGAGGTATCCCTAATGGAAAGAAATTCAAGGCTGCTCAGACAGGCGGTCCTTCAGGCGGCTGTATTCCTGCTGAACATTTTGATATTCCAATTGACTATGATAACCTTATCGGTATCGGTTCAATGATGGGTTCAGGCGGATTGATTGTTATGGATGAAGATACTTGTATGGTAGATATTGCCAAGTTCTTCCGGAGTTCACTGTAGATGAATCCTGCGGTAAGTGTACACCTTGCCGTGTCGGTACAAAACGTCTGTATGAGATGCTTGATAAGATTACAAAGGGTGAAGGTACTCTGGAAGATCTTGACAAGATGGAAGAACTCTGCTACTACATCAAAGATAATGCATTATGCGGTCTGGGCCAGACAGCACCAAACCCTGTTCTTTCTACTCTCCGTTACTTCAGAGATGAATATATTGCTCATATCGTAGACAAAAAATGTCCTGCCGGCGTTTGCAAGGCTCTGCTGTCCTACAAGATTGATGCAGATAAATGTAAAGGCTGTACATTATGTGCAAGAAATTGTCCAAATGGTGCAATTTCAGGCAAACTCAAAGAGCCTCATGTTATTGATCAGTCTAAGTGTCTGAAGTGCGGTGCTTGTATGGAAAAATGCCGCTTTGGCGCAATCTACAAAGAGTAATGGAGGAGCAGACAATGGAAAATATTACAATCAAAAAATCAATGGTGTTGAAGTCAGTGCACCAGCAGGCTCTACCATTTGGAAGCTGCCAGACTGGCACATATTGACATCCTACACTTTGCTATTTAAAAGAAATCAATGAAATCGGCGCATGCCATATGTGTATTAATAGAAGTAAAGGTGCAAGATCCTTGTTGCTTCCTGTGTATATCCGATTAATCCGGGTATGGAAGTCTGGACCAACACACCGAAGGTTATCGAATCACGTAAAAGACATTGGAACTGCTTCTTTCCAGCCACAGAAAGAATGCTTAAGCTGTGTCAGAAGCGGAAACTGTGAGTTGCAGCAGTTTGTAAGGAACTGGGTGTTGAAGATGAAAACTATTACTCAGGTGAGATGACACCGGCGATGATTGATACATCCGCTGCACATATGGTTCGTGATAACGCAAATGTATCCTTTGCCGTCGATGCAGTGCTGTCTGTGAGAAGGTTCAAGGTATCGGCGTCATCGGTCCGAATGAGCGTGGTTTTAAAGAGTTATATCGGTACAGCATTCAACATGGATCTGGCTGATACAAGCTGTATCCTGTGGTCAGTGCATTGCTGTCTGTCCGACAGGTGCTTTTATATGAGAAAGACAACACAGACAGAAATCTTTGCAGCAATTGCAGATCCTGATAAAATATGTTGTTGTTCAGACAGCACCAAGTGTACGTGCAGGTCTTGGAGAAGAATTCGGTTATCCGATGGGTACAGATGTAGAAGGCAAGATGGTTGCAGCACTGCGTCGTCTTGGTTTCGATAAAGTTTTTGATACAGATTTTGCAGCTGACTTAACCATCATGGAAGAAGCACATGAATTCCTTGACAGAGTTCAAAATGGCGGCAAACTGCCTCTGATCACATCCTGTTCACCAGGCTGGATCAAATACTGTGAACATTATTTCCCTGATATGACCGAGAACTTATCCAGCTGCAAATCCCCGCAGCAGATGTTCGGAGAACAACATTAAAGACCTATTTTGCTGAGAAGATGGGCATTGATCCTAAGAAGATCGTCAGTGTCAGTGTGATGCCATGTACAGCGAAGAAGTTCGAAATCGGCAGAGATGATATGAAGATGCAGCAGGAATTGTTCCTGATGTAGATATCGCAATCACAACACGTGAGCTGGCTCGTATGATCAAGAAAAGTCGGCTTGATGTTCAATGAACTGCCGGATGAACAGTTTGATAATCCGATGGGTGAATCCACGGGTGCAGCTGTTATATTCGGCGCAACAGGCGGTGTTATGGAAGCTGCTTTAAGAACTGCAGTTGAGACACTGACAGGCGAAGAACTGAAGAATGTAGAATTTCAGGAAGTTCGTGGTACAGAAGGTATCAAAAGCAAACATACAATGTTGCAGGCATGGATATCAACATTGCAGTTGCATCCGGACTCGGCAATGCAAAAGAAAGCTTCTTGATAAGGTGAAATCCGGCGAAGCAAACTACCACTTCATTGAGATCATGGGATGCCCTGGCGGCTGTGTCAACGGCGGCGGTCAGCCTCAGGTACGTGGCAGCGTTCGTAACTTTACTGATGTACGTGCAATCCGTGCAAAGGCTCTGTATGACAACGATGCGGCTAAACCAATTCGTAAGTCTCATGAGAATCCGGCTATCAGCAGCTCTACAAAAGTACTTTGGTGAACCAGGGGAAGCCATAAGGCTCATGAAGTACTGCATACAACATATGTAAAACGAGTTATCAATAAATAATCAATAGAAAAATCGCTCATGATAGTTTTACGCCAGCATCAAACTATTGTGGGCGATTTTTTTATGGATAATATTTGATAATTGGTTATGATATAATAATAAAAAAGATTTTATGGAAAAAGGCATTACAAAGGAGGTGCGTGATGACTATATTAAGACAGAGCGCGATGCGCGAATTGGAAAGAGACTGCCGGAAGATAAAATAACATTTGTTCTTCAGATTATGCGGGGAATTAATGGATTAGATGAGGATGAACGTCTAGCTAAAAAGAATGCTTTCAAGAGGCTAGAACATTTGCGGAAGAAAGCAGATATAATGTGAAAATGATGAATTGAAAAGGTATCGTGAGTGAAAAGTATGGTAGATAAAATTTTATTGGATACAAATATTTTATTGGACTATTTACTTATGAGAGAACCTTTTTATGATAATGCCAGTGAAATAGTTAGAAGATGTGTAGATGGCATTTATAGAGGATGTGTAGCGCACATTCAATATCTAATATGTTTTTTTATTCTTAGAAAAACTTATAATATAAAAGAACGAAGAGAAATTTTACTTAGTATATGTGAGATATTCGATATTATTGGTATTGACAAGACAAAAACTAATAATTGGACTTGAAAATGAAGATTTTTCTGATTTTGAAGATTGTCTTCAAATGGAATGTGCCGGGATTATGGGGCGAAATATATTGTAACGCAATATTGCTGATTATGAGAAATCAGAAATTAAAAGGCTATTTCACCTTCTGATTTTTTGAAAGGGGAGCTTATGCACTAATGTGCAAAGCTCCTTTTTATGATATAAGGATTTTAAGCGTAAAGCAGCCGATCACGCTGTTGTCGAAAAGCCTTGTTACGATGCCCAGTACTGTGCCTACCAGAACTGCCGCAATGACGGTGCCGATGCCCACACTGCGGGACTGTGAATAGTGATCAGGCAGGTGATAATGGAAATCAGGACCATGGTGCAGTCAAAACGAATCTTGACCGGAAAAATCCATTCCGGTAATCTGGGATACGGCCTGCATGGCACCTTCACGCCTGCCAGCGGCATCAGATTAGGCGGCAGATAGAAGAAGATTCCCACAGCGATGAAAACCGTACTCGATGAGCATCATAATGATTCGAATCAGAATATTTTCCAGTGTCGGCAAAAAAGATACCGGTGGTTGCAGAAGGTCGTAAAGTAACCGAAAACCACACCGACAGCAATCTGCAGCAGGTTGATCGGTTTAAAAATTTCGACGCAGAAGGATAATCTGGATCAGAACGAGAATGGTGTGAAACAAAATTGCCTTTGCCCATTTCAATGCCCCAGACACAGGTCATGGTATATGAATGGAGCTAACAGGGGATACGCCCGGGTTGGATTTGACTGAAATGGCAATACCGATGGTCATGAAAAAGTCCGACAAAATACATGGGTATTCTGACTTTTAAAATTATTGTTTTTCTTTGCAAGGTCTTTATTCATTTGATTTATCCTCTTTTCCTTTGTAATTCAGCATCGTATTGTAAATGCGGCTGAGATATTCTATCAGCTGTTCTTTATCAGCTTTAGAAAAATTCTGAAGCGCATAAGATTCAATGGTATCAAATTATTTTCAAGGCGGCCCACATAGAGGCGGCCTGTCTCAAAAAATAAACATTATAAAAGCGGTGATTGTCGGGACAGAGTCGACGTTCAATCTTTAGTCTCCATACCGTTTAAAATAGCAGTGAACAGCCGGTTCAATATGACATCCGGCGGCAATATCTTCTGCACAGCACCGTTATGATTCTTCAGATAATCCAGAACTTGGGCTGCCCGGAGGTCAGACCGGTGTCTTTGACGCTGGTCACAAGTGCCTTCTGAATCATAAAATGGTTGGCCATGAGTAAATAGTGAAGAGATTCTTTCATGAAAATGCTCCTTTTATGTAGATTAAGAATTTATAGATAGAAAACGAATGATTAGAAATCTAACTAATAATATAAGAGAAATATTGGTGGCTGTCAAGGGCAGAGGAATAATTAAAAATAATAAAAGCGCTGTTGGCAGTACAGCGCTTTATTATTAAAAGAGGAAAGTTTATGAAAAGATTTATAAACGAAAACTTTGTCGTTTCCTTTTCGTTTATGTCTATACTATACCATTCGCTTGTGACAAATTGTGTCGAAGTTCTGAATAAAAAGTGAAGAATGGACACAAATCACGTTATAAAAATGTAATTGTTGAAGGGATGTATATTAAAGTCGATATAGATTGTATTTATAAAAGAGTAATAGTAAAAAAGTCTTGACAATTATCATATCGGAATAGTATGATGATAAAAAACAAAAAGCAAGGAGAGAAAATCATGATGTGTATGTGTTGTTGTAAGATGAATATGTGTTGTATGAATAAAAGAGAAGATATGAAACCGAAATATTGTAAAGGAGAATGTGAGAACAGCCAGCATAGATGATTGATCTGAAATAGATGATAGATGGTGTTGTTTGAATCCGTACATGTACGATTTTTTTTGTATTATTAGAAATGAAAGACTGAGCATTTGAGATTTAGCATTAAGGAGGACAACAAAATGGCAGAAAGAGATCAGAAAGCAATAATTCAGAGACTGACAGAACAGATGGACAAAGACAATGGGATGCACTGATTTTGACATCAGGTGATGCGGTATTTTATGCAACAGGTTATGCATCAAAGAGATTTATATAAAAACGGGCAGACAGGCGGAACGGTAGCTGTTGTTACAAAAGGATGGCAGAGCCGGAGTTGTTGTCAGCGAATTTGCAAGAAGAACAGCGGAAATGGCCGTGGATGGTGTGGAGATCATCTCTTATCCCACATGGATCTATATCGAAGATTATGCCATTGAGGCATGGAAAAGGAAGTCCAGCCGGATTTGAACAAAACCTATAAGCTGGCTCTTCAGTTTTTTGCCTGAAAAGAAAGAGATTCGAATCGGTGTGCAGCCATCTTATCTGACACCATATGCATGGCAGTTTTTCTGACAGATACTTTTAAAGAGAAAAAATCTCGTTGATATCAAGCAGCTGCTCATTGAGGCCAGGAGCCATCAAAAACACCATGGGAGATCGAAGTGCTCAGGGAAGCGGCCCATTACAGTGAACTGACCATGAACAAAGTAGCAAAGGCCATTGTTCAGCGGGCATGACGGAGGCTGATGTGCTTCAGCTTTTCAATACAACCGCATTTTCATGGTCACCGGATATCATTGATGTGGCCAACGCCCATACTATTGGTGAGAACTTTACACCATCCTTTATTCCGCCGCATACAAGAATCAACAGAGGATATTATTCGTCTGGATGGCGGTCCATTAAAAAGGTTACAATTCCGATCTGGCCAGAACATTTGTGGTTGGAACAGCAACGGCGAAGAACAGAGAAGAAATTACATGCGCACATCTCTTGGGACGGTTATGAATATGCCATCAACAATATCGGACCGGGGGTGAAAAATGAGCGAAATTTTCAATGGCATACACAGAGTGTTAAAGGCGAGAGGCTTCAATGGCTAGTGTGTGAGAGGCCATCAGGGGTCATTCCATCGGATGCTCACTGTTCAGTGAAGAATATCCATTCATTGCAGATTAAGACAGAGTCTTTTGAGGAAAATATGGTGATGAACATTGAACTGCCATATTACAGCTCAAAGAATCAGACATACAATATTGAGGACACGTTCCTTGTGACAAAGACAGGTATTGAACTGTTTACAAAGGCAAGTCCGAGTCTTTACATTTAGAACCGTTACCTATGGGAAAATATAATTTTGACCGATATATAGAACGACGCGGATATCGACAGCAGCAAATGGGACGGTTTTGAGAGTAATTTTCGGGCTATAATGCCTCCGGTGCATTGCCGATGTGGGTAGCGGATATGGACTTTACAGCACCGAATGAAGTTATTGAGGTCCTGAAGAAAAAGGCATCCTTCGGCATCTATGGTTATCCGACACCAAAGAGGTAAAAAGTTGACGATGCTTTCATCCGCTGGGTGAAAAGACACAGTTGGATCTTGACGGCAGAAAGCCTTGTGATCACCCGGGGCGTGGTACCGGCCATCACCTATGGGTACAGAGCATTGCCAAAACGAAGGTGACGGCGATTCTGATTCAGCCGCCGGTTTTTATCACTTTCAAGGACAGATGTATTACCTATAATAATAGAAAAGCTGTTGAAAGTCCGCTGATTGAAAAGGACGGCAGCTATACCATTGATTTTGAAGACTTTTGAGAGAAAGGCGGGATGAGAACACGAAGTTATTCATTTGTGCAGTCCGCATAATCCCAGTAGGAGGAAGAGTATGGACAGAAGCGGAACTGAAGGATTGTCGAAATCTGTCAGAAAACATCATGTACTGATCTTTTCAGATGAGATTCATTCTGATCTGATCATGGAAAGTTTAAGCATACACCGATTACTGGAAAAATTGCGGGAAAAATATCATCACGGCCTATGCAGCAAGCAAGACCTTTAATCTGGCAGTGTCTTCCCGGACATCGATTGTTGTGATACCGGATGAATCAATAAGACAAAAATATATGGCACAGATCAGAGCGGATGAGGCCGCAGGCTTGAATCTTTTCGATTACCGGCCATTTAGGCTTGGCTTATACATATGGTGAGGATTACCTGCAGGAATTGCTGGCTTATATCGGTACCAACATTCCAATATGCAGCGGAGTATATTGAAGAATATTCCAAATGTAGCTGTCAGTCGGACAGAGGAACGTATTTCCTTTGGATAGACTTTCAGAAAGACAGGATTGACATCGGATGAGATCAATCGAAAGCTTCTGGGCAGGCGAAGGTGGCCGGAGATCTGGGCGAGATGGTTCGGCAAGATGTAAATTAGGAAAGTTAGCATTGGTTGGTTTAACTGCAGATTTTGGCATTTGGCGCAACAGCCTGCGGCAGCAATAAACGGCACATCATCAACGACGGCATCATCAGCAGCAGCAGGAGATCAGCCGCCGGATGCATCCCGGATGCCAGCAGATGCTTCCGCGGACAGTGCATCTCTGCAGGAGAAGTACAGAAAAGTTTTGATCGGTATCCGACAGGATTTATATCCGGACATCCTATATTAATGAACAGGGTGAACCGGCAAGGATATGATATTGATGTTATTAAGAAAATTGATGAACTCCTTCCGAATACGAATTTGAATATGAAGCGGTCTCTCAGGAAGCACTTCTGACAGGCCTTGATACTGGCAAATATAAGGCGGCAGTAGCCGGATTTTATTCCAATGATGACAGACGATGCCAAATATCTGTTCCCTGAGAATGCATCGGCGGCAATATTATCGGTCTGGCGGTCAGAAAGAGCGATGAAGCGGATATCAAGACACTGGAGGATGTAGCAACAAATAAGAAGTCCGTGGTTCCGATTGCACCGACATCCGGCATGTATGGAATTGTTGTTGAATACAACACAACGAACATCCGGACAACCAGATCGATCTTGTGGATGCAGAATGGACAAATGCAGCGGATGAGCATATAAATGGGTAGCTGACGGCAGAGATATGATGTGGCCGTTGCCTCCAAGAATGTTGTGGATGATACATTGCCTAAAATTGGCCTTGAAGATCAGATTCAGTTTAATTCATTTACAGCAATTAAAACATGGAGTCTTTTTAACCCGAAAAAAGAAACAGAACTGGCAGCGGCTTATGATAAGGCATTGAAACAGTTAAAAGACGATGGTTTTATTTCAGAAAAATCAAAAAGAGTATTTTTGGTGAAGATATTCTTCCGTATATTACAGATACAGAGGAATAGAAGCGGAGGATACAGATGGAATTTTTTCTTACAACAGTTTTAAAACTGATCCCTTTTTAAGAGTTACCATTTTAATTGCATTTACAAGTATGGCATTGGGACTGATCTTCGGTACATTGTTGGCGGCAATGAAAATGTGCCGTATCAAAATACTTAAGACGATTGCCAACCTGTTTACAACATTTATCAGGTGTACGCCGGTGATTGTACTGATCTTTCTCGCCCATATGGTCTGCCGGTCCTTTTTGGACTGGCGGGCATTGACTATCAATGGTGTCAGCAAAATTGTGTTTTCAATCATAGCATTGACAATGTATGCATCAGGTACATTGTGAAATTATACGTCCGGCTTATTTGTCTGTAGACAAAGGGCAGATGGAGCGGCTTTGATGTCAGCTCTGACGCCGGCGCAGGCGATACGTCTGATCATTCTGCCTCAGGTGGTCTATGTGGCACTGCCGAATTTCGGCAACATGCTCGTTGCCCTGATTCAGGAGTCTTCATTGGCTTATCTGATCGGTGTTGTGGATGTGATGGGATTGAGGCAAAAGATTATTGATAATATGAGTTACGGTGCCCATATTATTGAGGTCTATTTTTGCAGTTTCGCTGCTTTACTGGCTGTTGTCTCTGGTTACGGGAAAATGTATTGGATCTGTTGTCAGGAAAAAATGGAAAGGTGCTTGGGTGATAGGCGATGAATTTTGATTTGAATTTTGCCATACAGAATCTGTGGATGGCCTTTTTGGGCATACCAACAACATTGCTGATCATTTGTGGCAGCGGTGATGGTATTCCCTTGCATTTTTTATTGCCCTTGCAAGAATAAAAAAGTGCCGCTGCTGGATCAGTTTTTAACATTGTATCTGTCATTTATGAGAGGGTACACCGACGATTAATACAGATTTATCTTGTTTATAATGGTATTCCGATTATCATTAAAATGATTGTGCAGGCGCTGAATCTGGATTTTGATGTTTATAGTATCCCGCCGATTTTATATGCGTTCATTGTTTTATGGACTGAACAGTTCGGCAACTTATTCTGAAATGTGGAAAAGCTGGGCTCAGTGCAGTCGGCAGAGGCCAGCTGGAAGCAGCTCAGACCTCCGGTCTTACAAATTTTCAGGCTTATGTTCATGTTATTATCCCGCAGGCGGTGGGCGTCTGCGCGCCGAGTTTTTGCTCTTCTACATTAAATATGCTGAAAAATACATCCCTTGTATTTTTGATGACGGTGCGGATATTGTGCCAGGGCAAAAATCGCAGCAGGACAGCAGTACAAATATGTCGAAGGCTATTTGGATATCCCTGATCACGTATATTATTGTATGTACGATACTTGAATTATTATTTAAACTTCTGGGAAAAAACGGACAACAAGATATAAAACAGAATCACAGAAGGTGACAGCAAAAGCTGGTGTGACGGCATGATAGAATTAAAGGTGTAAAAAAAAGCTTTGGAGAAAACCATATCCTCAAAGGTGTCGATCTGGATATCAAGATGGTGAGGTAATTGTCCCTTGGGCCCAGCAGCAGCATTTAAAACGACGTTTCTGCGATGCATCAGTTTCCTTGAAAAAAAGCAGATGAAGGCAAATGGATTGAAAATGGTGCAAGAGATTCAGTCTGCACAGTGCAGATAAAAAACAGATCCAGCAGCTGAGGCGGAAAGTCAGGATTTTGTTTTTCCAGAATTACAATCTTTTGCCAATAAAACGGTACTTGAAAATGCTTAACACTGGGGCTGACAGTTGGGAAGGCGTATCGAAGGATGAAGCGGAGAAGAGAGCCATGGAAGCATTGAAAAAAGGTCGGAATGGCCGATAGAGCCAATTTTTATCCCAATGCTCTTTCAGGCGGTCAGCAGCAGCGCGGTTAGGTATCGCAAGGGCTATAGCCAGAAATCCGGAGCTGATCCTTTTTTGATGAGCCGACTTCGGCCTTGATCCGGAAATGGTGGGAGGTACTGAAAGTTATGAGCGAGCTGGCAAATGAGGGGTGACCATGATCGTTGTCACCCATGAACTGGACTTCAAAGGAAGCAGCGACAAAGTCGTCTTTATGGACGGCGGTAATGTTATCGAACAGGGACCGCCGGAGGAAATATTTGTTCCCAACCCAGAGAGAGAACGCGACAGTTCCTTAGCCGTTATTTACCGGAATTTACTTATAATATTTAAAATGATATGAAATGCAAAGAAATCTATTTTGCAGTTGACAGAATATGGAAATTATATAAAAATAGAAGAAGAAAAGGGGGATTTTATTATGGGTGAAGAAAAAGAACGTTAAGCTGTACGGACTGTGGTGTGCTGAATTGTCATAAGCGCAATGCATCGTATCCGGAGTTCTGTTTGACAGAAAAGCTGACAGACGAAGACATCGCAGAAACGACAGCACTCTATGAGGATGAAGAAAATCGAAAGGTATTATCAGTGATCTCGGCGGAGATTGAGG
>VOFC01003455.1_pt1 | contig 38837 bp, 70 predicted proteins | sample 5384161 | NCBI WGS metagenome assembly VOFC01 (sample SAMN12384722, study PRJNA508395) | human gut metagenome | isolation source: healthy gut B | host: Homo sapiens
TGGGCGGCGAAAATTCCGAAGATTCTGCCCACCACCACTAGGTGGTCTTTGAGTCCGCCAACTTCGACGGTACGTCCATTCGCCAGACCGCTCTGGCGCTTGGGATGGACGGAGGCCTCCGGCAAGTTTGAAAAAGCACCTGGACCCCATGATGACCCCTGCCTGCGGTGCAGCGGGCCTGCGAACTGGTGGAGCTGCTCCAGTGCGGCGACGTGCTGGACGGTGTCATCGATATTCTGAATTATATCCCGGAGGAGAAGGTTATTCCCCTGGAGCCGGAGGCCATCAACGCCCCTGCTGGGTACGAAGAAGCGGATATGGTGGAGTACCTGCGACGGCTTGGGGTGCCGGTGGTCAACGGCATGATCCACGTTCCCCTGGCGGCCGGACCCTGAACCTGATGGCCGACATCGCCGAGGAAGTGGGCCGTTCCTACGGCTACAATGAAATTCCCACCACTGCCTTCAAGACCTCCACCCAGGGCGGCTATTCCCCCATTATGGAGTTCGAGAACAAGACCGGCGTGCTGTGCCGGGGCCTGGGCTTCAGCGATCATCACCTACTCCTTCGTGTCCCCCGGTATTTTCGACCAGATCCGTCTGCCCAAGGACTCTCCCCTGCGGAATGCTCTGAAAATCCAGAACCCCCTGGGCGAGGACACGTCCATCATGCGGACCATTGCCCTGCCCCTCCATGCTGGACATTCCCTCCCGGAACTATGCCTATCACAACAAGGCGGTGAAACTCCCTACGAACTCGCGAAGAGTTATCTTCCTCAGGGGAGGGCCAGCTCTGCCCCAGAGAGCCGAAAATGCTGGTGCTGGGCAGCTACGGCGCGCACGAGACCTTCTTCTTCCGGCTCAAGGGCGAGGTGGAGGCCATCTTCACGGCCCTGAACCTGCCCAAGGCCGAGTATGAGGCGGAAGCCAATCATCCCGCCTTCCATCCGGGCCGCTGTGCCAAGGTTTCCATGGGCGGCAAGGTCCCTGGGCTATCTGGGTCAGATTCACCCGCTGGTGGCCAAGAATTACGGCATCGACGGCGAGATTTACTGCGCCGAACTGGACCTGACCGACGCCTTTGCCCCTGCGGCTGCCGGACCCCCACCTATCATCCTTCTGCCCAAATATCCCGGCGTCAGCCGTGACCTGGCCATCGTCTGCGACGAGAATATTACCGTGGCCCAGGCCGAGGCCGTTATCTCCGCCGCCGGCGGCAAAGCTGCTGCGGTCCGTGAAGCTCTTTGATGTGTACCGGGGCATCGGCGTGCCGGGAGAACAAGAAGAGCCTGGCCTTCTCCCTGGAACTGCGGGCCGACGACCGGACCCCTGACCGATGCGGATTCTGAGGGGACCGTGGCGAAAAAATCCTTGCTGCTTTTGGCCGAAAAACTGAACGCCACTCTGCGCTGAACATCTGTTCAAAAAATAAATCTCCCGGAAGGGCTTTACAGCCGGGGAAAAATCGGCTATAATAGGTATAGATTTTTTCGGGAGGTGGTTTCCATGACCGACAACAACAGCACCATCAAGTTTACGGTCCCCAGCGACGATAAGGAGAATATGCGCCGCATCCTACATTGCGTCTTTGACGCCCTGACGGAGAAGGGCTATAATCCCATCAATCAGATCGTGGGCTACCTTCTTACGGAGGACCCGACCATATCACCAACTACAACAACGCTCGGAGCATGATCTGTAAGCTGGATCGGGACGAGCTGCTGCAGGAGTTGGTTCGGTGCTATCTGTTCGAGAAACCGTGATCTTAAAGCGCCGGGAGACTCTTGGCAGAGTCTCCCGGAATTTTGAACGCAGGAGGATTGTTTATGGCTGAGGAGAAGATCCTGATGTATAAGGCCATCCGCTGATGCGTAAGGGCAATTTGCTCTACTACGGCTCCATGGCGGATTCCCCACATTGTCATGCTCCAGATTCTGGGAGACCAAGGAGGTCAACGGGGAGCCGACAGTCCCGTGTGGCCATCCAGCTGCAGCTACCGGGACCCCAACGAAGGGCCGGGACCGTGGTCAAGAAGGGCGAAAAGGCCGGACTGTACACCGCACTGGATTTCGGCAGCGTCTGGCTGGAACGGGCGCTGGCTGGCAAGTAAAAAGCTTCCCCGAAGAGGCGAACGGCTTCTTCGGGGAATTTTTTTGCGTATTTTTCAAATTTCCAGTTCTTTCAGCTTCTCCCGGAGGCCCAGAAGGTCCGGAAAGGTGTCCGGCGCTTACTCGTCCCCAATAGCGCCGAGGGATGATAAAAGGCCGTCATCCACACTCCGTCCCGCTGCTCCCCAGCGGCCATGCTCCGGGTGATGCGGTAATCGGGCCGGGATGAGCTTCTGGGCGGCGATGCGGCCCAGGCACACGAGGATTTTCGGCTGGACCAGCTGGATTTGGGCTTCCAGGAAGGGCCAGCAGGCCTCCTGCTCCGTTTCCAGGGGTCCCGGTTCTGGGGCGGGCGGCATTTGACGATGTTGGCGATGTAGCAGCGCTTCCGGTCCACATCGATGATGGAAAGCATTTCGTCCAGAATTGCCCGGCGGCTCCACGAAGGGAATGCCCTGCCGTCCTCCCTGTTCGCCGGGGCCTTCGCCCACGAACATCGCTTCGCCTCCCGGTTCCCAGCTTCAAAGACCACGTTGTTCCGGGTGGTGCACAAGCCACAGCTCCGGCAGGCCATACATTGCGCTTTCAGTTGCTCCCCAATCCATGTTATCGGCTCCTTCTCGGTCCATCCGCCGTCTCCGGCGGCGATTGCAGTGGCGGTGCGGACCCACCGGACGATCAGCAGCGGGAGCATCAGCCCCGCCAGGACCAGCACGGCAATGCCAAGATAGCGCAGGATCGTGTCCACCGTGTCGGAGGTCCCGGCTTCGGCGGCGGTTCCCACGTCTCCGGCAGTGGTGGCAGCCACGGCAGAGGGATTCATGGCTACCAGGTCCGACTGGGCCAGGCACACGCTCCCCCTGCCACAGCTGGATCACATCCAGCACCGCCCGGTCTCAATGGTGCCGTAAAATTTCCGTTGGTGCGGACGTAGCGGACCGTGACGCTGTTCAGGCCCGTATCCGCAGGAAGCAGGGTCTTGACGGAGGAAGTGGGGCCCAACGGCCACGTTATTTTCTCCGTTCGTCACGGGAATACTGGCCCAGACCTGACCAAGGGATAGAACACCTGGGCCACCTGATAATTGGTGAAGCCCACGTCCAGCATTTTGCTCATTTCCACGAATTCCCGGAAGGTCGTGACTTCGTCCTCGTTCTCCGGGTTGTATTCCGGGTGGTGTTGACCACCACGCCGATATAGGAGAGACTCCGCTGCTCCGCCATGATCATCAGGCTTCGCTTCCCCTGGGTGTTGTAGGAAACTTTGCCGCCCTTGCAGCGGTCCTCCTGGTACATTTCCAGAATGTAGCGACTGATCATGTAGTTGTTGGTGAACAGGGTCTGGTTTTCAGGACGGACATCGTGGGCACCCAGACCGTACACACACCGGTGCTGAGGGCATCCACCAGCAGGTCGCTTTCCATGCAGGCCAGAGTCAGCCGAACCAGGTCTCTGGCGGTGATGGTCCTGACCGTCCTCCTCAATGCCGTGGACGTTCTTGAAAACCATCCGTGCAGCCCAATTTCCCGTGCCTTTTTCGTTCATCCACTTGAGATAGGTGGTGGTGGACTCGCCGTAATATACGGCCAGGGCCACGGCGGCATCGTTGGCGGAGCCAACCATCATGCAGTAAATCAGATCCTCCATGGTGATCTGCTCCCCGGCCACCAGCCCCACTACGCTGGACCCGTCGGGACCTGGTCCAGCATTTCCTGGGTAATGAATGCAATATCTCCCGATGCGCCCTGCTCCACGGCGATGAGGCCCGTCATCAGCTTCACGAAGCTGCCCGGGTCAGGCTTCAGGTCCATATTGGTGCCGTAGACCACGGTGTCGCTGTTGATCTCATAGAGGATGCTGGCCTGGGCGGTATTCAGAATGGAATCCGAGCGCAGCGGCACCTGAGCCTCCAGCGTATGGCACCCGGCCGCTGACGGAGGAATCCTCCTCCGCTGCCCGGACCGGGACAAAGCTGCACCCCAACACCAGTAAAGCGGAAAGCAGCAGACACACGAAGCGTTTTATTTTCATATTTCTCCCCAAATGCTCCCCGCCGGACTTGTCGGAGGAAAAATCGTATTATAATGACGTTACTGAAACATTAGCCACCAGTTTTCCCGGATTCGTCAACGGAAGAGCGGAAGCCTATGAAAAAAAAGCCGGGTGGGCGCAAATTCTGGCCGCAGTGCTGCTTGCCTTTCTCTTAGGCTTTGCCCTGGGCCGGAATGAACGGGAGGGGTCTGTGAGCATTTACTATGGCGCTTCTGCACCGTCTGCCTCGACGGCTCCTGCCGGGAATCGCCCGGCGGCTTCGGGTCCCAGCAGCGGAACAGATGCTGCCGATGGGAGCGAACCGGCTTCACGGAGACCACTGCGCCCCCACGGAAGATGGTCCCGTGAACATCAACACGGCTTCTCTGGAGGAATTGCAGCGGCTCCCCGGCGTGGGACCGGTGATCGCCCAGCGAATCATCGACTACCGGGAGGCCAACGGACCCCTTTGAGTGTGGAAGCCCTCATCAACGTGAAGGGGCATCGGGGAGAAAACCCTGGCGAAAATTCTGGAATACGCCTGTACGGGAGGATAATATGAAAATCTGTGTGGTGGATGACGAGGACCTGCTGGTCAAGGGGCATCCGATTCAATCTGAAAACGAGGGCTACGAGGTCGTCACCGGCTCCAACGGTCTGAAGCCGTGGACCTGGCCCGGAACGAAAAGCCGGACCTGATGGTGCTGGACGTGATGATGCCGGAAATGGATGGCCTGACCGCCTGCACCAAAATCCGGGAATTTTCCCAGGTGCCCATTATTTTGCTGACCGCCAAGACCGACGATATGGATAAGCTCATGGGCTTCGACGTGGGGGCCGACGATTATCTTACCAAGCCCCAACATTGGAACTGAAAGCCCGCATCCGGGCTTGCTCCGCCGGTCCGGCAGCGCTCAGGAGCAGGCGGACACGCCAACCGACTGACCATCGGGGACATTTCCTGGACCTGGATTCCCGGAACGCCTACGCCGGGGGCAAGCTGGAGTTGACCGCCAAGGAGTTCGACGTCATTGAATTCCTCATGCGCAACGCCAACCGGGTCTATTCCCGGAAGCCCCTACTGGACACCATCTGGGCCTCTGGAATACCGCAGCGACATCCGCACCGTGGACGTGCATATCCGCAGGCTCCGGGAAAAGCTGGAAAAAGGACCCGGCGAAGCCGCAGTATATTCTGACGAAATGGGGCGTTGGCTATTACTTCCGAAAAGAATGAGGGCCGGTTCCGGCGCTATGGGAACACCCAGTTCCGCTATGCCATGACCTATGTGGCCATTACTCTGCTGGTGCTGCTGTTCCTGAATTTCTATACCACCCGCACCAGCCAGGAGTTGTTCTTCAACAGCAAGCAGACCGCCATGGTCGAGCGGTGCAAGCTGGCAGCCACGGAATTCTCCACCTTGGAGGTGTTCAGTCCGACTACCGTCTCCTCGGCAGTGGAGCAGCTGGGGTCTCTGCGGGTGAGCCGTCTTTTGGTGACGGACCAGAGCGGCACGGTGATCTATGATTCCCTGACCGGAGATTCGGCCATGGGCAAAACGGCGCTGCTTCCGGAGATCGTCACGGATTTGCGGGGCAACGACGTATTTTCCGGCCAATACCGCAGCGGAGCCATGCACTCCCAGGCGGCCACGCCCATTTATTCCTACGGCTCCCTGCTGGGTGCTGTGTATATGTCGGAATTTGACGCTTCCCAGGGGGCCATCGTCCAGACGCTGCAGAAAAACGTGTTCACCACCACCCTGGTGCTGGAAGTGGTGCTGGTGTTTTTTTTCCCCTGATTTTTGCGTCCATTTTCTCCCACCGGCTGAAAAAGATCATGGATTCCATGGCCACCATCCAGAAGGGCGACTACACCCATCGGGGTGGAGATCGGCGGCAGCGACGAACTGGCGGTGCTGGGACGGGAGTTCAACGACCTGACGGACCGGCTGCGGACTTCGGAGCAGAAGCGGCAGCAGTTCGTCTCCGACGCTTCCCACGAACTGAAAACGCCCCTGGCCTCCATTAAATTGCTTTCCGATTCCATTTTGCAGAACGAAATGGACATGGAGACCGTCCGGGAGTTCGTCTCGGACATCGGCAACGAGGCCGACCGGCTGAACCGGATGTCCCAGAAGCTGCTGACCCTGACCCGTGCGGACAACACCGAGGAGGACCCCAGAGAAATTCTGGACATGGGTCCCACCGTGGATCGGGTGGTGCGGATGCTGAAATGATCGCAGCGGAGAACCGCATTACTGTGTCCTGTCAGGTGGAGCCGGATTGCCCCATCCTGATCCTGGAGGATGATTTGTACCAAATTGCCTTCAATCTCGCGGAAAACGGCATCAAATACAACAATCCCGGTGGCCTTTTGACGGTAAAAGTGTTCCGGCAGGAGGACAATGGGGTCCTGGAGGTCACGGATACCGGCGTAGGCATTTCCGAGGAAGCCGCCAAGCACGTCTTTGAACGGTTCTACCGGGTGGACTAAGGCCCGCTCCCGCAAGAGCGGCGGCAGCGGTCTGGGTCTGGCCATCGTGCGGAATCTGGTCCAGCGGAACGGCGGCGAGATCGGCGTGGAAAGCGTTCTGGGCCAGGGGTCTACCGTGCGGGTCAGCTTCCCGATTTTTGATACCGAGGAGGAGAGCCAATGAAGCGAATTTTAGCTGTGCTTTTGCTCCTGTGCCTGCTCCCCCGGCTGCACCTACTCCGACCGGCAGGACCTGCTGCACTTTACTACCCCACTGCATCCGTGTCCTACGGCGGCAGCCAGGGGGTCCTGGGCAGCGAGGACCGGGACCTGGGCAGCCACCGGGAGGACCTGAAATACCTGGTGACCATGTACCTTTCCGGCCCGGCGGACAAGAGCCTGCGCAATGGCTTCCCGGCCAACGTGAAGCTGGTGTCCTGCGAAATTCGCCGCCAGCAGGTCCGAATCCTGCTTTCCGGGGATTTGACAGCCTGCCCTCTGGAGCGGGCCCTGGTCTGCGCCGGATTGGCGAAAACCGTGCTGAAGCCAGCGGCATGAGTGCCGTCCGTATCGCCACGGAGGAGGGCGCCTCTCCGGGGATGGGGCCTTGATTTTTGATACCGACAGCCTTTTATTAGAGGACAACGCCTCGGAAATGCCTGAGGAGGAATGAGGAAAACCATGAAACTGATCTCCTGGAACGTGAACGGCCTGCGGGCCTGCCTGGGCAAGGGCTTTACGGGAAGCCTTTGAAGCCATGAATGCGGACTTTTTTCTGCCTGCAAGAGACGAAATTGCAGGCAGGACAGGTAACACTGAACCTGCCCGGATACCATCAGTTTTGGAACTATGCGGAGAAAAAAGGGCTACTCTGGCACGGCGATTTTTGCCAAAAAGAACCGCTTTCCCTGCGGCTGGGGCTTGGGGTCCCGGAATTGGACACGGAAGGGCGCCTTATTACCTTGGAGTATGAAAATTTCTTCCTGGTCACCTGCTACACCCCCCAACGCTCAGCCGGAACTGGCCTGCATTGACCATCGGCTCCGGTGGGAGGATGCCTTCCGGGACTACCTGATGGGATTGGACGAAAAGAAGCCGGTCCTCGTTTGCGGCGATCTGAACGTGGCTTTCAGCGAGATCGACCTGAAGAATCCTGCCGCCAACCGGGGCAACGCCGGATTCTCCGACCAGGAGCGTGGGGCCTTCGGGCGCTGCTTGCTGCCGGCTTTACGGATTCCTTCCGGCATTTGTACCCGGACGTGACCGGGGCGTACAGCTGGTGGAGTTACCGGTTTCATGCGAGGGAAAAGAATGCAGGCTGGCGTATCGATTATTTCCTGGTGTCCAACCGGGTGAAGGACCAGATCCAGGAGGCCTCCATCCACCCGGAGATTTTCGGCTCAGACCACTGCCCCGTAGAACTGGATATTGACCTGTAAAAAAGACCCGTTTCCGAATTCCGGAAACGGGTCTTTCTTTATTCTACGGATTTCAGGGCTTCGGCCATATTGATGCGGTCCAGCTTGAAGTACAGCACCCCGTCCACCAGTACGGCGGCCAGGAACGTCAGCACCACGGACAGCACATAGGATAGGGGCAGCAGCCGTGCGGTGAACCAGACCATGTCGATTTGGATTTGGCTCATGACGAAGCTCAGCAGCGCCCAGCCGCCGCCGAGACCCAGCAGGACCCCCATGCCGGTCAGCAGGAAGTTCTCCTTAAAGACGTGCGGCGGGTCTCCCCGGGCGTGAAGCCCAGGACCTTTGATGGTGGCGATCTCCCGGAGCCGCTCGGTGATGTTGATGTTGGTCGGGTTGTACAGCACCGTCACCGCCAGCAGTCCGGCGCAGATAACCACCACGGCGATGACCAGGTCCATGGCCTGGAGCATGGAACGGACCTGCTCGGCTACGTCCTTGTTTACCGTCACGCTTCATGACACCGCTGCGCTTGGCAATGGTGCTGGCGGTCTGGTGTGCATCCTGACCCTCCCGCAGGGTAACGTAGGCCACCTGGCTTTCCGGGGTGCTGCCCCACTGGGCCGCCAGGGTCCTCCGGGGACACGATGGCGTAATTATACACGTCGTTGTCGAAAAATGCCGGAGATGGTGAGGGTCAATGTCTGCATATCCGAGGAGCGGAGCGTCACGGTGTCCCCTGCCCCGATGCCCATTTTCTTGGCGATGCCGATGGACAGCAGCACCTCTCCGTCCTTGGGCAGGGGGATGCTTTCGGAATCCTGTGGAAGTCCATGGCCCGGCCCAGGCCGGAGCCGCCGACGAGCATGGTCACGTCCTTGGTCTTGCTGCCGAAGTCCAGGGCCATGCTGCTCTGATAGAGGAAGCACACGTCGGAAACGCTGTCCGCCATAGCGGTGCGGAAGGCCTCCTGGGCGCTTTCGTCCTGGCCGTCGGTAAATCGGACATCAATGTCGTATTTCGTCACTTCTTCGTACTGGAAGGACACGATATTTTTGATGGAATCCCCAAGCCGAAGCCGGTCAGGAGCAATGCTGTGCAGCCGCCGATGCCCACCAGCATCATAAGAAGCCGTTGGCGGTAGCGGAATACATTGCGCAGCATGACCTTTGTTCAGAAAGCTGATATTCTTCCAGAAGGGTAGGTATTCCAGCAGAATTTTTTTGCCGGAGGTTGGGGGCTTAGGCCGGATCAGCTCTGCGGGGACTTCCTCCAGAGTCCGGCGGCAGCAGTACCAGGTGACGGCCAGGCTCACCAGAATATAAATGACCGCCACGGGGATGCAAAGCCCCCAGTCACTACCAGCGTCACGGCGCTGGTCAGGTTCAGAATGATGGAATAGGCGTTCCAGAGAATAATTGGAAACACCACGCAGCCAAGGGCGATGCCAAACGTGCAGCCAGCAGCGCCGCCGAGCCGGAGTAGAGCAGATATTTCCGGATGATCTCCCGGTTTGAACAGGTGTAGCCAGGGCCTTCATGGTGCCGATCTGGGTCCGTTCCTCCTCCACCATCCGGGTCATGGTGGTTATGCACACCAGAGCGGCCACCAGCAGGAAGAACACCGGGAACACTCGGGACACGCCCTGCACGATGTCCGAGTTACTGTCAGGGACAGATAGCCCATGTTGGTGTTCCGGGTCAGTACATAGACCTCCGGGTCGCTCATGGAATCGATGGTCTCCCGGGCATCATCCAGCTGAGATTTGGCATCGTCCAGCTTTGCCTTGGCTTCCCGCCAGCTGGCGTTCGCTTTCTGCCTTGCCGTCCTCGTATTCCTGCTTCTTTTTTCTTCCAGGGTGGTCGGGCTTTCTGCAGGGGCCTGCTCCCCTTCCGTCAGGGTTTTTGCTTTCCTTTGTCAATGGTGGCCTTGCCGCTGTCCAACTGGGCCTGACCGGCTTCCAGCTGGGCCTCTGCGGCGGCGGCAAATTGGGCTTCCATTTTCCGCCTTCTGGCCGTCCAGTTCCGCAAACCCGGCGTCGATCTGGTCCATAGCATCGGAAAGCTGGCTTTGAGCCGCTTCCAGTTCGGCTTTTTGAGCCTCCACCTGGACCTTTTGTTCCTTCAATTCCTCCAGCTGGGCGGAATAGGTCTCCCTGCTGGGCTTTCAGATCGTCCAGCTTGGCCTGATACTCCCGTCTGTTTGGCTTTCAAATCATCCAGCTTCTGCTGCAAGGATGCGATGGTGTCGGCGCTGACGCCGCTCTCGATTGCCTGGTCCAGCGCTGCCTGAGCGGCCTGCACGCTGGTGTCCATGACCTTCATCAAGGTATCCAGCACCTGAATGCTCACGTCCAGTTGCTGCAGACCCGTTTCCAGCTGGCTGATGCCGGAATTCAGCTGGGCCAGTCCGGCATTTACCTGCACCAGCCCGGATTCCACCTGCCGCTGATTCTGGGAAACGGTCTTGTAATTGTCATAGAGGGTCTTGGTGGCTTCCGTGATTTGGGCATAAGCTTCCGCTTTGGCTTCGGCCAGGGCCTGCCGGGACTGGCTCAGGGTCACGCTGCTGTCCAGCAACGTGTCCTGTCCCTGGCTCAAGGCTTCCTTGCCGGATTCCAAAGCCACTTCGTTGGCTTCCAGGGTAGCTTCCGCCTGGTCCAGCTGGGCCTTGGCCTCCGCCAGCTGGGCTTCCGCCTTTTTGCCGTCATTATAATCCTGCAAGCCCTGCTCGTACTCCGCAAGGCCGTCCTGATACTGCTGCTCGGCGTCATTGCGGACGTGTTCATACCGGGCCTGGGCAATGGGGCCAGCAGCGGCTTCAGAATCTCCGCTTCGGTGTCCATGGCATCGTCAAAGGCTTCCGTGTAGACGGTGTAGTCGCCGGGAATGGTCACATGGATTTCCGTGTAGTAGTCCAGATCGAAGCTCTCTCTGGGCAGGTACACATAAGCGGACACCGAGCCATTGCCGATGGTGGTGGTCCCTCGGTTCATGTCCATGTACAGCGGCGTACTGACGTAGCCCACTACCGTAAATGTCTTGCACTTCAGCGCGGAGAGCGTATCTTCGCTGTTCTCATCCAGCACGGTGATGGTGGCCCTGATGGCGGTCTTGCCGGAATAATGGCCGTCCAGCAGGCACTCGTCTGGATTTTCCGGCATCCGGCCCCCTGCAGCAGCACCTTGTCCAGTTTTTCCGGCAGGGCGTAGAATTTATAGACCCCTCCGCATCCCGGTCCGACCGGCGGGCCAGAGCATCCAGGGTCCACACCCCTTCCCGCCTCCGCAACCCCCTCCAGAGCGGCGATCTTCTCCACATCGGTCAAATCCCAGCCGTAAGTGCTGAGAAGCCGCAGGTCGAACATATTCTGCTCGTCCATGTACTTCTGACCTGTGGCCACCATGTCGGCCTTGGTGGTTCGCAGGCCCACGAAGATGGAGGCACCAGGGCGATAATGACGATGATAGCGATGTAACGGCCCAGGAACGGCGAATGGAGGACAGGAGATTTTTACTTTGAATATTTCCTCGTTTCATAGATCACCACTCGATCTCTGCAATGTTCTGGGATGGTCGTTGACGGTCTCGGAGACCACCGTGCCGTTTTTCCGGATGACCCGGTCCGCCATGGCGGTCAGGGGCGCTGTTGTGGGTAATGATGATGACAGTCATGCCTGTGGACCGGCCCGTGTCCTGCAACAGCTTCAGAATGGCCTTGCCGGTTTGGTAATCCAGTGCGCCGGTGGGTTCGTCACAGAGGAGCAGCTTCGGATTTTTGGCCAAAGCCCGTGCAATGGCCACCGCTGCTGCTCGCCGCCGGAAAGCTGGCTTGGGAAATTCTTCATACGATTCCCCAGGCCCCTTCCCCAGGACCGTGGCCGCATCCAGCGGATTTTTTGCAAATCTGGTTGGCCAGTTCCACATTTTCCAGGGCTGTCAGGGATTGCCCACCAGATGTAAAACTGGAACACGAAGCCCACGTCCTGCCGCCGGTACTGGTCAGCTCCCCCGGCGGTTCATGCCGGAAATTTCTTTTTCCCCGTCCAGCAGGACCTTGCCGGTGGTCAGGGTGTCCATGCCGCCCAGGATATTCAGAAGGGGTGGTCTTGCCAGCGCCGGAGGGACCGACGATGACCACTAACTCCCCTTTTTCTACGGTGAAGCTGGCGTCATGCAGGGCAGAAATGGCCAGTTCCCCATCTGATAGGTTTTCCAACGTTCCGAAATTCCACGAATGCCATCTTTACACCTCCGTTTTTCTCTATTATAGCACAGCGATATCGGGTTTTTCCAAACGATTTGTGAACATATCAAGAAAACCGGCCCCGAAGGACCGGTTTTTACTTTTTCCGAAAGACGAGCAGCTTACTGGCCACATAATTGACGATGACCACGAACACGCTGACGGCCAGCTTGACGATGTTGCCGTTCCAGCCCAGAATGTCCACCAGCAGCCACACAAGGCCCGTTTCCACGGCACCGGAACCCAGGCGGCAGCCACGAATTTCGCCGCCTCCGGCAGCACGACCTTGGCCGACCAGTCATGGCTCTGGAACACGAAGGGCTTGTTGGTGAGAAATGCAAAGACAACGGCTCCGGCCCAGGCGATGGCGTTGCTCCATCCGCCGGACAGGTGGGCAAAATTATAAAGGGGCAGATAAATGGCGTAATTGACCAGGGTGGTCAGAACGCCGAACACCAGATAGCTGACAACATCCCGCTTTTCCCGCAGAAAAGCCGTAATTTTATTCCACAAATGACATGGCCTCCTTTTTTGGCCTGATTATAACACAGCTTTTTCCCGTTGACAAGCCCAAGGCCGTGAATAAGCCATATCAAATCGCACATACTGAATGCAAAAAGCGGGTATTGCGTTTTTTGCCGTTTTCCGGTAAGATATAGGCACAAGACAACGAAGGAGCGATGAAGTATGAAAGTTGCATTTTTGACGCAAAACCTTACGATAAGCCCGGGTTCGACCGGTATGCCCAGGAGGCGGGCATCGAGATCAAATATTTCGAGACCCACCTGAACGAGGACACCGTGTCCCTGGCCGCCGGGTATGACTGCGTTTGCGTGTTTGTGAACGATACCGTAAACGCCGCCGTGGCCGAGAAGCTCTACCAGGGCGGCACCAGAATGATCGCTCTGCGGTGCGCAGGCTTCAACAATGTGGGACACCCGTGCCTGCTTCGGCAAAATTCATGTGTTCCGGGTACCGGCCTACTCCCCTCTACGCCGTGGCCGAGCACGCCATGGCCCCTGCTGCTGACCATCAACCGGAAGATTCATAAGGCCTACAACCGGACCCGGGAATTCAATTCAGCCTGGCGGGCCCTGACGGGCTTCGACCTTCACGGCAAGACCGTAGGTGTCATCGGCACCGGTAAGATCGGGCCGCATTTTTGCGGACATCTGCAAGGGCTTCGGCATGAACGTGCTGGCTTACGATAAGTTCCCCAACCCGGACGCAGGCTTGCACTATGTGGACCTGCCGGAATTGTTCGCCAAGGCGGATGTCATCTCCCTCCACTGCCCGCTCACCGAGGAGACCCATCACATGATCGATGATGCCGCCGTGGAGCAGATGAAGAAGGGTGTGGTCATCGTGAACACCTCCCGGGGCGGACTTATTGATACGGAATCCCTTATCAACGGCATCAAAGTGGGCATCGTGGGCGCCCCGCCTGCCTGGATGTGTATGAGGAGGAGGGCGACCTTTTCTATGAGGATTTCTCCGGCAGCGTCATTCAGGACGACAAGCTGGTGCGACTCATTGCCATGCCCAACGTTATCGTCACCTCCCCACCAGGCGTTCCTGACCAAGGAGGCTCTGGACAACATCGCCCACACCACCGTGGAGAATATGGTGAAGTTTGAGAGAAAGGGCATCGAAAGCCCGGACACCGAGGTCTGCTACCACTGCGGCCGTCAAGACCGGACTGCCGGAAGGAACGGCACAAGAAGTGCTTCTAAAAATACCGCCGGAGATGCGAGCCATCTCCGGCGAAAATTTTAGTTCCGAAGCAGCTTTCGACAGCCGCCAGCTTGACGCAGGTGTGCAGAAAATATCCATAGCCTGCTGCAATTCCGTGACCGTGGGGGTAGCTGGGGGGCAATGCGGATGTTGCTGTCCTCCGGGTCCACCCCGTAGGGGAAGGCGGCACCGGCACCGGTCATGGTGACGCCGGCCTCGGCGCAGAGCTTCAGGGCACGCTTGGCGGTTCCCGGCATGGTGAAGAAGCTGACAAAATAGCCGCCTTTCGGCTCCACCCACCGGGCAAAGCCGCAGGGAGCCACCTCCCGGTTCAATGTGTCAAAGACCACATGGAACTTGGGCGGAGAATGGCGGCGTGCTGCTTCATGATCTCCAGGGTGGGGCCTTGTTTTTCTTTGTGAAGCGCACATGGCGCAGTTGGTTGACCTTGTCATAGGCAGGAGATCATCTGAACGCCCATCAGCTTGGCGAAGTAGGCGATGTTGGCCTCGGGGCCGCCAGCACGGAGAAGCCTGCCCGGCGAAGGTGATTTTGAGGTGGGAAGCAAACCCATAACCATATCCAGGTGTGGCCCGCCTGGGCGCACAGAGATAGAATATCCGGGAAGGGCCGGTAGTCCCCTTCAAATTCGTGGAGACCGTAGGCGTTGTCCCACATGATGACAAAATCCGGGGCGGCGGGATTCAGATTGGCAGCGGCGGACGGTCTCGTCGGAATAGACGATGCCCGTCGGGATTGGAGGATTTGGGCACGCACCAGATGCCCTTCACGCTCTTGTCCTGCACATATTTTTCAACCAGGTCCATGTCCGGGCCGTCATAGGTCATGGGAATGGGAATCAGCTCTGCGCCCATGAACTCGGTAATGCGGAAGTGCCGGTCATAGCCGGGGCTGGGGCAGAGAAATTTCACCTGTGCTTCCTTGCACCAGGGCTGTTCGCTGTGGAGCAGGCCGTGGGTGTAGAGCACGGGTGATGATCATCGGACATCAGCGTCAGGCTGGAAGGACCGCCGATAAAGGTCTGCTCCGGCTTGCAGCCCAGCACGTCCGCCCAGTAGGCCCGTGCGCTGGGAATACCGGCCAGTTCGCCGTAATTCCGGCAGTCCAGATCGCCGTCCATGCACTCCTCCGGGGTGGTCACGGCGGTCAAGATACCGCTGACCAGGTCCAATTGCTCCTGAGGAGGGCTTGCGCGGCCATATTCAAATGCAGTCCAAGCTGCTTTTGTGCTTCAAATGCTTTGAGAAGCGCTTCATGCTCCTGTTCCAGTTCCTCTCTGGATTTGCAGGAATAGGGGGTCATATCCATCATCCTTCCGCTGAAATTGCTTTATTGACCGGGATATTATACGTCCTTCTTCCAAAAATGCAATATGAAACGGGGTAAAAATTCATAATTCCAAAGCCAGGAAAAGAGATTCGTAACAATCCACAAAAGAGACGGGAAACCCTGCTTTTTTTTACGCTGGGACTTCTTGCTTTTCTACGATTTTCACATAGGAATTCAACTGTAAGACTTTCGCAAGCGACGAAATTTTTCAGGAAAGGAACGAAACGGAATGGGCGAACATCTGAACGTACCGGAAATTTTTTGGAAGCGACGTATTTAACGAGGCGGTCATGCAGCAGCGGCTGTCCCCGGCGGTCTATCACGCCTGGAAGAACAGCATTGCCACAGGCCTGCCCCTGGAGCTGCCGGTGGCCAACGAAATTGCCGAGGCCATGAAGGTCTGGGCCATCGAGCACGGCGCCACCACTTTACCCACTGGTTCCAGCCCATGACGGGCTCCACGGCGGAAAAGCACGACTCCTTTATTGAACCCATCGGCGACGGGCGGGTCATCATGGCCTTCTCCGGCAAGGAGTTGGTCCAGGGCGAATCCGACGCCTCCTCCTTCCCCTCCGGCGGTCTGCGGGCCACGTTTGAAGCCCGTGGCTACACCGCCTGGGACCCCACCGCCTTCGCTTTCGTAAAAGACGGAGCCTGTACATCCCCACCTGCTTCTTCTCCTATACCGGCGCAGCCCTGACAAAAAGACCCCCTGCTGCGCTCCATTGACGAGGTCTCCCGGGGAAGCCATCCGCATCCTGCGGCTGTTCGGTGACCAGGAGACAAAGCGCATCATCTCCTGCGTGGGTGCCGAGCAGGAATATTTCCTGCTGCCCAAAAGGACCTGTATGCTCAGCGGGAGGACCTACGGCTCACGGGACGGACGCTGTTCGGCGCACCGGCGCCCAAGGGCCGGAAATGGGCGACCACTATTACGGCACCATCCGCACCCGTGTTTCTTCCTTTATGAAGGACCTGGACGAACAGCTCTGGCGGCTGGGCATCCTGTCCAAGACCAAGCACAACGAAGTGGCCCCTGTCAGCACAGAAATGGCCCCGGTGTACACCGATGCCAATACCGCCTGCGACAACAACCAGCTGGTCATGGAGATCATGAAGAAGTGCGCCGCCAAGCACAATTTGGTGTGCCTGCTCCATGAAGCCCCTTCGCCGGGGTCAACGGTTCCGGCAAGCATAACAACTGGTCTCTGGCCACCGACACCGGCAAGAATCTCTTCAGCCCCGGCAAGACCCCCCGGCAGAACGCCCAGTTCCTGGTGTTCCTGGCGGCTTTCGTCCAGGGCGTGGACGAATATCAGGATTTCCTCCGCTCTACCGTGGCCTTTGCGGGCAACGATCACCGGCTGGGTGCCAACGAGGCCCCGCCCGCCATCCTCTCCATCTTCCTGGGGGATGAGCTGACTGCCGTGGTGGATTCCATCATCAACGGCACCAAACTATCAGGAGCCGGAGAAGAGCGTCATGCGCATCGGCGTAGACGTGCTGCCCGCCATCCCCAAGGACACCACTGACCGGAACCGGACCTCTCCCTGGCCTTCACCGGCAACAAGTTTGAATTCCGGATGCTGGGGAACCCTCCCAGTCCATTTCCGGCCCGAATATCGCCCTCAACGCCATCATGGCCGAGGAATTGGGTAAATTTGCCGACGCACTGGAAAAGGCGGAGGACTTCGACGCCCCTTGCAGACCCTCATCTGCGACGCCCTGACCAGCCACCAGCGCATCATCTTCAACGGCAACGGCTATTCCTCTGAATGGACTCTGGAGGCTGCCCGCCGGGGAAAGCTTGAGCAACTACGCCTCTACCAATGCGGCCTTGCCCAGCTACATCAGCGAGAAGAATCTGGACCTGGTGACCCGCCGGAAAATTTTCTCCGCCGAGGAATTCCGGCGGTATGAAATTCATCTGGAAGCCTATGTCAAGACCGTCCGCATCGAGGCCCGGACCATGGTGGACATGATCCGCAAGCAAATTCTCCCGGCTGTCTTTGACTATACCCGTGACCTGGCCCAGGGCATTGCCCTGAAAGCAGGCGGTGGGGGTCCCCCCTGTAAGAGCGAAACGGAGCTTCTGAACCGGCTCAGCACCACTGCCGACCGGCTCTACGAGACCTGCGAGGCCCTGAACACCCATGTGCAGAGCCTCCCCACGGGCAGGACCTGCGCCGGGCAGATTACTGCCACGATGTGCTTCTGCGGGATATGGCCTATGCCCGGAAGGATGCAGATACTTTGGAGGCTTTGGTGGGCAAGTCCCGCTGGCCCTACCCCACCTATTCCGATTTGCTCTTCTACTAAGAAAATACAAAAAACCAGGCAGTATCCGTTAATTTCGGATACTGCCTGGTTTTTGGGTTCAAGAACAAGAATGCCCCTCGGGAATTTCCCGGAGGGGGTCATGCTCAGCCGATATTTTTCAGCGCATCGATATACTGCTTCCGGCGGCGTTCCTTTTCCGCCAGATATTCCTGGTCGTTTCCGGCGTGAAGCTCCCCAGGTACTCGTAGTGATTTTGCAGGATGGTCTCGTTGTCCCGGGACATCATCATCACGGCGATGGAGGAGCACTGGTCACTGGCCCGTTCCAGATAGGTCAGGGTCTCCATGAACACCAGGCCGGGTTCACGGAGCAGGCGCTGGCCTTCAAACGCTTGGTGTGCCGGTCCCGCAGGATCATCACCATATCGTCAATAACTTCCTCAAAGGGTTCGATTTTCGGACCAGCCGCTTGTCATCCCGAGAAAAAGCGTCCACGGTCATGGAGAGAATTTCGTTGACCGCACCGCAGATGATCCTCAATTCCTGCTTGGCCATGTCGGAGAAGCTGCCGCCGTCGGCGCTGAGCCGCTGGGACAGCTCCACCAGATTGGTGGCATAATCCCCCTACCCGCTCGAAGTTGGGGACCACCTGCATGAGCATATCCAGCTGCCGGTCCTCCTGCTCGCTTTCCACGGCCTTACTCAGGCCAATGAGGGAAGTGGTCGGAGGGTGTCCGCAAAGGTGTCAGGCAATCCTCGTCCTGGTCGATCTTCTTCACGGTGTTGGCGTCATACTTGAAAAGCTGCTCGCAGCCACGGGCAAAGTTTTCCTTGGCGATGGTTCCCATGGCGGCCACGGCCTTGGGTGGCCTCGCTGACGGCCACGGCGGGAGAAATATACAGCTTCGGGTCCAGGGTATGCAATTCCGGATGGGGCAGGTCCTCCGGCTTGTCCTCTTTCACAATTACCTTGGACAGCTTCACCAGCTGATTGGTGAAGGGCAGCAGAGCAATGGCGGTGATGACGTTAAAAATCGTCTGGAAATTGGCGATTCCGCCGCTGTCCACGGCCTTGGTCAGAAGCTGTCCCCGAACAGATGGTTCTTCTGCAGAATGGTCATGACAATCATAAAGAGAATTGTGCCGATGGTATTAAAGGCAATATGGACCACGCCGGTGCGCTTGGCGTCCTTGCTGGAGCCGATGGAACAGACCATCGCCGTCGTGACGCAGGTGCCGAGGTTGATGCCCATGATGACGGGATAGACCATGGAGAAGGTCATGGCGCCGGTAGAAGAAAGGGCCTGGAGCATACCCACCATGGCGGAAGAACTCTGGACCACTACGGTCAGCACCAGACCGGACAGGATGCCCAGCAGCGGGTTCCCGGCGAATCGGGCCAGAACGGCGGCGAACTCCGGGGAATCGGACAGAGGGTTCACGGCGGCGGTCATGTTCAGAAGGCCGGAGAACAGGATGCCGAAGCCGATGAAAATATCGCCGACAGTTTTTACACTCTTGCGCTTCACGAACATGATGAGAATGATGCCCACCACCAGGGCGAGGGGAGCCAGATTCTCCGGCTTGCAGAATTCCAGGACCATGTTGCCGTTGGAATCGATGTCCATCAGGCGGATGATTTGGGCGGTGATGGTGGTGCCGATGTTGGCGCCCAGGACGATGGAGACGGCCTGCCGCAGGGGACAGCACGCCCGCACCGATCAGGGCCACGGTTAGCACGATGGTAGCGGTGGAGCTTTGAATGACGGCCGTGACCAGCGTACCGGTGAGCACGCCCACCAGCACGTTGCCCGTGACCTTTTCCAGTACCTTTTTCAGGGCTGCGCCGGAACTGTTTTTCAGACCGTCGCCCATGATCTCGATACCGTAGAGGAACATGGCCAAGCCGCCAAGCAGCGATGATGTCAAAAATACCCATACTTTTACCTCAGTGATTTTATTTTTCGACCCATCCGGGCCACAATACAATTATATGCATTCCAGGGCAAATGTACATATGTGTTTTTTGCTAAATTTTTACGTTTCTCGGCTGAAAATTTGTTAGGGCGGTGCCTTACTTTCCCGTGGAGCCAGAAGCCGCCGGTGCCACGGAGGGGGTCTCGGTGAGCCGGTCTGTCTCCGTGTAGGCCGGGTCAGCACCGGGGTGATGATGAGTTGGGCGATGCGCTCCCCGGAGGAAATGGTCTGGGCTTCGGGCCGTGATTGTAGAGGACCACGGTGATCTCCCCGGTAGTCGCTGTCGATCACGCCGACCTTGTTGGCCGGGGCCAGGCCCGCTTGGTGGCCAGGCCGCTGCGGGCGTAGACAAGCCCGGCGCAGCCCTCCGGCACCTCCAGCGCGAAGGCCCGGTAGGGACCCAGGCCGTTTCGCCGGGAGCAATGGTCAGCGGGGCTTCCAGACAGGCGTACAGGTCTGCGCCGGCGGCCCTGGGCCGTGCCGTAGGTGGGCAGCAGCGCCCCTCCCGGAGTTTTTTACACGAATGGCTTCCATTACTTCATCCCTTTCAAATCGCCCTGCCAGTCCTCCCAGAGGACGATTTTTCCTTCCTTCAGTGTTTTCGGCACATCGATGAGCCGCTGGTTAGAAGACCCCCGGAACCGGAGAGCCAGGTCCTTTTGGCTTCCACGAAGGGACCATCCACCAGCACATTCAGATAGCCGAGGTATTTCTCGTAATGGCCGGGTTCCCCAGCTTTCCGGGGGAGAATGTCCCGGTCGAACAGATAGCCGGAGAAGGCCCAGACGCTCTTTTCCGGGTATGTTGCCTTCACCTGCCGCCAAAAGTTCCACGATGGGGTACTGATTTTCCGGCTCAAAAGGCTCCCCGCCCAGCAGGGTCAGACCACGGATATAGCCGGGGGCCAGCATGGCAAAGAATCTGGTCAATGGTCTCTTGGGTGAAGGGCTTTCCGTAGTGAAAATCCCAGGCCTCCTGATTGAAGCAGCCTTTGCAATGGTGGGTGCAGCCGGAGAACAAACAGGCTCACCCGGACCCCGGGGCCGTTGGCAATGTCGCAGTTTTTGATGGTGGCGTAGTTCATTTTCTTGCTCCTTACTCAGTTTTCCGAACCAGCGGAAGGTCATGGGCCACAGGCCGGAGGCCTACAAAAGTGGTCAGCGTGTAGCGCATCAGCCGTGCGAAAAGATGGCCGTTGAACAGGGCATCCAAGGGTTTTTTCGTCAGCTCCATGACGGTGACTGTTACGATAAGACCGCCCAGAACCTTCAGCACCTGCACCCATGGGCAGGCTTTTACGAAAAATGTGTGACTTTTTCATCCAGGATATAGCCGAGAATCAGACCAAGCAGCGCCCCCAGCAGGGTGTAGGCGTTTTTCTGCCCGCCGGCCAGACTGCCCGCATCGATGTCCGCCGGGAAGGGCCAGAATTGGGCGTAGCACAGGTAGCCCGCAGCCAGGACCAGCATCCCTGCCAGAGCATAGCTTGTCGCTTCCCCTCCCTTCCAGGAACACCGGCCGCAGGGCAAAAAGAGAAGTACCAGCGAAATGAGCGCACCCACGCTTACGTCCAAAGGCGTGTGGACCCCCAGATACATCCGGGAGACCGGAACCAGAACGGCCGCAACGATGCAGCAAATGCGAAGCCACTTCTTTTTTGTGACCATGGCCACGCTGCCGAATACGGCTACGGCACTCTGGGTATGGCCGCTGGGGGAAGCTGTAATCATAGGCTCCCGCACGGGCCTTTTCCACAATGGTGAAATTGGGGTCCAGCATCCAGGGCGCGGGGGACCCGGCAGGTCAGCTTCAGGAATTGAGCTGCCAGGGTGCCGGTCAGGCCAACTCCCCATGATATAATAGCCTTTCCGCTTGTCGATGCACCAGAAAAAACCAGCGCCACCGCCAGAAACGCCAAGTCTCCTCCCCCAAGCGGGAGGAGCATCATCAGTGTGTCCAGAAAGGGGGTGCGGATGCTTTCCAGCAGATAAAGAAATCCCATAGGGTCGCCTCCCGAAGTTTGTGTTGGACCTATTATAACAAGATATGGCCGGATTGTAAAGATTCACGGCTCCGCCTTGCATTCTTTTCAAACTCGGCGTATAATAAAGAAAGATTTTAGGAGGGATCGTATGTTTTCCCAGGAACCCCATTGTACTTATCGGAAAAGCCCTTTGGCGGATGTGATCTGTCAGCTGCGCTACCCGGAAATTTTAATGATTGCCGCTCAGTCTCCGGCGGCTTTTCAGGGAGGCCGTCCGGCACACCTTTCCCAAATATGACCTGTCAAGGTTCCCCAGCCCGGCCAGCAGGAACCCATCGTGAATCACCGCTTTGCCTCTCTGGACGGCAAGTGGCAGGTGAATCTCACCAGCAAATTTCTGTCCCTGACCTGCTCGGGTATCATAATTGGGAAGAATTTGCAAAAATGCTGGACCTGCCCCTGGCGTGGCGTTCATCAAGACCTACGCCCCCTCCTGCTTCGAGCGGGTAGGCCTGCGGTATTTGAATTTCGTGTCCCGGCGGGATCTGGACCTGGAGGGCGTTCCCTTCCGGGAACTGTTCAGCCCTGTTATCTGGGCATCCTGGCCCGGAGGACGACGTGAACGAGGCCGGCACCACCCGCTGCTGCGTGGATGTGGAACTGAATCTCCCCGGCGGCTGCAAGGGAAAATCCCGCCGGCCCCGGTCTGGTCCGCCGGAACCAGCAGGACCGAAATCAAATTCGTGTTCGACCAGGACCTGTCCATGTCCGGCAACGTGCCGGTGCAGTACAGCGCCGGTGCGCTTCATACCCCTCCATGCCCAGTCCTTCCCCCATTTTCCGTGGGGCGGTCACGGACCGACTCCACGAGGCCATGGAGCCAATCGATGAATAAAGAGAAAAAATATATGCCCTATTATTACTACGGTTTCGACTGGACGTATATCGTCCTGGTGCTGCCCTGCCTGATTCTGTCCCTGTGGGCCAGTGCAAAAGTGAACAGCACCTTCAAGAAGTATTCCCGGCAGCGGACCCTTCTGGGACTGACCGCTCAGGAGGCCGCCATGCGGGTCCTCAGCGCCAACGGCGTCCAGCGGTGTCCATTGAGCGGGTGTCCGGCAACCCTGACGGACCACTATGATCCCCGAGCCAACGTCATTCGCCTTTCGGACAGCGTGTATGACAATACCTCCACCGCCGCCATCGGCGTGGCCTGCCACGAGGCCGGTCATGCAGTCCAGTACGCTCAGGACTACGCCCCCATCAAGCTTCGGGCGGCCATCATTCCTGTGACGAACATCGGCTCCAAGCTGGCCATACCCCTGATTTTTTGCTGGGCATCATGTTCTCCGGTCTGGGCCAGTTCTCTGATACCATTATCTATATTGGCATCGCCTGTTTTTGGCCTTTCCGTGGTGTTCCAGTTTGCGACCCTCCCCGTGGAGTTCAACGCCAGCCACCGGGCTTTGCAGACCATTGAATCCACCGGCATCCTCACCGAAGAGGAGCAGAAGGGCGCACGAAAGACACTGACAGCTGCTGCCATGACTTACGTTGCCGCTACGGCCACGGCTCTGGCCCAGCTTCTGCGGCTCATCGTGCTGTTCGGCAGAAGAAATAACGACCAAAGATAAAATCTTCGGTCCGGGGCCTCCATGCCGTCTGAAAAGTAAATTTTCCGCCCTGGTCTTGACATCCGGGGGCGGAATCCTTTATACTTTGCGAGGTATGAAAAGTATGAAAAATAGGACGGTGATCCCATGCCTGGAGGCAAACATATTCTGGGCAAAGCAACTCCCGCCGGGTGTTCGGCACGGCCAAGGTCGGCGATCAGGGGGCGATAAGATCGTCATCCCTAAGGAAGCACGGGGCTTTTCCACATCCGCCCTGGGGATACGCTGCTGATCGTGGGCGAGGAGGACACGGGAATGCTCATTTCCCGGCCGGACTGAAACGATCTGGCGGATAAAATGTTGAATTCTGTAAAGAAGAGGAGTAATCATGGACGCATTATTGGAACTCTATGAGCGCATGGGCATTTCCCCGGTGTTTATGCTTATGGCGAAAAAGATTCTGGACAAGCTGGCGGACCGGTTCGCCGCCGTGGACAAAGGTGGCCGAGTATAACCAGGCCAAGGTCCTGGCTGCCATGCAGAAAAATCGGGTCAGCGCCCGCCTGCTTCGTCCCCTCCACGGGCTACGGCTACGACGATACCGGCCGGGACTGCCTGGAACGGGTCTATGCGGATGTATTTCACACGGAGGCAGCTCTGGTGCGGCCTCAGATCACCTGTGGCACCCACGCCCCTGACCGTGGCCCTCAGCGCCAACCTGCTGCCCGGGGACGAACTGCTCTCCCCGGTTGGAATGCCCTACGATACCCTGCAGGAGGTCATCGGCATCCGGGAAAGCCCCTGCTCTTTGAAGGAGTATGGCGTTTCCCTACCGGCAGGTGGACCTGCTGCCGGATGGCGGCTTCGATTTGGAGGGCATCCGCAGCGCCATCAACGAAAAGACCAAGCTGGTGACCATCCAGCGCTCCAAGGGCTATGCCACCCGGCCCCACCTTCTCTGTGGACCGCATCGGTAAGCTGATCGAGTTCATCAGATCCATCAAAGCGACGTAATCTGTATGGTGGATAACTGCTACGGCGAATTTGTGGAGACCATCGAGCCTTCCGATGTGGGGAGCGGACCTGGTGGTGGGTTCTCTCATCAAGAACCCCGGCGGCGGTCTGGCTACCAGCGGCGGCTATATCTGCGGCAAGGCAGACCTGGTGGAGCGCTGCGCTTACCGGCTGTCCGCTCCGGGCCTGGGTCAGGAAGTAGGCGCCAACTTCGGTGTGATGAAGGACTTCTATCAGGGCTTCTTCCTGGCACCTACCGTGGTGGCCGGTGCGGAGAAGGGCGCAATTTTCGCCGCCAATCTCTATGAGCCTCTGGGCTTCCGGTGTGTACCCAACGCATCCGAATCCCGGCACGACATCATTCAGGCGGTGGAACTGGGCAGCGAAGCGGGTATGATCGCCTTCTGCCAGGGCATCAAGCTGCCGCTCCCGTGGTTCCTACGCCACCCCCATGCCCTGGGATATGCCGGGCTATAACGATCAGGTCATTATGGCGGCAGGCGCTTTCGTCCAGGGTTCGTCCATTGAAGCTCAGCGCCGACGGCCCCATCCGTGCCCCCCTTTGCCGTCTATTTCCAGGGCGGCCTGACCTGGTATCACGCAAAGCTGGGTATTTTAATGAGTTTACAAAAAATGATTGACGGAGGTCTTGTTTCCCTATGAATTGGTTTTGGTTTGCTGTTATTGCACTGCTCTGCTGGAGCAGTTCCGGACTTTTTCTCGAAAATTGGCTGCCGGGACGGCAGCGATAAATTCCCACCTGAAAATGGTGGTGGCCGTGGGCGTCATCATGGGTCTCCATGCAGCCTATGAGGTGTTCTGAACGATGTACCAATCACCTGGGACATCATCTGGCTGTACCTGCCTGTGTCCCTGCTGTACATCGTGTCCATGGCCCCTGGGCTATGTGGGCCTGCGGTACATTGAGCTGTCCATTTCCTCCCCTATCTGCAATTCCTCCGGCGCATTGGTGGCCATTCTCTCCATCATCACCGGCACTGCCGAGAGAAATGGTGGGGATACAGTACCTGGCCGTGGCCATGGCCTGCATCGGCGTGGTAGCACTGAGCCTGGTGGAGGCCAATGGGACGACGACCTGCGCAAGGCCCGTCAGCAGGCTTCCAATTACAAGTATGCCAAAAGCTGGATGGCTCTGGCCCTGCCCATTGCCTACTGCCTGCTGGACGCCGCCGGGACCTTTGCAGATGCTCTGGTGCTGGATAAGCTGGGCGAGGGCATGGCAGATTCCTGCAATGTGGCTTATGAATTGACGTTCCTGTTCGCCGGTGCGGTGTCTCTTGTCTACCTGCTGGTGGTGAAGAAGGCCAAGTTCAAGGCGGAACTGGAACTGCCCAAGTATCTGGGTGCCATCTGTGAGACTGTGGGTCAGCTGTTCTATATCTATGCTCTTTCCGACACGGAACACGTCGCCATGGCGGCCCCGATCATCTCCTCTTACTGTGCCGTCAGTGTGCTGTGGAGCCGGTTGTTCCTGAAAGAAAAGCTCAGCTGGAAACACTATTTGTCCATTGCCATCATTGTGATCGGCATCATCATCATGGGCGTATTCGATATGTAAAAAGCGAAACGGGACAGAAGCGGAATTCTGTCCCGTTTCTTTTGAAAATCCATTTGCTATTTTCGCCGGAATATCGTATAATAGCGGTAATTTACAAAAATGAGGTGCTTTTGGCTAGCGAAAAACTCAATCTCACCATGCTCTGCGACTTCTATGAGCTGACCATGGGCAACGGCTACTTTGAGCGGGGCTTCAGAATCGGATCACCTATTTCGATGTCTTTTTCCGGGAGATCCCGGATCACGGCGGCTATGCCATCTGCGCCGGGCTGGATCGGATCATCGACTATATTTTTGATCTGCATTTCAGCGAGGAGGATATTGCGTATCTTCGGAGCAAAGGACTCTTTTTCGGAAGCGTTTCTGAGCTACCTGCGGAATTTCCGTTTTACCGGCGACATTTGGGCCATCCCGGAAGGCACTCCCATTTTCCCGCAGGAGCCGGTGATCACCGTCCGCGCGCCGGCCATTCAGGCTCAGCTGGTGGAGACGTTCCTGCTGCTGATCTTCAACCACCAGAGTCTGGTAGCGACCAAGGCAAACCGGATCGTCCGGGCCGCGGAGGGCCGGGTGGTGCTGGAATTTGGTTCCCGCCGCGCACAGGGGACGGACGCCGCCATTTCCGGCGCACGGGCGGCCTATATCGGCGGCTGCAAGGGGACTGCCTGCACCATTTCCGACCAGCTGTTCGGCGTGCCCGCCGGCGGCACCATGGCTCACGCGTGGGTGCAGATGTTTGACTCGGAGTATGAGGCGTTCAAGACCTACTGCGAAATTTTCCCCACCAACGCCACGCTGCTGGTGGATACCTATAATACCCTCAAATCCGGTGTGCCTAACGCCATCAAAGCCTTTAACGAGGTACTCAGACCCAGAGGCATCACCCAGTGCGGCATCCGACTGGACTCCGGCGATATTGCGTATCTGACCAAGGAAGCCCGCCGGATGCTGGATGAAGCGGGCTGGGAGAGCTGCAAGGTCTCCGCCTCCAACTCTCTGGACGAATACATCATTCAGGACATTCTGCGGCAGGGAGCCAGGGTGGATCTCTTCGGCGTAGGCGAGCGGATGATCACCAGCAAGAGCGATCCCGTGTTTGGCGGCGTGTATAAGCTGGCCGCCGTGGAAAAAGGATGACGGCACCATCGTGCCCAAGATCAAGATCAGCGAAAACGTGGGCAAGATCACCAACCCCCATTTCAAGAAGGTCTATCGTATTTTTGATAAGGCCACCGGCAAGGCTGAGGCGGATTACATCGCCCTGTGGGACGAGGTGATGGATGAATCCAAGCCCATGGAGCTGTTTGACCCCTGCGGCGACCTGGAAGCGGCGGGTGTATGAGAACTACACCATCAAACCGCTGCAAAAGCAAATCTTTGCCGGCGGCAAGCTGGTATATGACCGTCCGGAGCTGAAAGAGATCCAGCAGTACTGCCGGGAGCAGGTGGAGACTCTGTGGGATACGGTGAAGCGGTTTGAAAACCCCCATAATTACTATGTGGATCTGAGCCAGAAGCTCTGGGATATCAAGCAGGAGCTTCTGCGGGCAGGTTCTCTCTGAGCCTGAAAGGCCGTATGGCGGAATGGAGGGCGTTATGACGAAAAGGGGAATACTCGGCGCGGCGCTGGGATTGCTTCTGACAATGACACTGGGGACGGCTTCGGCGGCCGCTTATGCCGGCCAAGGCTTTTCTCTGGAGGTTCCGGAGGATTGGATCCCAGACACTCAGGTGGAAAGCGTCGCCTATGGCTGGACAAACCCGGAGGTGACGCAGGAAGTCACCGTAAGCATCGCAGACAACGACGATTTCCTCAATCTTTACGATCTGAAGGAAGACGATCTGCCTGACATCGAAGAGCTCGTTGCCTCCCAGTATGCCCAGAGGCTGGCGGAAAGCTATCAGGCGCAGGGGCATGAATGTACTACAGTCCGCCTTGAGGATACCGGCGTGACTTCCGCGGAATGGAGCGACGGACAGCCTGCCGTTCTCATAGACTGCCGGTTCGCGGTCACCTGGGCGGAAAACGGCGGGGAATTTCCCGTCTATCTGCATATGGGGATTCAGACCTCAAAAGAACACAGCTTTGTAGTCTCCTATATGGCCAACGACGCGGCGGACATGGACGCCCTGATGGACAGCGGCATCATGGAGTCCTTCCGTGTCACGGAGGAGACCTACTCCGGCCCTTCCAGCCCTCTCACTTCCTATGCGGACGTGATTTTCAGCGCCGCTGGAACGATGCTGTTTGCAGTTTCGGCATGGTTTGGACTGCGGGCGCTGATGGAGCGCAAAAAGAAGAAGCAGACTGATATTCAGGCAGGCCCCGGCGGGCGGCTGTGATATGAGAAAAGTACCCCCGGCTGAGAGGTGATGAATTCCCCTTTGAGCCGGGGGGACTGGACATTTTCAAAAGGATTAGGTAAAATACGGATACCAGAACAGAAATTTCAGTTTATGTCATTGCGTAGCTGAGGAGGAAATCATATGCACTGCACCAAGAAAATCACATCGGATCTTGTCTGGCTGGGCGGGTCAGACCGCCGTCTGGCCCTGTTTGAAAACGTGTACCCCATTCCGCGGGGCGTTTCTTATAATGCCTACCTGATCCGGGACGAAAAGACCGCCCTGCTGGACACGGTGGATCAGGCGATCGCGGAGCGGTTTTTTGAGAATCTGGAATATGCTTTGCAGGGCAAGCCTCTGAATTATGTGATCGTCAACCACATGGAGCCGGATCACGCCGCCACGCTGGGGGAAACGCTGAGCCGCCACCCGGAGGCCACGGTGATCGGCAACGCCAAGACCCTGCCCATGATCCGCCAGTTCTTCCCCATGGAGGTGGAGGGCCGCTTCCAGGCGGTGAAGGAGGGGGACACCCTGTCCCTGGGCCGCCACGAGCTGACCTTTGTCATGGCCCCGCTGGTCCACTGGCCGGAGGTCATGATGACCTATGATACCACGGAGAAGACCCTGTTCAGCGCCGACGCCTTCGGCACCTTCGGCGCTATGGACGGCAACATCTTCGCCGACGAGGTGAACTTTCGAGCAGGAGTGGCTGGACGACGCCCGTCGGTATTACACCAACATCGTGGGCAAATACGGCACGCCGGTGCAGAACGTGCTGAAAAAGGCGGCGGGACTGGATATTCAGTACCTCTGCCCCCTCCACGGCCCCGTCTGGCGGGAGAACATCGGCTGGTTCCTTGAGAAGTACAAGCGCTGGAGCACCTACACGCCGGAGGCGTGGACAGCCGCCATTTTCTGCGGCTCTATCTACGGCCACACGGAGAACGCCTGCGAGATCCTGGCCTCCCGCCTGGCGGAAAAGGGCGTGCGGCACGTGCGGATCTTCGACGTGTCCCACACCGACGTATCCGAGCAGGTCAGCGCCGCGTTCCAGTGCAGCCATCTGGTGTTTGCCAGCGCCACCTATAACGGCGGCATTTATACCCCCATGGAAACGCTGCTGCTGGAGCTGAAGGCCCACGCACTCCAAAACCGCACGGTGGCCCTGATCGAAAACGGAAGCTGGGGTCCGGCCGCCGCCCGGCTCATGGCAAAGCATCTGGAGGAAATGAAGGGTATGGCCCAGATCGCGCCGCCCATCACCATCCGCTCCGCTGTGAAGGATGAGCAGTACCGGCAGCTGGAGACGCTGGCCGACGCCATTGCTGCGGATATCGCCGCGGAGGAATAAGCTGCGCGGATCGGTCTCCGCTATGAAATAAACGCTTTATGGATTCCCGGCAGGGGCGTGCTTGCACCGCCTGCCGGGAATCTTTTGGGAGAAGAAGATAGACCACAGGCCATGGGCATTATGCCCATGGCCTGTGGTCACAGCTTGAGAAAAAAGGAGAAAAAGAGGAAAAACAATTTAAAAGTCCTGCTTACCGCACGCCGAACAGCAGGTCGCCGTAGGTGGGGAAGGGCCAGTACTTGGCAGCGGTGTAAGTCTCCGCTTCGTCGCAGACCACCCGGAGTTCTGCCATCTTCTGGAGAACCACGTCCCGGATGACGTATGCGGCGTCGGTAACGTCCGGCACGGCCTTCAGGCGAACCAGCGTGGAATCCAGCGCCGTGGTGGCGGCGTCGATCTCGTCCACCAGAGCGGAGAGCTTGGTGATAAGGTCCTTTTCATACTTGCAGGCAAGGCCGGGAACTGCCGCAGACTTGGCGGCCACCGTGCCGGACAGGTCGGCCAGATAGGACTCCACGGCGGGGAGAATTTCCTTGCGGGCCATATCCACCATGGTCAGCCCCTCAATGTTGACGGTCTTGCAGTAGTTCTCCAGGCAGATCTCATACCGGGAGCGGATCTCCGCCTCGGAAAAGACCTTCAGGGAGGTGAGCATATCCACGTTCTTCTTTTCCAGGATGGTGGCCAGCGCATCAGGGGTGGTACGCAGGTTCAGCAGGCCGCGCTTCTCTGTGGCTTCCTTGATCCAGGCGTCATCGTAGCCGTTGCCGTTGAAGATGATGCGCTTGTGGGCCTTAATGGTTTCCTTGATGAGGTCGTGGAGTGCGGTTTCAAAGTCGGATGCGCCTTCCAGCTTGTCGGCAAACTCCTTCAGGGTCTCAGCCATGGAGGCGTTGAGCATGATGTTGGCGCAGGCGATAGAATTGGAGGAACCCAGCATCCGGAACTCGAACTTGTTGCCGGTGAAGGCGAAGGGGGAGGTGCGGTTCCGGTCGGTGGTGTCTCTGGTGAACTTGGGCAGCACATGGACGCCCAGCTTCAGGAACAGTCTTTTCCGTGCCGCTGTAGGGCGCGTCGTTCTCGATGGCGTCCAGCACGGCGGTCAGCTCATCGCCCAGGAAGATGGAGATGACGGCGGGAGGCGCTTCGTTGGCGCCCAGACGGTGGTCGTTGCCCGCGGTGGCCACGGAGAGGCGCAGCAGATCCTGATAGTTGTCCACCGACTGAATGGCGGCACACAGGAACAGCAGGAACTGGGCGTTCTCATAGGGGGTGTCGCCGGGCTTGAAGAGGTTCAGGCCGGTGTCGGTGGCAAGAGACCAGTTGTTGTGCTTGCCGCTGCCGTTGACGCCTGCAAAGGGCTTTTCAGCCAGCAGGCAGACCAGACCGTGGCGGGAGGCCACCTTCTGCATGATCTCCATGGTCAGCTGGTTGTGATCGGTGGCGATGTTGGCTACGGAGAAGATGGGGGCCAGCTCGTGCTGGGCGGGCGCCACCTCATTGTGCTCCGTTTTGGCAAGGATACCCAGCTTCCAGAGCTCCTGATTCAGATCCTCCATATAGGCTTCCACGCGGGGCTTGATGACGCCGAAGTAGTGGTCGTCCAGCTCCTGCCCCTTGGGAGGCTTGGCGCCGAACAGTGTCCGGCCGCAGAACACCAGATCCTTCCGCTTTCTCATACATATCCTTGTCGATCAGGAAATACTCCTGCTCCGGGCCGACGCAGGGACGGACGCACTTGACGTCCTCGTTGCCGAAGAGCTTCAGGAACCCGCAGAGCCTGCTTGTTCAATGCCTGCATAGAGCGCAGCAGGGCGTTTTTTGTCCAGGGCCTCCCCGCCGTAGGAGCAGAAAGCCGTGGGGATGCAGAGAGTGTGGCCCTTGATGAAAGCGTAAGAGGTAGGATCCCATGCCGTGTAGCCGCGGGCCTCGAAGGTGGCGCGCAGGCCGCCGGAGGGGAAGGAGGAGGCGTCCGGCTCGCCCTGAATCAGTTCCTTGCCGGAGAATTCCATGATGACCCCGCCGTCCGGAGAGGGGGAGATGAAGCTGTCGTGCTTTTCGGCGGTGACGCCGGTGAGGGGCTGGAACCAATGGGTGAAGTGGGTAGCGCCGTGTTCCACGGCCCAGTCCCGCATGGCGGCGGCCACGGCGTTGGCCACATGGGTGTCCAGCACGGCTCCCTCGTCAATGGTCTTTTTCAGGGAATCGTAAACGCTGGAGGGCAGCTTAGCCCGCATGACACGGTCATCAAAAACCAGACTGCCAAAATAATCAGATACGGTTGTACTCATAATGAAGAACTCCCTTCCTGAATCCGGCGGCGGGGCGGAACCCCTGCCGGTTTTTACGCAAATAAAAGAAAAATGGCGTCGTGGAGCATACACTCCAAGACACCATTGCCTTTGATGCTGGGAATTATACACGCCTGATTTTCGGTTGTCAAGAACCTTTTTCAACTTTTTTGAAAAAAGATTGACAAGAAATCTTTTCCGTGCTAAACTGCCCTAGTATTTTATATTTGAATGAGCAAAGGCGTTCATTTTCCGGCAGGGGGCAGAGCTTCCTGTCAGGGGAATGGACGCCTTTTTTCTTTTGAAAGGGTGAACATCATGAAAAAAGAGGGGCAGGTCCGCATCCCGTCTGGATGCGCGATTTCCGCCGTGATCTCCCGTGAGGGCCGCCGCATGACGGGAGAAAAGATCATGGAGAGCATGGTTCCCATGCATGACCGTTCCAACGGTCTGGGCGGCGGCTTTGCGGGGTACGGCATTTACCCGGAGTACCGGGACTTTTACGCCTTCCACATCTTCTTTGACACGCGGGATACCCGAAAGACCTGCGAAGCGCTGCTGAAAGAGGGCTTTGAGATCGTCAAGGCGGAGCATATTCCCATCCGCCAGATCCCGGAAATCACGGATGTGCCTCTGATCTGGCGCTACTTTCTGGCGCCCATGAAGTCGGTGCTGAACCGGTTGCAGCTGGACGAGGAGGAGTATGTGGCCCGGATCGTGACGAAGATCAACGTGGAGCTGGAAGGTGCCTATGTGTTCTCCAGCGGCAAGAACATGGGCGCGTTCAAGGCGGTGGGCTACCCGGAAGACGTGGGCCGGTTCTATCGTCTGGATGAATATGAGGCCTATTCCTGGACGGCCCATGGCCGCTATCCCACCAACACCCCCGGCTGGTGGGGCGGCGCGCATCCCTTTTCCCTGTTGGAATGGTCTGTGGTGCATAACGGTGAAATTTCCTCCTATGACGCCAACCGCCGCTGTGTGGAGATGTTCGGCTACAAATGCACCCTGCAAACGGACACGGAGGTTATGGCCTACATCGCGGACTACCTGCTGCGGCGGCAGGGGCTGACGCTGGAGGAGACGGCCAACGTGATGGCGGCTCCCTTCTGGAGTACGATCCAGAGCCGGGAACCGCAGGAGGCGGAGCGGCTGACCTATTTGCGGAAGGTGTTTCCGAGTATGCTGCTGACAGGCCCGTTTTCCATCATTTTGGGCTTTTCCGGCGGCCTGATGGCGCTGAATGACCGGCTGAAGCTGCGGAGCATGGTGGTGGCGGAAAAGGACGACAAGGTGTTCATTTCCAGCGAGGAGGCCGCCATCCGGGTCATGGAGCCGGATGCGGAAAATGTCTGGGCGCCTATGGGCGGAGAACCGGTGATTGTCCGGGTGAAGGAAGGTGCGTACTGATGAAGCAATTCTATATCCCACCGGAGTTTGATGTGATCCGGGATCCGCGCCGCTGCGTCAACTGCAAGATCTGCGTGGGAGCAGTGTCCCAACGGGGTTCACCGCTGGGATGAAAAGCACGGCGTTCTGCTGGCGGACGAGCAGGTGCGTGGACTGCCAGTGGTGCGTAGCGTTCTGCCCCACCCACGCGCTGAAGATCGTGAAAAATGAAAACGCCCTTCGGGAGAGCGCCAACTGGCACGGTCACGCTGTGGAGGAAATCTGGAAACAGGCGGCCACCGGCGGCGTCCTGCTGTCCTCCATGGGCAGCCCCAAGGAGCTGCCGGTATACTGGGATCGGCTGCTCATCAACGCATCTCAGGTGACCAATCCGCCCATTGACCCCCTGCGGGAGCCTGGAGACCCGCGTCTTTAGGAAAGAAGCCGGATCACATCCGGCGGGACGCGCATGGAAACCTCATCACGGAGTTGGCGCCGCAGCTGGAACTTTCCATGCCGGTGCTGTTCTCCGCCATGAGCTACGGCTCCATCAGCTTCAATGCCCATGAGAGTCTGGCCCGCGCCGCAGAAGCGCTGGGCGTGTATTACAATACCGGCGAGGGCGGCCTTCACGAAGCCCTGTACCGCTACGGCCCCAACACCATTACGCAGGTAGCCTCCGGCCGCTTCGGCGTCCATGAGGACTACCTGATGGCCGGCGCGGCCATTGAGATCAAAATGGGCCAGGGGCCAAGCCCGGCATCGGCGGCCACCTGCCGGGGACCAAGATCGTGGGGGACGTGTCCCGCACCCGGATGATCCCGGAGGGCTCCGACGCCATTTCTCCCGCGCCTCATCACGATATCTACTCCATTGAGGATCTGCGGCAGCTGATCTTCTCGCTGAAAGAGGCCACCGAATATAAAAAGCCCATCATTGTCAAGGTGGCGGCGGTTCATAACATTGCGGCCATTGCCAGCGGTATTGCCCGGGGCGGCGCGGACATCATCGCCATTGACGGCTTCCGGGGCGGCACCGGCGCAGCTCCCACCCGCATCCGGGACAATGTGGGCATCCCCATTGAACTGGCACTGGCGGCGGTGGATCAGCGGCTCCGGGAGGAGGGCATCCGCAATCAGGTGTCCCTCATTGCCGGGGGCAGCATCCGCTCCGCTGCCGACGTAGTGAAGGCGGTGGCGCTGGGAGCCGACGCCTGCTATATCGGCACGGCGGCCCTCATCGCCATGGGCTGCCACCTGTGCCGCACCTGCCAGAGCGGCAGATGCGCCTGGGGCATTGCCACCCAGCGGCCGGAGCTGGTGAAGCGGCTGGACCCGGACGAGGGCGCGGAGCGGCTTATCAACCTCATGACCGCATGGAAGCGGGAGATCATGGAGATGATGGGCGGCATGGGCATCAACTCCATTGAAGCCCTCCGGGGCAACCGGCTGATGCTGCGGGCCGTGGGCCTGACGGAGAGGGAGCTGTCTGTTCTGGGGGTAGCTCATGCCGGAGAATAAGGGCAGAAAATCGTGGAAAATTTCTGTTTTAAACATTGTAAAAACACCGGGAGGTGTGCTATAACATGAACGTTGAAGCAAAGGGGCTGGATTACAAGGCCCTGAATGAAGCCATCCGGGCTGCCGGGCCGTCCTGCCGGATCACGGGCTGTCTGGGCCAGCGCTTTATCGGCGCAGGCATGAGCGGCCGGCAGGTGGAGATCGACGGCATCCCCGGCAATGCGCTGGGGGCGTATCTTGGCGGCGGCACCATCACCGTCAACGGCAACGCGCAGGACGCCGTGGGCGACACCATGAACGACGGTTCCATCATCATCCACGGCAGCGTGGGGGATACGGCGGGCTACGCCATGCGGGGCGGCGAGATCTATGTGCAGGGCAATGCCGGCTACCGGGTGGGCATCCACATGAAAGCCTATCAGGACAAGCAGCCGGTCATTGTCATCGGCGGCCGGGCCGGCAGCTTTCTGGGAGAGTATCAGGCCGGCGGCACCATTTTGGTGCTGGGACAGCATACGGACGGCAAGCCCGCTGCCGGGTATTTTCCCTGCACGGGCAGCACGGCGGCCGGGTGATTTTCCGGGGGGACGTGTCCGGCATCCGCTTCCCGGAGCAGGTAACGCCCCATGCCCCCACGGCGGAGGAGCTGGCGCAGCTGCGGCCTCTGGTGGAGCGCTGGTGCGCGCTGTTCGGCGGCGACGCGGCGGCGCTGCTGGAAGGCCCCCTATACTGTGGTGACGCCGGACAGCAGGAACCCTTACCGGCAGATGTATGCCGCCAATTAACGAATTTCGGAAAGGCAGGAGCATAATGCGGTATTCTGTGGAAGAAATCAAACAGTATGCGGCGGAGGAGGATGTGAAGTTCATCCGAATGGCCTTCTGCGATGTGGAAGGCCGTCAGAAGAACATTGCCATTATGCCCTCGGAGCTGGATCGGGCATTCCGCTACGGCATCGCCATTGACGGCTCCGCCATCCCCGGCTTCGGCGGCGAGGTTCACTCCGATCTGCTGCTGCATCCCGATCCCGGTACCCTCTGCGTGCTTCCGTGGCGGCCGGAGCATGGCCGCGTGGTGCGGATGTTCTGCACAGTCAGCCGCCCTGGCGGTCAGATCATTGAGGCGGACACCCGGAGCCTGCTGCAAAAAGGCTGTGGAGGATGCAAAGGCGGCGGGGCTGACGTTCACCTTCGGCACGGAGATGGAGTTTTACCTGTTCCGCCGGGATGAGGACGGCCAGCCCACCCGCATCCCCTATGACGACGCCGGATATATGGACATTGCCCCTGCTGATAAGGGGGAGAACGTCCGCCGGGAGGTCTGCCTGACGCTGGAGCGCATGGGCATCCGGCCGGAAAGCTCCCACCATGAGGAGGGGCCGGGGCAGAACGAGATCGACTTCCGCTATGCCGATCCCCTTACGGCGGCGGACAACGCCGTGACCTTCCGGACGGTGGTGGATACCGTGGCAGCCCGGAACGGGCTGTATGCGGACTTCGGCCCCAAACCGCTGGAAAACCAGCCGGGCAATGGGATGCACATCAATTTTTCCGTTGTCGGAGAGAAACGGCAGGACGTAATGCCCGCAGCCATTGCAGGCGTTATGGCGCACTGCGGCGAAATGACGGCGTTCCTGAATCCCACGGATGCTTCCCAGCCGCTTCTGGCGGCTATAAAGCCCCCGGTATATCTCCTGGTCTGCGGAGAACCGCTCCCAGCTGATCCGGGTTCCGGCGGCGGAAGGGGAGTACCGCCGGGCGGAGCTTCGCTCTCCCGATCCGCTTTGCAACCCCTATCTGGCGTTTACCCTGCTGATCCGGGCGGGGCATGGAGGGCATTGCCGGAGATATGCAGCTGCCCCTTGCGGCGGATCTGAATCTGTACGCCGCCCCCGGCGGAGGTGCAGGCGCAATATCAGCCCCTGCCGGAAACCCGGACGGCGGCCAAAGCGGCGGCTGCCGTCAGCGAATTCATTGCCGCCAGCCTGCCGGCCACGGTGATCCATCACTATACCCGGTAAAGCCGGAAACCGTGGGCCGGAATCACTGCCCGGATGGGCAGAAAGAGAATGAAGATACCTGAAAGCAGAGAGGAGGCACACCTATGGAACTAGAGCGCTGTTACAGTGTCCTGGCGGTGTCCTCCTCTCTGAAATTCAACGAGTCCATACGCGGCCTCCTGCCGGAGAGCCGCTATCTCCCTGTTACGGTGATGAGGGATGCGGCCAGCGCCCGCAGAGAGCTGCTGGAGCAGAGCTACGATCTGGTTATCATCAACGCCCCCTGACGGACGAGTTCGGCACCCGGCTGGCGCTGGATGTCTGCGACCGCAGCGGCGCAGGCGTGCTGCTGATGGTGAAGGCGGAGCACTATCCGGACATCGAGGCCCGGGTGACGCCCCGGGGTGTGCTGGCGCTGTCCAAGCCTACCTCCTCCCAACTGTTTGCCCAGTCGGTCCGGATGCTGTGCATCACGCGGGAACGGCTGCGGGGCATGGAAAAGAAAACCGCTACCATCGAGGAAAAGATGGAGGAGATCCGGCTGGTGAACCGGGCCAAGTGGCTTTTGATCGAGGAATTGAAAATGACGGAGCAGGAGGCTCACCGCTATATTGAAAAAGCAGGCCATGGATCGCTGCGTGACAAAGCGCGTGGTGGCGGAGCAGATCCTGTCCACCTATAAATAAAAAACAAAGAAATTTGTAAAAATATCGGAGTATGGAGGGAACCCTATGACAAAGTATATTTTCGTGACCGGCGGCGTGGTATCCGGTCTGGGCAAGGGCATTACGGCGGCATCGCTGGGCCGTCTGCTGAAAACCCGGGGGCTGAAGGTGGCGGCCCAGAAGCTGGACCCCTACATCAACGTGGACCCCGGCACCATGAGCCCCTATCAGCACGGCGAGGTCTTCGTCACCGACGACGGCGCGGAGACGGATCTGGATCTGGGTCACTATGAGCGGTTCATTGACGAGGATCTGAATAAATACTCCAACCTCACCACCGGCAAGGTGTACTGGAATGTGCTGAACAAGGAGCGCCGGGGCGAGTACCTTGGCTCCACGGTGCAGGTCATCCCGCACATTGACCAACGAGATCAAAAATTCGGCTACCGGGTGGGCAAGCAGACCGATGCCGACGTGGTCATCACCGAGATCGGCGGCACTATCGGCGATATCGAGTCCCAGCCCTTTCTGGAGGCCGTCCGGCAGATCTCTCTGGAGGTGGGCCGGGAGAACAGCCTTTTTATCCATGTGACGCTGGTGCCGTTCCTCCGTGGCTCCGACGAGCATAAATCCAAGCCCACACAGCACTCTGTCAAGGAGCTTCAGGGCATGGGCATCAATCCCAACATCATTGTCCTTCGGTGCGACGAGCCGCTGGAGCCGTCCATTTTCCACAAGATTTCGATGTTCTGCAACGTCAAGCCGGACTGCGTCATCGAAAATATCACGTTCCCCTGCCTGTATGAGGCGCCGCTGATGCTGGAAAAGTCCAACTTTCTCCTCCGTGGTGTGCCGGGAGCTGGGGATCGACGCCCCGGCGCCGGAGCTGACGGAGTGGGGAACACATGGTGGAGCGCATCAAGACGGCGGACAAACACGTGACCATCGGCCTTGTGGGCAAGTACGTCAAGCTGCACGACGCCTACCTTTCCGTGGCGGAGGCCCTGCGCCACGCAGGCTATGCACACTGGGAGCCGAGGTGACTATCCAGTGGATCGACTCGGAGACCATCACGGAGGGCAATGTGGCTGGTGAGATCCTTGGCGCGCTGGACGGCATCATCGTTCCCCGGCGGCTTCGGCCAGCAGGGGCATCAACGGCATGATTCTGGCAGCCCAGTATGCCCGAAGAGAGCAATCGGTCCCTACTTCGGCATCTGCCTTGGTATGCAGATCGCTGTCATTGAATATGCCCGCCATGTGGCCGGAATCGCCTGACGCGGACTCCGGCGAATTCAACGAGATCTGCAAGAATAAGGTCATCGACTTCATGCCCGGTCAGAGCGACGAGATCGACAAGGGCGGTACGCTGCGTCTGGGCGCTTATCCCTGTATCATTCAGCCCGGCACCACCATGGAGCGCTGCTACGGCAGGGAGCAGATCTCCGAGAGGCACCGGCACCGCTATGAA